>JAESGI010000411.1_pt1 | contig 12344 bp, 15 predicted proteins | sample 9269671 | NCBI WGS metagenome assembly JAESGI01 (sample SAMN14515641, study PRJNA621666) | algae metagenome | isolation source: Nostoc indistinguendum CM1-VF10 and co-occurring heterotrophs from gravelly... | place: USA: Clark Mountains, San Bernardino, California | collected 1998-06-05 | reverse complement strand
GAAAATATATCTTCAAACAACTTCCATTCTAGGTCACTCAGTCCTTCAAAACGTCCAGCCATAAGTGATACACCCTTCTCAAATGAGAAGTAGATTATCACATTTCCATATTAGTGGGATAGGTTCGTGCGTTACGCTGGCGTGACAAAGCTAAATTGTTGCAATCATGGCGATGCCTACAGCGCGGTCTACGCCAACGCATTTGTTATTTCGGCGAACTCATTTGTTATTTCGGCGTGTCCATAACGCACCCTACTGGCGTGTCAAGGCTAAAATAATGCATTACAAATCTTGGAAATACTTGGATTTTAGAAACATAACTCAATTTTTCTATTGCACCAATTTAGGCTTGTCACGCCACGACGAAACTCCTAGAAGAGTTGAAACCTATGCTGGTCATACTTGCGTATACACCGTAGCCCCAAAGGGAGAGGAATGGAAGTGGGGTTCGAGAATAAGTCGCACATCGCGTTATATAGGTTTATGCTGGGTCAGGGCAAGAGGCTCAGTGACCTCTGCCTGCTGCCTCCTTCACTGCATTACTTCTTTACTAAAAAATAGGCTGTAGCATATTCTGGTAATTGACTGATATTCTGCCCAAATTCTTTTTGATTCTTAAAAATACCTGCCAAAAAATCTAGTTGATAAAGATTGGGTAAAAACGCTCCACCTGTATCAGCCATAACTCCCATTTGCAGATGTTTGCGACCATTTTTAGTATGCTCAATAATTATTACTCTACCTAAACCGATATTCAAAACATCTCCGGCAAAAGTTACTCCTGGTTTAATTGAGATTTTTGCATCTATTTTGTATCCATAGCCTTTAATGGCATCAACCTCTCTAAAATACCAATAACGTTTTTGGGCTGTTGCTTTTAATCCGCGAACATAAGACATTCCATTATTTCTATCTACGTTAAAAAAGGCTTTATAACCATCTGTAAAGTTAATCAAGACTGTTCCTTGCATTAATGCTTCTTCTAAGCCAGTTCTAGTTAGATATGCAAGACTTTTAACTTTTCCAAACTCTCTACCACCTGGTTCATAAATACCCGACAAAACATCATGTTTTGTATACTTGGTATAAAAAGTATTGTTTTTAGAGCTATCTTTTAGGCTATAAATTGGTGTATTAAACTTTGAGGTTTTCTTACGAGATCCGGTATGAGTAAATACAGCATATTTAGTAATTCGTAATTGTTTTTGTTTCTTATTTTTTGGGTTATAGGCAGTCCATTTGATAACTCGGAAATTGGTATTGATAAACTTAGGATCTTGTAAACGAGTAGCTCGATTATTAGCAATATCCTCCTTCAAAACAGCAACCATGAAATCTAAAGTCTTAAGGACATCTGGCACAGTAACTCCTTGAATAGCAAGGATTCCTGTACGGAGAATATCTGGGTCTTGTGAACTATAATCTTGAAAATATTTTCTAGTATTAACAAGAACGGTTAATAAATCTTTTTGATTGAAGTTAACCTTACTACTTGGCAGTTTGACTGGAGTAACAACCTGGCTGCCATTAATACTAAAATTATATTTTTTGAACTCATCGACAACTTGATAAGGTGCAGATGCTGCTAACAAATCCAGCCCAGATGAAAGAGCGTTTTCTTTGCCTATAATTTCATTAGATGTTTGTTGAGCGGTAAAAGGATTTTGAAACCCTGAGGTGAGTTCATCAGAAGCTTGATTTGATGTTAAGGAAATTTGTGATTGAAGTGGGGCAAAATTATCTTGCTGAATAAAAGACTGATCTTGTTGGGCTAGGTGTTTGGTTTTTGACTGAGTATATAGATGGCTACTGGTTAAACTGACAAGCAATAAGGCAGCACAACCCACTGTGAAGCGGAATTTTTGGCTAGATAAGATATTCATAATTTGGAAAATAAGTTTTTAATGCTAAATAATCAACATTATGCCTCTATCACCTCACGCACTAAGTGCGCCAACTTTTCGGCACTATCGGGAACTGCGATCGCCTTTGCATTTTCCCCCATCTTTGCTAAATCATCTGGTGACTGCAACAAATTCAACACATTACTTTGCAATATTTGTGCCGTCAACTCCGATTGCTTCAGTGTTAACGCCGCACCAGCTTTTGTAAATACGTCTGCATTGTAAGATTGATGGTCTTCTGCGGCAAAGGGGTAAGGAATCAAAATCGCTGGCGCTCCACATACTGCTAATTCTGTCAAGCTGCCTGCACCAGAACGGCTAATGGCTAGAGTAGCTCGTTGCAACAACGCTGCCATATTGTTGTAAAAAGGTAAAGCTATATACTGTGGATGTTTGAGGCTATCTGCTTCTGGATCGCGATCGCCAGTTAAATGTACTACATAAGCACCAGCATCAAACCAAGCATTTGCAGATTCGCGCACTAACTTATTCACCGCAACTGCACCTTGGCTACCACCAAAGACAACAATTAACGGAACACCCTCTGGAATGGCTAAATCTAACGGTGCATCAATTGCCGCATCGAGAAATTGCGCTCTTACAGGAGTACCGACACAGACATTTTTGGCACGAGGCAAGTACTTAGCAGCTACTTCAAATCCCAAGGCTACCGCACTACACCAAGGGCCAAAAAAACGAGTTACTTTACCAGGTATTGCATTAGATTCGTGGAAAACCACGGGTAAACCGAGGGAACGCGCCGCAATCACGGCTGGCCCGGCAATGTAACCTCCTGTGGTAAATACCCCTTGAAAATTTCCCTGCTTCAAAATTCGTCTAACTTCTATAATCGAACCAGCGAGTTTACCCAAAATGCGAATTGAGGAAATTCCGAACCCTTGCTGAAACCCTTCAACTGCAATAGTATTCAAGGGATACTCTTTAGGGACAAGTTGAGTTTCCAGCCGATTGGGTACTCCTAGCCATTCGATTTGATAATCTGGAAGTTTTTGTGCCAGTGCGATCGCTGGAAACAAATGTCCACCAGTCCCACTGGCAGCTATTAATAATCGTATCGGTGCGTTTGCCATCAAACCTCTACCGTTTAGCGTCTAGCTTAACTAAGATAAAACAATTTCCTTATCTTCTCTCATCAAATCAGTAAATTCTTACCAATGACTAACATTATTAACACCTTAATGAAACGACAACTCAGATTTCCAGCTAGTATCTGGCTGGTTTCATTCCTGCTAACCATTGGTTTAACAAATGGTTGGCAACGCACTCAAGCGGCGACACCACAGCAATTAGCTCAAGCTGGTACAGCCCAAAATGCACCAGCCGATCTGAGAAACCTGCTGACACAAGTTGATACCGCCGCCAGCCGGGGCGATGTGAAAGGGGTGTTGCAATTCTACAGCCCCAACTTCACTCATGGGGATGGATTAAACCTCCAAACCCTGGAAAAGTCTTTGATTTCACTTTGGCAACGATATCCTAAATTGCAATACAGTACAAAACTGCTATCTTCAAAGCCTGAAGGTAATGGGATTATTGCCGAAACAGAAACGAAGATAACTGGCTTACCCTCCGGTAACAGTAATAATTCGGCTCTCAATGCCACGATTAAATCGCGTCAGCGCATTACAGGTGGAAAAATAGTCCGCCAAGACATTTTGTCGGAACGCACCCTACTTACTTCTGGTACCAAGCCGCCCCAAATTGATTTTAAATTACCAGAGCAGGTGCAAGTTGGTCAAAAGTATAATTTTGATGCGATCGTCCAAGAGCCGCTTGGTGATGATTTTCTACTAGGAACGGCGCTAGAGGAAGCCATCAAACCAGATAACTTTCTCAACCCCACATCCGTAGATTTGCAATTACTAACATCTGGCGGACTGTTTAAAACAGCACAAGCACCATCTACCCCTGGTAGTCGCTGGGTTTCTGCTGTCATTCTGCGGGGTAATGGGATGACGATGGTAACTCAGCGTCTGCAAGTGGTGAAGAAATAGGTAGGAGTTGGGAGTTAGGGGTTAAAACAATTCGCAATTCGCAATTCGCAATTCGCAATGACGCTCCTACGTCGCTAACGCAATTACGTTTTGTGTTAGCGCAGCGTAAAGCCTTCTCTACGAGAAGCCATGCCGTTGGCGCAGCCTCTCGTAGAGACGCTGCGCCAACGCTTAGAGCGAGTCTGCGAGCGTCCGGGGATTTAGACCCCGACTAAGTAAATAACCTATCCATTCTCTCCGTTGCAAATATATGCGACATTAAGGCTCGCATCATTACACTTACTGGACTTTCTTTGACAAATTGCTCAAAGATAGAAGACAGCATTTTCTCTTCCCCCTGGCACTGATATTGCCCAGGATACCTTGAATTCATCATTAATAACCTAAGGGAGCGGGTTTCAGTCTCCGTTTTAGTAGTTCATTTGTTCGCATTGAAAGGGCTGGCTTTTAAGTCCCACCACTTGTCAGGAGTACTTGCGCTCGTGAAACAACCCAATTAACAAAATGATCGGTGCAGCTAGAAACAGCCACATCGTTAGCTGTAACCCATACTGCTGTGCTAGCCAACCCAGTGCCAGGGGCATGAAACCACCGACTAAACCCGCCAGGTTACTAAGAGCCATCACGGTGCTACTTTGCCCCAGCATGGCAGTATATAACTGCCCCTGAAGGATGGAATACCAACCTGCATTGAGGAAACCCAAACCGCCCAAAATAACTATTTTGATGGTGATATTCGGGATCGCCAAAAAAGCAGGATAAAGGCACAAAACTAAAAATGCACTCACCCGCAAGTACTCGATGCCTCGAACCCACTCTAACAATGGAATGAGCAATAAATCGCCTAATAAGCCGAACCCCAACCAGATAGTAAAAGCAAAACTCGCTTGTGTGTCGCTTGTACGCACAACATCCACAAAATAAAGAGCTAAAAAGCCCCGCAGAACATCCAACATTAAATCTGAAAATTGCAACAAGGTTAACCAGCGTAGGACGTTACGTCGTTTGAATGCGCGGATGATATGACGGATACCTTTTTGAATACTAGGGCCTGGCAAATTCACTGGAGTGGATACCGTTGCTATAGCCATCGGAGATTTCCACATGAAGCTAACCAGACAAAGCGTCAGGGCTGCCAGGGTGAAAAAAACATTCCGCCAACTCTGGTGCAGGGCGATCGCACCTGCCAACGCCAAAGGGCCAATGACATTGCCGAGAGAACCCGCCAATGCCCAGCGTGCCATGTTTGGTTCGTGGCGGGTGGGTTCTAAATCCATCAGCGTGCGCTTGAGACAAACTGACAAACGCACCAGATGCCGGGTAAAACAACACCAATGCGGCTAATAAACTCCAAAAGTGATGGCTGAGGGAAATCAGCAAGAGAGCGATCGCAAAACTGATACCTCCTCCCAAAATCAATAACCGTCGATGACCGAAATCTCCTAAAACCCCAAAAATTGGCTCTATCACACTGCTGATCGTATTGGGTATGGTCAATAGCAACCCGATTTGCAGGTAGGAGAGATTCAGATCATGACGAATCAACGGATAGGCTACACCCATCACACCATCAACAATTTCGTCTAATCCTTCGATCGCCAGGAAGAGACTGATGAATAGAATAACTGATCTGGTTGTTTTGTTCTGACCATCCAAAGGCATCATAAAATTTTCCCGTTCTCCAAATTTGTTTACCAACGCACTTTTGTCACAGCGTGGCAATTGGAGGGGGAATCCATGAACAAACGCTTCGCCATAATGATCGGGCGAATTGCCTGTTGGATTGAGTTTCAGAAGCTTACCAAGGAGGGAATATCATCATTGCGACAAGGTTAAACATACGGACAGTTAACACCGCCTCTAGCCTATTGTAGACGCTAGAGTTACTGAGTTTTCACCCGTCCTTCTCGCGTTTATAAGAGCCTCAAACGCCAGTCACATGGAAAAAGTTTTTGCCAGTTTAAGCCCCCGCCTAAAATCGTGGGGTAATAATTGCGAATTGTGTTGACCTCTCCCCCAACCCTTCTCCGTGTCCGAGAGGGGAGCAAAAAGCTGAATTTTTCGTTGCTCTTTCCGTTTCGGAGATGGAAGCTGGGAGGGAGAGGTTCATCGAACTCATACCAATTCAAATAATGTTTGCGACACATCTAATTATTTGTGAGGGCACAACAATGTTGTGCCCCTACCCATCTGTCGCATTCTTTTTTAAAATTGGTATCACGTTAATTTTGGGTAAAGTCGAGCTTAGATTTAGCTTTCGAGTTACATCTAAGAAAAAGATAAATATTAATAGCTGAGAAAATATGTGTGTACTCAGGAACTTGCTAAATTGCTAAATTGTGTATTTAAATTAACACTGGACTATTGACTTTTTCTTTAATGACTTCCCTACAAAATCAAATCATTTTGATCACTGGTGCAAGTAGTGGTATTGGCACTGCTTGTGCGAGAATCTTTGCTGGTGCAGGTGCAAAACTAATCTTAGCGGCACGACGGTTAGAACGTTTGCAGCAGCTAGCAGATACTCTCCATAAAGACTTTAGTACAGAAATTCATTTGTTACAGCTAGATGTGCGCGATCGCAACGCTGTTGAATCTGCTATTTCTTCTCTACCGTCTGACTGGTCTAACATCGACATTCTGATTAATAATGCTGGTCTAAGTCGTGGTTTAGACAAGTTGCACGAAGGCAGCTTTCAAAATTGGGAAGACATGATTGATACTAACGTCAAAGGTTTACTTTACGTTTCCCGTTATGTCGTTCCGGGAATGGTGAGCCGCGATCACGGTCATGTGGTAAATTTAGGTTCCATTGCTGGACATCAAACTTATCCCGGTGGTAATGTCTACTGTGCTACCAAAGCTGCTGTCAGGGCAATTTCTGAAGGTTTAAAACAAGACCTGTTGGGAACGAGAGTACGTGTAACTTCCGTTGACCCTGGGATGGTAGAAACGGAATTTAGTGAGGTGCGTTTTCACGGAGATGCTGAACGCGCCAAAAAAGTTTACCAGGGAGTTATGCCCCTGACAGCAGATGATGTCGCTGATGTAATATTTTTCTGTGTGACGCGATCGCCCCATGTCAATATTAATGAAGTTGTGCTGATGCCTGTTGACCAAGCCAGCGCTACCCTAGTTAATCGGCGAACCTAAACAAGGGGAAAATCACGACTAATATAATTAAGCGGTCTTAAAAAATCGAATAATTTCGCGGACATGATCAAGAAATTGTCCATCGGTGGAAAGTTGCGCGATCGCAGTTCGTGCTTCTCTTGCCAAACGCTCATGTTCAGTTTGATTTGTCGCCCGTAATTCTTCCAAATTAGCAGCAATTCGAGCTAAATCTTTGCGAGTTTCTTCGGCAAAGCGTTGTTGAGTTGCGGGTAATGAATAAGATTGTTCTGGGTTAAGTTGCTCCTCAAATGACTGGATTTTTTGTTCTAATATCGAAAAGCGATCGCGCAGTTCAACAATATCTTCGCGGGGATACTTCCATTCTTGGCGAATCATTGTTAACCGCGCATATAAGTACTCATACGCCCGAATTGCTGGACGCAAAATTGTTAATAACAAAGCTGCACCAGAACTTATATATCCCACCGTACTAATACCAGTGGCAGCAAGAGTATAAAGACCAACGGCTGAGAATAAGTGTAAAGCAATGGCAACCCAGAGCGATCGCTTTGCCAACACTGTGACATACTTCACTTGTTTCTCATCAACTGGAATTCCTTTCTCTTTGGATTGTGCTGCTTCTGCTAAGACTTCTTTAGCTTGAAAATGTACATTCCACGGTACGGTAACAATTACCAACAGCCACCAAAAGCTTGCACCACCAATCACCCAATCAAGAAAGTTACCAGCAGGGATGTGCAACCATTGCAGTAAGCCAAAAGCTGTTAGTACCACAACCACAATTGCAGCAATGGAACTGATAAAAAAGTTTATATACATTTTGCTCTGTCTCCGGTGAAACCATCATCTCGATCATGACTATTTCCCAGCAGTTATACGTAAATTATTGTGATGGTTATTCTATTTGCACACACCAGCTTCTCGATGAGATAGCTACGCCAATTCGGTTGAGTATCTTTGCTACCCTTTTGGGGAAAGTAGCAACCAACATGATTGTGATGGTTTTTTTTGTTGCACATATATAAATAAAATGAATCACTGCTTAGAAACAGAGAAGGTAGAAATAATGAAATACTGCTTTATAGAGTTTCAAGGTTTGAGCCTTTTTTATGCCTCAAAAATGTTTAAGTCTCGATAGTACAAATCTCATGAAAACACATTTTGTAGTATAAAGGTAATATAGCTAAAACTTTTATTCTTTCGTGACAAGCTTGTGCCAAATTTGACTTGATTGCACTAAAAGGAGAGTGGCGATGAAAAAAGTAGCGGTGTTTGGCAATGCTGGAGGTGGGAAATCAACTCTAAGCAAGAGATTATCTCAAATCACTGGTTTGCCACTTTACGTCTTGGACAAGATTAAATATCAATCAGGAGGCACAGAGGTTCCACATGAAGACTACAAGCACGCCCATCAGCAAATTTTAGCTACTGAGCGATGGATTATTGATGGGTTTGGTTGCATGGAAACTCTCTGGCTACGACTTGACGAGGCGGATACTCTGGTTTTTGTCGATTTACCGCTATATGTGCATTTTTGGTGGGTAACTAAACGATTTATCACAGGTTACTTTCAACCACCAGAAGGCTGGCCCCAAAACAGTCCAATATTGAGGAGTTCGCTTACTAGCTACCGCGTGCTTTGGTTATGTTACAAATATTTAACCCCAAAATATCGTGAGTATATCGAGCAGGCTCAAAGCATCAAAAATGTTTATCACATTCGCTCGACTAAACAAATCTCACAATTTTTTGAATTAATTGATGCAGTAAGTAGCTAAACAAAATTAATTCAATTCAAATAATGTTTGCGACACATCAATTATTCGTAAGGGCACAACATTGTTGTGCCCCTACCCATCTGTCGCATTGTTTTTTCAAATTGGTATTAGCTATCCCTATGGCAGAACTAGTGCTGCAAGGCGGAAGTCAAAAAGCTTGTGTTGTCAGCTTTTCCCTAATTGTGAATGGTATCTCTATTTACGCCGTGCTGTACTAGTGCAATATAGGCGTTAGTTGAATCTTTCGATTTTCTAATTCTTGCAGAAGATGACAGTACAGGATACACAAAATTTAACCTGTAGCTTGGGAAAACATGAGACAATTCAAACCTTTCCCCGTCTCTATTGGATAAGATAGCTACGCCAAATTGATGGAGTATCTTTACTACCTTTTTCTGGAAGTAGCAATCGCCAGGTTTTGCCTTCTTGCTGAATTTGCAGGTAAACGTCGAAAGGTTTTTTTGGTTGCGTCAAGCGCCGTTTTGGTAGCTTAACGATCAAGTCGTAGGTTCCCCGGACATGGAAAGCTGGTAAATTTTCAATGGTTAGGGGTTGTTCTTGGGTAATTGATAGCCGCTTAATTTCAAACCCTTGAAAATCTAGATCCAATTGTTGGCTAAGTTTCTGTTGAGTTTGCTCTAGCCCAAGTGCGATCGCTTTTTGCACTAATTCGTTAGTCGGTAGCAGTCCAATACTGCCACAAGCCGTTACTAGTATCAGCAATATTGCTGTCAAAATTAACCGCACTATGTTATTATTCACTGCCTGATCTGCTATTTTCATCCTTATCAGTTTAAACCGAAGTGAGAACAGCTATATAACGGTTCCCATTCAAATGCGGTATAATAACAATTCAAATAATGTTTGCGACACATCAATTATTTGTAAGGGCACAACATTGTCGTGCCCTTACCGATCTGTCGGATTCTTTTTTCAAATTTGTATAAGATTATATTCCAACGTGTAGGGAACATGCCGTGCCCCTACGGGTGTACCTCACTCTAAATACTAGTAAAGGCACGGTATAACCATGCCTTAATTTGCAAAAAGTATTATCTTGAAAGGTTTTTGCTTTACAGTAAATTTACTACTGGCGTAAAATTGCAGACAATGAACTCTCTTTACGAAGATCCATTAGGTCTGCTAAAGATTCTGTGCGCGTATCCAAGTGGTGCTTATGTTCTGCTGGCAGAACCGTCACCAGATGTTTTGGTTTAGGTTGCATCTGCATAAGCGGCATCAGTTGTTGCTGTGGCACAAAAACTGGCTGGTTCTTGGGAAGGCGTGGCTCCAATCTTTGGTAATGGTTCTGTGCCAAGCGTGCCTGATGACGGTTAATCTGTTTTTGGACTTTTTGCGGTTGCTTTGTCCTGTTGAGCATTCGGAAAATGAGCAAGCAACCACTACCACAGCTGAGGACGATCGCAGCCACCATCCATAAAGGTGTTGGATTACTATTCTCAGAGGGCGCATTGATTGGTTCTTCAACTATAACTGGGATTTTTTCTGGTTCTTCTTGTACTACCTGTCCAGCATTACCTAAGCTGTACAGGGCAAAAGCACCTCCTCCTAAAAACATGGCTAAACACCCGGTTAACAATAGCCAAGGATGATGTGTAACCAGATATATCAGAACATTCGAGCTTTGTTTTAATCTCGATTTCCTGTTTGTCAGCTCTGGAGTAGCCCTTCTGAGTTGGGTTGGCTCGCGCTGTACACTCTGACTTTTTTCCATGATTACTTTCAGATTTGTACCCCTCTAGTCAATAAATTGTACTGGAGGAATTAAGCATCAGGTATCCGTAACACAAGTACAGATTTAAGTAGCTTTTTTATAAAATATAGGCTGCCAAATCTGGCTAACTTTTGCCAAAATTCTGTATTTATGGTGACTTTTTGCTCTAAAAATTTGGAAATTAGTTCGCTTATTTTTCCTGTCAGCTAGGAGAATGCCTTTCAAGAGCAAGTTGAATTAATCGATCAACTAATTCTGGAAATGAGACTCCACTGTGTGCCCAGAGTTGCGGATACATACTAGTTGCAGTAAAGCCTGGCAACGTATTTATTTCGTTAATAAAAACTTCTTGTGTCGCTTCCACATAAAAGAAATCTACCCTTGCTAACCCCGCAGCATCAACGGCTGCAAAGGCTTGCAAAGCCATATCCTGAATTTGACGAGCGATCGCATCTGGAATCGATGCAGGTATCAGTAAATCTGCCCGACCTTCAGTATATTTAGTTTCATAATCGTAAAAATCGCTATCATAACTAATCTCTCCAATGACAGACGCTTGAGGTTGGTCATTTCCTAAAACGGCACACTCTACTTCTCTAGCTACCACACCAGCTTCTACCACCAACCTGCGGTCATAACTGGCAGCATTATCTAACGCGGCTTCTAATTCTTGGCGCGATCGCACTTTGGCAATACCCACTGATGAACCCAAATTAGCAGGCTTAACAAAAGCGGGATAACCTAATGCTGCCTCAATTTCATCACACAATTTCGGAAACACGCAAGGATTAGACCAAACTTGCGTTCTAGTTATTGCCTTGTATTTTACCTGTGGAAGTCCCGCTTGCTCAAAGGCAATTTTCATGGCAATTTTATCCATACCCATTGCCGAACCTAACACTCCAGAACCAACAAAGGGGACTTGCATCAAAGTGAGTAACCCTTGAATTGTTCCGTCTTCACCGTTGGGGCCGTGGAGAATGGGAAACCAAACATCCACTTGGGCTACTTGAGAGGGAGATTGCCACTTGCTGAGGGTTTGCGCTTGAGGGTTAGATGTCAGATTCCCAACAGATGTTGATTGTTCAGATTCCAGTAGAGGACTGCCGGTTTCTAAAACCTTTTTGGGTGCTTCTCCCGCTAGCCAGCGTCCATCCTTTTGGATGTAAAAAGGCAGGATTTCGTACTTACTAGCATTTTGGTCTGCACTTAAGGCTTTAGCGATCGCCCGTGCTGATTTGATCGAAACTTCATGTTCTCCCGAACGACCGCCAAACAATAACCCCACGCGCAGCTTAGTCATTTTCGGTTCCTCCACACTTCTCAAGCAGATAGCGTATCACAACCTACAAAAGTTGCCATGTTTTTCTAAATTATTTTTATTGCCTGCCCAAACCCTGGCAAGAGAAAGCTTTCCTATTTGAGGAGTTAGTCAGCGATCGCCCATCTGACATAAGGGCGGGAAGCCACCACATTTTTGTAAGTAATTAGGCGAGCAGGTGCATCAATTTTTCGCAAATCCACACGGAAATAAGCTTTTTTATCCTTAAATTCTACATTGTAGAAAGTATACTCTTGCCCACTAGTTTGACCTACACAAGAAGCATAATTACTGCGTAAAGGTGAAACAAATTCCACAAACTGCTTATTACAGGATACTCCACTCAGCAGTGCTACAACTGTAGAAAATGTTCATTCTCGACTGGTACAACGTGAGTGCAAGGTTTTTGCTGCACCCGAACAAATTCAAAAAAAATGGTCTGGACTCAAAACTTTT
>JAESGI010000410.1_pt1 | contig 12384 bp, 17 predicted proteins | sample 9269671 | NCBI WGS metagenome assembly JAESGI01 (sample SAMN14515641, study PRJNA621666) | algae metagenome | isolation source: Nostoc indistinguendum CM1-VF10 and co-occurring heterotrophs from gravelly... | place: USA: Clark Mountains, San Bernardino, California | collected 1998-06-05 | reverse complement strand
GGTATCAACGTAAATATCGTCGTTTAGTTGTTCGCTGGGAACGTCGAAAAGTATATTTTGATGCATTTCTTGATCTTGCTTCTATTCATATTTGGATTCAAAGGGTTTTATTAGTGGGATAGATTCAAGTACAGCAAGTCGAACAGTGGTTTAACACACTAGTGAGTGGAGCCACAGCTTGGCTACGTGTGGACTTGCCATTCACCACCTATGGTCGCTCACAAAAGGCTCGTCGGCAGCTAAGAGCATTTTTACAAGAAGTAATTAGCCAGCGTCAACAGCAGGGCAACCTAGATCAGTCGCGCGATGTGTTGGGCTTATTTTTAGCTTCAGTGGATGCAGATGGAAATGCTCTGTTTACTGAACAAATTGTGAATGAATTGACTCATACCATTTCACTAAAAAAATGATAAAGATAGTTAAGGAAGAAATATGGGCAGACGTTCATGGCTGGAGTCACCAAAGTAAAAATAGAAGAGTCAGCAGAGGCATTACGTGAACTGCTGAGGAAACAAAAAACAGCATTAGCGAAAGAACGTATAAGCGCCTTGTATTTATTGAAAATAAGGCAGGTAAAGACAATACAGGATTTAGCTGTTGTGTTAGGAAGAGGAACAGCAACAGTGCAAAGATGGTTAAAAGCTTATACAGAGTCGGGAATTACCAGTCTGGTATCAAGAAAGAAGGGATCAGGACGACCACCAATCATAAACACGGAAGTAAGAGAGCAACTTTTAAAAGAACTGGATGACCCACAGGGATTCAAAAGTTATGAAGAAATACGAACATGGTTAAAAGCGGTGGAGGGGGTAGAAGCTTCATATAAAGTAGTACACGATACAGTACGTTATCAAATGAAAGCGAAGCTAAAAGTGCCGCGTGCAGTAGGTATTAAACACCAGCCGGAAGCGGAAGAAGAGTTTAAAAAAAACTTCCACAATATCTAGAAGTAATTGAGAAATATATCATATCACCAATAGATAGACTAAGAAAAATGAGATATTGGTGTGAGGGTGAAAGCCGTGTGGGGTTGAAAACTGAAGCTGGTAGATTAATTACAAAAAAAGGTACAAAGCCTATTGGCATTATGCAGTGGAAACGAGATAATTTTTATTTATATGGATTAGTTGAACCATTAACTGGCGAGTATTTTATTTGGGAATTCTCTCATTTAAATGCAGCTTGTTTTCAGATTTTTTTAGAAAAATTCTCTGCTACTTATTCCCAAGATATACATATTATTCAATTAGACAACGGTGCTTTTCATTTTAGCCAACATCTTCAGATACCAGAGAATATAATTTTATTGTTTCAACCCCCACATACACCGCAAGTTAATCCAATTGAGCGGTTATGGGAAGAAGTTAAAAGACATTTGGCTTGGGAAAGTTTTGCTACGTTAGATGAATTAAGACAATTTATCTGGAAGCGTTTGGAGAAATTAAACACATCAACCGTTGCTTCCATCACAGGGTGGGATTTTATTCTTGATGCTTTATTTGAATCAAATTTTTCGTGAATTGGTATAAGATAAAGATTCCATCAGCACTAAAATTCGCAATGTAATCAAACACATATAACAATGGATCAGCATGTTGTGGTTTCTTATACTCTGCCACTGATTTAAACAACAATCCCCCATCTGCTGCGATTAAACACTGCTCCAAAGTTGATACTCCCAGATTCCAGAAGAACACTGGACATGAGAGCTTATTGTTAGCTTCAGCAGTCAACCACTGAATAATCGTCGCTTCATCAGGAGATAGGACATCAACCGCAGCGATAGGGATTTGTGAATCGAGTGTGGAGAGAAGATTTGAGAGGTTCATTGTTTTTCAATTTGATATGGTAATGAAGCTAGTTCATCGTGAGTATTAACAAGTCTCAGGACTATTTCATAAACTTCGGCATCGCCGTCAAAAACCTCTGCTGTACCGTTATTCTCTTGGTAGGCGATCGCTGTTACTATGGCATTCAACAGCACACATAGCCATAGAGGTATTCGCTTTGATGATCACGGGCTGGCATGGTTTTTGCTGGGCGTAAATGTGGATGAAAGGATACTCTTTAGGTAGGTACATAAAATTTTTTGGGGGAACCCAATCGTCGCGGTTCCCCTTTTCCTGATTTACTGCCGTAAGCGAATAGAGTGAATTGAAGTTGTACGAAGTTGTTGGGTTTGGGCTTCGTCCTTAAACGTGCGATCGCCCTCCACAACTCCAAGTGCTTCTTCAAATGGTTGCGTAGCTCCAAGACAACTTAGCCCCTCAAATCCCTTAGCCTCCACTCGAACTTCACCTGTAGCATTGTCGAAATGAATCAGTATTGAACGTTCCATATTTATCTCCTTACATATTGTTGAACTTCTTGATGTCCGGCAAAAGTCAGCCGTAGAGTTTTCACGCTCCCGTTGGTTTCTTCAGCCATCGCACATTCACCAAATTTTTCTTGTAACTCGGCAGCTTTGACACGAACCATCCGTTGTCCATAAGCCAGCATTAGTTTATTACTGAAAAAGTCTTGTCCCAACTTCGGAACTGTCTCGTAGCTGTCGTGTATCACATCGTACACGCCGCTTGACTGATTCCATTTGAACCCGATGTCTGCACGGGCTTTTATGGTGCGACCAGATACGATAATTTCAGCGCTTTGTCCTTGAGAGCCACCGTAGTATCCTTTTAGTGATTGTGCTGTTTGGTGAACTTGTGGTGATAGGTTTAGATCCGTGAGAGCTTGCACCAAACACTTGTGATTGCTTAATTTGGTTTTGACTGTTGAGAAATGCGACACAAGTTATCTCCTTAGTTGTAAAACTGGTTTGAGAAATAGTAGAAGTGAGATATCCTTTTTGAGGTGAACACCCCAGAGGTGAACACCACATTTCCAATTCATTAGTTAGTCTTGAGCAATGCACCTTCGCCCAAGACTGTTTTTTACCTAAACTTGAAAGACATCACAGTAGCTTTCGATAAGCCCACGTCGTCAGCCGCAAGTGATTGTAAATTGCGTTGTTGATCTAACAATTTGATGCGGATCTCTTGCATTTTTTGCTGTAATTGACTGCGTGTATCTGAACCAAGATTCTTCGACTCAATCGCTGGATCGTTAACGATAGAGTCCAAGTGCGTCATCATCGCCTCCAAGCTGCTGCCAGCCTCCGGGTCAGCATTCGCTAGCAAAACCTGAACCTTCATCAGATGGCGTTGCATCTTCTTTTTGAACTGTACAGGCTTACGTCCTGGCTCCCAATCAGCCAACTCTTCAAGCAACTGCGCGGCGAGTTGTTCACTACCAGCGATCGCAGATTCCCTTAATCGTTGCTCCAGATTTTGGTCATACTGCTGAATCAATCGCGTAATTTGGTCTAGACATTTGGCTTGTTGCTGATTGAGTTGTTCAGAGAGGGCAGGGATAATCACTGGGCGACCAATGACGACCTGCAAATAATCTTCAAGGTCAGTCAGAGTTGGAAATGCTCTTAACAAATTAGCTTTTACAGATTCTTGCTTATCGTCGGGTAATTCCCAAGTGTTAAGTGAGAGGAACTGGTCAATCCGTTCCTGGTAATCTACAAGTCCCGCTTCGTAATCAACTTTAAGCTGATTCCTTAAACTGGGAGCTACATTATCCCTAATATTGATTAACTGATTCGAAACGAGTGGAGCCAAATCAATCGGACAAACCCAATCATTTCCAATTCGCAATTACCAATTCGCAATTCGCAATTATTACTCTAAGCATGAATGCGCTTACTCTGAACATTGATACCGCTTGTTTTTTTATAATTGAAATTAGTTGCTCTGCACCTAGATTAATCAATTATTAATTAGTTATTTAATTGCGAATTGCGAACTGCGAATTGCGAATTGTTGAGACATCCATTCTTGAACTGAAGCAATCTCTTGCCTCAGTTGGGCAGCAGCTTCATCAAGCTTTTTAAATACCTTAATACCTCGCAAACCGACTTCGGAATTTGTGACTTTAACGAGGTCTGATTCAATTTCAGAAACTTCAGCTTTTAGTACATCTGCCCATTTAGGAGCAGCAGACTTTGTACTTTTCTTTAGCTGAATGCGAAATCTAATGCGGGTTTTATTTAACTGTGAGAAATTGTGGCGCTCGACTACTGCATCAGTTAGGAAATTTGTAGCAATAGGGTTGTCGATCAATACGGTTCAGTTAAGAAGAATAGTAGGTTGGGTTGAGCGGCAGCGAAACCCAACAAAGCCTTGATAATGTTGGGTTTCGTTCCTCAACCCAACCTACGCCAGTTTTAGTTTTTAGCCTTAACTGAACCGTATTGGGTTGTCGATTGCTTGTACCATGATTATTGACCTCAATCATTATTTTTCACTTTCAATTAAGCGAAGCTTTCTTTGTGGCTATTTCTCAAGAGAGTGAATGTCTGTAGTAGCTCTATAGATTACTTTTGTAGAGCCATTTTGTAGCCGAATATGTCTTTTAATGACTGGTGGTTTATGTATTGACATGACTCAAAATAGTTGAAGTTGCTGCGAATTATCCTGTACCACAGGCTTTTGATAAACCATGCCTTCGACTTCATAGCAACGAGTCATAAGTTTGTTTCGATTTAGTCGAAAGCTGGCTTTTTTTCTTTGATTTGGCAGAGGTACAAATAGATACTGTGGATGTTGTATACTACCTTCATCACCCAAATATCGGGAAAGTGTACCGTTGATTTGGTAAACTTTTGAGGAGCTTAAAAGCGTTGGGTCGTAAACTTTAATCAAATTTAATTCCATCTCAGTAGCAGTGAAGTGTGCCATAATTTATCGTGGAATCGATTTTTCTCTACAGTCAGATTTAATTAGTCTGACTGTAAAGTTTTTCACGCATAATCTGATTCTTCTTTCGTCAACATTTTCGTTAACTCTGCGTTAATTATTGATTGAGAGTGACAAATGTTACAGATAGAAATGCTCAAAGATTTGATTGAGTTTTTCCTTTAATTCATCAGGCAGAGCCTTAAAATCAAACTCTTTGGAGTCCCAAACTTGATCCAGGCTTGTAGACTCATCAACAATATTTGCAATCAAACAAGATTCATTGTCGTAGTTCCAGCCATTTGCTAAAAGCCACGGTAGAACTCCCTCAGATTGCAATAGTTTTTCGATGTCGAACGAGTCGGAAAACTGCTGTAAGTTTTCGATACTGGGGTGAACGATTGTTGTAGCAATTTCTTGTTATTGGTGAACTAGTAGACAGCATGTATTAGCTGTGGACAAAGTTTGAGCAACTTCTAATTACATTTGCCCAAACTCTGTTTCCGACTTCGTTAAAACGCTCTCTCATTCGCTGCTTTTATTACAGCTAAAGCTTGTTCCCAGATTTCTTGCCAATTGGTCTGCTCGTTATAGGATGCCATAACTAGTTCCGACCCAACCCACACCCGACAAAACAACACGCTTTCATCGGTTGTCCCCGGCTGTGGCTGTAGGGTAACAGGTGCGTAAAGCTGTTCTGGTCTGAGTGTTGCGATCGCGGTTAACAAGCTTTTAGAAAAGTGAGTATCATAACCTGATTCTAAAATATATGTCCGGTCTGCTTGCATAGTTATCAGCAACTTGCAGGTTTCTTTTTTGCGGCGTTCTGTATTCTCAAACCGCAGTTCTTTAAGATATCCAGTTAAAGCAGTTTGAGGGACATCACTCGGTTCACCATTTAGTGTGTACCATAGTCCTCCGTGCTGACGATTGCAGTAGATTTTGCAACTGCCAGCTTCAGAGTGCAATCCCAGTTTTGGTTTATTGATTGCTGCGACTAACTGCTTGAGCAATTCTTCCTGGCGCATCAAAGCAGCAAGTAATTCGGCATTTTCTTGAGGGGTCATTTGTTTGTACCAAAAGCATTTTCACTTTCGCATTGGCGCAGCCGTTTAATTGTGATATATGAAGCGTAAAGCCAATAAAACAGCGCTCTTGATTTCACAAAAGCGCTTTTTATTACTAATTATTTACCCTGTATAGATTATTGATGTGAATTAAATCTTGCTAATAAATCTTCACGAGATAATTGAAGACATAGGGGAGTAAATTCTTCTGGTGTTAACTGCAACAAATTATCGACTATTCTCGCTAATTCTTCATCCACAGAACCAAACCGGAATTTTAACAAGTTTTCTACAACTTGACGGCGTTCTTGTTGCACTCCTTGCTGTTTAGTAGTTTCTTCCCACTGTTGGTAAGCTTGCGACAAATTCATAATTAATTCCTGCTCATCTTCTGTTAAAGTTTCTTGCTGTTGAACTATAATCACCCGCAAATTAGTAATCAGTTTGAGAGTATTTTGTCTTAATTGGTTGCTTTCGGGTAATGCCAGCAATTCATCAATGGCAGTACGTTGCGTTTCGCCTCTACCCAAAATCCTCAGCCATAATGTTTCTTCTGTTACTGGTAGATCGTTAACCGCTACTATTGCCGCTCTAAAACATTTCTGGAAGAAGTAAACTCCCCTGCTCCACTTTTCTAAATCTAGTTTAACCTCTAAATCCTCCAACAGAGAGGCGGAAGCACTGGGCGCTATAATCCACAATCGCGCTAAACTATCTTCTGGTAAACTGGTTTTCTCTCGCTTGGCTTTACGTTGTGAGTCTGCAATCACGGTGAACAGTTTCAGAAAACAGTTACGTACCTCTGACCTACTTGGTTGATTGCGGAATGGTTCCAAGAGTGCTGTATTTAGTACAGCGATTCTGCCCAATAATCCAAGATTTTGAGCTTGGGCAGTTGGTGCGCTTGTAAACAAAACGTCAACAAATCTGGCTTCATCAGTTACTTGTTTGTTAACTTCTACTCTACCTAAAGGAGACAACAACTCCTCTAATAATTCCTTAGAAAACTGATCGTAAGGCTTGCTACTCATGTTTTAAAGACGAACTGTATTTTATTTTACAAGGATTGGTTATGGTTGCATGGTGGGTTTTAATACCCACCATTTCACTTACGCTGCTACCAACTCCCGACGAACTTGCAGCAGTTCAATCGGAGCAGTTGCCCTGGATAGCACCTCTACAGCCTCTTTCACACTCCAATACTGCACTCCATCGCCACAGCGCCAGTAGTAGGTCTTGGGGTCGTTTTCCCATAACTCATCAACGTTTCTGACCTTAAAGACAATGCCCAAGAACTTACCATCTAGATATACGTTGTGAGCCGTCTGGAGGTCAGTGCGTCCTACATAGGTCAGTCGATAGCCGTCCACTGGTGTACACAAGTCTTCTGCACGAGTACCGCGATACCCACAGTTACCGCACCCATGCCCTTCGCAGTCTGGACAGATGGCAGCAGGCATATTCCACTTCGGCAGGGTGAAATCCCATTCAGCAAGTGGGGTTAATAGTTGAGGCTTCTGCGAAGTGTAGCAGCCAGCACGACCAATTACCTTATCAGGATAGTATTGGACGCTCAACGATAACCAATCACAATCGCCTAACAAGCCTATTTTCTCAGAAGCTTGTTTCAATCCCTTATCTTCCTTGTGATTGCATTTTACCGGAGCAGAAAGACTCGCTTTTACCTCTGCAACAGCGCGTTTGAAACACTCTTTGTGGTATCGAGCATAGCCGTGCCGTGGGTCATTTTTACCCAGACGATATCATCCGAGTTTATCCAGATAGTTACTACATCTTCGGGCTGGCACTCTTTTGAGTAGTCCGACTGATTGACAATGGTTGCAATGATTTGGCGATCGGGCGTGGTTAACGGATCTTTTGTTGGCGCAGGGGCTAAACTTTGTGTCATCATTAGAAATACCTCTTGTTTGGGGTAAAAAGCGATCGCAGACTTTCCAGGGACGGCGATCGCCTTTTGTTTTGCGTGAACAACGTTGTGGTTTACCGCAACGCTCTCAAAAAGATTTGGCGTAGCCTCATATTTCTGAATTTCAGTTATTTTCTAGCAATAATTCACAGCACAAGGCTCTAGAGAAGGTATTGAGCGGTTGCCCTAATTGCAGTATGAGTGGATTTATTGAGTGATTTTGAGTATCTCCCCCAGCCGACTTTACCTGGCGTACCTTGTGCTATACGACGGGGGGTTCTTGTTTCTCAAATCTATGTTTTGTGTTAATCAAATTTGGGGTTGAGATTACTATACTACTACGCTCACCAGTGGTTGTCAAGTATTATCTACTGGTGAGCGTAGTAAACAACTCTCTTAACTGTTGTAATCTATGTTCCAAATAAGTGAAGTGATATCCCCATTTAAAGCAGCACAAAGTTTCTCTAGAATTTCTGTACTAACAGTCATCTGAGTTGGTTTTTTTGGTTTGTTAATAAAGACGTGAGGAGTCTCTAGCTGCTGAATATAAGCCACAGAAACTCCCACAGCATCAGATAGCTTTTGTCTACTATATCCAGCTTTCTCTCTAAGCTCCCTGAGTTTTTGGGCATTTTCTTCATTCCACCTAAACGCAGCTATGGGTGTTACATCTACTGTGATATTCATTTTTACTTTAATTTTATTTTCACTGCGCTCGCCAGTTGACATGATAATATTATTAATATACTGGTGTCAACCATAAGGCTACACCAAGCAAAGGTGAAAGCGATCGCTTGCCCATTAGCAATGCGATTATTTCAGCCTGCGTCAACTGGAGAAATACAACACCTGTTCAAAGACTCTTACGGTTAATTTGCTCAAGGCCAAGTGAAGGTCACAAAGAATTCATTGCCGTAGAGATAAGAAACCGAAATCTAAAACTACTTAACTAGCTTTGAGAATCCAGGCAAGGTTTAAGAATGGCTCTCACCAGCAGTAATCGTGGAAGGGCTTGAAAGTTGATATTGCTACCCTAATCTCTACCGACAGAAAGATTTATACAAAGGACAAGAGGTTTAAGGTAGGTACAACCAACAGTAACGCAAGGAAAAAACAGATGAATCTACCTGCAACTGTTAGCACAAAACTCCAGAAAAGTGCGGCATTTATATTGCTTTCTCTAGCTTTAGTCGGTTTAGAAATTCCTTCTTCAACTGGACAAAGCCTGCCAAATAGCTCAACCAAATCGGCTCTGCTTGCTGATGGAACATATTTATACGGCGAAACTCCTAAACCTAATCAAATAGGGAAAGCCTACTTATTATTACAACGTCAACAAGGAGATATTGTCGGAGCTTTGTACTATCCTAATTCTGAGTTTAGTTGCTTTACAGGAAAACAGAATAACAACACAGTTTCTGCTAAATCACTTAGTTACAATAAAGCAAAAACTGAAAATATGAAAATTAACCTATCCAATTTTCATCAAATCAAACTTATTAGCGCTAACGATCAACGCATCCTCTCAGTCTGCAAGCAAACATAGGACACCAAGCCTAAAACAGATTCCGTCGCTTCCGGAAGAGTGTCAAACAAAAGAGAGTTGTTTGTTCCCTTGTTCACCTCTGTCTGCTAGAAAAGCGCAGAATACACTAAAATTTACTCATTTAGGCGGTAATTTTTCGGTTTTTAACTCAAACACTGCTGTAAAACAGTTTCTTTCGGGTTGCTAGAAAAAATCTTTCTCAGTATTGTAGAAATTGGTAGAATTGGCTACTTGATATTCCTCTTGAAGGGTTGAAAAGTCATGATGGCTCAAAACAATAGCAATGGCAATATCCCTCATACTTTGTGATTTTTCCAGTCTTTCTCCCAAATAAATCTGCCAATAAATTTCCACATCACTTTCAAGAACTGGCTTCTCAATTTCTGTAACAACACCATTCTGCTTTGGATGAATCGAGGAAGCACTGTACTTCCACTCATTTCTATCCTTGAGAATAATATCAGGCGAATCACCAATCTGTAATTGGAGATGTAACTCGTTTAGACGTAGCCCCTGATATATGTAAAACATTCTTGATACAAGCGCTTCCGGGGGGCGTGCAGCTACTTTCATTAGGATTGCTTCTTCGCTAAGAGAAGGTATTAATAAATCAATATTGAGTACACCATTTTTAGGGTAATTGTGTTCTAAACTTTCTAACACATCACTTGAAAATTGCCAGAGTTTCTGAAATTCTGGTTCTTCTTCTCTAACAATAATATTGCCGATTTGATGACCATAAATGAACTCATCATTAGGTCGATACTGCTTGCAAGCAGCGAAATAACAAGGCTGACCGTTTTTTAGAACAACACTTGTATTGTATAACTGACCTCTTATGAATTCATTCATCTCAAATTCTGAATCTGAATCTACATTGCTTTCACACCAAGCTTTCAAATCATGGTCTTGAGCAAAAATCAGATACTTAGGCACCCGAATCAGGGAATTTTTGAGGGCAGATTTGAGGTAACTCTTATCAGTAAACTGCTGGATCATCGTTGGGCGATCGCCTGGCAGATTTAGAGCTTCACGCAACTGTGCGGTTAACAGTACTGAATACTCATCGTTGGTGACAATCCGGCAGTTATCATCTAATAGTTTATAGTCAGTCTTAATCTGTTGATAGGTTTGGAACAGATTTTGTAAATTATAAGGTTCTACAATCTGCACAATATCCAAGTATTGATACTGGGAGGGTACAACCTCACTGAATCCTCGCCTACTACAGAGTAAAACTAGATTTCTATTCTCTGAGCAGATATGTCTAAAATCAGTTTTGCTCAGAAACATATCATGTAGCACAAAGACAGTCTGCTTATTGCTATCTATCTTACTACTACGCAAAGCAACTGGATTTGCCTCTTCGCAGAGCATTTGTTGTACTAAGTGGACAATTTCTTGTGAACATCCCCATGACAACGTTACACCTGACCCTCCATGTCCATAATTATAAAATATGTGTGTGTTTAAAACTCTTTCCACACAAACATTTTCCGATGTTAATGGTCGTAGACCAGTCCTAACAGGCTCCTTCTCATCTAGGGGGAGTTCTTTTAATTCCGGTAGAAACTCTAAACAACCATCATACATCTGTCGAATAATTGGAACCTCAAGAGATAAGTCTGTACCCCATTGGTCTTGCTGTGTTAATCCTCCTAAGACCACCAAATCATCCCCTCTAGGAACTATAAAAATGATGTCTTGCTCATTTAAAGAAGATTCTTCATGGGAAATGCAATGAGCATCCTTCACAACTTTCCCTAGATTTTTAACCCTGATAAGTGCGCCCCTCACGGGATACATGGAACTATCCCCTGTAGTTGCTATTGAACCTAGCCCAGCACAATTAACAATTGCCCTTGCATTAAAACGGCTAAGTAGTTCCTGTTCGTTTTGAACTACATTGACAGTGATTTTCTCCTGGATAATCTCACATCCAATATCCTTTACATATTGAAGTAGCCAATTCATGTAAACATCGGTATTTGTCATCGGAGCCATGTGTTTATAAGCATCTTTTATACCTCCTTGAAAATTCAAATCAATCGTTTTTTTGACAATATGTAAACCTCTTTCAAATCCATCAACTTTATCCTTCAACTCATTCATTTTGCTTAGATCAGCAGGTCGATTTTCCAAAACATCCTTAAAATAGAAATACCCATCCCTCAAATAAATCCCTGTTTTTTCTGAACCAAACTCTGTGTGTATTTTCTTGAATTTATTATAGGTAGTCATACACCAGTCTTTAGAGCGTTCCAGTGATCTAGGAGATCCATGACGACCACAGACTGCTGGAGGCCATTCCCATAATGCACCTGCCACAATAGAGGTTAAATCTGGGGCAAAACGATCTGCAACAATCACAACATTAAAACCTGCCTCTCTCAGACATATAGCAGTTGTTAGACCACTGACTCCTGCTCCAATTACTAAAATGTTCGTATCATTTTTCGGTAAGGGGTTGTTCATTAAAGGTTATCTCGATTTTTTGTACTACAAAATAAATGCATTCTCTTGCACATTACTAATATTAATTTGGGCGCTTTTGGGCTGACGCAGCGTTAAGGAATTCTTAGCATTTGACATTTGCTGCTACAAAAATTATTTATCAATAGTTTTCGATTAAAACTAAGTATGAACAGTATTAATAATTACGAAAATGAGTGACTATTTTTGAGTACTAGCTCAATGATGGATGAGCTTCTTAGTATAATATCTAATAAATTTGTGACTAATTGAGCAACCTACTGGTTAGGCTTTAAGAGACTCGATAAGACTACGAACTTGTAAATTTCTTACTTACAGTATGTCTGGAAAGTAAGACAGTCTCCCAATACAGCACTCATCACTGCAATCGCCTATATCGGCAACGCTTTCGGCAATAAAAGAGAACATCAATTGGGGAAGCGATGAACATTCCAACGGTGTTAGGACTTACGCATTGACAAAATCATGATTATATGTATCAAAGTCCAACTTCTGTTTTAAGTGTTCTAAGATAAAATCACGAGCGACCTGAAGAGACAAGTTTCTCTGGATTTGGTACCAGTTTTC
>JAESGI010000409.1_pt1 | contig 12425 bp, 12 predicted proteins | sample 9269671 | NCBI WGS metagenome assembly JAESGI01 (sample SAMN14515641, study PRJNA621666) | algae metagenome | isolation source: Nostoc indistinguendum CM1-VF10 and co-occurring heterotrophs from gravelly... | place: USA: Clark Mountains, San Bernardino, California | collected 1998-06-05 | reverse complement strand
AATCCAAAAAGACATCACCAAAATTAGATGTCTGCAAAAATTTTGATAACACAAAATTAAAACCAGTTCTTCCAGATGATGCACCGATCGCTGTAGTACTTTTCGCGGGTGGCGGCGGGATTGAAGCGGGGATGGTGCAAGCCGGGATTCGTCCAGTTATCGCAGTGGAGTTCGACCCCACAAAACCAAACTTGAGCAGGGCGATCGCACAAACTCATCACCGTAATTTCAGTGAATACGGGTGTAGAGTCGTCCAGTTAACAGTCCAAGAAATAGCACGGTTAGGATTTCTAGGTTTTCCCCGCCGCCCCGATTACCTCCATGCCTCCCCAGTGTGCGCCAACTTCAGTCAAGCTCACACAGCTAAGGCGGGAAAAGGCATTGAAACGGCTGACGATTTGAGTGCAGCGATCGCAGTAGCTGAAGCTATCCGACAGTTACAGCCACGGGTGTTTACGCTCGAAAATGTGCCGCGCTATCAGAACAGTCAGAGTTTCAGTATTATCCTGTCAGCTTTGGAAAAAGACGGGTACTCGGTCAATTACAGCGTGGTCAACATGGCTGACTTTGGACTGCCCCAGGCGCGGCGGCGGTTAGTCCTGATTGCAAGCAAGAGTTTTCACATTGCAATACCCGCTCACAGAAAACCAATAGGTTGGTATGAGGCGATCGCGCATCTCATTCCCACCATGACCGATTCCCAACTACTCCTCAAACAACAACAAGCTTTAGAAAAATTTTTAGCCGGGAATGTGCCAACACCACTGTTGATTGAACGGGTTGGGGGACGCAAGTTACCCAAGTACAAGCCAGGGTCGCAGCCCGCTAATACCATTCTGCGATCCCATTTCACCGATCACAAAGGTTGTAACCGTAGTAAGTTCGCTGATATCTGGTTGCCGGATGGTACGGTCAAGTCTTTGTCTATTAAAGGGGCTGCAATCTTGCAAGGATTTCCCGGTTGGTACGAGTTTCCCAACGAGACTGCTACGGCGGGGTCAATCATCGGCTATTCCGTACCTCCCAATTTTGCAACTCAATTATTTATATCTGCACAGAGCAAATTATTCGGAGTGACTGTATGACTAACCGATGGACTAAACTTAGAACAGTGCTGGTACATTTCTCCATCTTGGGGTAAAAATATTCCGCCGTTGCTAGTAAGTTTTCTTGAACGGGTGTACGTTAAGAGAGTCAAAGCATTTGGTTATTGCTGTGGTGTCGAATGGTCGTCGCAAGGCTGGAAATACGAAATCAATACTTGCAATGACAATATAAGTGTTTGGGGTAGTGAACTTATTGGTACAGGTAACTTGCGTTCGCCCTTGGCGTTGGCGCAGCCATCGCTGCCCCAAGAAAAACCCGTTTTTCGCCTGGGTGAATTGGTCGAGTTTCGGTTTCATGGCGATGGCCCACCGATTCGTATTGTCCAGGGCATTCAAATGATTAATGATTCTGGTTCTACAGCATCGAGTGGATGTCTCCTGCTATATCGGAAAGAGGTGACGAGGTTTTTACCCCTAAGAATTCCATCGCACGGGTGAGTGACTATGACTTGGAACGGGGCGATTATGATAGTCTACACCTCATATTACGGTGGCGAAATCCGAGGCGAGGCCATCTCAATCTCTTTGTACCCTCACCTTGGCTGGAAAGGCAAACACATTCCCTTATTCGCCCCTACTACTAAACTACTCACTCTCGTGCGTTACTCAACTTCTTCGCCATATCCAGGATCAACGGATATTCTGGTTCGCCGTTCATATAGTCAGTTTCCGTTAAAGTTCCGACAGTCTTTAGTGAACGAACCATCACCTTGTTGCTATCGGGATAACAACAGACTTCATTCGAGCTATTAGCGCCGATGCCAAGGTAAACAAGGTCTTCGTTTCCTGTATTCGCAATTTGATGTGCGATTCTACTTCCGGCAGGACAGGAGATGGTGTCACCTGGGCGGATCGGAATGAGCTGGTCTCCATACCTAAGCACGCCCGTGCCTGACAGGATGTAGAACACCTCGTCATCAACCATGTGATAGTGGAAGGGGCAACCCACACACCCCGGCGGCAAACGGCTAAAATTAACACACACTGCACCGCCATTCGCTTCCATCCAGGGAGTTAAACTTTTGTAAAATCCTCTCCAGTAAACACCGTCAGAGGAGTTTTGTTCTTCGACCTCATCAATATTTAAAACTGGGTATCGGGGTGAAGTCATTTGGTGTGCCTCGAAAGCAGGATTAAGTGTATTTTAAATCTCACGCATGGTACGAATGCAGTTTTTACCCTTGAAACTGTCGCCCAATTAAATAGGGGAACGGGTTAATTGATACCCTTAATAATTCTGACATGGGCATGGGACAATATTACACTTGTACTACAAAAGAGTCAATCAAACCAAAATCTATCAATCAACTTGCACTCAGCCAAACCATCGTCCTTACAGAGGCAATACTTTTCGGATAAATCCAACAATCTCTCTTGTGGTCTGGGAAGAATGGCACGCTTGAAAAGGGAAAATCGTTGAGGCAGCTCTTGTGCAGAGGAGCAAAGGAGCAGGGGAGAAAGAAGAAGGAAGAAGCATACGGACAGAAGCAAGAGAAATTCTCCTCTGCCCCCCTGCTTCCCTGCTCCCCTGCAATCCTTACGCCGCCTACCCTTCAGCTTAACAAGCGTGCCATTCTGGTCTGGGAAAAGGTTAAAGGGGAAGGGGTAAAGGTAAATATGAAACCTTTCCCCAATACCTTTTCCCCAAAACCCGAAAAGTATTGCTTACAGAGGTTTAATAATTAAATAATCTCTTAAAAGACTAATAATTAAGATAATTTAGAAGCTTGCTTAGAGCAACAAACAAATACTTAAATATGATTTTAGCTAAATATTTAGTTAGTGCTTAGTAGCTTGAAGGAGTAGTGATGAATCCATTTGCCTCAAAGAGCATTTTCATGTTGGGGATAGTGTTCTGGCTGCTGATTAGAATTCCTTATCAACAAATACAAAAACAGAACATAATTGTTGATGAACGAAAAACCCTTCAGGAAAAGATAGTCCGCCTTCTGCTATTGGTTGGGATACTGCTTCTTCCTTTGATTCATGTTCTATCTCCTTGGTTAAATTTTGCTAACTACCATCTACCAATTTGGGCAAATGGATTAGGCACTGCTATTCTTGCGCTTTCCCTTTGGTTGTTTTGGCGCAGTCATCACGATTTGGGTCAAAATTGGTCATCAACACTGCAAATCCGAGCCGGACACACTCTCTCCACCAGTGGTGTGTATCAAAACATTCGTCATCCTATGTACACCTCTGTTCTGCTACTGTGCATTGCACAAGCACTCTTGCTCTCCAACTTGATTGCAGGTCTATCAGGATTCATTGGCTTTAGTATTGCGTATGCAACACGAATTGGACAGGAGGAACAGATGCTACTTGATACCTTTGGTGATGAGTATGAAGTTTACAGGCAATGCACGAAACGATTAATTCCTTACCTGTTCTAATCTGTTCAGTTGATATACATAGGACAAATAAATTTTGGCCTTAACCAAGAAGTATTGCAATACATCGCACTTATCAAGAATATCAACTCTCTCTTGCTCGTGTGCCAGCAGGGGAACATCAAAGCCTGTCCGATACATTTACAATTGTGTCCGATTTTTCGGGACGTATATGCTGAAGCTGAACTTGAGTTCGAGCATCGGTTAGAGTTGATTCTAGACTTATTTACTCTACGTTTAAATCCTTAGCTAATATGTTAAATTCTTAGCATCTATCTAATATCAAGTTAAAATATGTTTGAGAGTAGAAGTAATAACCCTTAATATGTAATTCATAAAATTTGATTTTTGTCATCTATCTATACCGAGACATTTTCTAGATAGATGTATCAATAGTTATAGCTTTGTTGATAGTAAATTACAATCCTACTGACTGAATTTTTCAGTAATGATTAATGAATTTAGCAGTAATATGTTGTTAGTTAATAGCAACTAACCTTGCAGTCAAAATTCTCAAGCTACCATTCGCTTCTTATTAAGCAACAGATGCTTGCGCCGGAAACCCAGGTAAAATCTGGCTTAATCTTAATGGCGAATTGCGAATTTTTATTACTTGTATGTCTGTGTAACTCGTGAATGTAGCTTGCTTGAACGTAGAAGTATAAACAGTAAAACCCCTACGCTCAAGAATACTGAATTAGTCAATTCAGCATTCTTCTTTAATTCACTGCTTTATCGCTTGTAGTTCACTTCAATACAGGGAAAAAATGAATGTGGTTAAGTACACGATAAATTTTATATGTTAATAATTGCCACTGGCGTGACTATTTTGATTCTCTTGGCTTTCCCTGTAGACCAGAAATTCGCAGTATCGATTCTTGGTGCAATCCTCATGTTCATTACTCGGAAAACTTTCGCTTGCATTCATTAGAACAGGCTTGGGATTTACTTGATTGGTTGCCTAGTCCTATTTTTAAACGGCAATATTATCTCCTATTTACAAATGCTGATAAACAAAGGGTTTTATTAACTCATCCTCGATTGCACCTGCTGGGACATGAACTTTTAGATCACCAATTTAACTCCTCATTATTAAACTACTGGCCCTGGAAAGGAGCGTTAGCTCCTTTTGCTCAAAGGGTTAATAAGTATGGACTACTTAGTTGGGATGATGCTAAAGCTGCTCAAGTCATTCTTCCAAAACTTTGGCATGGTACCCCTCGCTCATGGGTGGCTATTGCGGCTTTATTTGAAGTTTTACCGGGAGCAAAATAATATAACACCCTACCCAATACTTCTCGGGTTTTGCACTTTTAACTCGGAATCGGGCTTGGGGAAAAGTTATTGGGTAAGGGTTAAAGGTTTTTTCTTTTCCCTTTCCTATCCCTCTTTTGTCACTCTCGGAAAACAATAATCGAAGCTTAATTCTGAAACTTTGATTTGATAACGCTTTAAGCCTTTATTTTCTAACAGTAACTAAAATTTGTAGCTAAAATCTGAAAAGTAAAGCTCCGAAAGGCTTTCAGCGATTGGCTTCTCCCAAAGTGACAAAAGAGGGCTATTCCCCTTTTCCCTAAAACCCGAGAAGTATTGACACCCTACCTACTTGGCAGCCACAGAGGAATAACGCAGATAGTGACTGTTATTGCTGAGGGGGTGGAAACAATTGAACAATTAAACCAACTTCAAATTAAACAATACCAACACGCACAGGGATACTTCTTCTCACCCCCACTTGATAGCTTCTCGCTTGAGCAATTAATTTCATCTAGCTTGTACCTTAATCCTCTTCTGTCATGGGAGAAACCAATTAATGAAAGCCTTTAGAAGCTTTTATGTCTAGGTTTGGACTTATAATGCTTCATGCGATCGCACAGATGGCAATCGGAACCCAAAACAAGCCCGCAGCTTTCTCGGAAGCAGGACTACTGGGAGCTAGAAGGGTTTGTTGTCGGTGGCTGTGGTAGTCGGGGGCTTTTATGTTTTCAGTGGGGAGTATGTGGCGGTATTCAAAGGATAAAATAAGTCCAAGTAGGAAAAGTAGGAAAAGTCGGATCTTTTCGTAAATTATTACATAATAGTTTGAGATGTTGTAAGCTAAGTGTTGAATACAGTATTAATCAATAACCAAAACCTGATTAATTTTCTAACAATTTATTTTAAATATTCAAAAGCGGATAAATTTAAGTTTGGTTTAAAGTTTATTTATGAGCTTTCAAGAGAGTTTAAGAATTACTAGTATTATTTTAGAGTATTGATAAAGTTGTCAATTTTACTTCTGAAGGTAGAGAAATATTTTCTAGGTAATAATGTTATATTTTTAATGAGAACCATTTAATTATGTTCTTCTAAAATGCAATTTAACCCGTTTTAAGTTTTTCTAAAAATTAGTGATTAATAGATATTTATGCTTAGATTAATAGCAGTTCTATTCAAAATTTTTATTAAAGCAGAGGTATTTTTTCTTGTCACTACTGAAAAGTCGGTACAACCCTCAGTAATTTTTTCCACTACAAGTTATGTTAGCTAAAAATGATATCGAACCGTTAAAAAGAATTTTGGTCATTGAAGATGATCGTGTTACAAAGGATCTTTACATCCAAGGACTCAAAGCAAAAGGTTTTGATGTCATGGATGTTCAAAGCGGTCTTCTAGGTATCAAACAAATACAAGAGCATTTACCTGACTTAGTGATTTGCGATATTACAATGCCTGATATTGATGGTTATACAGTTCTAAATACCTTACGCCAAGATCCCCAAACAGCAAATATTCCTTTTATTTTTCTTGCTGGCAGCACGACTAAAGCAAATATTCGCAAAGCTATGGAGTTAGGAGCGGATGACTACATTACCAAACCATCAACATTAGACGAGCTACTGAAAGCGATTAATATCCGCTTACAGAGACAGACTTTTCTTCAATCCTGGTGCGCTACTAAATTTCAGAAAGCTTTTAACTCCGTGTCTGCAACGAAGAATTCAGTAATTGTCCAGGAAGCATCAATCTTTCCCAACGCTCCAGAATTAAAAGCAATGTTTGAGTTTATAGAAGCCCATTATCATGAAGGAATTAGTCTGTGTGATGTAGCCCAAGTGCTTGGTTACTCTCCTGCTTATTTAACTAATAGAGTCGCAAAGCAAACAGGAGAAACTGTAAACAACTGGATCGTTAAACGTCGGATGCTAGGAGCGCGATTGTTACTTCAAAATCACGAGCAGACAGTAGAGCAAATTGCCAAAGTATTAGGCTACCAAGATGTATCTCATTTGTCCCGCCAGTTTCGGCAACATCATGGCTTACCTCCTCATGCTTGGCGTAAACAATATCATGCACTTGCTTCAGAAGTCGGCATTTAAGTACTACAAATGTACCTCAAGCTGTAATCGCTTTGCTAAAAGCAATTTCTTCATATTTAAGCCCTTCTTTACTAATAACTTCACGGAAATCAGCATTTTGTAGATTAGCACCTTGTAAGTCTACGTGGTCAAGACAAGTAGCTAAAAGATAAGCTTGCTTGAGGCTAGCTTTCTGAAAATTAGCCTTTGTTAAGTTAGACATAGATAAATTAGCTCCTTCAAGGTTAGCTTCCTCAAAATTTGCCTCTTCCATTTCGCAACTAACTAAGTTGCTTTGACACAAATTAGCTCCAAATAAATTAGCTCCAGAGAGATCAGCGTTATATAGATTAGCTTTAGACAAGTCAGCCTTACATAAATTGGCTCCCGATAAGTTTGCTTTATATAAATCAACTCCTGATAGGTTAGCTTCAGACAAGTCCCCGTATGGGCATTTTTTTGTAGTTACTAGTTTGTTAAAGTCTGCCTCATTCATAAAATAGTAATATTATTTTTACAGAATAATTTTGATTAACTCTTTTTAAGTAATTTAAATTAATAATTTATCCAAGTGAGTATAGTATTTTAAAATATAGCTACAGATAATTTAATCTTAACTAAATTATTGCACTGCAATAATTACGTTTGGCTTACGGATTATTAAATATATTAAAATTCCAATTAAAGGTTACTGAATTCTCAGAATCTATTGCTGATTACACTTTATTTACTTTTATACTACAATAAGTAAATAAAAAGGTAATGCAAAAATCAGGCTAAGACTAAATTTAATTGCTAAATTGAATATTGAAGTTTCTGATTTTTCATTTGTTTATAACAGTATTAATTAATAAATTAAAGCTATTAGATAAACTCTGTAAACTAAAAAGACTCACTTTAGCGTTGTTATTAACAACATACTTGCTTTCAGGATTTTTTAAAATATGCATTAAGATAGATTTAAATTGGGCTTATAGATGGATGATAAAAATAACTATTAGTTATGTAAATTTTTCTAGTAGCTCTAGTACTAAAAATCGTCAAATCAAACTTATCCCTCTTATGTCAGACTGGGAGAACCTAATCACTGAAAGCCTTTTAAAGCTTTGTTTCCCAGTTTTTTGCTATAAATTTTAGTTTCTATTAAAAAATAAAGCTTCAAACCTTGATTAATTTGGAGTTTCAGAATCTAGCTTCGATAATTGTTTTCCAACAATGATACAAAAGGGTTATTCCCTTGCCATTTTTGCAAGAAACTTGTTAATTGACACGCCTGCGGTTGCTGTCAACTGAGTTTCCTGGAAAATTGCAGTTTTGATGTGTCTTGCGATAGTAGAAGCGTAGGTAATATTTTGCTTGTTCTCAGTAACGTCCAAATATGCTTCATCTAGTGCAACTCCTTCCACTAAATCAGTATAGCGTTTGAATATGGCGTGGATTGAAGTGGAAATCTCTCGGTAAACGTCGAATCTCGGTCTGACAAATATCAGTCCGGGGCAACGAGCGATGCCTGCGGCAACGTCAAAGACGAACGCAGTTATTGAAGGCATTGCAGAATGAATACCAAATTTTCTGGCTTCATAACTGGCTGCTGCAACTACGCCTCGCTGATTGGGACTGCCACCGACGACTAACGGTTTGCCTCGGGAACTAGGGTTGTCCCTCTGTTCCACCGATGCGTAAAAAGCATCCATGTCTACGTGAACTATTTTTCTCGTTCTAGCGACAGATTCTTGTCCCAAGGGTAGCTTACCAACAGCTAGTCTCCACAATTGGCGAGGCTATTGGCGTTGCTGACGGAGAGCCTTACTGGAATGGGTATCTGGGGCAGTGGCAGGTGTGGGTTAACTTTGCCCACGGGTGTAGGTCTGTGGTGTGCGATTGGTTGGTGGCGGTTTAGTCCATTGCATCCCAAATAAGTTTAGTATCTGTGAATTGCCGGAATCGGCATACCTTACCATTATGAATATCGTACACATGAGCCGCCGGAGAACAAAACGACTTTCCAGATACCCGATGGCAACCTACATAGCTACCAATGACAATCATTTCCTCTCCTGCATCGAGATATTGCTCAATTTCAAATGACCATGACTTCCAATCGTTATTGAAAGCTTTAAACACTCCTTCAATTACAGCTTGTGCGCCTATATAAGTTTTCCCTTCAGGGAATCCTGGGTTTTGAATCCATTCAATATTAGGAGTACAGATTTTCAAAAAGGCATCGTCATCTTTTTCTCGAAAAGCTCGGTAAAGTTCTTTAATAAGTTCAAGATTTGTCATTGAAAATCCCTCATCAGTATAATTCAATTTCAATCACCAATAATATTGGCTTTTTACACTTTTCAATCAATTTTCAGAAACGTTCGCTGGTGAAACTTGATGTAAATTACGGCCTAATTGGGTGAGAGCAAAAGAACTTTGGGCAATGCTAGACAGGCAACACTATTGAGTCAAGCCATGCCATTCAAAGTAATAGTTGTTCCTAAATTAACTGTGTCCTCTTGGGAGAACAATAATGTAGTTGTAGCGTTTTTGAATATGCCTTCACCGCCAGTAAAGTTTACGATACAAACTTTTTGCTATTTACGTTAAGGGCAGTTTAAGTTTTTGATGTAAGACAATCAACTATCCGATATAGAACCCATTTGACATCTTTTACTGTGTTGAAGTAAAGTGAGCGCAAAAGTTGTATAAAGTAGTAATGCCATACTCTAGCAGCCTCACAGACGAAGAGTGGAGAATCCTCGAACCCCTACTGCCGACTATATTGCCGCCCAAAAAGCAGACGAGACCACCTAACTGGACAAAGCGAGAAATTTTGGATGGCATCTTCTATCAACTCAAGAATGGCTGCAATTGGGAAGACTTGCCCAAAGATTTGCCTCCCTATTCGACGGTATACTGGCATTACAAACAGTGGCGGGCTGAAGGAGTACTCGACAAACTGATGAGCATCTTACACGCTCAAGTACGCGAACAGGTGAAAAAAAAGCCAAATGGACAACCTTGCTCATCATCGACTCTCAAGCGGTAAAAAACACCTGTAATGCCAGCGCTGAATCGAAGGGATATTGTTTCTACTTTCTCGACCAATGGCATAAAAAGGCATCTAGCCGTTGATACCCTGGGATTTCCCTTCTTTACTCACTGCACCAAAGGGAATGTATCTGATGATAGGGGTTTGATTGAGATGTTGACTAAAAACATTGATTATTTTCAGTCAAAGCCCGTTAATATTCCCAAAATCACCATTCTTCTAGACCAAGGTTATCATCCGGAATATCTGAGGGAGGAGTTAGAAAAGGTTTATCCCCAGATTATGACGAAAATCAGGTTTGAACTTTCGCCAAAACCATCAAAACAAGAAAAGAAAGAATTAGGGCAGTCTGGATTTGTTCCGGTTGCTGCGAGGTGGGGGAAGAGAACGTTCAAATGCAAGGATTGCGAGATGCAAAATTCTCGTTAAAAACTTTGAGAGAACTCTAGCTAATGCCACTGCCAAGGTTAATCTTTGTTTTATTCGGCTGATGATTAAGAGGCTTGCAGCACCTTCTTAGATGTCAAATGGGTTCTATAAGAACCTCAGTAATCCAGTGATGGTACTGAGGATTGTCACCCTGAAATATTGATTGAAGGTAATCACGCAGCTTTGTAGTGATGGGACGTTCTTTGGGCAAGCAAGAAGTTTCAATACTGTTAACAGGGGTAATATATGCAGCCGTACCGCACAGAAAAACTTCATCAGCTATAAATAACTCAGATTTATCTACTGGTCTTTCAATCACAGAAATGCCCAAATCATGGGCTAAAGTTAGAATACTATTGCGAGTGATACCTTCAAGTATATCTTGATCGAGGCTAGGGGTAATCAGTTGACCATCACGAACCAAAAATAAATTCATAGCTGAAGCTTCACTAACTTTACCTTGAGAGTTCAACAAAATTGCTTCATCAAAACCTGAAGCAACAGCTTCTGTTTTCGCAAGCGCAGAAGTAATATAAGCAGCAGTTATCTTACCACGTAAAGGTATACTCCGATCTTCTTGTCTAGACCAAGAACTAATCCGGCAACGGATACCTGTTTGAGGTAGAAAATCACTCATTGATAAGCCATAAATCAACAAATCTTTGTCCACCTCATGTAGACGAGGTGCAATTCCTAAGCCAGAGGTATAAACCAATGGACGAAGGTAAAAAGGAGTGCTGGGTTGATTGCGGCGGACAAATTCAACAATAGTCGATATTAAGAAATCTTTTGTCACAGAGTAATTCAGGTATTTAGCACTATTGCTCAACCTTTGACAGTGAGCGTCTAACCGGAATAGTAAAATGCGATTAGAGTTATTTGATGTCGGCAATCCGCGAATTCCACCAAAAACAGCAGTCCCATAATGAAGTGCATGAGTGGCAATCGAAATTTGAGCTTGAGCGAAGGGGAGAAAATGTCCTTTCAAATATGCCTGCGGTAGGAAAGAGGACGCAGTTGCTTCAGTGTGGTTAGTTGCCTGAGTAATAATAGATTTCATCTTTGATATTCTACTTTCTGATAATTGGACTTAACTGCTCCCCAGTTTAGTTAGGGGATTTTCAGCAGATACTATGCATTAGGATAGTTGCTGTATAATTAATGACTTTTTAAATTGGTCGTTTAATTAATGCTTTTTCCCTAAAGCGATACTGACAATGACGATACCAGAGGCTACCAGCATTGGTAGTGTAATTTGTTCATCTAGCAATAAACTAGAGAAGATAATTGTCAAAAACGGTTGTAGTAGCTGTAGCTGGCTAACCCTGGCAACACCAGAGATGCCCATGCCGTGATACCAAGCAAAGAAGACGAGGAACTGGCTGAAAATGCTGAGATAACTAAAACCTAGCCAAGCACTCCATGAAGCCACTAATGAGTGCTGAAAAACTGTGTAGCTAACAGGAATCAGCAAAATCGGCAATGCGATAACTAAAGCCCAACAAATTACTTGCCACCCGCCTAAAATCTGGGCTAAATGTCCTCCTTGGGCATAGCCAATCGCAGCTGCAACTACTGCACCTAACAAAATTAAATCTGCCATTTGGATTTGACCAGTACCAGAGGTAAAAGCAAACAAAACAACAGTTGTACTACCGACAACACTAGCGAACCAAAACTGAGCCGAAGGGCGCTCTCTACCTTTAATTGTGGCAGTAATAGCAGTTGCTAAAGGAATCAGCCCAATTACTACTGCACCATGAGTTGCAGGTAATTGTTGCATTGCCCAAGCTGATAGCAATGGAAATCCTAAAACTACCCCACCAATCACTACCAGTAAGCTGCTCCAGTATTTGCTGTGTGGTAAAGGTTGACGAGTTACCCACAAAACAATCATTGCTAAAACAGCAGCCACAACCGCACGTCCCAGACCAACAAAAGTGGGGGAGAGGTCAACAACAGCAGCACGAGTTGCTGGTAAGGTCAGGCTAAATCCCAGTACCTGAGTTCGATGTAAGAAAATCAGCTAAAAATGAGTATTCAAAAGGGTTAGAGGCTTTTAGCTAGAGAGACTATATTCTCAATAATTAAAATTTATTGAGAATTAATAGAAAACCAGGCT
>JAESGI010000408.1_pt1 | contig 12443 bp, 16 predicted proteins | sample 9269671 | NCBI WGS metagenome assembly JAESGI01 (sample SAMN14515641, study PRJNA621666) | algae metagenome | isolation source: Nostoc indistinguendum CM1-VF10 and co-occurring heterotrophs from gravelly... | place: USA: Clark Mountains, San Bernardino, California | collected 1998-06-05 | reverse complement strand
GCTTACGAATTCGAGGAATTTATCAAAGCGCTGAAGCCTGACCTAGTAGCTTCTGGTGTGAAAGAGAAGTACGTCTTCCAAAAGATGGGTCTTCCTTTTCGTCAAATGCACTCTTGGGATTACTCCGAACCTAGCGAGCGCTCTTCAACATCATAAGAATGCAAGCTTTTTTAGCTGTGGGAGAAAAAAGAGCCTGTTTCTAGCCTAAATGCCAGTTGCAGGGTTATCTAGGAACAATCTGTTTTTAGGCTTTAGATAGTACTAACTCTTATGGAGCTTGGTTTTTAGATTTGAAAAGCATTTTGCTCAAAGAATAACTGTAAAATAAAAGACTATTTTTAACGACGATTTTTTAGATTAAATGGTGCGTAGGCGTAGGCGTAGCCCGTCGTAGACATCGCCTTCACTGAACAATATCGGCTCTTGCGTTGGTTTTATGGTATGGCATTAAAATAGCCATTTTATAGAAAGGTTCAAAAATTTAAAATCCAGTCATAGCAAGGAATATAGGCTCTGATTAGGTTTTATTTATTATTCGACTCCATAAAAAGAACTGAAGAGCCACAATATCATGATTGAGGGATGGGAAGTGCGATCAGCAAAAGCGAGAATAGTTCATCTGGGGTATGTCAAACCTAAATTTGCTTTAATAGTTCGCTTGATCGGCTGCTAGTAGCTATTTCGGACTCAATCAACCGACCATCTCTATACGGTCGGCGTGCAATGGGATTGTTATACGGTTCGCATCGACTATCACTTTGTATGTCTCCTCCTAACGTTAAAACACTCGTCAAATTTCTGAAATAACTTGCCTGACTCTACAAAACCAATTTCTTGTGTCCAACTCTCAATGCAAAACAGAAACCCCTGAAGATCATGTTCTACAAGTGTCAGGGTTTTCTCGAACTGAGAGCGCGAAACATCAATATGAGAGGCACTACTCGCTGGTTCTATCCCACCATCTGACCAAATACGAACAATATAATATCACCTAACCCCTCAACCCACGGACTTGGATCGTGTCCTAACCAGGGCGACTGACCTGTTTTCAGAAAATCTATCCATTCTCGCCACGTTTCGAGCCCGCAACAACAGCTTGGGGAAATAGTATCCTGCCCTGTGCAGACTACTTGGATTCCACCCGGTAGCACCAAACTTTTCGCTTTGAGGATTTGTTTTAAGACTACTTGTTTATCGCTTGAAAGTTTTATTTGGTTGTACTGAGCTAATTGTGCAAAAACCAATCCGATTTCTGGGTAGGTCATTTCTCCCCATAAACGGATCAATGAAAAGGGTCTAACCTCTGGAACCTCCCAAGGACAAAGAAACTCACCTTCATAGTAAGGCGCTTCTATGACGGCTTGCATCTGGATAAACGTACTCATGTTCAGTTTCATGGGCTGGAAGTGAAGACTGACACTGCAATATGGGAATTTGCTAAAACCAATGATTTTTGCATCGTAACTCAAGATGTAGACTTTGCGGAAAGAAGCCGTTTGCACGGTTCTCCGCCTAAAGTTGTATGGCTACGCTGCCAAAATGCACCAACAAAACAAGTTGAATCTCTACTTCGTTCTGGGGTGGAAGTAATTCATAAGCTACTCAATAATCTAAGTCTGCATCGCATAGAATTGTACTAAAGTCCTCCTTTTAAGGGATTGTCTGTGAGATGCATAGGAAGTACACTGTTTTAGTGATCGCCTTTAAAGATTATCTGTCAGATGGATAAGAAGTAAACCGTTGTAGTGATCGCCTTTAAAGATTATCTGTCAGATGGATAAGAAGTAAACCGTTGTAGCGATCACCCTCGCTCGATAAAAAACTAGGCGATGTCTACGACGGGCTGCGCCTACGCATTAGACCGTCCAATCCTCAATTAACAATCCGGGTACTTTGCCCAAATCCCGATGATTGCGCGTTAATAAAACTAATTTACGGGATAGTGCGATCGCCGAATAGCCCGTCGTAAACATCGCAGTAAAAGAAGTAGACTGTTATTGCGATCGCCCCAGTTCGACAACACGCCACTGTATATTTATACTGGATGAAGTTAAGCGATCGCCTCTAACTCAGGAATGCGTTCAGTTTCGTAGTTTTCAATTAAAACACCGATAACTTCCATTAGAGATGCGAGTGGATGCGTCTCGTCTTCACCAACTTGATCAATGAGACAATCAAGGATCTCAACTAAGCGTTCATATTCCTCTTCTGTGTGAGGAACAAAGACGTTTTCCGCAATAGATGACCAAGCAGTAATGGTTTGATCTAGGTTTAAGCTTTGCATTATTCCTTCCACTTTCCTTCATCATATTCTGAATGCGTTAACACAGACCGAATGTAGATCTTTTGGCGGTTGTAATGAATTGCGGCAATGAGTCGAACTTTGTTACCACCAATATTAAACACTGTCAATTTAGCAACTTGATCTGCTGAGGGAAACATTTCACGGAGTTCCACAAATGAGGTAAACTCATTTCCCTTGATCAATTGATACCACTGAGCCAAGGCGTTATTTGTATCTGGATAAAGTTTAGCAAATTCATTCAGCCGTTTACGAGTAATAACGTGCATTTAAAAATCCCTGATGTCTTAATAATTCTGTCATCCATATAACTCAGCTCCCAGTGCTAATCTTAAATGAATTATCTGTGACATCGTAGTAAAAGAAGTAGACTGTTGTTGCGATCGCTTTTATTCGACAAGATTATTGAGATGCAATTAGCAAAAGCGAGAGGAGTGTATCAAACCTAAATATGCTTAAGGTACACGAGAGCCTTTATATCTCATGAGAATTGATAAACTATTAGGTACGAAACTGGAGGTCAAAGACTTATGCTTAAAGACTCCCCAATTATTAGCGCATCTCCTGAAATTATGGGCGGGACTATAGTTTTTGCTGGAACTAGGGTTCCCGTGCAGACGCTTCTGGATTATCTCAAGGCTGGCGAATCTATCGACGACTTTTTGGATGGATTTCCGACTGTTACCAAAGAGCAAGTTATCGCCTTGCTTGAGGAGGCTGGAAAGCAGTTTGCTAGCATGGTGGCATAGCATGAAACTCTTGTTGGATGAGTGTATTGACCGCAAACTAGCGGGGGAGTTTGTTGGCTATGAGGTAAAAACTGTTCCTCAAATGGGATGGGCAGGAGTAAAAAATGGTCAACTTCTTGCACTTGCAGAAGCAGACTTTGATGTTTTCATCACTGTCGATCGCAACTTGTCATCTCAACAAGATCTACCACAGTTCGATATTGCGATAATTGTTTTACAAGTACAATCTAACCGTTTGATAGATATGAAACCTATAGTACCCAAGGTTTTAGCTACTTTAGCCACGGCAGTTAAAGGACAAGCCATAGTAGTTAGTTTGTAAAAATAGAGCTTAGTAGTTCTGACCTTCAACTTCGGAATGCGTTCAGTTTCGCAGTTTTCAATTAAAACACCAATAAATTCCATTAGCGATGTCTACGACGGGCTGCGCCTACGCATTAAGCCGTCCAATCCTCAATTAATAATCCGGGTAGTTTGCCCAAATCCTGATGATTGCGCGTTAATAAAACTAATTTACGAGATGGTGCGATCGCCCCAACTCGACAACACGCCACTGTATATTTATAACTGGGTAAAGTTAAGCGATCGCCTCTAACTCACGAATGTGTTCAGTTTCGTAGTTTTCAATTAAAACACCGATAACTTCCATTAGAGACGCGAGCGGATGCGTCTCATCTTCACCAATTTGATCGATTAGACAATCAAGGATCTCAACTGTTTACTTCTGAATTCTGACTCCTGAATTCTGAATTCTGCTGTATATTTTAATGCGAATTAAGTCTAAATATACGCCTTTGCAAATATGACTGCACCAAAGATGTAAAATTTTTATTCATCTCTGTTATGGTCAAGTACTGAAGAACCATAGTTTTTTATTTAAAAATGATGCAGCAACTTAATTATCCTCAATAGCCTGAATTGCTTTAATAATTTCTAAATCAGACGCTGGAGAATTATTATCAATTACTAGATCCCAGTTATAACTAACCTGAGCAGCAATTTTATTGTATTCCTCTACTTTGTCATCAGATATTGGAATGTGAGTGGTGCTATCTCGATTTATCACTCGTTCTAAGCACTTATCTAATGCCGATTCAACTTTAATAAACTTGATTTCATACTTATTCTTTAAAGACTTATGCAACCTAGCAAAACCCTCTCCTGCAGCGAGGGATTCGATCATTACCTTATTATTGCTTTCAAACAGTCGGTCAATTTCTTCCTCAACAATATCCCATCCATCTCGATCTTTGGCTCCATTCTTCAAATAATCAATCCATATTGGCTCTACAGGAAGAAATTTGATTGCCATCTGAGCATTAACCAAGGTTCCAATGTGAGTTTTACCCGCTCCTTTTGGGCCAACTAAGATGAATAGCGTTTTCATTATATTTGTCAAGGAAGTTTGAGCAATGATTTTTGGGTTTCAGTCTGGAAAAGCTAGACCAGTCATGGGGTCACGGATATACAACCCTAGTGTGAGGCTACGAATCGCTTCATCCCAAACGGGTATTAATTGTTCTGCTTGATCTGCCCAATAATCGAATGTAATCAAGCACTGAATATTCGACCCCAAAGCAATGCAAGTCCGCGAAAAAGCTTCCCGTGGTTCTTCCTGAGTGTCAATGAACTTCATCTCTGTCCAGACAATTTTGGCGGTTTGGCGCTTGACGGTAATAATTTCTCCCTTAGCAATGATGTTGCGGCTGTCGTTTTCCAGGGCTTTCTTCAAGGTAGATTTTAGCGGAAACTTGCTCCAATCATTGGGTGGCAGAGGATTGAAAGATACTTCCAGACAGCAATCATCGTTGGGGGGTTTCTTATCGAGGAACTTGAAGGATTTTTCTTGTGGCTCAAAAACCCAATCCTGGGGAACATTGAAGCGAATAGCCCCACGATTCGCAACAAATATTTTATAGCCTGATGGAGATTCCCAATGATGGTCAGGCTTTAGTTCAAGGGTTTCTTTAATCCACTGGAGATTGCTTTTCTTACGCTTTGCCATAGTGTTTTTGCCAATCTGCTGAAGAGGGCGTAGGCGTTAGCCTACCGTAGACATCGCCTAATTTGGGTCGGAAACAATCATCAACTTTGTTAATGTTATCAAATTGCTAGTATTTAGTAGCGCTCTTGTATTACTCTTACCAAATAAAAATTAGAAATCTTGATTTTTATTCATCGGCTTTATGAATCTATGGGTAAGTTAGGGAGCCACAGTCAACCCAGCAAGCTAATGTTCTCCTTCAGCTTAGGACTGGTGTTGAAGGTTTGGGCAACCCCCAAGAAGCGGAGAATTTTACTCAGGATATTTTTTTGAACTAGTAAGCGATCGCTAAGAACCTATTTCGCAATTTTAACGGTAAAACTCAACCTTATGATTAAATTTTCAGCTTTCAGCATTAAAATCTTAGCCGCAGTGTTCATGGTTATGGATCATGTGTGCTATCTGCTAATGCCAGACTTTTTAATATTGCACTTTATTGGGCGATTGAGCTTTCCCCTCTTTGCATGGCTTCTGGCTAAAGGCGAAAAACACACCCAAAATGTGTACCGCTATGGAGGCAGGCTATTAATTACAGCAATTATATCTCAGCCAATCTATATTGTTGTTTTCCAAAAGTTCTCATTTAATATTTTGTTCACACTTCTTCTTGGACTTGTGATGTTGCGCTTAGTAAAGCTTTGTCCGCAATTATGGCAGCAATTAATAATTATTGGATTGTGTGCAGCGGTTTCTGAGGTCTTGGGCTTTGAGTATGGAGGATATGGGATTGGAGTGATTTTATTGATGTCTTTAATAGACAAATTCAATCCCAGAGTATGGTTACTCTACTGGTGCATCTTACACTTAATTTTAGTAATTCTATCTATAAATTATATATTTCAAATTTGGGCAGTTTTTGCAGGATTTATTGTTTTTCAATTCAATGGTAGACAAGGTTCACGGGCTAAATGGTTTTATGTGTTCTATCCGGCTCATTTAATAATTTTAGGTGTAATCAATTATTTAATACAGTCCAGGTAGGAGTGGCGATTTGATAAGTGATGTTTACGACGACCTATGACGCTCGATAGCGCAGCGTTAGCGACGCAGGAGCGTCTGACTCGTAAACACTATTCTGGCAAGGGTGATGTTCAGCTTTGTTGGATATTTGGAATGCTGGTCATACTTGAAGCTAAAATAATGAACTCATGTTATGCAAAAAGATTGAGCCAGAACTATCCCCTAACTAAAGGGCGATCGCAAAAAATTTGTAACTTGCATTTTACTAATAAACGAACCAAGGGTTTGCATTAGACAGGCTTCACTTTATTTAGCCCAACCTATGGCTAAACATAAATCTACTGCAACACATACAGTAATTAAAAAAACTAATTTAAGCAATTACCAAATTCTATTGTTCTTGCTAAAAAGTTCAAAAATTAGATATATTTATCTACATAGATAGGTGCTATACAGTTAGATATCTTCCTTTAGAAGGATATCTTTATTAAAAAATTACTTTTATTAGACCATAAATTGAAAATAAAAAGTAGATATACATTTCATTCAATGATATTCATCAGATAAATCTTCTAAATCTTAGTCTTTTGTTAATGTTTACCAGCTATGATGCGAGAGTAGTGAATAATAATTCGGATTTAAATATCTAGGGATAATTGTGTCATTCAGGAAAAATGTCCTAGATTTATCCCCCAAGCTGCAAAATGTAGCCGAGAACAACTACTGAATAGGTAAATCTTTAAGGTAACAAGCATGAGTTATACTATCGAATCTGCACGGAATATTTTTTCTAGCACTCAAGTGGCAGATGCTGTTCCAGCCACTACAGGAATGTTTGCTAAACTCAACGTTGACGATCAATTGGCATTTCTCTGGTATGCCTACGCTGAACTAGGTCGTACAATTACTCCAGCTGCTCCCGGAAAAGCAAATCTCCAATTAATGGAAGGTATATTCAACGACATTAAGCAGATGTCTCATGAAGAACAAACGCAATTAATGAGAGATTTAGCGAGTAATGCTGACACTCCCATCAGCCGTTCTTATGCATACTTTGGTGTCAACGCCAAGCTGGGATTCTGGTGGCAGCTAGGAGAGTGGATGAAACAGGGTATTGTCGCTCCTATGCCAGTTGGCTATCAAATGTCAACCCAAGTTAAAGCAGTGCTAGAAGCTGTTCAGAAAATCGATCAGAGTCAGCAAATTACTGTACTACGCAATACTGTAGTAAATATGGGGTTTGATCCGTCTCTGGCTGATAACAAACAGGCAGAAGTCATAAACTTTAAGTTCCCGCGTGCATCCCTAAGTCCCCAATTTACTATTGAGGGAGTTACAGAGCCAACAGTGTTGAGATACATTGAGGCTATGAATGCAGATAATTTTGAGGCTGCTGTTGCTTTATTTGCTAACAATGGTGCGCTGCAACCACCCTTCCAAAAACCAATTGTTGGTCGAGAAGCTATCACTGCATACCTAAGAGATGAGGGACAAGGGTTAGTGATGAAGCCAACCAAAGGCGTTTCGGAAACTATAGAAGATGGTTACACCCAGCATAAAATTACTGGTACAGTCGAAACTCCTTGGTTTGGAGGTAATGTTGGGATGAACATTGCTTGGCGATTTTTGCTCGATCCTCAAGGTCAAATTTACTTCGTGGCTATTGACTTACTTGCTTCTCCGAAGGAACTGCTTAACCTAACTCGCAAGTAAAATTTCTTTGTTTTAATACAAAAGCAATTGTGCTTGTTTAAGATGATGTTTTAAAAGATTTTTTGCTCTCATAGTTAGCAAATCATTGCATATTAGTACATAGCTAAAACATTAATTTGGCGTTGTACTTAACCCAGGCAGAACTGCGAAATTATAACTTTCGGGGCTTTTAAAACATCTTCTAAGTGTCATAACACTTATCAGATAAAATCTCAATAAAAGCTCGGTTCATATAAAACCGAGCTTTAGTCAAATGTAGGCAAACTAATATAAGTTGGCTCTTCACTCAAATCAACGTCAACCACGCCCCCAGCATTACTGATCCAAAAAAGTGTTATACTGCCGCGTTATTCTCCATCAATTTTGATTCAGAACAACAACTTATCGTAAAAAGTTTAGTGTATCTGGCTGCTTTAGATGATCGACTTCCCCTATTCTCTGCATCCAGTCTCGTCTAAGTTGGGTACGTTCCATAGTTGTGCCAAACTCATCAATCCAAACATCTGAAGCAACTTCCTGTAAGAAAATCTGCCATTCAGTACGGACACCTTCAGCACGTAATACCCGATCAACAAATTCTTCGACAATAGCGAAGCCTGCTTGACTTGGTTCTTTTAAAAGAGTTTTAAGTTCTTTTTCACAGTTGTTAACTGCTTCAGCTTGAGCTTTAGAGAGATTATTTACAGTTTTCTCAGCAGGGGGAGATGTATGTATTCTTCCTGTCTTTATATCTATCCATTTGTCTAGAAAACCTACTTCAAGGCTGTAGGTTGTTCTATTGGGAGTTAAAACATCTAGATGCCTTCTAATTCTATGTTGAACTAGTCCACGATATTGAAGGTCGAAGGTTGCAAGTGTCTGAAAACCAAGTTTTAAACCAGCTAAATTTTCTGGAATTTTCTCTGCCAACTGCTTTAAAAATTCACTTCCATTACCTTCAGCAATCTTTTCTAATTTGCCATGAGTCTTAAGAACTGCTACTACACGAGACTTTGCTTGTTCTAAAGATTCCTTTAATGCAATATCCAAAGAAAGAAATTGTTTTGAAAGATGAGTACGGACTTCATGCAAAGACTCAGCATAAGCAGTCATGTATGCCCCATTAGCATAACACTTTTGCTGAATCTCCTCCAATTCAGGAACTCCCGTTTCTGAGCGACAAGCTGCGATCGCAGAATCAACGGCGGACTTAAAGTTTTTATCGTCGGTATCTCGTTCAGAGATCATTGATGAAGTTAGACGTTCAAGTTCTCTGGTTAAATCATTCCAAAACTTGCCAAAAAGTTCAAGGAATTTTGGAAACCAATCATCTCTTGATGCTTGCCTGCAAGCATCTTTCGCTTTTTCTAACTCAACAGCAACAGTTCTTTGAAGCTGAATCAGTCTGTCTTGGCATGCAGAAGCATATTGTCGGTCTAATACCTCAACCCTCTGTCCTAGATAATGTAAAACTCGATCTAATATTTCAGTTTGTGCTTGTTCTGAGTTAGTTTAACCCTGTTGCCTATTGCCTATTGCCTTTTCCCTGCCTACAAGTAATTTTGAAACAGTTCTAGAACATGTTGCCAAGCATCAGGAGCAGCTTCTGGGTTGTAACTAGGATGCTGCTCTAAGAATGGGTACTTATCTTTAAAAAATCCGGCAAAGAATCCATGTCCTGCATCGTAGCGGAAGATACGATGATTTATTTGATGTTTCTTTAATTCTGCCTCAATTTGCTCGTTTTCTTCTTGGGAAACTAACGTATCTCTTGTACCAAAGAATGCATAGATAGTACCTTGAATTTCCGAGGTACGATTAATAGTTGGAGTCTCTTCACCATAACTAGAAGTAGTAATCCCACCACCATAAAACGAAGCTGTTGCTTTGATATCGGGTAAAGTTGCAGCTATGTAAGCAACATGACCCCCAAAACAGAAACCAATGACACCAATTGCATTATTTTTGACATTCGGTAAAGTTTTTAGGTAAGTGATCGCAGCTTGAATATCGCTGAATATCTCTTGATACTTTACTTGTTGATAATATTCCAATCCAAGCCGATATGCTTCTGGACTAAACCCAACATCTTCAGGGCTAAAATCAGCCTCAAAACCGGGAGCAATACGTTGATACATTGCCGGAGCTATTGCCACGTATCCTTGTTTGGCGATTAATTCTGTAATATCTCGAATATTACGATTGATTCCAAAAATTTCTGGAAAGACTATAATCGCGCCAAAGGTTCCGTTTTGTGCTGGTTGAGCTAAGTAAGCATCGATTTCTAAGTCATCGTTGGGTACTTTGACATAGGAGGTGTTAATCTCGATGTTTGTTGTTTCTAGCATCTTTATTTCGGCTGATTTTATACCAACTCATTTATTTTGACTGGTTTTCGACACAGACAGGCACAAACATCAGAAGTATTGCTCTCCTCACCTCAACCATGACTTTACAGCTATGAGCAGATCAAAGAAATTTCTAACTTTTGAATAGATACCATCTCAAACTTCTGGAAGATTACAAGGGTTTTTGATTTGTGCGACCTTACATAAAGTAAGCATAAAGACTCAAAATTAATAACCAGAAGAAAAAACAATGCCAGATCAAAGTTTTAGAACAAATATTCCAGAAGTTGACCCAACAGAGATTGAAGATACTCGAACTGCGATCGCAGACGAACATCGTTCGTTTCTGGAAAAGGTCATGGTTAAAAGCGGATTTGCGGATTTGTATGACGCAAGAGACTTTAGCGAAGTTGTGTTTCGCGTTATGCGCGACTTGATGACGACAGAAGCTAGCGATCGCGTCGAAGCAGAACTGCATACAGAGGCTGTGCCTACGGATGAAAAAGCACTCCAGTTTGAAGTGTCTGATCTCTGGAGAGACAGCAATCCACTTGTGAGATTTTTGAGCCGGGTTCGTCCACCTTGGCAAGGCCCAGGCATCTTCAAGATTGATTCCGATCGCTTCCTGTTCCGAGTTGCTAATGAAGGCGGAAAACCGGGAACAGTAGACCGAGAGCAAGCGGTTAAAGCAGTGTTTTCTGCCACTAAAGACGAACTTTCCGAAGAACGAATTCAGGAAATTGCTAGCTGGCTACCTGATTATGTACGTCAGCTTTGGGAACAAGCTTAATTAGAAGTATAAAAAAAGTTAAGCCTGTTTGTGATCGTTACTCACAAACAGGCTTTTTAAATAGGTTTAGCCTACAGCAAACTCTGTATACTGCCTTACATGAGGTGCATGATATGCTATCACAATATCTTGCTTAGGCACTCCCTCGCTCACAAGTTGATCTGCGATGTCTACGACGGGCTACGCCTACGCATCCTCCGTTCCGTCATGCTGCACCCAAATTTTCCCATCCTTGATATCTATATGCAGCACACAGCCATAAATCCGGGTACTACTATCTTTCCATCCCACATGCACAAGCTGATAGTGGTCTTTTATAGTATCAAAAATGGTTTGACTTTCTATTGGATCGCTCTTAGAACGCAACTTTGCTCGCGCCGTCAATAATTTCTGAATTAGTTCACGATACAAAATTAGCTTATCCATTCTGCAATCTCCTGTTTTTGTGTGTCATACACTAAAAGGGGAATTTTGTTACGCACAATGACCGTTTGAATAAATGGATATCTGAAAAATCGCTTATAAACGTCGAGCGGAACTGCCAAATACAACCACCGCTCTGGATCATCATCTTCCAAAGCAATGCGGTAGTTAATAAATTGTCCAATTGCAGTATGGAACTCAGAAATTTTTTCCTCATCCTTTGTCGCTGCCAGCAACAGTTCTGCATCCAAGTCGATGTAAAAATCAACAAACCCCAAATCAATGTGGTACGGATCATGAGTAATTATCCACACTTCCTTCTCAAGAGCAGTTCTAACCAGTTCATGAAACCTATCTCTTGCAGACATCGTAGACAGCTAACTAGAAAGATAAAGTCTTTGCCTAAATTCTATCGTTTATCCCACTCAAGCAGCATTAGGTGTAGACACATTCGCCTTTGCAGAATCTGAAGGCGATCGCCCAATACGGTTCGATAAAGCGTACAGTCCTTAAAAATACCCCTTAGTCCCTCTTAAATAGCAAGGTAGATCTAATTGTCAGTGCTTATCCAAACCGTATTGGATGATTAACTTTACAAATATGACTGTTCCACCTTGGTTTGATAAGCTTTATAAGCTCTATACCTGTAGAAGAATTCGTGCTGCAATGCCAGTTACTTTTTGAATCGCATCTAAAAGTGCAGTTTCATTTTCGGGTTTTTTTAATTCTTTATTCAAACTGCTAATGCTTGCCTTTAGCTCTAATTGAAGACCTTCAATCTGACCAGCTATCTTTTCTAAGATAGCATTTTCTATCTTGGCTCTAGCGACAATTAAATCTGCTCTTGCTTGCAGAAAAGATTTTGCTAAAGGCGAGTCTTTTTCTGATGTGCAAAGCGCTATAACTTTTTCAATAGAACTAAGATTAAATTCAACTTTTCTGAGTTCTTCAAGAATCTCCTCTCGAATAATATCAATTGGATTTAGCCGTTCGCAAATAAAAGTAGACATTAGACTTGTCCGAAAACTCCAAAGCCAAACTGTTCAAAGCTTTGAGGCAAAACTTTGATATTTGCGTAAAAACGTAGCGATCGGGCTTTGAGATAGTTGGTGTTAGTTTAGAGTCATAAAAATCA
>JAESGI010000407.1_pt1 | contig 12470 bp, 11 predicted proteins | sample 9269671 | NCBI WGS metagenome assembly JAESGI01 (sample SAMN14515641, study PRJNA621666) | algae metagenome | isolation source: Nostoc indistinguendum CM1-VF10 and co-occurring heterotrophs from gravelly... | place: USA: Clark Mountains, San Bernardino, California | collected 1998-06-05 | reverse complement strand
TCAAAGAACTTTAGATTGACTAAGGTTTTAGATGCTTGATTAATTTTTCCTAGTCTAGAACTACTACACTCATAACAGCTTTCTGGTGTGGCTATCTCAATACTTTTATTTATGGGATATTTTTCAGGAGTAATTTTTTTCTTTTTTAACCTTGATGCAGCTCTCCTCTTGTCATTACGAAAAAATATTTTTTCTCTTTGGTAATCAAAATAAGCACATTTATTAACAATTTCTAACTCTTTAAATATATACTTAGTTTTCTCAAATTTACTGGTTTTTTCAGTTTTTATATCCTCAATAAAAGTCATGTCCAATTCACCTAACCCGGAAATATTTACTATTGCTTCAGCAACACACTTAGTAGCAAGGCAATCTTCTAAATTATATGTAATAATTTGTTGCTTAACAAAGTCATTTCGTGTATTTTCCCATTCATATCTCCAAACAATACTTTTGAGTCCATTAGCACCTTTTTCAGACCATTTGTATCCTAAATAAAATCCAATATCTTTTAGACTATTTGAGTACGTAGGAAAATAAATATTTGCATATATAAGAGATAAAACATTTATTGAACTGCTTATTATTTTCTCAAACAAAATATCATCTCCACCATACTTTTTTTTCATTCTTTCGAGAAAATTTATTTCGTATTTTCCGTAATGAAGTAATGTCAACTCGTCATAGTTAATTAATATTTCTAAAAAAGCTTTCCAAATTCCTTCTTCATCACTTCCCTCATCAGCCCAAAAAGAAAAACTACTAATAATATTGTCTTTGATAATTATCAATCCAATTAAATAATAAAACTCTTGATCAGGTATACCTTCAACATCTAAAAATATTAAATTATTAGATAAAGATATTTCGGGACTTTTGGCAACATAAATCTTATTATCTCTAATTGCGGGAGCATCCCAATTTGGCAAAAATAAACAAAGAAACATTATTCGCGAGATTTCATCGCGAATAATAAAGGGGCTTAATCTTGTGGCTCTTCCTCTTCTTGCTCAGACCCAGAACTAATATCTAGAAGACACTCATCAAGAGTATCAATTATTCTCTGTATATCATCCCCAATAGAACGTCTAAAAACTGACATAACAGCATCAATATGTTCTTGAGTACCAGCCTTGCCTAAATGCTTGTATTTACTCAGTTTTGATGATGTCGCACATGGTAAAGATGGAGTCGGAACTTGTAATTTATAGTACCAATATTTCTTGCGATTTTGACTAACCTGATAACGCGCTACCCAAGCACCTTCTGGAGCCAGATCACCCTGCTTTAATATTTGTTTTTGTTGTTTTTCTAAGGCGGTAATCGCTTTTTTAATCCGCTCAAATCGAGCTATTTTATCCTGTTCAATATCGTTGGTTCTTGGTCTTGGCATACACAGATACACAAATCTATTCGCGATTATAACTCGCGAAGAAAAACATTGTGAGAGTTTGTGGGATTGATTTGAACTTTTAGAAAGTGGGTGCTAGTTTTCCATTTAAGTAAGCACAACGTAAAGACAGCATATTGGGTATGCTTCTTATGGTTCGGCTGCGTCCTCTGCTAGTTCCTGTCTTTTCTCCGACAAAAAAAAGGCGATTTTCGGGCTGACGTGTTCCAGTACTTGATCTCGAACGGCTGTTTCTATGCCTTCAAAGGTTTCAACTTTTTCAGGTGGCGTGTTTTTATACAGAATTTTGGCGATGGCTTTTACGTGTGCATCTAACTGTTTTTTATCTTCTGGGGTCATTGGCTTTCTACTCTGGATTCAACTCTTTTTATTCTCTCGAATTTTTGTGTTGATCTACAACCCCAATATTATTCGCGAGGAATAATCGCGAATAATATCTGCTTTTCACCACCTTTTTGCAAAATTGGGATGCTCCCTGTGTAAGCAATCACAATATTAGAGGTAATAATGTCCTGCATAAACCTGAAAACTTAGTGGTTAAAGGCTAAAATTACTAATCCTTGAATAAGACTAATCTACTATAACTAGTCACTTTATTAATTTTTATTCACCCGAATTCTTCAACATACCCGTCAACAATTCCGACATCTCCCACAGGTCTTTATTCCGATTATCGTCATAAATCATCAACGTTCTGGGGTCAGCATGACGGCTCAACTTCTGCACCTTTCTAATATTCCCATCAGTGGCATCAAGCGCCGCCGTAATCGCCGAATGCCTGACCCTATGCGGTGACATGGGTTTCTTGACTCCCACCGATTTAAAAGCAGTAGCCACTATTTTATAGATGGCATCGGTAGTCAATCTATGCCCTTCATTATGAAAATCCAATGCTGTAAATATCGGTAAATTGGCATTCAAATCACCCCTAGCAATTAACCAATCTGCAAGAGCAGCCGCCACATCTTTGGACATATCCAAATATTCTTCATTGGTTCCCTTACCCTTCCCCAAAACTCTCAACTTGCGTCCATAAAAATCAAAGTCCCCCACATTAAGATGGCATACCTCCTGGCGACGCAACGCTAAACCCCACAGCACCAGAAAAATTGCATAGTTGCGTTTACCAATCAACGTTTCCCTATCAAATTGTTGAATCACAACAGCTATCGCTTTGCTATCAACACCCCGCGTATCCCGATATGCCTTAACCTTCTCCCCCGACACATCTTCTAGGGAATAGTTGCACACTCCCAACTTCCGCCCCATTTTCGCCAACGACTTAATCGCCGCCAGCCGCCGATTGATGGTTGCCTCCCGCAGCCCAGATTTAATCAACATCGCCTTGTACTTCAACACCACCATCACCGCCTGCTCTCGCTGCAAGTGCAGAAACTCCAGCACACTATCACCAGTCGGCGGTAAGCTCGTCATCTTTACAAAAAAATCTTTAATATCTTTCTCGTAAGCCCTTTTGGTATTGGGGTTGCGTTTATCTGCCAACAGCTGCGCCAACACATCCGGGTCACTGTCAAGTTGCGCGTCAAAATATCGAGCTAGAGGTGCATCTAAACACGCCTCCAATTCAACTTTAACTAGCTCTCCCCAAATTGGCTCATTAGGCATAAATGCTCACTATTACGTTATTGATAATGCGCCTTTCCAATAACGTCTATCATACGGCAACAAGCAGGGGCATTAATCAAAACATTCACTTCGGAGCAAAATACTCCTTGCGGAAGAAGGCAAGTGTCAATTAGTAATGCTATCTCTGTAATTTCCTGCTTTGATATCAAAATTGATAGCAGAGGATGTAGTCAATGTGTCCAATCCTCTAGCACCAAATCGGGAATTTGAGAGAAATCCTTTTGGTTACGAGTAACCATCACCGCATTCGCCCTTAGAGCAATCGCAGCTATTCGCAAATCTTTTTGTAGTCTTTTTTTGTTTAGTTGCTGGTTTTCTCTAAGTAAATCTTGATAGCAAGTGTAGGCAGTATTGTCAAAGTTGAGTATTCTCACTCCTTTGAAATACTCTTGAGTAGTCCACAGTTTAGTGTAAAGGTTTACTAAGTTAGCAGATTCAGTCCGGTCATTAATTTTGACTACCCACCCGTTAAAAATCTCTTGAACTGTGACAATGGTGATAGCCAAATTGGGATAAACTTGAGCAACTTTAGATATAACGGCTTGGTTTCCTTGAAGTAAAAGCGAAACATGGTCTGTGTCGAGTATATAAAGACTCATCCTGCATTTCTCAATCTGAATCTAATCCTCAGCCTTTTATTCTTCATCTATTGTGTTACGTTCTGCTCTGAGATGATCAGCAATTTCAGCAAAATCTGCATCGTCTTTAAACACACCCGCAAATTTTATCCAAGGATTTTCTGCTTCGCTTTGAGACAATTGAATTTTTAATGGAATAATTTCTATCTTTTCAAGACGAGTTGACAAAAGTGTTTTCAATTCTTGCACAGCTTGTTCAGTAGTAGGTGCTTCAACCTGAGTGTTGGGAAATTCTAGGACAGAAGCTATTACATTTCCTTCATGATTACGTTCTAGTAGGATATGTAACTTCAAGTTTTCAGACTGAGGTAGTGTTACGGAGGAGAAATTGATAACCATATTTTAATTATTACCAAGCCTTGAACAATAATGTACTGCTATATAAATACTATTCGACAGTAACTTGAGTTGAGTCGGAGCTAATTGACACTTTATGGGGTAGATTTATGAGATAAAACGCTCCTTCTTTGCGTCCTGTACTAAAGAAGGGCAGCAATACCTCAGTCTAAAAGTTTAGTCTAGTTTCCAGTCTATACAAAAAATAGTCTGCCAAGATCCAGCAAACTGCTAAACCTCCATGAAAAAGAAAAGCCATCATTCAGCATACGCTACCAAAATAAAAAAATTGGTTGAAACAGCTAAACAACTTCGTACTGAAAATTTTAGGTTGGCGTTACCTATCACGCGCTTGACTAGCATCAAAAGCCTTTGTCAAGATGAAGTTGCCGCAGAGCAATTTGCTCTTTACATGTCAAAACTGGTTCAGCAGCAAATAAACGATGCTGACTGTGCCAGTCATAAGAGTCCTGAAGAATGGGAGCAGAACAAAACTCTGATTGCTGATGCCATTACTCAGATGGAGCGTTACCTGGAAACCCCCACTCCTGATGGGAAACAATTCCTATGTCAGATGTTGAGACAAATCGATGAGTTGCAAGGAGACGATTACCGTAATGTCTCTTGGACTACTGTACGTTTTGTCAAGAGTGGTGAACTGCTCAAACTAGAGTATGCTATACGCTGTTTTGTTGAGCAGGATTTTCCCTACTATGCTTATAGATTAGCTAGAGAATTCATAGAAGGCTATAAGCCTCAATATGGCACAGGTTTGATTCCCGAATCCCTGACTATGCTGCTGGAAGTAGCTGAGTTTTGGTGTCAATACTATTTTGGACAAAATTTGTCACAGAAGTTTCCCAATTTGATTTATTCAACCTAAACTATGCTGTAAAACAGAATAACAAGCTTACCTGACACCCGTGACTAAAGTCATCGCAGTATTCAACCAAGCCGGTGGAGTCATGAAAACGAGCCTCACCATGAACCTCGGCTACCAACTACACCTGAAGAAACATAAAACACTTCTCATCGACATGGACCCACAGGGAAGCCTTACAACCTTTATGGGTCTAGAACCACACGAACTTGAACAAATTATTGGTGATGTCATTCTCAATGAAGAAACGCCATTACCAATTCAACGCGATTTGCATGGCATGGATTTATTACCAGCTAATATTTCGCTTAGTGGGGTGGAACTACAATTAGCTAGCGTGATGGCGAGGGAAACTCGTCTCAAGCAAGCTTTAGAACCTATACGCAATCAATATGATTTTATCCTCATCGACTGTCCGCCATCCTTGGGAGTGTTGAGCATTTTAGCTTTAACAGCAGGAACCCATGTTTTAATTCCCATCCAAACTCACTTCAAAGCTTTCAAAGGCACGGAATTGTTACTCGATACAATTAAACAGGTGCGAAAACATGTTAATCCTAAACTGGCGATCGCAGGCATTGTTCCTACACTTTACAGCAATGCCAATCAAGATAAACTAATCCTGGAAGCTCTAGAACAACAGTTATCATCCCTTGCTAAGGTATATCCCGCGATTCCTCGCGCCACTGCATTTGCTGATGCTGCAATGAGTCGTCAACCTCTAGCAGTTTATGCTCCAAAGCATCCAGCAATTACAGTTTTAAAGAAGATTGCCCAAGGCATGGAGAAGCTGTAATGACAAAAAAACGCCTGGAAGTCCCTAAGATGCGTGGCGTTGAAGATTTATTAACTATGGATGTGGAGACATCTGCTGCTACCACCATTTCCATCCACAAAATTCGAGTTGCCAAAAAACAACCACGCCGTTGGTTCGACCCCGAAAAAATGTCACAGCTTGTGCAGTCGGTACGCGAACACGGGATTTTAGAACCCTTGTTAGTCCGTCCGCTCGGCAATGGAGAGTATGAATTAATTGCTGGAGAAAGGCGACTGAGGGCAGGAAAGGAGGCTGGATTAGCTGAAGTCCCAATTGTCAGTAAAGAACTGAGCGATCGGCAAGCTCTGCAAATCGCGTTACTCGAAAATTTACAACGCGAAGACCTCAACCCAGTAGAAGAAGTGGAAGCGATACTAGAACTGCTGGCGATAAATCTGGATGTCAGCACTGAAGACGTAAAATCAATTCTAAACGTTGCTGCCAATGCGAAAAAACGTGATTTGGAATTGACGGGAAACGTTTCCCGTCAACTTGAAGAAATTGAAATTATCTTGGCAGGTATTGGTCGATTTAATGCGGAAAGCTTTCGTACAAGCCGCTTGCCGTTGCTGAATTTACCGTCAAATGTACTATACGTGTTGCGCCAGGGTCAGATGGAATTTACCAAGGCACGAACAATAGCACGAGTCAAAGACGAGCAAAAGCGTGCTGATGTACTCTCCTCAGCAATTGCTCAAAATCTGTCGTTAACTCAAATTAAGGAATTAGTAAAGCAACTGCAATCAGCAGAGACAATGCCAGAAGCAACACCTTCCAAAAACTTGAGCAACCGCTATGCAGAAATAGGTAAGCGTTTACAACAAGCGCAGTTGTGGAAAGACGATAAAAAACGCAAGAAGTTGGAGAGGCTATTGAGTGACTTAGAAAAGTTGCTCAACGAATCCGAGCAGAAGTAAACCTAAATCTTATGAATCGTTCACAAAGTATAGTTAAGTACAACATCAATCACATAGATGTAAACCAATGTCATCTTCCTAATTATGATGTATTTGCTTATGGTAAGCAGCACGAGTAAGAATAAACTAAGAAATAAGTTTTTCTTACTGTGCTTTTACCCATTGCATGACCAATTTGTGAACCATACTGTGACCAAAAGTGTCACTTCAAGGATAAGATGCCCGCTTTTAAAGGATAAAGTGGCCGCTCCTGAAAAGCTGGAATGCTTATTTTTCTGTTGCCCCTGATGTCAGCTATGCCATATCTACGCCCTTTTGAGGACATACTAGGTTGTATTTGAAGTAACACTCTACTTTAACATTTACCCTATCTTTAGATAGAATGAATTTCAACAAAGAAAAGCTTTAATTTGGAATTAAAGCGTCATTTTTGTGCCTCTCAAGTTTATATTTCTAGCTAGGTAATGCATGAAAATTAATATCTAGCTATATAGTAATTTGGAGATTTCTAAAATTGGTATAGCAATTTCTGGTACTCCAGTTGAGACTCACCACAATGAACCCGATAAAATTCATGAGAAGTGCAAAAGTAGCTGCTATTATTGTCACTTGGAATAAATTGTATCATGTCTGTTTATTGCTTGAAGACATTACTAAACTAGACTTGCAGTATATAGAGCTTGATACTTATGTTATAGATAATGCTTCAAGTGATGGTACTCAAGCTTACTTAGAGCAACACTATTCTTCTCTTGTCAAGGTTTTGCAAACAGGTAGTAATTTAGGCGGGTCTGGGGGTTTTTCTTATGGTTTAGAGGTAGTTAGCAAGCTTGAATATGACTATATCTGGCTACTTGATGATGATGTTCGTCTAGAACCTTTGGCTCTCAGTGCCCTAGTTACAACTTTGCAAAACTATCAGGAAGTAGGCTTAGTTGGTTCTCAAATTCGTAAGTTACAAGAACCCAATACAATTCAAGAAGTAGGTAGCTTTATCAATAGTGCAAAAGCACACTTGAAAACCAACTATAGTAACTATAGTAACATTTCAACAGAGGAAATCCTAAAAGGCAGACCCTATATTAGTGTGGATGTTTGTGCGGCTGCATCGCTATTAGTGCGCCAAGAAACTGTCCAGCAAATTGGAGTATTTGAGGATTACTTTTTACACTTTGATGATGTAGAGTGGTGCTTGCGAGCCAAACAAGGCGGTTGGATTATAGCAGCGAATCCAGCTTCAATTGTTTGGCATCACTCACCTGATTTTAAATGCAGGCCCTGGGTTAATTATTACGATGAGCGCAATCTTTGTTACTGTTGGCAAAAACACCGGCCCGAACTGGTATTAAAAAGAGTTGTTGTGAGTTTGCCACGGCTAGTTTATTACGCTATTACAGGACGCTACTTTTTAACTGAAGTTTCCCTTGCAGGTTTTCAAGATTTCCTTGCGGGCGTTCGGGGGAAAATACCGAGAACACCAAACTATATTGAATATTCTTTAAATGAAATTATTAATCAGTCAGCCAAGGTTTTTGTACAATCTAGCATTTATCAAGATAATTTACAAAGCCAAGTTTTAACCAAGATGGAGGTGGAGCAAAAACTTACTCTATGGTGTCCACCTAAAGAATTAGCTAAACGTCTTTTGCTGTGGCTATTTGCTTGTTTTTGGAAGCCAATTGATATAGCTATCATTACCTATCAAAAACCTGAAATTTACGCTCTCAATTTGGCAAGACAAGTTTATTATTTTACGGGTAATGGTTACGTACCAGTTTCGATTAATCTTTTAGCTTTGGCCCAGGCAGTTACGCAGACTATTAGGCAAATGTGGCAGATATACTGGCAGGTTCGCTTCGCAAACTCAAGTTATCATATATGCCGAACTTAGCATCAACTTCAATATTTCCCTTTGTTTCAATTGTAATTTGCACAAGCGATCGCCCCAAGTTTTTAGAAAAAGCACTTCAATCACTCGAACTCATTAGCTATCAAGATTTTGAAGTCATTGTGATTGATGCCTCTTCAAAAACAGAGACTAATGAAACAGTCCATCGTTTAATTAGCCAAAATAGATTAAAAGTTAAATACTTGGAAGTAGAGCCTAAAAATATCAGTTACTCCCGAAATGCAGGAATCAGGTTAGCATCAGGTTCAATAATTGCTTTTTTTGATGACGATGCAATTGCGCCACCGGAATGGATAGAGCAAATGCTATTGACTTATTCGTTGCATGGAGACAAGTGTGCTGCGGTTGGAGGTAAAGTTAAAGACTTAACTCGTCCCGGCCATCCCCTACAATTCTGTCGTGGTATTACCAATCTTTTCAGCGAAACAATTGCAATCCGTCCTGCTGATGCTGCCGATTATAACCAACCAAACGGCTTTTGGTTTAACGGTTTAATGGGCACCAATTCATCTTTTAGAAAAGATTTGCTTGATAAAATTAACGGCTACGATGAATTTTTTGATTACTTTCTCGACGAAACAGATGTTTGTTTACGTCTAATTCAGGCAGGGTATGAAGTTAACTACGCCGATATTACTGTAAATCACTATCCTCAACCCAGCCACAATCGAATTGACCAAAAGCATCTCACTTGTTGGTATTCCCTAGCAAAAAATACAACATACTTTGCTTTGAAGCACGGGTTTAAAAAAGTTCCATTTGCCATCTTTGTTACTCGTTTGATGTTACTTATAACCTATCGCTGCTTACTGAGGATAATTCGCCTCAAATTCACACATAATCTTCCAATTTTAACTTTAATCAAGTACACCCAGCAAACTTTTGACGGAATTCGCGTTGGCTGGACAGCAGGGATAAATCTGCATAAAGCGAATCTCAATAAAGCTTTTTTTAGTGGAGAGACGTGCTAGCTCTCTGAAAATTTTACTGCTTCTATTTATCTTTTTTATTTGTGGTGTAGGTACTTCTAGATGCTCTTGGAATTGAAAGCGAGTTTGAAGCGATCGCAAGTGCAGCATTACTGGGAATTGCTGCAAGTAATGGTAGCGCGGAATTTAAAGGTGCGTTACCGAGGATCGTTTTTAGGGGTGTATTGGTCGCTGCTCAATCCACTACTGATGACAGGAGTATATACAACAATTTTTGGCACTGCGTTCGCCTTTTATTATGGCAACTCAATTTTCAACTATGTGCTGGCAGTGTTTACGGGACTGGTAGTGATTAACTTCTTCTCGGCATCTACAACGCAAGCCCTATGGAGTGTGGTGAACAATGGGATATTGTTGAACAAAATTAGCTTGCCAGTGAGTGTTTTTCCTGTATTGATCGTTGCAGCGAATGTCTTTCCGTTTGCAGTCGGAGTATTCCCATTGCTGGCATTAATGACGCTAGTTAATTCCAATTTCTAACACGGAGGAAATATAAATGACAAATGTTCTTGTAACCCCAACGTTGGACAATAAAAACACACAAACTGCCATTAAGCTACAAAATATAATTATACCAAATACAGATATTTGTACTGTAGAAGAACTTTTTTTAAGATTAAATTCCAAGTGTTTGCTGAATTATGAGCAAAATAGAGTTGAACTCAAAGAGGGTGGAATTATCAGCTTTGATACTTACTTTAATGCTTTCTCAACCCAGAAATGGCAAGAACATACAAGCGTAAAGACGATAAATCTTAACTTATATTTGCAAGGCAAGTTTCAGACTAAGCTTTTACATGTAGATTATTTCTCAGAATCTGTGAACTTAGTTAATCAGAAATTAATTACTACTAGGACTTTAGATGAAGTCAGCGCGTTCAGTGATATCAATATACAGGCATACAAAGGATTATTCTATCTTGAAATTGAGGCTTTAGAAGATAATTGTTTATTTACAGGTGGTTCCTTTCACACAAATGTAAATATTTCTACAGAGAATAATGAGAAGATTGCTATCGTTATATGTACATATAAAAGAGAAAATTATGTTTATAAAAACATCCATTTATTAGAAGAATTCCTGTTTAGTAAGTCGGATCTAAAAAATCAGTTTGAAATATTTGTGATTGACAACGGTGGAACGTTAAATAATTTTCCAAATAATAAAATTCATCTAATACCCAACAAGAATACAGGAGGAAGTGGTGGGTATACTAGAGGAATTATAGAAGTTTTAGAGCGTAAATCTGATTTTTCTCACATCATATTTATGGATGATGATGTGGTTGTAGCCCCAGAAGCTTTTGAAAGAATTTATAACTTTCAAAGAGTTATTAATGACAAGAGTGTATGTACTGGTGGCAGTATGTTAAAGCTAGACAAGAAGTATATTCAGCATGAGAATGGCGCTATCTGGGATGATGAAATTGTCAGAGTCAAGCCCGATCTCGATCTAAGAGTTTTAAAAAATGTTTTATTCAACGAAATTGAGGAATATATTAACTACAATGGCTGGTGGCTATTTTGCTTTCCTACAAAAATTATAGATGATATTAGCCTACCCTATCCATTTTTTGTAAGAGGTGATGACATAGAATTGGCTATAAGGTTAAAGCAAAAAATTGTAACTCTAAATGGTATATGTGTATGGCATGAATCATTTGAAAGTAAGTGTTCTCCTGCACCACAACATTACTACTCTAAAAAAAACGAAATGCTTTTAAGTATGCTTTACTCTGATAACTTCAGCAGTATAGGAGCAATAAAGAAGATTTTTAAATTTAGTATCAGAGAAGCATTTTGCTATAGGTATAAAACTGCAAATCTCATTCTACAGGCAGCCTCAGATTTATTAAAAGGCCCTGACTACTTAAAAACTATTGACCCTAAAAAGAAAAACTTGGAAGTTTTAAGTATGGGAGAGAAAGCTATCAAAAAACCAGAGTTACCTTTTGTTTATGGAAAGTATGAGAAAAGCATTGCTGAAAAAGAAAATGGCTTGCATCGTTTGATGAGGGTAATTACATTAAATGGGCATCTTTTACCTTCTATTTTATTTCACACAGATAAGAAGCTATCTGAAAAAGGATATACAATTGTTCCAACATATGGGTATAGACCTATTAATTTTTTTAGAGCTAGAAAAGCTTTGTACTATAACTTAAATAACCAGGAAGGGTTTGTCGTAAAAATTTCAAGATTGGAGTTCTTTAGAGTTTTTATTAAGACAATAGCAATATGTTTACAAATGACAATTGGATTTTCTAAATTGAAGCAACTTTACAGACAAACACTACCTGAACTTACTAATAAAGCTTTTTGGGAGAGCTATTTAGAAATTAATAAATAAGTAAGTGAGCGGCAAAATTTCAAGCTATGTAATGGGCAGGACTGTGGTCGGGTAGCAGGACTATATCGCTATAATCCCGCTACCCGACCACAGTCCTGCCTACTCAAGGTATACAACTACTCTTTGTACAGAAAAGTTATCAGCTAGTGACTGAAATTCTGCCTTAACTGATTCGGTATATTCCGATGGTGTCTTCACACTTATTAAACTCACCGAAAGCCCTATACCATTTGGTGATTATAGTGTTCTGGGGTAAACAGTCCACAAGTAATCTCGTGATAAATCAAGTTGGGCTTGAACTATTTTAGATGCTCTCTTTTGGAGAATGTCAAAAATAAGGTTCTGCAATGGCATCTCCAAGGTATTTACAAGGTAAATATAAGGATTTCGACCCCAAAAACCTCATTTACCACCTCGATTTATCCCCCAAAAATTCCTGACCCTCACTTACGCACAGTACGCCATCTTTGGCTGAGTGCGATTCGTTCCTCGGAATGAGTAAATATGCTCAATAAGAGGGATTGGTTCAAAAGAGAGGAGAAATCCGAACAGAACCAAGACAACTTAATTTCCGTA
>JAESGI010000406.1_pt1 | contig 12496 bp, 8 predicted proteins | sample 9269671 | NCBI WGS metagenome assembly JAESGI01 (sample SAMN14515641, study PRJNA621666) | algae metagenome | isolation source: Nostoc indistinguendum CM1-VF10 and co-occurring heterotrophs from gravelly... | place: USA: Clark Mountains, San Bernardino, California | collected 1998-06-05 | reverse complement strand
ATCGGCGACGAGATCGCTGTCGAGCCCCTGGCCGAACTGGCTGTTCTCATCGAGCATGCGCAGCCGTTCGACCAGCAGCTGCCCTTTCGGCGAGAGCGAAATCCGGGCAAGCCGCCGATCGCGCGGCGAGGCCCCGCGATCGAGATAGCCGCTCTCGACCAGCTGCTTGAGATTGTAGGAGGCGTTCGAGCCGACATAGTGGCCGCGGTCGAGCAGGTCGCGCACGGCGACTTCGCCGCTGCCGATGGTGAAGAGCACCATGACCTGCGAAGGCGAGATGTCGTCGACGCCGAGCCTTCCCAACTCGAGCCGGAGATAATCGAGGAAGCGCCGGCTGGCCCGCTCGATCATGCGGGCGAGCTCGAGTTGCGAGACCAGCGCGCGCCCCGGAGCCGAATCAGGATCGCTTCGCTCCACCCCCTCTCCATGCTCTCCATTGAAGGTCTGGCCGAGGAATCTATCGCCGACATGCGGTTTGAAATGCATTCCCTACTCCGCCTGATCTCGAGATGGGCAGCCTACCCCTGCGAACCACTCCGCACGTCGAATAGCCTAGACGCAAAGCACATGCCACCTCAAATAGCAGCGGATTAAGATTTTAACAGTTGCTCTATAGTCATAAACTATTTCAAATTTTGAAATAGCACACTTTTTCGCCATACTCTGAGATATTTTCTAGCATTTCCAAATACGTATTCTGTCATACTATGGACACGTCTTTCGTGGCACGCTGATCATCATCCAATCACCTACTGCTTCGTTCACAGGCGCGCAGCCGCCGCTTCCGCGCCGGAGAGATGCATGAAGATTCCGACAGCTAAAACCGATGCCCTGATCCGGGACCTGCAGCGCTCGTTCGCCGGCGGCCTGGCCTATGCCGGCTTCCTCAGCCTGTGCGTCAACGTCCTGCTGCTGACCGTACCGCTGTTCATGCTGCAGGTGCAGGACCGCGTCATCGTCAGCCGCAGCTACGACACGCTGACCATGCTGCTGGTGATCGCCGTCGGCGCGCTCGTGCTCTATGGCGCAATCGAGTTCATCCGCTCGCTGACCTTCCAGACGATGGCGAGCATTTTTGCACGTCGGCTCAATTTGCCGGCACTTCAGGCGGCGGTGTCGGCCGCGCTGGAGAGCGGCTCGGGCCAGGCGACGCAGGCGATCCGCGATCTCAACGACATCCGCACCTTCATCGCGAGCTCGGCGATTGCGACGCCGCTCGAAGCGGCCTGGTCGCCGATCTTCCTTGCCGTGCTATTCGCCTTCCACCCGGTCTACGGGCTGGTCGGCGTCGTCTCGCTCCTGATCCTGCTGATCCTCGGCGTGCTCGCCGACGTACTGACGCGGCGCGTCCTGAAGGAGGCCAATGAGGAGGGCGTCACCTCGATCAACGAGGTCGGCGCCAGCCTGCGCCATGCCGAGACGATCGAAGCCATGGGCATGCTGCCGGCCCTGGCGGCGCGCTGGCGTACCGGGCAGATCGCGATGCTGGAGCATCTCGACCTCGGCATGGCCCGCGGCAAGTTCATCGCCGCGCTGACCCGCTCCAGCCGGATGACGATGCAGCTCGCGATCTACGCCACCGGCGCCGTGCTGATCATCCGCAACGAGGTCTCGATCGGCACGCTGATGGCGGCGAGCATCCTGCTCGGACGCTTGCTCGCGCCGTTCGATTCGATGATCACCGACTGGCGGCAATGGGTCACCGCCGCGCAGGCCTGGAAGCGGGTGCGTGAGCTCCTGCAGTCGCGCGCCTCGCAGCGCCAGAGCGTGCCGACCCCGGCGACGCAGGGCGACCTCGTTATCGACCGGGTGATTTATGCCCCGCAGGGGTCGGAGCAGACAATCATCAAGGGCGTCTCCTTCAGCCTCGAGCCCGGCGAGGTGCTCGGTGTCGTCGGCCCCTCGGGAGCCGGCAAATCGACGCTCGCCCGGCTGCTCGTCGGCGTGCTCAAGCCCAATGCCGGCGGCGTCTATCTCGATGGCCACAATGCCTATCTCTGGGAGCGCGGCTCCTTCGGCGCGATGGTCGGCTATCTCCCGCAATCGATCTCGCTGCTCAACGGCACGATCGGCGAGAACATCGCCCGGATGCAGAAGCCGGACCCGCACGCCATCCTCGAAGCGGCCCGAATCGCCGGGGTGCACGAGCTGATCGGCCGGCTGCCGCTCGGCTACGACACCAATGTCGCCGATGGCGACTTCAAGCTCTCCGGCGGCCAGCGCCAGCGCATCGGCCTGGCGCGCGCGCTCTACGGCTCGCCCCGGCTGATCGTGCTCGACGAACCCAACGCCAATCTCGACGCCGAAGGCGAGCAGAGCCTGATCCGCGCCATCAACGCGGCCCGAGACAGCGGCGCCATCGTCGTGCTGATCGCCCATCGCCCTTCGGTGATGCAGACGGTCGACAAGATCCTGGTGCTGCGCGAGGGCCGCGTCGCCCAGTTCGGTCCGCGCTCGGCCATCGCCGGCATGATCACCCCCGGCGGCGTAGTCGAGCTCGAGCCTGCGAAGCAGCCCACCCCCATTCGCGAGGCCAGCGCATGAGCAAGCTGCCGATGCTCCGCAAGCCTGGAACCGCCCTCGTGCCGCTCGCCGCCGAAGCGGAGCCGGCCGAACGGACCCCCTCGCTGCGCAATCTCGTGCTCGCCGGCGTCGCGGCGGTGGCGATCGGCTTCGGCGGCTTCAGCGCCTGGGCGATCACGGCCCGGCTCGACAATGCCGCCGTCGCCGCCGGCACCGTCGTCGTCGACAGCAAGCGCAAGACCGTCAGCCATCTCGAAGGCGGCATCCTGAAGACCCTGCTGAAGGCGGAAGGCGAGCGCGTCGGGCAGGACGAGCCCCTGCTGCGGCTGGAGGATGCTAGAGCCCGTGCCGAACTGCAGCAGCTGCAGGGCAAGCGCGTCGGCCTAGAAGCCCGTCTCGCACGACTGCGAGCGGAACAGGGCGACCTCCAGGAGATCACCTTTCCCAAGGACATCGGCGAGGCGCACACGCCGATCGCCCGCGAGGTGGTGACGGCCGAGCGTACCCTGTTTCGGGCCCGGGCCAAGGTCCATGCCGGCAAGGTCGGCATTCAGCAGCGCGTCATCGAGCAGCATCAGGCCGAGGCCGAGGCGCTCCAGGCCCAGATCGAGGCGGTGCGCTACCAGCGCTCACTGATCGACGAGGAGGTCAAGGTGATGACCGACCTCTACGAGAAGCGCTACGCCAAGCGCTCGCAACTCGTCGAACTGCAGACCAAGCAGAGCGAACTCAGCGGCCGCGGCGGCGAGATCGCCGCCCGCAAGGCCAAGGCGGAGCAGCAGGTCGCCGGCGCCAATCTCGAAATCCTCTCGATCAGCCTCGAGCGTCAGAGCGAGATCGCCAAGGACCTGCAGGACAGCCAGCTCCAGCTCTCCGAGGTGGTCGAGCGCATCGTCCAGGCCGAGGACGTGCTGCGCCGGCTCGTGGTGACCTCGCCGCAGGAGGGCATCGTCGCCAATATCCGGATGCGGACCGCCGGCAGCGCGATCGCGGCCGGCGAGGCGATCCTTGACATCGTGCCCGAGCAGGAGCCGCTGATCGTCGAGGCGCGGGTCGACCCGCGCGACATCGATTCGGTGCGGGTCGGGGCCGAGACGCGGATCCGGCTGACCGCCTTCAACGCCCGGCTGATGCCGCCGCTGCTGGCGAAGGTCAGCTATGTCGCGCCGGACCAGCTCGTCGACGACAAGACCGGCGTGCCCTACTTCATCGTCCGCGCCGAGATCACCCCCGAGAGCCTGGCCGAGAACAAGGTCACCCTCCATGCCGGCATGGCGGCCGAGGTGCTGATCGTCAACGGCCGGCGCTTCGCCGCCGACTATCTGTTGTCGCCGTTTAAGGACAGCTTCAACCGCGCCTTCCGGGAGGATTGATTTCACGACGCAGATCAAGCGTTTGCGCCTGCTTGCCCGGATTTGAATCGAAACCTGAAACGAAACAATCGTATAAATGGATCAAAAATCGAAACAACATCGAATATAAATCTACGCTTAGACAATACATATAAGCATAAAATCGATTTTGCATCGCAAAATGGTCACAATAAATTCCTTGCTGCGTCGCACATATTGAATAATCTCCGACCGTCGAGCGATGATACGTCTTTCGACTTCATCGGAAACGCACCTTTTATCCAGCATCAATTGCGACGCTGATCCGCGATGCTGGTGGTGCCCCAAACTGCCTAGGAGGTGACGAATGGCCACGATCGAAGGAAGCGCATTCGACGACTTTTTGATTGGTACCCGGTTCAGCGACGTGATCATGGCGGGCGCCGGCGACGACATCGTCAAGGGCGGCGACCAGGTCGATTCCCTGTTCGGCGAAGAAGGCGACGATCTGCTTTACGGCGACGGCGGCAACGACTTCCTGTCCGGCGGCGAGGGCGATGACGCCCTGTTCGGCGGGCTGGGCGACGACGTCCTGGACGGCGGCGTCGGCAATGACGTGCTGTTCGGCGGCGAGGGCAACGACGTGCTCTCGGGCGGCGACGGCAACGACATCCTGCGCGGCAATGCCGGTGACGACGTGCTGCGCGGCGGTGAAGGCAACGACATCCTGCAGGGCGGTCCGGGTGACGACATCCTGCAGGGCGGCAATGGCGACGACCTGCTCCAGGGCGGCGATGGCAGCGACGTCCTCCAGGGCGGCGACGGCAACGACGTCGTCCAGGGCGGAGCGGGTGACGATCTGCTCTTCGGCGGTGCCGGCGACGACGTTCTTGCCGGCGGTGCCGGCAGCGACGTCTTCGTCTTCACCGGCGGCGGCGGCAACGATGTCGTGCTCGACTTCGAGGCCGGTCAGGACGTGCTGCAGATCGCCTCGGGCATCAACGGCACCGATATCGGCTCGGCCGAGGACGTGGCGGCCCGCGCCACCACGGTCGGCGGCAACACCGTCATCGACCTCGGCGATGGCGACACGCTGACCCTGGTCGGCGTCACCGCAGACGACATCCAGGCCGACCCGAACTCCTATTTCACGGTCGCCTGACGAACTGCGGCACCGGCCTTCCGGCCGGTGTCGCCCCTTCCCCCTGCCGGATCATCCACGATGCTCACCCTCGCGCCCGCGCCCGTCGCGGAGGGCCTGAGTCCGCAGCTGCATCTCTCGCGGCTGAGCGGCTCGGTCTTCCTGCTCAGCTGGACCATCGACGCGCCCGTCGTCACGCGCCCGACCATCGCCTTGTCGGCCAGCGGCAAGAGGCTGGCCGCGGCATCGTTGGCGCTCGGCCTCGACGACGGGCGGGTCCGTCTCGTCGTCGCCTTCCGCCATGGCGGCCCCGGAGAGCTGGTCGCGACGCTGGCGGATCATGGCCCGGGCGGTGACATCACCGCACGCTTCGATCCCGGCCTGGTCCATGCGATGGCCGAAGCCGGCGAGGTTGCGCGCGACACCACGCCCGCAGCCCGGCGGATGCTCGCCAACGCGCTGATCGGCCATTGGCCGAGCCTGTTCGGCCTGAGCGAGACCGCAAGCTACCTCACCTTCCTGCGGCAATTCCTGCTTCTGCTCGCCCGCAAGCCCACCCCCGCCAACCCGGTCGCCAAGCTCGGCGAGGGCAAGATCCTGATCGAATCCTCCGCACCCGGCCGGCTCTCCGGCATCCGCGCAGCGTATCGACTCGACGGCGCCGGCCTCGCCCGCCTCTCCTGCCGGCCGCGGCTCGGGGCAGCCGATCGCACCGGCGCGCGCGCCCTGCACCTGATCGTCGACGAGTTTCCGGCGCAGGCTGGCGGCCTCCTGATCCTGCAGGGCGATTCCGGCCTCGTCGTCCGCAGCGTCCCCGCGCGCCCCGCGATCCCGTCTCTCGGCCGCTGGTGGAACGGCAAGGCGAGCGCGCGCGACGGCCTGCGCAGCTGGCTGGTCGAACAACTCTCCGAATCGTCTGAGCAGGGCCGGCTTCTGGCCATCGAGATGCAGCGCCGCCTGCCGCTGGCGGTGCAGAACATCAGGCGCAATGACGATTTGCCCTCGGCGGAGCTCGACCTTGCCGTCTCGACCCCGGCCGGGCTGCTGCTCGGCGGCTGGTATCGCGATCCCGAGGGCCTGCTCGACGAGATGCTGCTTCATCGCAGCGAAGGCGATCCGACGCCGATTCTCGACCGCCTCGAACGCTTTCCGGCGCTGCTGCCGGGTGCGACGGCGGGCGAGCGGAAGCCGGCGACCGGCTTCGCCGCGCTGGTGCCGGGCTATGCCGGGGGCTCGCCCGTGCTGCAGCCGCGCGCCGAGCTGCGCCTGAAATCCGGCACCTCCCTGTTCCTGCGCCCGGCACTGCAGCCGGCCGATGCCGCCACCATCAGGGCGCGGGCGCTCTCAGCCATGCCGCCGCAACATCTCACATCCGAAATCCTCGAGCGGACGCTGGCGCCGGTGCTCGCCGCGTGCCAGCAGCAATTGCGCGAGGGCCTGCCGGAGCCGCGGCTGAAGCGCTTCGGCAAAGCGCCCGCCAACCCTTCCGTCTCGGTGGTTATCCCGCTCTACCGCGTCTACGATTTCCTGCGGGTGCAGGTCGCCGCCTTCGCCGCGGACCCCATTTTCGCCGGCGAGGCCGAGCTGATCTACGTGCTCGATTCCCCCGAGCACGAGGCCGAGGTCGCGCATCTCCTCGGCGGGCTCTTCCTCGCTTACGGCCTGCCGATGCAGCTCGTGGTGATGGGCCGCAATGGTGGCTTCTCCGCCGCCTGCAATGCCGGCGCCGCGGCCTCTCGCGGCGAGGCCCTGGCGCTCGTCAACTCCGACGTGATCCCGACCGGGGATGGCTGGCTGCCTGCACTGGTGCGCAGGCTCGACCGCGGCAACCGCATCGGCGCGGTCGGCCCGAAGCTGCTCTATGACGATGGCTCGCTGCAGCACGCCGGGCTCTTCTTCAAGCGCGACAGCAAAGGCACCTGGCTCAACCATCATTACTTCAAGGGCATGCCGAGCCATTACGGTCCGGCCAATGCCGAGCGGCCGGTGCCCGGCGTCACCGGTGCCTGCGTGGTGCTGCCGCGGGCCCTGTTCATGGAGATCGGCGGCTTCGACGACGGCTATGTCATCGGCGACTACGAGGACAGCGACCTCTGCCTGAAGATCGGCCGGGCCGGGCTCGGCGTCGTCTATGTGCCCAGCGTCGCGCTCTACCATCTCGAGCGGCAGTCGATCTCGAAGAGCACCGATTACACCCGCGGCGTCGCCTCCCAGCACAATGCCTGGCTCCAGACCCGGCGCTGGGACCGCCAGATCGAGGCGCTGATGGCGGCCTTCGACGGCCCCGCCGCAGAGCTGCCGGAACAGGCGCTGCCAGAGCAGAGCCTGCCGCGCGAGCCCCAGTTCTTTTCCCGCGCCAACCTCCGGAGAGCGACAGCGGCATGACGGCGACATTGGCCCTGAGACAGAACGCGCCGGAGCCGGCGCCGGTGAGCGAGCTCGCGCAGCGCGAGCTCGACTTCCTGATGCGCCAGATCCAGAGCAACCGCTTCCTGCCGCATCCGCCGCCGGATTCGATCTTCGTCGGCGACGGCGACTACCGCGCCATCGGCGCCGAATTCCTCGGCCATTTCGTCAGGCTCGGCCGGCTGCAGCCGCATGAGCGGGTCTTCGACATCGGCTGCGGCATCGGCCGCATGGCGGTGCCGCTGACGCAATATCTCGACCCCGAGCGCGGCAGCTATGACGGCGTCGACCCGGTCATGGACGGCATCCTCTGGTGCGCGCAGACGATCACGCCGGCCTATCCGCGCTTCCGTTTCCAGCGGCTCGACATCGCCCATCCGCTCTATAATCCGCAGGGCTCGCTGCCCGGGATCGAGGTGCGCTTCGGCTTCGCGAACCAGAGCTTCGATTTCATCATCATGACCTCGGTGGCGACGCACCTGCCACCGGACGAGCTCGTGGTCTATCTCAACGAGGCCGCGCGTCTGCTCGCGCCGGGCGGACGGCTTTTCCTGACCGCCTTCGCGCTCGACGGCCAGAGCACCGGCCAGGAGCGATTGAAGTTCCGGCGCTGGGGCGAGGGACCGGGCTGGTACGCGATCGAAGAGGCGCCGCTGGCCGCCGCCGGGATCGACGCCGGCTTTCTCCTGGAGCATGCCGCCCAAGCCGGACTTGCGGTCGAGCGGCTCGGCCAGGGCCATTGGCGCGGCGTCAGCGCGGCGCATTACCAGGACCTGCTGATCGCGGTGAAGCCGGGAGAGGCGCGATGAGCCGGCGCATCCTGGTCGTCGCGCACAACCACCCGTCGCTGCATCCCGGCGGGACCGAGATCTTCGCCCATGATCTGACGCAGGCCTATCGCGACGAGGGTTGCGAGGTCATGTTCCTCGGCGCGACCAATGCGATCCACCGCGAGCCGCATCCCGGCACGGCCTTCCAGGCGACCGGGGAGAATGGCGACCTCCTGTTGTGGAGCGGCCATTTCGACCGCTTCCATCTCAGCCAGATCGACCATTACGGCACCTTGCAGGATCTCGGCACGCTGCTGACCGAGTTCCGGCCGGACGTGATCCATGTCCATCATCTCGTCCTGATCGGCGCGGAATTCCTGGCGCTGGCGCGGCGCCTCCTGCCGCAGTCGTCGATCGTGATGACGCTGCACGACTACTACCCGATCTGCCATCATGACGGGCTGATGCTGCGGCCGAGCGACAAGCAGCGCTGCACCGGCGCGACGCCCGCTGCCTGCCATTCCTGCTTCCCCGAATTCGGCGCCGACCGCTTCCTGCTGCGCGAGCGCTTCCTGAAGACGCATCTTGCCGCCGTCGACCGCTTCGTCGCGCCGAGCCGCTTCCTGCGCCAGCGCTACATCGACTGGGGCATCGCGCCGGGCAAGATCGAGGTCATCGCCAATGCGCGGCCAGCGCAGACACCAGTGCCGCATCGCCACACCCATGGCGCCCGCACGCGCTTCGGCTATTTCGGCAACCTCAATCCGTGGAAGGGCATCCTTCCCCTGCTGCAGGCGGCGAAGCTGCTGCACGGCGCCGGCGAGACCGGGATCGAACTGCGCATCCATGGCGGCGCGCCGTTCCAGAGCGAGGCTTTCACCGACGCGCTGGAGAAGGCTCTGGGCGAAGCCGGCGCCAACGTCACCCATTGCGGGCCCTATCGCCGCGACGAGATGGCAGAGCTGATGGCCGAGGTCGACTGGGTGGTGATGCCCTCGATCTGGTACGAGAACGCCCCCCTCGTCATCCAGGAAGCCTTCCAGCATCGCCGGCCGGTGATCGCCAGCGGCATCGGCGGCATGGCCGAGATGGTCCGCGACGGCGTCGACGGGCTGCATGTCCGGCCGGGCGACCCTGCCGCCCTCGCCGCCGCCCTGCGGCGAGCGGCCGGGGACAACGGGCTCTGGCAGCGCCTCGTCGAGAACATCGAACCCTCACCCGGCATGGAAGACTGCGCCCGGACGCACCTGGCGCTGTTCGACCGGCTCAAACTGGCGGAGGCGGCATGACGATGGCGCAGAATTCCGAAGGCGCGGCCGTGACCGAAATCGCGCCCGCAAGGCTCAACGGCCGCGTCGATGCGCTCGACGGGAACCGGCTGCATGGCTGGATCTGGGACGAGGCGAGGCCGGAAGAACGGCTCACCGTGCGCCTGGTGCGCGACGGTGTCGCCGTACAGGAGGTGGTGGCCGATCAGAGCCGCGTCGATCTGCGCCGCAACGGCATCGGCGATGGCCGGCACGCCTTTGCCATGGAGCTCGACGACAGCGTTGTCGCGGCGCGCGCCGATCTCGTCATCATCGGTGTCTCGCCGAGCACCGGCGTCGCGCTCGAACTGCGCCTGCCGCCGCCGGCGGAGCTCGCTGCCGAGGCGGCCATCGCCGTGCCGCTGGCGCGCTTCTTCGACCGGGTCGAGGCGCTGATCGTCCTGCAGAGGCGCTCGCAGCTCACCCAGAAGGAGCTGCTCGACAAGGTCGGCGAGCTCGGGCTGCGGCTGACCGAGTACCGCCAGCGCGAACAGGAGGCGAAGCAGTCCGGCGAGGCCGAGGGCCAGGACGCAATCGCCGCCCGCCTCGCCGAGATCGACGTCTTCCAACTGCGCTTCGACCAAACGCTGAAGAGCTTCGACGACCGGCTGGTCGCGATCCGCAAGGAGGCGCGGGCGCCGCTCCGGCAGGTCACGGTGATCCTCGGCTTCCTCTCCGGCCTCGCTGCACTGCTCTCTTTCGCCACGCTCGCCGTGACGCTGGTCGGAGGCTGAGCGGTGAACGAGGTCATCATCCCCCAGCAGACGAGGCTCAGCCCGGCGCCGACCGTCGCCTGGACGCCGCTCGGCGAGAACGCGATCCTGGTGATGAGCGCCTGCGACGCGATCCCCGGCAAGGTACCGGTCGCGGTCGACGGCAATCCGCGCAACAAGGCGCAGACCATGGCGCTGACCTGGCGCCGGCCGCAGGCCGATGCCTCGCAGGCCGTCGGCTTCCTCTGCCTGGCGCCCGCCCCCTCGCATGACCGTGCCGGCGGCGGCGCGATCCTGCTCGGCCGGCCCGGCCGGCCCTTGCGGCTGATCCTGGCGCCGAAGCCCCTGCCCCTCCAGGCGTTCCTCGCCGCACTTGCCGACGAGGCCGGCCAGTCTTTCCCGACCGTGGTCGACGGGCTGCTCGAAGTGCTGCTCGCCGGCAAGTCGAACCCGCGGCGGCTGCGCGCCGTCGGCATGCTCCTGCAATCGGTGGCCAAGCCCGGCGGTTTCGTCGAGGTGATGGGACCGCAGGACGACAGCATCTTCGTGCAGGGCTGGACCGCGAACTTCACCGCCGGCCGGACCCAGCTGCTGATCGCCCATGGCGGCCTCTCCTCGGCCATGCTGGAAGCCGGCACCTTCGAGAGGGACGATCTCGGCGAGGGCGCGCGCGGCTTCTTCGGCCTGATCGAGGAGTGCGAGATCCGCCATCCCAGCGAGATCGAGCGGCTGTTCTTCCGCGGCAATGACGGCTGGCGCGCGCTCGAAGTCTACGAGCGCCACGTCCTGCTGGAACCGGTAACGGTGCCCGGCCATCTGCGCGACGGCCTGCAACGCGGCAGCGCGCCGCCCGCCACCGCCGAGAAGCTGAAGCGTGCCTCGCAGCGCTTCGACGGGCGCGACACGGTCTGCCTGCTCGCACAGCCGGTGCGCGCCGGGATCGACGATGCGACCATTGTCGAGGGCACCGGCGTGCTGATCATCGGCTGGCTGTTCGACCCCGAAAACAAGGTCGTGGCCGCGACCCTGCGCTCCGGCAACCAGTCCTGCACGCTCGATGCGAGCTGGACGCGCGTGGCGCGCCCGGACGTCGCAGCGGCGTTCCTCGAAGATCCGCGCTTCGGCCCGGCCATGGCCAGCCGGCGCAACAGCCATGGCTTCATCGTCTTCGCGCCGAAGCTCCTCCCGGAGCCCGGGCAGCCGCTCTATATCGAGTTCGAGATCGAGGGCCAGGGTCCGGCCTTCCTGCCGCTGTCCCCGGCGCGCGCCCCGGCCCGGCGGGCACTGGAACGCGTCTTCGGCCTGCTCGACCCGCGCTCTTCCACCGCGAGTTCCGTGGTCGAGAAGCAGATCGCCCCGGCCTTGCAGGCGGCCGAGATCGCGCCGCCGCGGGCGATCGAGAGCCATGATGTCGGCAGCTTCAATGCCGATGCGGCACTCGGCCTCGTCATCGGGCTGGACCACCGGCAGCGCGAGCTTTCCAGCCTGTTCGCCCTGCTCGCCATCGATCCCGAAGTGCGCAGGCTGCCGATCGTCGTGGCGGCACCGGGCGAGAGCTTCGACCGGCTCGGTGCCGAGGCTCGCCGGCTGGCGCGCTTCTACGGGCTGTCGATCCGACTCGTCCTGGTCGAAGGCGTCGAGGACAGCTGCGACGCGCTGGAAGCCGGGCTGCACGCCTGCCGCTTCCAGACGGCCGCCCTGCTCTCCGGCGCGGCGCAGATCCGCATGCCAGGCTGGCTCGGCCGACTGGAGCGGGCCTATCGCGGCCGCGGCGGGCACTGCGTCGCCAGCCCGACCCTCTTGTTCGAGGACAATTCGATCCGCTGGGCCGGCGCCTGGCTCGAAGGCGAAGGGCCGGAGCGGCGGGTCTACAACCGCTTCGTCGGCTACCCGCTGGAGGCGATCGGCAGCCTCGGCCCGATGGAGGTCGCGGCCGGCGCGACGGAATGCTGCGTGCTCTCGCGCGCCGCTTTCATCGAGGCCGGCGGCTTCTCGCGCAACTACTTCACCACCGGGGAGAAGGGCCTCGACCTCTGCCTGAAGCTCAGGATGAACGGCGCGCCCTCGCTCTGGGTGCCGGAGGTCGAGATCTATGTCGTCGAGGACAATGAGGCCGCGCGCGCGCCGGCCGGTGTCCTCTCCGGCCTCGCCGACCGCACTTCCTTCGACCGGCGCTGGGCGCTGGCCATCTCCAACATGAGAGGATGAGCATGCGTATCCTCGTCGTCTCGCACGGCCACCCCTCCTTCTCGCTCGGTGGCGCCGAGATCGCTTCCTACAATCTGCACAAGGGCTTCCAGGCCAG
>JAESGI010000405.1_pt1 | contig 12581 bp, 14 predicted proteins | sample 9269671 | NCBI WGS metagenome assembly JAESGI01 (sample SAMN14515641, study PRJNA621666) | algae metagenome | isolation source: Nostoc indistinguendum CM1-VF10 and co-occurring heterotrophs from gravelly... | place: USA: Clark Mountains, San Bernardino, California | collected 1998-06-05 | reverse complement strand
TACTTATATTCTGAGTCCAAGAGAGCTTCTCGACACTAGTATTTAAAATTATAAGTATTAAGCAAAATTTTACTGGGATAGGCATTCATTACAGAGCGATCGCCAAACTTTTCGGTCTACTGAAAGTATCAGACATGGGCAAAAATGTACTCAACTGGGTAATTGGCAGCCAACATATTCAATTCTACGATAACTGTAATCATTACAGCGTCTGAAATTTAAGTATGGAAAATCAGCTTCAACATACAATTGGTTTAGTAATTTATCCTGATATGACCCAACTAGATATTACTGGGCCACATCAAGTGTTTTCATCCATGCCCAATACTCAAGTTTTGCTATTGTGGAAAACTCTCGAACCAGTTGTTAGTAATGGCGGACTAACTATTTTACCGACTACTATCTTTGATGAATGTCCGCAACTTGATGTACTATGCGTTCCTGGTGGTGTTTTTGGGGCTGTGGAAATGATGCAAGATGCCCAGATGTTAGCATTTTTGCGAAAGCAAGCACAGACAGCTAAGTATGTGACTGCTGTGTGTACTGGTTCTTTAATCTTGGCCGCGGCGGGATTACTCAAAGGATACCGTGCAGCTTGTCATTGGGCATTTCGAGAGCAGCTGACATTAATGGGGGTAGAAGTAAGTAACGAAAGAGTAGTAGTAGACCGAAACCGGATCACAGGTGGCGGCGTCACAGCAGGGATTGATTTTGCTCTAACTATTGCTGCTATGTTATCTGGAGAATATACAGCCAAATTTATTGAATTGATGCTGGAGTATAATCCACTACCTCCTTTTGACGTTGGCTCCCCAGAAAAAGCTGGTTCTCGTCTGGTACAAGCTGTGTTAAATGTTGCCAAACCTTTGATTGAAGCATCAAATACAGCTAGCCAACAAGCAGCTTCTTCTTTAGATTGCTAAGGTTGAGAACTTACGCATTGAGGTCAAATTAGCGTGGGCGCTCGCTGCTCGTTTTGCTCTAGTAATTCCCCAAGGGAACTTGACGATTTATTAGGTAAAGAGTAAAGGGCAAGAATGGAATGGCACTAAGAAAAAGGAAAATCGTTGAGGCAGCTCTTGTGCAGAGGAGCGAAGGAGCAGGGGAGAAAGAAGAAATTTTAGGCATACGAGCAAATATTTAGAAATTCCCCTCTGCACCCCTGCACCCCTGCCCCTCTGCAATCCTTACGTCACTCACCCTTCAGCTTAACAAGCGTGCCATTCGGATATTACTCCATAAGGTCAACGCATACCAATTGGATAGTAAATAAAACCTAAGCAATCCAGCCCGCCAGAAGAAGGGACGGTTATACTGAATTTTTCCACCTAATCACCTGTATAGGTTTATTAGGCTGGTGTATTTCCACCCAATAGACTCATCCGCGAATCATGAAAGCTTACCAGGAGAGAGTTACAAGGATTTGCACGGAAGGAGCGATCGCCATCTGGCTGTACGAGGAAATAAGGGTTTGAAGGCATTGAGAGAGAAAAAAATGGAATTAGAGCAAAAACGTAGAATCAGAATAAATGAATTTACAAATAGCAAATTAAGTACTAAGAGTAACAGAAAATAACCGATTAATTCTTAACCTTACCAGCCCACAAACAGTCAGAATTACCTGATTATATCGATGTCGAGCTAGACGGAATCTATCACTGGCTACTCGAAATATTTTTACCCGACATATCATGTGTTCAACAGCGATTCGGCGTGACGAGAGTTCTTTATTCTCTTGTTTTTGTAATTCGGAGATTTCTGTATTTTTTCGGGTTCTTGCGTTACTTTTATGGAGAATTAATACTAAAGTGCCAGTTTAATAAACTGCGGAGTCGAAAATTGCTAAAGTTACGAAAGCCATATCCAAGTCTTTTAATCAACTTCAGCTTATTATTAATTCCTTCTACAATACCACTCGTAGTTTTTCCATCAAAATAACCTACTATTTCTCCAAAGCATCTAACCATTGTACCTATGCTTTTCGGAAAATATGAAAGTGCTTCATGCATCCAATCTAATAATTTAATTACACTATCTCCCCAATATTTAGTTAATTCAAATATATCCCGAAAATTTTCTTTGAGTTGATGCATTTTAGCCAAAATTGGTGAAACTTCTTGAGCAGACTTTAACTTTTATTTTTGCTTTTCGTTCAAAGAGTCTTCATTTTTGATCAAGCTATATTTGCTTTTACTTAATCCCTCTAATATTCTGTCTTTTTCTGATTTATTTTCTAGTGACATTGCTGCCTTCTTTTCAGCTTTACGCATAGCATCTAACTCATCATTTACTTGTTTCATTACATGAAATCTATCAGCAGTTACGTTAGCGTTAGGCATTAATTCTTCTACTAAGCTTTTATAAGGCGACCAGAGATCAATACTCACTTCTTGGATTTGTTTCAGCACCTGAATATCCCAATTCACAAGGACTTCGCGGATTTCTTCCATTCTTCTGGACTTCACTATTTCAATGGGTTTATGAGTATCCAAATCTACCAACAGTGCTAAATAATTACCTTGTCCTTTAACCAAGGCAATTTCATCTATGCCTAACCTTTTTAATTGACTTAAATTTATGTTTAATATTTGTGATGCTTGTCCTTTTAACATTGATTCTACTTCTTCATCGCTTAAGTCATTTCTTTCGGCGACACTATGAATATTGCTATTTAATACTTGTTGAATTATCTGAGCCGCTAATCTTTTAGTATATCCTTTGCTTGAATCTACAAAGTTTAGCTTTTCACTAAAGACTTTTTTACACTTATGACATTTGAATTGACGACGATTTATTTTCAATAAAACTGTTCTTTCACTCCAAGATAAATCATGAATCATCCGCCAATGGTTTTGATGTATACTGTGAGTAATTTTTCTACACGAGGGACAAGTAGAATAATTCACAGATTTCTCTATTGTTATAATTATTCCCATGCCCTCAATTTCTTGGCAGTCTAACACTTTCATCTCTGGAAGATTAAGAATTTGATCTATAGGAAATTTCATAGCGATCGCAGAAAAATTTATGATGTTACCATTTATATGGTAGCATCTGTGCTATTTGATAGTATTTTGAAATTTGTAACCTATTGCAGCATTTCAATTTCAGGCATCGAACATAGTAAATTGTGATTATTAAAATTGAGCCAATTTTCATTTACACCATAAAAGTAACGCAAGAACCGTTTTTTTTAAATTCCGATACCAACTCTTCGTCCTGTTGACAACTTTGAGGGCGTGGGACTTTCAGTTTTGCCCCTAACCGATATCGAACCCAGGCATAAACTGTTGCATACTCTATATCTTGTCCATGTTCTTCTTTTAACCACTCAACTATTGCACCATAGCTACTAAAGCCTTTTCCTGTTTTTAGCTCCTCCTCAAGTGCTGCGTAGTTTACCGCCGTAGGCATCGCAGCATCATCGATTTTCCGTTTTGCTCCTGGCGCTTTCTTGATTTCTAATAAGCCTGACAGTCCATCAGTTCTGTACTTCTGCAACCATCTCGTGACCGTTGAAGTATCTCTTGCCAAGCGTTTTCCGATTTCTTGCTGTTCCTTTACTTGTTCGGTTTTGATCCACCACAACATCTGTAATTTTTCTTTCTGATTTCCCAAGTTGACTGTTTGTAGACGTTTTTTTAGTTCCTCTTCGCTCTCTATTATTTCAATCTTAAACGGGCGGCTCATGACTATTTAAACTTAAGAGTTTGCTTCTTACCATTATATGCAGCTTCATATTAAACTGGTATAAGTAGCAACAGCTTAGGATAAGAAATAGCCAAATCTAATAGGTTGAAAGTGCTAAATTTTCATCCTCTGCTTACTAATCCCTTAAATTGTCCGCTCATCTAAATTGACTTGTCCGGCTAAAAACTGACATAACACGCTCTACTCGTTCCACTTTGGGGTGATTTTGATTCATTCTTTTTTAGCAGTTCTGATCCAAGTTTAGCTAATTGATGACACGCCCTAATGATGGTGAGATGAGATACGTCATGTAATTAAAATACCACTAACTTTGTCCACATTCATAGTCATACGTGCCGCAAACTCATCTTTGCCATCCACAAAGCTTAGTTTCCACAGATAGGTTTGATAACCTTGTTGTATAAAATGTCCGAAGTAAGTAACTTTATAACCCTCAGACATCTGTGGAGCTAGCTGGGAGCTAACTGCATCAAACATTTCTTTGGTAATGCCTGCTTTGTAGTCCGAATCACCCACAGCGAGAAAAAGTTCGTAATTTCCCACAGCAATCGCATCCGAATAGTCTGCAAACAACTAATCACGTTTTCAGGGGGATTTGTTGAATTCATAATCATGCCCTTATGTTTGATGTGGCTAGCTGTACTAAGCTTTCACCCCAAAATTCAAATTTTTTGCATGCGGTCAAAATTATTACAAAACTTTGCATTCTTCGTTTTCAACGCATCACATTTGTTACTTTTTCTAGTGAACTAGGGCGTGTTTTAAAAATATAACCACAAGAGGATAGAAGCTAGAGCCAGTCTTGCAAGGTAGTTTGGAGCAAGCAAGCCCAAAAAATGGATTTAGTGTTATTTCCTCACAAGTTCTTCACAACCTATGTTTAATGTATTAAGTAAGTTGCTAAAAATACGCTGACAGCGAGTTATCCTGCGCTTACCCCTGTTTTGTCTACTTTCGGAAAACAATAATCAAATAAGAGTGTAAAACTTTTATTGAGTCAAGCTTCGAGCCTTTATTTTCTAACAGTAAATGAAATTAATAACTCAAACCTGAAAATTAAAGCTCTGAAAAGCTTTCAGTGTTGGGCTTCTCCTAAAGTAATAAAACAAGGTTAATTATGTCAAGCTTACGCGCTTAATATGGAGAAAATTTAAGAGGGCAAATAAAATGTATGAGAACAGTAATAACCAAAAATTTACTTCTCAAGGAGAAGTAGTTAATCGCTATATCTTAACCCTGGAGCAAGGGAATATAGACAATATTGCTCAAGTTATGGAAGCTGCTCTGGATGATCATGAGTTAGAACAGATTCTTGTGGAAATCAATATAGGTGATCAGGAACAAGAGCAATTACTACCAATTGCTATAGAAGGCGAAAGAGTAAGTGATTTACTCAAAAATCACTTATTTATTACTCTTAAAACTGATAAAGAATCCCAAAGCTCTTCAGGAGCCATAGATTCTAATAGGAGTCTAGAGGTTAACAACCGTTTGCAAACAATAAATCAGGAAATTTACAATATATCCCATTACAACCTAGTGAAGCGAAAACCAGATGAGCAGCTAAAATGTTTACTTACACAAATCTGTAGACACTTACATGGAAGTCCACAGCGTCAGAAACTACTCACACAAATTATTCGTTTGATTTCTAATAAACTATGGAGGGAAAGTACTCCTTACTATCAAGATGCACTGCAACAAACTTGGTTGTATTTCTGTCGCAACCTCTGTAAAGATTTGGCCTGTCAAACCTATGATCCTACTTATGACAGTGTTGTTGCTTGGCTGAATACTTACCTTAAAGACAGACTACAAGACTTTTACCAGAACCGGGAACAAGCCACAACGCTCCCTCTTAAAGTTCGTCAGTCTATATCGCGTGGAATAAGCAAAACCATTGACCCTGTAGATAACCTGTCTGTTACTCCCCAAGCACCTCTCATTCTTGAAAACTTGGAGATATGGGCTAAGACAGACTCTGAAGGAGAACTACGCCGTACTTGTATTAAGGAACGTCCCGATGTCAATTGTCAGGTGTTAATTCTCAAACGCTTACCCCCGGAAGTTAGCTGGAGAGAGTTGTCTGAGGAATTTGGGCTGCCAATTCCAATATTGAGCAGTTTTTATCAAGGGCAGTGTCTACCGCGCTTGCGTAAATTTGCTGGATTAAATGAGTTGTTATAAAAGTTAGGGTATTGAGCAAATGCGTGGCAATTGTTCTCCACTGAGCATATAAACAATTCGAGTAGAACCTCGAGAACTAAATATGAACTATGTTGCAGCTTGAATGACGATTAGCTTACTGCACAATCTGGGATTGTCGCCATGATAAGATGATTGTCATTGTATTAGGTAGCCCTAAGTGCAACTGATTCAGCATCAGGATGCTTATAGTTTCAACCAGAGAGTGCGTGATTTCTTAATGGGTAATGAAGCGTTGCATCATGCTATGCTCTCCCAGTGCTATGCAATTACTCAGGCAGCGGAACTGTTAAAGCAATGCCATGACCTACTTACTCTAGAATCCAATGGAGAAGTGATCGGTGTGGCGATAAATCGTTTGAGCAACTCGGTTTCGATTTCAATGCTGAATGGGTTAGGCGGAATCGATTTACTAGTGCAACATTTGAAGCGACATAATACTTTGTCAATGGTAAATGCTCCAACAGATGTAGCTCAAGGCTTTGCCCAAATCTGGACTCAGCACACTGGGCAACCCCATACGCCTGAAATGACCCTATCTGCCTATCGCTTGGAACAACTTGCCTCTTTCACCTGGGCAGTAGGTCAATTACGAAAAGCAGCCGTTGCTGATATACCTCTGGTTAGCCAATGGTATGCTGCTTTTTGCGAAGAAGCCTTGGGCAGCCCAACTGCCGATAGTCAGAATTGGGCAACTCGTCAAATTAATCAGGGTCATGCCTTTGTCTGGCAAGATGGCGACCCAGTTTCGATGGGATGTAGAATTGGACAGACTGCCAACGGATTTCGAGTCTCAATCATCTTTACTCCAAAAGAACACCGCTACAAAGGCTATGGAAAAACCTGTACGGCAGCACTGACTCAACAGTTACTTTCTGACGGTCAGCGTTACTGCTTTTTGTATGCTGATAAAAATAATCCTTTAAGCAACTCAATGTATGAAGCAATCGGCTATAAACTGATGGGAGAGACGCAAAGTTATCGTTTTGCTACTGCTGACTAATTTATAGAGTTGTGTCAAATCTCCATCTAAATCACCCCTTTTGCTAAAAGCTAAGAGATCCTTTGCCTCTTGTTCAAACTACATAAGAAATTATCTTGGCTGATGGTGGGCTAAATTTAACCGGGTAATAGCATTCAACGTCTAACTTTAAGAAAATTTTCTATTGATTACGGAATTGAGATGACATTCCTTGAAGTCATAATCGTCATCACAGAAATTTTCTACCTCCTGACTGAACTTCTTCCTTTGTCAAATGATTAAAACTACAAAGGAGATAAATTAATATGAGCGAGAATCATAACTCACAACCTACAAAAAATAGACCACAACCTCCTAGAACAATAGGAAAACCACCTAAGACCGAATTCATTAACTCCGAACAACAGCCAACAGCACTAGAATTATCAGATATTAATTGATCAAAAAGTTATGATACCAAACTTCAAAAAACTAGCCATTGAAGATATTTATCTTCAAGAAATTCAACTTACAGACACTGAAGCTCAATCTATTAATGGTGGTTCACCAACTTTACCACTGCCACCACCTAGTAGTAGATTTTCGTTATTTTCTCTTGACTGGGTAGCAATCCATCCAGCCCCAACCTCTCCCCCCTGGAATTTTTTGGGATCAACGCCAAAAAGTTAGATCATCGTGAAATGAGCTTTCTTAGCGGAGGGGAGCAGGGGGAGTAAAGAGAAATTTTTAGTAGATTTTACTACCGCAATCCCCCTGAATACACTGTTTTCTTTCTCTCTTCTGGCTCAAGAGCCTCAAGAACCCACCTCACCTAACGCTCTTCCATCACTCTCTTTGGAGGAAAAACAATAATCTTTGATGCATAAGACTTTCAGGCAAAACTGATGATTCTAGCCATAATATTAGAAAATAAAGCTCGAAACCCAGTTTATGTCTCTTGTTTCACAAGTTAGCTGAGATTTTTCTTTGACCAGAGTGATGGAAGAGCGATATATGCACATACAGCACTTTGCAACTAAATGAGGTACAGAACCAAGGATTCACAAATCAAATTATTCTTCCTCCTACCTCCTGCCAACTAAGCCTCAAAACCAGTGACTTTGTACCTCATGCAAAAGAAAACTGCTGTAGAACTTCACGAGTTGATTATTTATCTTAAATAAAAATAACTCATGTCTAAAATGGCACTCCAAAATATTGAAAATATTGGTAATCCTTTTACTAAGCTGAAGTTTCGTCATTTGCTGCTGCGCTTTATACTTTTATCCCTACTTATAGGCTTTCTGTTAGGAATTTTTCTAGCAAGCAGCAGCTTAAAATTAAACCAACAAGACTTAGTATTAACAATCTATGTCATTCAGTTTGTTTTACTTTGCCTTTGGTTGCTAAGAGACCTCCAACGCTTGAAAGTCAAACTTAAGTATGTCGTAGGTGATCTTCCAAAAAACCAGAGATGGTTGCGGTTAGTGGGCTTGGTTCTCCTTACCATAATGTTTTCCATTGGTGCGGGCTTGTTGTCATTTTACTTACTGTCATTGGGGGCACCATCTTTTGTTGAACAAGTCCTACGTGATGTTGCCAACAGTCCATCTGTTGATAGGTCTAACTCATTTGAGTCTAATTTGATCACGAGTCTGGCGTATTGTTTAGTAGCCCCAATCACAGAGGAATTCATCTTTAGAGGAGTTATTTTACAACGTTGGGCAACCAAATGGGGAATCCGTGCGGGTTTGTTGTCATCATCGCTGCTTTTCGGTTTTGGTCATCCCAATAATCCGATTGGATTGTCGTTAGTCGGAATTATTTTAGGGGTGCTTTACATCAAAACGCGCTCCCTAATTGTGCCTGTTACTTTTCATGTGCTAAATAACATTTTGGCTGTGTCAATGCAACTTTTACCCTCTAATTCATTGACGTACACTCCAGCAGAGCAACTGCAACAATTACGTTCTTCTTGGTGGCTTGGTATTGTACTTATGGCAATATCTTTAACTTTCTTATCGCGCTTCCTCTGGAGCAACTGGCCGAGCAAAGATACAGCCATTCCCTACTTGAGCAATGCTAACAAAAAAGAACAGTAAGGTATGGAAATACGCATTAAATTTAAGCAGGCACGGAGCATCAACAGCTTATATTGAAGACTAGTCATGAAAATTTTGCACAAGGAAACGAACTTACTGACACGAATGGTACTAAGAAAAGCTGAAATAATTGCCTGATTAAGAGGTTTAGAAAATTAATAGTCTTAAGATCGGAAATCAGAATAATCTGCAACTCTCAGTTCGCGATCGCTACTTCATTACTCACATATTTATTAAATTAATTGGAAGCTTTGTGTGTTACCGCTCAGTAAGGCATTGTTGTTTAAACGGATAGAGGGGGCATCTATTGTTAGGTTACCTGCGGTTCCCGTTCCCAAACTCTGCACGGTTATTCTAGCTCCATCTTGCACTAATAAAGTATTAGTTTTAATTGCCGAATCACCCGCATCCCCTGCTGAGTTTGAGTTTATATCTGTGCCAGCAAATAAACCGCTGGGATACAGACCATCAGTAGTTGTTCCAATAATTTGCACATTTTGGGCATCAACGCTTAAATCCCCACCCTTGCCCGCACCAAATGTACCAGCACTTACCTGTGCCCCATCTTTAATTAGCAAAGTATTAGTTTTAATAGTCAAATCACCCGCATCCCCTGTTGAATTTGGCAGTGCAGAAGCAGACAAAACGCTGGAATACAGACCATCAGGACTTTCCCCAATAATTTGCATATTTTGGGCATTAACGCTTAAATTTCCTCCGTTGCCTGCACCAAATGTACTAGTACCTACCTCCGCCCCATCTTTAATTAACAAAGTATTAGTTTTAATAGTCAAATCACCCGCATCCCCTGTTGAGTTGCGGTTTGCGATAGCATACAAACCGCTGGAATACAGACCATCAGAACTTTACCCAATAACTTGCACATCTTGGGCATCAACGCTTAAATCCCTTCCCTTGCCCGCACCAAATGTACTAGTACCTACCTGCGCCCCATCTTTAATTAGCAAAGTATTAGTTTTAATAGTCACATCACCCGCATCCCCTGTTGAGTTGCGCTGTGCAGAAGCAAACAAACCGCTGGGATACAGACCATTAGCGCTTACCCCAATAATTTGTACATCTTGGGCATCAACGCTTAAATCTCCTCCCTTGCCCGCACCAAATGTACTAACGGTTACCTGTGCCCCATCTTTAATTAACAAAGTATTAGTTTTAATAGTCAAATCACCCGCATCCCCTGTTGAGTTTATACCTGCATTAGCAGACAAAGCGCTAACATACAGACCATCAGCAGTTGTCCCAATAATTTGCACATCTTGGGCATCAACGCTTAAATTTCCTCCCTTGCCCGCACCAAATGTATCAGCATTTACCACCGCTCCATTTTTAATTAGCAAAGTATTAGTTTTAATAGCCAAATCACCCGCATCCCCTGTTGAGCTGCGCTCTGTAGAAGTAAACAAACCGCTGGAATACTGACCATCATTACTTATCCCAATAATTTGCACATCTTGGGCATTAACCGTAATACTACCACCATCACCAGTAGTCACAACTCTAGCGCCATTGCTTAGGAAAACATCACTTCTTTCTATACTATTAGGAAAACTCAAACTTAAATTATTGCCATACGAATTTAACTCAATAGTTCCTGCACCTTTTAACCCACCTAAATCAACTCGCCCACCAAAAGCATACAAACCTCCACCATCCATATTGATATCGCCACCTACCAAAAGCAAACTCTTGCCATCTGGTACACGTAAACCCGTTGCTATAAATTCAGAAGATGGATTTAAACCGGAGGGAGCAATTGAGCTATTTTGGATAGATGCAGCTTGAATTTGATTAAATAGCAAGGCTGAAGGATTGACCGTTAACAGGGACGGAGAACTTTCTGGATTGGAGGCGCTGAAAAAACCTTGATTCCCAAAAGAGATTGCCGACGCTGTAGTTCCTACAAAAGAACCACCAAGATTTAATTGAGCATTTTCACCAAAAATGATACCGTTGGGATTAATCAGAAACAGGTTAGTCGTACCCAACGTGCGAATTATCCCATCAATATTAGATACAGATCCACCTGTTACTCGACTAATAATATTTTGAATATCTAGAGCATTATTAAAAGAAGCAGTGCCACCAGTATTCACAGAAAACTCAGCAAAACTGTGAAACAAATTACCGCCAGCTTGAGTTCCTCCAGTAATGTTAAAGGTGTTACCCTCTCTTGTGACGCTAGAGTTATTTGGTAAAGTACCATCTGGAGTAATTTGAGCGATCGCATAATCAATGGTACAAAAGCTGAAACCGAGAGCGATAGTCACTAAAGCACCCCAATGAGTAAAGCCCAAACCTGACATTGCTTGCCTCCATGAATAGCAGCACCAAAGCTTAGTTAAGCATAAATCAAGTTACTAGCTACTAAATAGCTAATCATTGGGCTACTAAGTTTTCACCTGAAAACTCCAGTTTTTCGCAGGAACTTGAGAAATTTACAAAACTTTACTTTATAAAGTTTTCAAACTACCGCTCACGCTATCCTTTCCACTTCACCAGCACCCCATCCACAATCGCAATCCCCCACTGCGGAAACTTCGCCAGTACCTTTTTAATCACAATCCGCAAAGCCGGATCATCATCCCAGCACTCTTGCAAGAAGTTAAAACCCGGATTCTCACCCGAATTAGCCGCTCGATTCAGTTTTTCCCTTCTTACAGGTCGCATATTTGCCCTTGCTACAATCGCCTCATGCGACCATTTTTCAGGATTTGGCACAGGCGCGGCGGAACTTTCACCCTCATCAACTGCTTTGACTTCTACACCCGAAACTGAGTTTTCAACCAACAACGTAGCAGAATAATCCTGTTCTACCTGCTCTTGTGTTTGATTAGCGATGGCTACGCCCGCCGCAGGCATCGCACTAATTCGTATTTCTCTTCTGCAACGCCAAGTTCCGTTATTTAGAGCCAAGATTGAATCTCACGAACCAGCCAAAAACATTCAGATTCGCTCAATTTCCAGTTAATTTCATAAAATTTATCATTGGCCCTAATTTTAACCACCCAAATATTAATAGAAATTTGTTGTGTCTGTATTTTAATTTCATCAGGTGCTATATATTTAATATCAGATATAGCACCCGATACTTGCTTAAAATAAAATAGAGTCCTCAACGTGAGTGTAAAACTACCTAACTTTTTATTCAAGTAAATAAAGTCTGGTTTTCCACTGTCTGCAATTGCATTCCAAAATAGCCAGATCATCAAAACAGAGGCAATTACGCTACTAATAAATCCCAGTAAACCAAAAGATGCTCCTATTAGTACGCTAATATAGGCACTAATAGCAATTACTAAATAATTCAGGTTATTCAAACTATAATTATGCTCCTTTTTTGATTGGATTTCCAGTTCATCTAAAGATTTTTTTGTAATAACTAGATGCGTTCTGATACGTTCGCTACCTAGAAGCTTTGGCAAAATAGTAGGAATTCGTTTACACTCAAGTAAATCTAGTACAACACGGCGTAAATAAAATGGCCATTAAATAGCCAGAACTTTACCTGTGTATGTCCACCTAAAAGGTTTAGCCATTGTTTGATTAAAGTAGTTAATAAATTCAAAAATGCGATTTTTTAA
>JAESGI010000404.1_pt1 | contig 12582 bp, 17 predicted proteins | sample 9269671 | NCBI WGS metagenome assembly JAESGI01 (sample SAMN14515641, study PRJNA621666) | algae metagenome | isolation source: Nostoc indistinguendum CM1-VF10 and co-occurring heterotrophs from gravelly... | place: USA: Clark Mountains, San Bernardino, California | collected 1998-06-05 | reverse complement strand
TAATAGATTGTAATAAATTTATCAGGATTTTTAGTAATAAATATTCTGCACGTCCCAATTCTCGCTTGAGGTTTGTTTCGTAGAATTCTGGTAACATTATCATTAAATAGAGCTTGTTGCGAATGAAGGCTCTTTTTCTTTTACCACAAATTGCTACACTCTTTGCAATATAAGCATTCTAGACCATTTTGTCTCCCCTCAAGGTCTGCAAATTCCTTTAAATAATCAAGGATAGAAGTACCAAATTCATCATTAGAAACTTCATTCTTGAGCAGTAGATTTGTAACTCCGGTTTCACCCCTTAGATGAGCAGCCGCAAGGATGCCAGATTGTGTAATTTTGGCTCCTTGCAGTTCCTGTCCAATGAACTGTTCAATGGAACGTCCATTTTCCTGAAGGATTTGACTAATTCGATTCGAGTTCAAGCTAAATGCCTCTTTGATTGCTGTCTCTTGTACACCATTCTTGTTTTGCATAAATTCTTCCCTACTATTAATTTCATTTTTACCTTTCCAAGTACCACGCCAATAATTCTTATCTATGCCGTTACCTCCACCGTTGTAAGGATTTTCAACTTGGTAGTACCCAAGCTCTATAAGTAGTGTTTCACCAAATTGGTACTTACCAATAAACCCTAAAGCATTTTCAATGTCATCAGGTGGAGTTTGCTGTCCTGTTTCTCTTATAGCAAGAGCTGATAAAAATTGTTCACAGCTTCCTCGATTCTGAGCAATAAGATTGTTCCTCGTGATGTTGTTCGTAATCGAGGATGTGCTGTAAGCATAACTAGCTTCACACGTTACCAACAATCCAGTCAGAAGCGAAGGCAGAATCACTTTTGTAGCTATGATTCTATGTAACTTTAAGTGAGCAACTTGTGTTTTACAAGATAGATTCATGATGTTTTAGGCTATTATCTCTTGGTTTTACAAACAGTGGGTTCGGTATTTAGTACTCTTCAGCATTAGCTTTGTACTTGATGCCAAAACAACGAAAAATTGGGAAACGGTATCATCTACATACAGGGCAAACATAAGTATCGACCTGGTTAATGAATTCTATATTCTTCTTTTTAACTAACTCTTCCTAAGCCAGACTTCTATAATCACCTGATTTTATATAGTACTCAAATTTTAGTTCTCTTACTTATATTGGGAACACCTAAGTTCGTTTATGCAATTTACAAAAAAATATGGCGAAATAAATTTACGAATTAGTTACTGTCAGGCCTTTTCCAACATTTTTCGCTCCTACCAACTATTCCTAACCATCTCAAAGGATGCATATTCTGATTTTACTTATCCCAATGAGTAATACAGAAGCATCAGAGGATGTTTAAAAAGTCCTACAGCGTGTGTTTCACTAGCCTGGCTACCGAAAAACTGCTACGAGAGAATCAGAGTTTTGGGATTTGAGATCGCGCCCCTGAGTCTCATTTGAGGCTTAAGCTGATCCTTTTCAAACATCCTGTAAGTTCGGCTTTTGACTATTGAAAACTCTTGTAGCAATCCTAAATGAGATACAAACAAATTTCAGTGTATTTCTGGAAAACAGATTGTGCCGTATGTATCTAAGATAAATATTAATTTACATCCATAGGATCTAATGATTAATCGCTTTATCAGTTTCATTTTTATTAATTTTTTGCCTCCGCAAAATTTTAGATACTAAAAATTTCATAATATTTCTTGATAATACTTGAATTTTCAAAGGAAAAGCAATGCTCAATATATATCTATAACGACTTCTTTACGCAGTACAAATAGATTTTCAAACAGAGGTTAATAAGATTGCTGTACAAGTTTTTAGCAACACTCAGTTTCAGTTATCGGCTCGAAAAATCGGCAAGGTTCATGCAGCTTTAGTTGTACCACAAATTTATTTGAAATCATTACATCAAAACTATCAAAACATTGTTGATAATAATTTAGCTATTACTTTTAAAAGTCAAAACCGTGCTGTAGTGAATTTTCAAGTAAATTATATACCTAAAATAAATATTTTAACTATATTTGGGTACTACAAAGAGGGTACGGCTTATCTATGTTATTCTCCAGCGATGAATCCTGATTGGTACAATGGCAGAGGTTATAAAATAGCTCGTCCTGATTGTATTGGAGAAAAGTTTGAGTTGTTAGCAAACAAGTTTTATCCATTTTTTTAAGAATTTTTTTGTAGTTTAATTTTAATTAAACGTGTTTCCAAAATAGTTCAAGCATTCACGCATTATCAATTCAATGTTAATGCACCACGATAATACACTTGCTCTGAATATTGATATATGTGTTTTATTTTTTTTCTAATTGGAATTAGTTGCTCTGTATCCTAAATGATTCAATTCAAAATTTTTTCTATTCATTTTGAATACGTAAATTTTGAATTCAAAAAGTCGTCAGGATGGGTAATATAGATAAGAAAGCAGTGCTGAACTTCAAATCGATACATCAGGGGATTTTGCATTCTGTGATACTTTTACATCAGCAAATCTTTTTAATGAAAACACAATGAAGCAACGACAGATATCAATGAACTACAAAGCGAATATGCGGATGCAGGTTGGGGCAATTGTAAAGGGAATGCTGGTAAGCGCGGTCACGCTTGCGTGTACCGGAGGCAGCGTAGCAGGACTTGCGGCTTGGCAAAGCCCAAAAACAGTACTGGCTGTCAATAACGAGCAATCTGTTGCAACGGTTGAAACAGTCCTCCCAGAGAATGAACACTTATGGAAGCAGTCAGCAGACTCTGAGCAAAATTTGAGAGTTACGAGTCAGAAGTTGGGAGTTAATCGGGTAAGATTGCAAAATAGCTGGAATCTCAATGCTCCTGTGTACAGTGTGACCTTCAGCCCAGATGGAGAAATCATTGCCTCTGGCAGTGGTTTGTATGGCACTATCAAGCTGTGGAAGCTAGACGGCACATTGATTAAGACGCTGAAGGGACATAAAAATGATATTGTCAGAAGTGTCAGCTTCAGCCCGGACCGACAAACACTCGCCTCTGGTGGTGATGATGGCACCATCAAGCTGTGGAAGCCAGACGGCACGCTAATCAAAACGCTAAAGGGACATATAGATAATAGTTCTGTCAGAAGTGTCAGCTTCAGCCCGGACGGACAAACACTCGCCTCTGGTGGTGATGATGGCACCATCAAGCTGTGGAAGCCAGACGGCACGCTAATCAAGACGCTAAAGGGACATAATAGTTCTGTCAGGAGTGTCAGCTTCAGCCCGGATGGACAAATCATTGCCTCTGGTAGTAATGATAAGACCATCAAGCTGTGGAAGCCAGACGGCACGCTGATTAAGACGCTGAATAAACAGATTTATACTGTGGGCGGTGCCAGAGTCAGCCCGGTTCCTATATTCAGTGTCAGCTTCAGCCCGGATGGACAAATCATTGCCTCTGGTAGTGATCATGGCGTTATCAAGCTGTGGAAGCGAGACGGCACGCGGATTAAGACGCTAAAGGCACACAAAGATCTTGTGAGTAGTATCAGCTTCAGCCCGGATGGACAAATCATCGCCTCTAGCGCTGTAGATGGTACCATCAAACTGTGGAAGCGAGACGGCGCACTAATCACCACCCTGAAGGGAGACAACATTTCTGTAATTAGTATCAGCTTCAGCCCCGATGGACAAACACTTGTTTCTGGTGGTAACTTAGTCTTCTCTAACAGCAACGATAAGTCGATTAAGTTGTGGAATTTGAACGAGGTCGCCTCTCACAAATAACGTTGCTTTCCTTTAGAGTTTTACTGACATCATCTGATGATTCATACTGCTTTGAAGGTAATTGTTTCAAAGAAGAGAAGAATTTTCTCATCAAAATCTTATTTGACCAACAAGCTATCTAGCTTTTGGTGTTTGTCAGTCTTAGCAGTGTCAATACAGTTAGATATTGCTGACTTAAAATCGGCAAACCTAGAATACCGATTCAGGATTCATAGTTATGACTAAAAAGCCCGGTTTATTTAGGTTGCAACAAGGAAAACTTGGTTTTAAAAAGCGTAAAAATCGGATGTCTCAGTGTAATAAATATATTTTGTGCTGAAGAAGAATTATTAGCGATGGCTACGTCCGCCGCAGGCATCGGATGATTCATAGTTTGTGCTTAGAACAATGCACAGAACAAGGCAATTCCAAATTTTACTTATGTCAATCCTTACCTTACGTTTAAAGTTTCGCACTCCTGACTAGTCTAGATTATTACTCAATATTCAAATTACAGAATAATCAGCATCGTTAAAAATTAAGTAACTTGCTGACATTTAAACTTATATATTCCTCATGTAAATATGAAAAAATAGATTGCACATCTTTTAACTCTTCCTCACTCATTTTATATATATGAATCTCTTTACCCCAATGCGATAACTCAAGAATGATTGACTTTTCAGTGTTTTCTTGAAAAGTTAAATCAAAAGCTTTTCCCAGAGATAAACCAAACCACTTTACTCGTCCATACTCGTCAAAAGGCTTAATTAGTAACTCGTCAATTATCGTTGGTGAAAGTTCACTAACTAAGCGAACAGGAGTATCAAGAGTTAAATGAGTAGGAGGATGGTCTATTTTCTGCAATATTCCCTTTCCCTTTGAACATATTTTTTGCTCAACATCCTGTAAGACTTCTGCTTCTTCTCGCCAGCAGCTTAACTCGAAAAAATTACATATAGGCGCAAAAAGATGAATTAGCTGTTGATAATGAGCTGTATATATCGGAACCATTACACCAGATATTGGCTCATGATATACTTGTATTTCTATATGAGCTTCATACATATAGCAGTCCTATTTCATTGGGAAAAAACGAAGTATATTTGTAATCTTTTAACCTTGTCGCCTGTCTCAACGAGTAATCTCACGACTTATACCAATTCTCAAAAAGTTTGCAATAAATACATAAAGCCTTCAGAATGAAATCATAACTCATTAACAATACCTTCGCCAAAACAAGAGTAAATACAGGCAAAAGCAAAATGCTCTCAAAGATAAGCACAGCCTGTCTCCTAATTTTTGGGAGAGGTCGCTTGTGCTAAGTGTTTTCACTAGTGCAAGCTGGACGGGCAATTGACTGATTGCTTTCGCGTAGCCTGCACTGAGATAGGAGTGATACTGTTGTTGATTCATTAGATACGTCTTAAAGAAAGCTACGTTGAGCGCTTTAATATACTGATGCACAGGTGCAGGATCAGTCCCAACAAGGAATGGAGAAACCGGAACCGCCTCATTTGGAGAGGAAGCGAGCGCAGAAAAATGAGTTGCATCCGTCATCAGGGCTAGATATCTATTAGGTGTTATAAGCCAAGTGAAAGGTTGAATTTGTTCGGGTAAAGCGGGCGCGAGCATATCTGCACTGCTGGCAACAATTATCGTTGGCACTTTAATCTGACTTAGCCCAGCTTGCCCAAAGATTGCACTGCTAAAAGGGTTGATTGCGATCGTGGCTTTAATTCGAGGATCGGACAAATGGGAAGGCAGTTGAGGTATTTGTGCTGCCTCGCATTGCAGCAACAGCGACGGATTCAGCGAATATTGAGACGTTTGACACCGTGCTTTAAGATTTTGCGCTTGAAGCGTTGCGCCTGCAAGTATTAGAGCCGTGTTTCCTCCAAATGACTGCCCAACAATCCCTACGTTTTGCAAGTCTAATCGCCCCTGAAGGTTAGGATCGATGTGAGATAATTGCTCCAATTTGTTCAGCAACTTGCTCACATCTATTGGGCGATCGACAAATTCTTGTGGCGGAATGATATCTCTCGCTTTTCCTGCTAGGAATATTGCTAGCTGATTTGAATCACTCCCAGAATGTTCTGGAACAACAACAGCGAATCCATAAGAAGCGAGATGTTCCGCCAGGCAAGCAAAGCTGAAGCGATCAGAACCCAGCCCGTGAGAAATGACTACAATCGGATGCCGTGTTCTTGAACGCGGAAGATAGAGATCGGTTGTAATTTGTTGATCGCGCTCTGGATCGCTCAAGGTCAAGGTTTGCTTCTGCGAACCTCTAAAGGCGTGAATCCCTGGAGATTTCTCGCAGCTAGAATCATCGCGTCTCGTAGGGCATGAGACCTGGATTCGTGACCATCAGTTTGAATCACTTGCCCTAAACGTCCTAGCAGTTTCTCTCCGATTGGGGTATGTAAAAACTGAGAAACAGGGCGTTGCATAATAATGGGATGAATTGAGGTGCTCTACTATGCATTGCCCATACTGCGAGTCTGCTAAGATTAGAAAAAATGGTAAACGTCGAGGTAAACAAAATCACATCTGTGTTGATTGTGGTCGCCAATTTATAGATATCTATAGTCCATCAAAAGGGTATCCAGATGAAGTTAAAGAAAGTTGTCTGCGATCGTATGTTAACGGTATGGGATTTAGGGCAATTGAGCGCGATAAAGGGGTTCAGACGCTCGCGGACTCGCTAACGCTTCGCTATCATACAACTGTAATTAACTGGGTAAAACAAGTCGGCTCTATGCTTCCAGACGCTCCACCAATTGAGAAAATACCATTAGTTGGTGAGCTTGATGAGTTAGAAACTTTTATTGGCTCAAAAAAAACAAAATCTGGCTATGGACAGCAGTAAATCACTTTCATGAGGGTATCTTAGCTTGGGTAATAGGCGATCACAGTTCAGAAACATTTAAATTCTTGTGGGATATTATTTCCTATTGGCAATGTTACTTCTACGTCACAGACGGTTGGAAGGTTTATCCAGGCTTTATTGACCCAGGAGACCATATCGTGAGCAAAACCTATATGACTAGGGTCGTTCGCGCAGCGTCTCCCCTTGGGAGAGGGTGAAAATACCCGCTTGCGCCATTACCTAGCAAGACTACACCGAAAAACACTCTGCTATTCTAAATCAGTGGATATGCTTAAACATTCAATTCGATTGTTACTTCATTATTTGAAATATAAAAAAATACCCGTGTTTGCCTGATTCATCCCGCATTTATGCAACGCCCCCTTTGGAGTTGGCTTTGATGTCTGGCTGACCTTTTTCTCCTTTCAGGCGGTTGTTTTCATCTTTTAACTGTTGATTTTCTGCTCGTAATTCTTTGACTTCTGCTTGCAATTGCTCTATGAGGTTCAGTAATATTTCTACTGTCTGACGCATTGATTGGTCTGCAATCCCTTTTGGCTCGATGGTTTGCAGTATCTCTTCTCCCAATTTCTTTCTCAAATCTAGCTTTTGCGTCATGTGTCATATTTTATGATATTCTGTCTCCCTTGCTTTCCTTATTTTTCTCCACTCCCCCTATTTATTGAGCCGATACGATAATTTGCTGGAGACTTTCCAATTATCGACTAAATGGAAGAACGCACTTAAACTATTACCTCAAGAAACTGTGTTGAGTCAAGCAGAGTTTAATGCCCTACTTGATACATATCTACCTAAACTAGGTGGACAACAACGGACTCGGATCACCGAAGCAGCTGCGATTGCTTTCTATCATCAACAAACTGATTGGCCAGTGGTGCAAACTCTCGTTTGTGATGATGCTCCTCAGTTCAAGCTACTGACTGATAGTATAGCTTTGTGTTGGGTGCATGAAGGACGACATTATAAAAAATTAAGTCCGTTTATTGCTTGTCACCAAAAAGCTCTTGATCAATTTCTGGATGATTTCTGGGATTATTATCGAGATTTACTCGCTTATAAATATTCTCCTAGTGAGCAGACAGCAGCACAACTCCGGTCTGAGTTTTGGAAACTTTTCGATACTCCAAGTGGTTATCAGCAATTGGATGAGCGAAAACGATTAACGCTCCTCAAAAGTTCCGAGTTGCTTTATGTTTTAGAGCATCCTGAATTGCCCTTGCATAATAATCCGGCAGAGTTAGCCGCCAGGACGATGGTGCAGCGACGTAATATTAGTTATGCAACTCAAACTCTTGAGGGGACTCAGGCTTGGGATACTTTTATGTCTCTTGTTGCTACTACTCGTAAGTTAGGAATCAGCTTTTTTGAGTATGTCCGTGACCGCATTTCTCAGCTTAGAAATATTCCATCTTTGAGAACTATTATTCTCGAAAAATCTTCTTTTCTTCCCTTGGGCTTGTCCTGGGAGCTAGAATAACTGCTCCCCCTACTTATTGAGCCGATACCTTTTTTGAATACTGCTTCTTGTTCATCAAAATTGCTTGAACCTAATTTGTCTAATAGCTTAAAGTATATTGGGATAGACCTTTTATCCCAAACTACACTAATCATTAACAGATTAATACGCCCCCAATTAGTCCTGTCAATCACTACATAAATAACTTCATTTAAGGGAAAATATATCTCTAACCAGCTTTTAATAATTGGGAACCAAATTTCTTCAACATTTATATAATTTAAAGATAAAAATCGTTGGATTTTCTTTCTTCTACTTTCAAACAATATTGGAATAGGTAAAGCTGTAGCCAATGCCTCAAGACTTACAGTTTTAATAGATTGTAATAAATTTATCAGGATTTTTAGTAATAAATATTCTGCACGTCCCAATTCTCGCTTGAGGTTTGTTTCGTAGAATTCTGGTAACATTATCATTAAATAGAGCTTGTTGCGAATGAAGGCTCTTTTTCTTTTACCACAAATTGCTACACTCTTTGCAATATAAGCATTCTAGACCATTTTGTCTCCCCTCAAGGTCTGCAAATTCCTTTAAATAATCAAGGATAGAAGTACCAAATTCATCATTAGAAACTTCATTCTTGAGCAGTAGATTTGTAACTCCGGTTTCACCCCTTAGATGAGCAGCCGCAAGGATGCCAGATTGTGTAATTTTGGCTCCTTGCAGTTCCTGTCCAATGAACTGTTCAATGGAACGTCCATTTTCCTGAAGGATTTGACTAATTCGATTCGAGTTCAAGCTAAATGCCTCTTTGATTGCTGTCTCTTGTACACCATTCTTGTTTTGCATAAATTCTTCCCTACTATTAATTTCATTTTTACCTTTCCAAATACCACGCCAATAATTCTTATCTACGCCATTACCTCCACCGTTGTAAGGATTTTCAACTTGGTAGTACCCAAGCTCTATAACCCTCTTCTAAGAAACAGAAATGTTTCTTAGAAGCTGTTCATGAGCGGATCGCCCACTATGGATGAAAGAACCATTCTGTTTTCTTAGGAGAGGGATAAGTAGTGTTTCACCAAATTGGTACTTACCAATAAACCCTAAAGCATTTTCAATGTCATCAGGTGGAGTTTGCTGCCCTGTTTCTCTTATCGCAAGAGCTGATAAAAATTGTTCACAGCTTCCTCGATTCTGAGCAATAAGATCGTTCCTTGTGATGCTGTTAGTAATCGAGGATGTGCTGTAAGCATAACTAGCTTCACACGTTACCAACAATCCAGTCAGAAGCGAAGGCAGAATCACTTTTATAGCTATTATTCTATCTAGCTTTAGGTGAGCAAGTTGTGTTCTACGAGATAGGTTCATGATGTTTTAGGCTATTATCTCTTGGTTTTACAAACAGTGGGTTCGGTATTTAGTACTCTTCAGCATTAGCTTTGTACTTGATGCCAAAACAACGAAAAATTTTGAAACGTTATCATATACATACAGGGCAAACATAAGTATCGACCTGGTTAATGAATTCTATATTCTTCTTTTTAACTAACTCTTCCTGAGCCAGACTTCTATAATCACCTGATTTTATATAGTACTCAAATTTTAGTTCTCTTACTTATATTGGGAACACCCAAGTTAGTTTATGCAATTTACAAAAAAATATGGCGAAATAAATTTACGAATTAGTTACTGTCAGGACTTTTCCAACATTTTTCGCTCCTACCAACTATTCCTAACCATCTCAGAGGGTGTTTGAAAAGTTTTGAGGGGTGAAATTTTATGCTAATCGCCTCACCATGATCCGAATCATGGCAAGGTAGATAAATATCTCCGATGTTTCGGGTAGTAACTCATAGTCTCTCACCAATCGCCGACACCCCATCAACCAACCAAAAGTGCGCTCCACCACCCAACGTTTTTTGAGCAACACAAAGCCCTTAGTTTGCTCTGGTCGCAGAACTATTTGCACAATCCAACGACAAAGGTCCATTACCCACTGCATGAATGGCTCACCGTCAAAACCGCCATCCGCCCAAAGGGTTGTCAAACGAGATACCTGCTCCTGAGACTGTTTGACCCGTTTGAGAACTTGTTTGCCCCCTTCACGCTCACCCACACTGGCGGCCGTAACCAAGACTCGCAAGACTAGCCCTAAGGTATCAACTGTCATAAATCGCTTGCGTCATGCAAATTTTCTTGCCCGCATCAAAGCCCACGGATTGACTCACCATTGCGGCACTCTTTACGCTTTGACTATCAATGATCGCCTCCAATGGACTGCGATGGCGCTCTTGCTCAACCCTAGTCCACTTTCGCAGACTATCGTGAATGTTCAACCACGTACCGTTTTTACGCCAGTCGCGAAAATATGTGTATACTGTCTGCCATGCGGGGAAGTCGCCCGGTAGCGTAGGCGTAGCCCGCCGTAGGCATTTCCATCTAACTCCTTCAACCAGTACATAGAAAATTGCGTTAAGGACTTCCCACATATCAACTTCACGCTTGCGACCACCGGGTTTTGGTTCTGGAATCATGTCACTTAGAAATTCATATTGAACACGGGTCAGATTGCTGGGGTATGCTTTACTCATGTTGCTCACGAGAGTGCTGTCTACTATCTATTCACAGCCTATACTGAGAGAGCTTTTTTACCATCTCTCCGACTTTTCAAACAGCCTCTCAAAGGATGCATATGGGGAGACGCTCCTGATGTGCAAGTGTTCTTTGGACGAACAGAGGAACTAGAAACTCTAGAAAATTGGATTATTCGCGATCGCACTCGATGTGTGGCGATTGTCGGAATGCGTGGAATTGGAAAGACCCATCTTTCTCTGAAGCTGGGATTGGGTGGGATTGGCAAAACAGACGTATCACTTCAGTTAGCCAGGGGTATCCAGGATGACTTTGAATTTGTCATCTGGCGATCGCTTCTCAATGCTCCTCCCCTGTCTGATTTACTTGCCGACTTAATTAAAGTACTTTCCAGGCAGCAGCAGACAACACTACCAGAGAGAATTAGCGTCTTTGTTGCTCCACTACCTGAAAACCTACCGTTGTCTGCTCATCCTAGATAACGCCGAAACTCTTCTCTTAGCCGAAGATCCCATCGGTCGGTATCGAGCTGATTATGAAGACTATGGACAGTTAATTAAACAGGTTGGGGAAGTGGCGCATCAAAGTTGCTTACTATTGACAAGCCGCGAAAAACCTCAAGAACTCATTTTAATGGATGGGCCAACTCGTCCAGTGCGCTCTCTAATCTTAAAGGGCTTAGATATCCAAGCTGGAAAACAGATTATTGCAGAGCTTGGCGATTTTACAGCTAGTGAAGAAGACTGGCGGGAGTTGATTGGGCTTTATGATGGCAATCCTCTAGCATTACAATTAGTCAGCAAACACATACTGGAAGTATTTTTTGGCAGTATTGCCGAATTTTTAAAGGAAGGCAAGCCGTAATCGACCACGGGGGCGATCGCAGACTAAAATCAAATAGATGTCAATGAATGAAGGAGCTACGGAGATTAGTCCAAGGAACTTAACCCTATGCGATTAAAGTAAATAAGCGGGTATAACTTTGAGGAATTAAGCAGCATTTATTACTTTTTCAGAAGCAGGAACTTCTGGAAGTAAAGAAGGAGTAGGTTTATCTAAGCGTGCAGCAGAAGTTGCTGCTGTTATAAAATCAAGGACATTTCGGCGCTGGGACTTGAGAGTGGTGACGACAGTTAACATCCGAGCGACAAAAGCACTGCCAGTTTGAGTTTGAGAACCAAAACTGGTACGTCGCCATATCACCGCCGGACGTATAGCTCTTTCAGCAGCATTATTTGTTGGTTCTACACCCTCAACTTTCACAAACAACCATAAAGCAGACTCAACTTTTAAAAGTTGGCGACAGGTGCGGACAGTTTTGGCGAGTGGTGTTTTTTCTTTGGAACCAATTTCATAATTAGCAGCCTCTTGTAGAGAAAAATTGATGGTGTTGCGAATTTGTTGGACTAAAAGTTAAAATTCGCAACGCTTCAAAGTTCCATCTCTGACTCGATGCCACAGTTCAAATAATTTTTCTTGTTGCTTGAGCAAAGCATTTCCGATATCGCTTGAAACTCGCTTGTCGGTCAGATATTTTGATGAATTCTCGTTTCAAGTGTGCCCAACACAATTGGCGCTGCTCTAAATCCACCCAATTGTATGCTGCATATCGGCCTGAGTTTAAAATCCCGCCAAAGTCTTCGCCCAGGAGATTACGGGCTGCATCCGAACAACGGGAAAGTGTAATCTGAAAAAATGTTACTAGGGGTGTAACTGCAACCCAGAGCCAAGCTTGACTCTTTTTTGAATTGCATCCATCAACGTTTCCCTGAACAAAGCTTGTTTCATCCGCTCCAACTACTAGACTTGTCCGAAAACTCTAAAGCCAGACTGTTCAAAGCTTTGAGGCAAAACTTTGATATTTGCGTAAAAACGCAGTAATAAGGCTTTGAGATAGTTACTGTTAGTTTAGAGGCATAAAAAAT
>JAESGI010000403.1_pt1 | contig 12584 bp, 13 predicted proteins | sample 9269671 | NCBI WGS metagenome assembly JAESGI01 (sample SAMN14515641, study PRJNA621666) | algae metagenome | isolation source: Nostoc indistinguendum CM1-VF10 and co-occurring heterotrophs from gravelly... | place: USA: Clark Mountains, San Bernardino, California | collected 1998-06-05 | reverse complement strand
CAGAATCCGACTTAGACAGGGTTTTAGCCTTTCACTTACAGAAATTGACCTTTCTGTTTCTACTTACAGATTAGACTTAGTTACTGATACGATCCGAAGGCAAGGTTTACGGGGTGCGAGTCCCACTAAAATTTATAGCGCCATTTTCATCGCTTTTATTGAAAATATTACTAGATTTACTCTTGGAGATTGGCGCGAAATCGTTAAAATGGTTGAGCCATCCCAATCAGCAATTACCAAAAAAGCATGGGAACTGTACAAGGAAGCTTTTGAACGACATAAGAACCGCATCTTGGCTATGTCTTTTGTTGAACAGAAAAAGCTAAAACAACAAGGCAGTAGCAATGTGGCGACTAATGTAACGACAATAGAAGCTCTTGGGCAGTTGGAGAATAGTATATTCTGGGAACCAAAACCACAAGAAAAGTCATCTAAGTTCAAAAAGAATTTAGGCGATAATTATTTTAGACTGAAGTACAAATCACAATGGCTTGAATCCTTAACTTACTGTTCAATGCTAACAGGTGATTTCTTAAACATAAATGCTGGACTATTCCATGTAGAAACGAAAGATGTATATGTAAATATCTGTATTGAGGTTAGAGAACTTCCTGGGCTGAAATCCAAACTAACAGAGATTTGTGATGCCGCAGAGATTGAATATGCCTTTACTAAAGGATTTGGCAAGCAAGCCAAGGTCATGTTTCGGTTAAGTTGATTCCCAATGTTAGGTCATAACTAAGCTTAACTTGTTGAAAATTAATTAGCTGGCATTACCTAACCTATTTTGAAAGTTCCTGACTTAACTGGAAAAGTGTAGTAGGGTATGGGGGCTAAAAGTCTTTCCCCTATACCTCCTACCCTGTTCGGTAAAAACTATTTAGGGACAGTAGTCGCGTTGAGTTCACCCCTTTTGCTTTCTTGTTTGCACCTTGTGTCACCTTCGGTTCTTCTGACTTACTGGAGTTAACCATTTTCATCAAGTGCTGATTTAGATAACTCTGCGCTGAGATATACAAACTTTCCCAAATCTCTTGATTGCGGCTGATTTTTGTGCCGACTGTATTCCCTGCTGTTTTCTCGGATACCAAGTATTTGCGGAAATAGTTATTCCATAAGTGTTGGAGAAAGTCTTCGGCAAATTCGTTAAACGGCAGAATCCATTTATAGTCTTTATCTAGAAATACCCGATAGGACGCAATTATCGGTAGTGCCAAGTCGGTTGGCGCACCAAACCCAAACGAGTACTTGCTGTCGGGCAACAACGTAGTCTTACGTATATCTATTGATGCTAAATCGTTGGCACCTTTTCTTCTGGGGTTAGTAATATGGTCTTGAATAATTTCATAGAGTCTTTGCTCTATCCATAAAGCCTGAGAAAGCAAAGGCAGTAAAGCGGTTAATCGTTCCCTTTCTGCATCTGTGATGTTACTTGGAAGACTCATCCCTGCTGGGTGTTTGGTTCGTTTATTGCCGTCGGGATTGTATTTATTTCTATCGAGGCAGTAAAGGAGCTTGAGCAAATGGGTGACCAAACAATTCGCAATTCGCAGTTCGCAATTCGCAATTGAAAATGCGAATTATGAACTAATTGATTAATTGGCTAAAAGTGGGTACAGAGCCAACACCATACCGTAGGTTGGTGGTCTTCAATTAGCGGGAGGTACAGAGCCAACACTAAATTGTCTTAATTGCGAATTGCGAATTGCGAATTGCGAATTGGAGTTGACATTACACTGGGCGTTTCTGGGAGCGCCGCTTTGATTTTGGTAATAGGCGATGCGGAATTTCCTATCTTCTGCTCTCTCTAATTGGACTAAATACTGCTTGATGAATTTGTAATCACCTCTGGCGTTAACTTTGGAGCGAGAATCAACTGGTGTTGTGGTATTTGAAGCCAGGGCTATATCTTTGGCTGATTCTTCAGTCAGTCCGATGTGAATCGTAACTTTTACCCTAGCTTGGGTCAGGTCGTATTTGTAATTTTTCGCTTGCTCAAAAGCTAAAACTGTATGCCCACCGTTGATAATCCCATCGCTACCGCCCTCGTTAGCTTCTAAAATTTCCAGTTCGAGTTCGGTTTTATTTCTGTTGGACTTAACTTTATTGGCTGACAGAACGATTCCACTGTGGCGGGAGAAGAATTTTGCAGGTTCGGTCATCAGTGAGTCGAAGATTTGTCTGTAGGTTGCACTTTTGCGGTTTGCTTCCCGAATGTTGGGTTCTAGGGGGAGGCCTGTTGGGAAGCTGTCTACGTGGGCGGTGGCGATAATGCAATTAGGATTGGCTTGAAAATAGTTATCTATCTTAATATTCCAAGTCTTGGGCATACTGTATCTGGCGATAAGATGACGAGCTTAAAGCTACTGTATCTCTATATTGAGCGATCGCAATCATGATGTGCAATTCAAGTAAGCAACCCACGCTTCTGGGCTAGAGTTTCCTTTACAGTTGATTCTATGAGTGAAACTAATGCTGAATATCAAGCTAAACTTGATGAGATGATTAAAACAGGGAAGCTAAAAGCGGAATATAAAGAGACACTATTAGAAATTGACGAGCTTGGAAGTAAAGCTTGTGCTTTCGGGCTAATTTTGGGACTTGGGTGGTGTGAAGATGCCAATTCTATCGTTATTGATGAATACGAAATACTTGATAAAAACGGTAATTTTTTGTATTTAACGTTGTTAGAAACACGGAATTACCTTCAAAGTGTAATTGCGGATTCAGAATAAGATTAGTTAATAGTTTTTGCTCTGAATTTATGCTGCTTCTTATTACACAGAGGAAACGCATCTAAATTATTCAAAATCACAACTAAGGTTAAGAATCAAGCAAAAATCAGCATTTCTGATTTGATATACCTTCTAAGCTTCAAAGCATCTACGCCTACATCTGTATGAATAAGCAGCGATTCATGCAACTTTTTTTGAGCTTCTTGATAATTTAAAGGTCTTGTTGACATGATGCCTTTGCCCTGATCAAGCTCCCCAGTCAGTATCCATTCCACTAGGACACATTTAGGTGAGTCGCTAGCAACAAAAATCCTAACTCGCTACACCTAATTCTTTATCTGCTGGTTGTTGCTCCTTGACAGAGCCCAGTTCCTCAATAAAAGCATCGATTGCCTTGGCTGCTGACTGCTTACCTGTTTTCAACTTAGAAAGGACGTTTTCGCGTATTGCTAAATAATCTGGTAGGACTTGCTGCTCAACAGAAACAGTCTCTTGTTTAGATAAAACGACTCCACCATTACGCTCATCTATTAAGCCCTTTATCTGAGCGATCGTATCTGTTAGTTCCTGCCTAATCACCTGTTTTATCTCTTCCCCATCAGGTATAGACACAGTTAACGCATTTACTTCTTGCTTAACCATTTCCTTAATGTCATCACCATTAGATAACGCAAGTCCAGCTAATGATAGACCCAGGATTCCCTGAAGCAATCTTGTCGCTGTATGATTTAATGACTCATTTTCCGAAATCTGCATTGCCGATAAAGCTTTGACTTCTGCATCAGTTAGCCCAATAGAAATTGTCACCTTAGCCATACTTTTGACACCTATAAATATTAAACTCTACATCGCTATTTTTGGGTTACACCGTTTGGATACAGTACTTTGATCGCTGATCACAAATGCTGTATAAACAACTTATCAATGACCCAATTATTAAACTTTGCCCTGTGAGCAACTTCTACCCTCGATTTTTTAATCTAGCTTCAATCAATCAAGTTGCCATTAATTCAATTCTAACGCACGCTTACCTAATATCTATCTTAAAAATGAGGGCAGATGTGCCCCCATTTAAACTTTTGACTTTTAAATATTGCCCTACATCCGCTACCGTTGCAGTTTTATATTCCACAAGGTGTGTCGCTTCAGTTACTACTTGACTTTATTGCTAGCTCTGAACATTACCAACTATCACAGTAACTATCTACCCGAAACTCTAACAAGCAGAAAATCCAGGCACTCTAGTAGATGGAATGGTCATTGGCAGGTTGGTTTTGGGATTACGCCTTTCGTGCTAGTAGCGTTCGCGTCGCTCAAATGTGCCAAAACCAATGACAGTAGAGTCTATAACATACATTAGTTTTACACTAAAAGCTATTTACAGTATTTTTTAAGAAGGGATACAGCTAGTTCATAACTATTAGGTTGAGTTTGTACTGCATAGGCTTCTCTTTCTAAATCTTGCCTGTGAACATCAGTATAGCGCATAAAAAAAGGTCGAGCATAATTACTCGGCTGAATATTTAAACCTAAAGTTTTTATTTTCCCTTTCCCTGCACATACTTGTGCAGCATGAACCGCTTCATGAATTAGAGTCTGAGTACCAATATGTAACTCAAAAACTACTGGATTAATCCAAATTTTTTTGTCAGCCTCTCTCAATAATCCATAAGCTCCTCGCTTTGGTGGTAGCTCAATTATTATCTGGAACCCTTGATTTTCTAATTGGTTTTTTAAATTAATAAATTTTGGCTCGAGAGTAGGCAATTGTGAAATCAATAAAGAAGAAGTTAATAAAAAGGTTTGGATCATTTTAATAAACAATATGAAACCAGCTTTTTATTTTCATTATCCTTGATAAAGACCACCAGCTTATTCTCTAATACTGCTTCCGTTCGCTTTGTTGTCTGTTCCTACTCGGATCTGGCATCACAAAGATTTAGCACCATTAACTATTTCTCTTGCTTTATCTGCAACTTTTCAATTCTAGGCGAATGCGCTCTTGATGAGACCGCCAAGGCAGGTTATAGCCTGTTAAAGTACAAAGGCAAAATAATCATGAACCTATCCCACTAATAAAATTCTATGAATCCAGATATGAATAGTAGCAAATTTTTGTCTTTGAGCGCGAATAAAGTATTAAGCACATTTGCTGACAAACATATTCTTCATGCATAGATGGGGGAGAAAAGGGGTTGCCCTCGGCAACCTCTTTTCTCCCCCCCCCTTTTTAAATTATTATCATTCTTGAGAAATGCTGTCTCTTGTTTCTCTTGGAAGAATTTATTCTTTGGAAGTCCCAATTATGATTTAGCAAACAACGCTTCCAGACCAGTGTATGGTTTTAATGACAGGATCTCAAATGTTAAAACACCTGCTTTTGCCATTGGAAACTGGGCGGCAATGTCTTGCATGGCTTCCAAATCTGGAGCCTCACACAGAAGTACAGCACCACTCATGTCGGCGATGTAATAGATTGCTCGCACAATCTCCACTGAGTATTGTTGCCAGACTGCTTCTGCCTCAGCCTTAACATAGGGCAATACTTGTTCCATTGAAATCCCTTGTGCAACACGCGCCAACTTTTTTTCCTAGAACGGCAAAACTAACTGGAGAGGTGAGACTAAAGGCTTAATTACGTATGCGTCTTAGAAAATATCAAACGAGTTTACTATGCTTCCAACCTACCTCTAGTAAGTTTCACCGCTCTAGAAAATAATTTAGATGCATTTGCCATGCAATCGCCTTAGTTTAATAGTTCTTTGCCTGCTCGTCCTGAAAACACCATAACCACTGTCTAACTCAGCCGAGCTAATCACTGAATGTCCAGTTTCCTCGTAATGCCGCCGGGCATGTTGATGAAGGGAAGAATCACAGCACAGCATCTTTCCGCAACTTTGACAAATACGGAGATGCACCCAGCGACTGTTAATTTGGATACACTCTTCACACCGAAATACTGGGTAGTTTGCTTTAGAAATCAGAGTTTCCGTAGTTAAATTGTCTAAATGTTCGCAACTCATAGGAATTTGAATGACACGTTAATCAGAGTATAGATTGGTGTGGGGTAACACAGCTAAATTTGTTAGTTTTGCACTTCTGTGGCTTTGCACAAGGTTTACTACGGGAGACCAATAGCAATCTAATAGCCAGCATCAGCAGCCCTCTCGATAAGCTAATCGTCATTCATTTTTCCAGACTGACTCGCTCGTGGTAAGGGCTTCAGCCCTGGGTTTATGCAACTTAAATGCTCATTAGCTTATTCCTCAGTGCGGTGGATTAGGTGATTGGCTGCGGGATTGGAGAAGATAAGTAAAATTATTGCAATTGTCTAATAGGGTGGTCGCCGAGATATGTGCAAACTGGGACAGTTGTAAATAAATATTATTGCAGAAAAGCTCTTTTTGATTTACTGACTTGACCAAAAATGATAGATGACAAATAAAATTTTGGTTAATTTATACCTAGTTTAATATTTTTCCTAATTCCAATTTATTGCTGGCATTCAATCAATTAATTAGTACAATGAATCAATTCAAACCCTGTTATGCTTCTGGATGATTTGACTTATTTACTACTTGCTTACTCCCGAAAGTGACAGAAGCTGTTCAGTGGCGATCGCCCCTTATGGATGTAAAGAAACCTTGCTATTTCTTAGGAGAGGGGTACAGCCATTTGCGAAATAATTGCGTTAGGCGCGGCATAATCACATAGGTGAGCAGAGCGACACCGAGTCCTGTGCTAATCAGTTGATTGAGTAATACAGGTAGCCCAGACAGCAACGGTACTAGCAAACGATTGAGCTGAGGAAGAGTGAAGAATACTCCTAGCCAGCTCACTAACGCCATTTTGTAGCGGGGTGGTGGAGACATCATAGGTTTGTTTGAGAGAGTAAACCAGGTTTCCAATCCAGTCAGGGTTTGAATATCTTCTGGCTTTTCAATCAAGGGTTGCAATCGCTCAATCCATTCCCGCCGAATATCTGATTCTAGCCAGGTCTTGAGATTGTTGTAGCAATCGAACTTGAGAATGACCACGTACTCAGGATGGGCGTGATCCTGGGGTCGAATAGTACTGACACCTAGATGTCCCTTGAATTTTCGTGCATCTGCGGCAATGCCATGAAACCATGCTTCGTAACCTTGCTCACGCCCCGCTCTCACTACATGAGAGATCACAGCAGTGACTGGACAGCTTTCTTCACTGATATTAATTGCTAACGGTTCATCGAACATAGAATTTAACGTTCCGGGTAAAATTTGATAGTTAAAAAAGAAAACGGCTCTTAGGGAGACCGCTTTCACTTTTATACCAGCCGTCATAACCCAGATCCACGCTACACAACGAATCAACTCGAAACACGGCTGGTATCTTTTTTCTAAAACTGAAACGTCGTCCGAATCGTGCCAACAAAAATCGTGTCATTATTGCTGTTGTGATCAGGGTTGATAATAGCAATCATACCAGGGGTAATTGAGACATTATCGTTGACTTGAAATCGATATAAGGCTTCAAAATGCAATGAGGTGTTGCGATCTACTACCCCAAACTCATTGCTGATCACTTTGGGGGGTTGTCCAAAGACAAAGCCCAATAGGTTGCCTTCTTTGCCCAAGTCTGAGAATCCAAAATTGACAGCATAGTAAAAAATTTCAGCCCCAAACTCATTGCTGATCACTTTGGGGGGTTGTCCAAAGACAAAGCCCAATAGGTTGCCTTCTTTGCCCAAGTCTGAGAATCCAAAATTGACAGCATAGTAAAAAATTTCAGCGCTGGGATCATTGGGGATATCTTGCGCCGATGCCTGGAGATATCCTACCCATCCCCCTAATCTCAAGGCAGGGTTGATGAGCCAGGAAGCTGCAAGACTATAGCTATTCCCAACAATGTTGTTACTGACTCCATTGAAGGGGTCATTGGTAATGGTACTACTTGTACTGATATCAATTGAATTCAAAGAACGGGCATAGGTTAAGCCAAGACTCAAGGCTTTCGTGGGTTGGAACGTCAGTTGTGCTAAAGCAGAGTAGGAACCATCAAACAATCCAGATCTCGCAGTAGGGTTGTAAGCTTCACTAGCAAGATAAACCATTGCCAAATTGATGGCTGAGTTAAAGTTATAACTGATACCAATGCCTGTCCCACCTGTTTCTTCACGGTAGATGGGGCTGCGAATCCCAAATGCGGAGATAGAACCTCTGCCATCACTTCCCAATAGAGGGTTAATCGTATCGACCACATCAAACAAGGTACCCTGGGCGAAAATACAAAAAACGATTGATTGAGTGTAGTGCAAGTTTCGTACTAAGACAAATACTCACACTACAACTCCTCAAAATACTTGTACTCTAATCATCAGACAAGGCAGGCACTTTCTTATTACTTGGAGGCGCACCATGTACCATTGTGTAGGCGTACTCAACACCCACTCCATAGGTTCCAGAGTGTTCCTTAACCAGATCCATTACCGCATCGTAGGTTTCCTTACGCGCCCAATCACGTTGATATTCCAACAACACTTGCTGCCATGTCACAGGTACACCTCCAGCTTGGACAATGCGTTGAATGGCAGCATCGTGAGCAACTTGACTAGTACCACCGGACGCATCCACAACTGCATATACTTCATAACCCGCTTCTATCGCTTGAATTGCCGGGAACACTAAACATACTTCTGTCCACAATGCAGCTATTACCAGCTTCTTGCGACCGATGCGCTCGACTTGCTCTACAAATTTGGCCTCTTCCCAGGAGTTCATGCTGGTGCGTTCAATTGGCGTTTGGTTAGGGAAGATTTCTAGCAGTTGGGGCCACATATAGCCGCTAAAACCTTTGGTCTCAACAGTAGTCAGGATAGTTGGTACATTGAAAATCTTTGCTGCTTTTGCCAAGCCGACGGTATTATTAATCAACGTCTGACCATCGATATTCACCACGCCAAAGGTCATTTGTGGCTGATGATCAATAAAGATGACAGTGGAGTTTTCGGGAGTCAATAAGCTATGAACAGTCATGGAAATAATCCTTTAAATGATTGAATGAATTATTGTGTCGTCAACTTGCATCAAAATGAAGAATGTGAATCGTAAATTGAATCCGCTTCTTTTGAGTTTGATGTTATTGCATTGCTTCTACAACCTCGTTTGTGGACAGAACAGCATTGGCAAGATATCCAAAGTTGATCAGTGCAGCCTTGTAGCCGTCGCCCAGTTCTGGATGTTGAGGGGCAGCCGTTGCATCTTTGATAACGGCGACCTCGAATCCTTGCTCGATTAAATCACGCAAGTGAGCTTCAACACAAATATTTGCTAACATTCCGAGCAGAATAATTTTGTTGATATTGCGCTTACGCAGTTGCAAAACGAGGTCATTGCTCTGTGGCCCATAGGCTTTGTGGGGACTAACCACGATTGTCTTGCCATCCTCAATGAAGGGCTTGTAGCGATCAAGCCAGTCAGCACCCGACCCCAAAAAACCGTCGAGGCTCAACGCACCCTTACGATCAAACTCCTTAGATTTAAGCATCATTTGCTCTACAGTTCCGGCAAATTTCCAGGCGTAGTCGGTGGGGTAGTAATAGTGAGGGGAGATGAAAACCTCAAATTCATTCTGTTTAGCGGCTTTGAAGATTCGTTCGATATTCTCGATGGTGTTATTGTCTTTGACACTGGTACTTACCAAATCCCAGGAAACTCCTGTTTCGCTCAAGACATCGTTTTGCGGATCAATAACTACTATTGCGGTGTCATTTTTGTTAATGTTCATAATTTTTCTCCTTACCTTTGGCTATTAGGAATCGGGCGATTGAGACACCAATTCCTTTAAATCCCCCTGTCACGACTGCAATTTTTCTGTCTAGTTTTTTCATGATGATCTGTATGATTGTTACCAATTGTCCCTAGCTAAAACTCGTTGTTTTGCCATTCGTCCTGGTAGTTTTATGGTGAGTTCTCGTGCCTCGTGTTGTCATTGCCGAATGGCACGCTTGTTAAGCACAAACCCTTGATATAACTGGATGAAAGGGTGTGGGGTTGCAGGTATTGGGGAATCAAGAAAATGTTCAACTCCTTGACGCAACTGAAGTTTAATTGTCTTAAACACGAACCTGCAACCCTACCCCCAACAAGATAGCCAAGCGCGAGGTTTCACGTTTTCAAGCGTGACATTCTTGTCATTGCCTAGGAGGAGGAGGAATAATCTCGATGCCGTACTTAGGTGAAGTGGTGAGAATTTTATCTAAGTCTTCAGGACTCAATGGTGGGGCAGATGTAATTTGACCATTCACCGCCTTTCCAACTTCGGCAATAAATTTCTCAAATCCAGCAGGTGTTACCCAAACTAACAGTTTGGCAGGTACAGAGGTCGTATTAGTAAATCGATGAAGCTGACCTTTGGGCGAATGGAGGAAGGTTCCAGCCGTTGCAACAAGGGTGCGATCGTCAAGCTGGAATTCAATCTCTCCATCTTGAACATAAAATGATTCATTTTCTCGGCTGTGCCGATGGGGAGGCGTACCGCCACCAGGTGCAACGATTACCTCACAAAGTGCATAGGCTTCTCCTGTCTCTTCACCAATTGCTTTGAAGGTATAAAGGTCTTGACCAAAGTAGTAAGAACGACCTTGATCCGGTTGAACAAAAAGTTCGTTTTGATGAATTGTCATTGCAACTACTCTCCTTTTTTAGTTAGGTTTCGTGCCTTAAGCAATCTACAAAATCCTTACATTTAATTCTATTTACCTATTTACCGCTGGAAATAATCGCGCCAACTTCGGGGTAAAGCTTCAAATTGAGCAGTGCATTAAAGTAACTCTGGAACTCTGGATTGCACTGCTTACACACATAAAGTTGAGTGATATCGGCAACCGTGATCAAGATACCTAGCGGCAGTTTTGTGTCAGGTAATTTTGCAACCAAATTCAAACTTGTGCCATACTACCATCGACGAACAGTTCGATACCATTCACAAAGCTACTGTCATCCGAGGCAAGGAAAACAACCGCTTTGGCAATCTCATCCGGTGTGCCTACTCTGCCCAGGGGGATAGTGATGGCTTGGCTGTCCACGAATTCCTGCACCTGCTCATCACTCAGTCCCAAGTGATGTAGGCAGTAGTAGGAACCACACCAGGACTAACGGCGTTAACCCGGATTTTGCGCTCTTTGAGGTCGAGTGTCCAATTGCGAGCAAACGAGCGCACGGCGGCTTTGGTAGCGCTGTAAACACTAAAGGCTGGGGTGCCCACGGTAGAAGCAGTCGAGGCATTCAGAATGATGGAAGCGCCCTCTGGCAACAAGGGCAGTGCCTTCTGCACAGTGAACAGCAGACCTTTGACATTAGTGTTGAACGTTTTGTCAAAGTGTTCTTCGGTGATTTCGCCGAGTGGGGCGAGTCCTCCACCGCCAGCATTGGCGAAGATTACATCGAGGTGTCCTTGCTCTTGCTTGATTGTAGCGAACAGGCGATCAAGGTCTGCTAAATTGGAGGCATCACTTTGAACACCTGTGACGTTTTTACCGATCACTTCCACAGCTGCATCCAGTTCAGTTTGGCGACGACCCGTGATGAAGACGTAGGCACCTTCGGCGACAAAGCGCTTGGCAGTGGCAAGACCGATACCGCTGGTGCCACCAGTAACAAGACTGACTTTTCCTTCTAGTTTTTTCATGATGAGTCCTATGGGTGTTGAGGACTGAAAGAGTTGGTGTAAAGAATTATGAGGTGTCTGTGCTTGCTACCTGCTTACACGTTTGAAAACAGCATATTTAATCCTTCAGTCATCGTGGGATGAGTCAAAATTCCATCGCGCAGAACGGTATAGGGCATCTGAGCTTGCATCACCATTTGCACTGTCGAAATTACTTCACCTGCTTCATGGCACAAGAGTGAACAACCGAGAATACGACCCGTCTCGGTATCCACGATCGCCTTCATCAGTCCATCGGTTTGACTTTGTGTTACCGCTCGCATAATGTCTTTTGCATCTAGCTTCGCCACTCGAATGGCATACCCTTGTTGCTGCGCTTCGGTTTCGGTCAGACCTATATGAGCCAGTTCTGGGTCGATGAAAAGACAGGATGGTACCAAGCGACCTTGTGTACTGCGGTTGCCGCCATCAATCAGATTCGCTTTGACAATCCGATAATCGTCCAGTGCCACATGGGTATATTGCGGTCCCCCATTGATATCGCCTAACGCCCAGATATTCGGTACGTTCGTCTCTAGGCGCTCATTGACTGGAATGAATCCCCGTGCATCAGTTGCCACACCAGCAGCGGCTAGATTTAAGGTATCGGTGGTTGGCGCACGACCGACGGCTATTAGCAAATGCGAACCTTCAAGGCTGATCTCACGATCGCCTACTTGAATCAGAAGTTTAGTTGCATTGTTAGAGCGATCGATCCTTAATACCTTCGCTTTCAGCAAGAATTCAATGCCGTCTCGTTCTAAGAGTGTTTGAACGGCGATCGCAATATCTGGGTCTTGCTGCGATAAGATTTGCTCACTTTGCCCAATCACAGTGACGCGAAAGCCAAAGCGCTGAAACATTTGGGCAAACTCCAACCCAATGTAGCCACTCCCAAGCACAAGCAGATGCTCGGGCAATTGTTCTAGCTCCATGATCGACTCGCTAGTCAAAAACCCAGCTTCTTTGAGTCCCTGCACGGATGGAATAAACGGTCGCGTGCCTGTATTGATAAACAATCGTTCTGCGGTGAGTAATACCAATTCACGAAAAGCCTGATACAAATAAAGCATCCAAAATAAATCCATAACCTGTAATAGAAGCAACAATTGATGTAGTTAACTGGTCAAGACGTTGACGGATAACTGCTCTTAATTCATCTAA
>JAESGI010000402.1_pt1 | contig 12691 bp, 6 predicted proteins | sample 9269671 | NCBI WGS metagenome assembly JAESGI01 (sample SAMN14515641, study PRJNA621666) | algae metagenome | isolation source: Nostoc indistinguendum CM1-VF10 and co-occurring heterotrophs from gravelly... | place: USA: Clark Mountains, San Bernardino, California | collected 1998-06-05 | reverse complement strand
AACAATGCCTCTACTTGTTTTTCTGGAGATTGCTTTTGCGCCATGTAATATATTCTACGACGCTATGTGCATCTATCTACTTTTTATTTTTTGCACTACCCCGATTTATTGAGCGGATACGAAAATAACACAGAAAATATAGTGGTAGCCCAAGGGTGGCGCAACAACGGCGATGGGACTGTTAGCTTTGTTATTACTCCAGTCCCTACTGACGAGATGGGTGCATACACTTCACCATTGAGATCATCTTGCATTAAGAGAGTACCAGATGTAGAGGGCTAAACAAGAGAGTGAGTTTACATTTACTAGCATCTTTAATCTTGACACAGGCACAAATTCAGCCAGGTAGGATTCATCAACAAAATCCGCCAACCATACAAGAAATACCCCAGCTTCCCTCTCCATTAGCTCCAACACCATCACCACTAATACCTCCAGCATCCTCTACCCCCTTGCTTCCTCAAAGGATAATTCAACCGAATAATTTCGTCAAAATCAAAGTTCAAGGTTTTCGTTTTCAAGGGAATACAGTCTTTAATAATCAGGAGTTAGAGAAAGTATTATCAGATTTTGTCGGTCAAGAAATCACTTTTACTGATTTATCAAAAATCAGCGACAAAATTACTGATTATTATGTAAAGCAAGGATATATCAACTCTGGTGCGTACATAGGTGTTGCCGAGAATCAATCTCTCAAGGTTTACAATGCCATAGTTACTGTCTCAATTGTCGAAGGACAGATAGAAAAAATCAATATTGTAGGCGGACAGAGACTACACAATTATATACGTGCCCGTATCCCACAACCGATTCTCAACAATCAACGCTTATTATCAACGTTACAGTTACTTCAACAAGACCCATTAATTGAAAAAATTACTGCTTCATTGAAGGAGGGAGCTAAACCAAGCCAAGCTATTTTGGATATTAATGTGCAGCCCAGACAGGAATTTAATATCAATATTGGTCTAGACAACTACCGCTCTCCAGTCATCGGAACTTTCCAGCGCCGCATTGATATTTCGCACAATAACCTACTGGGATTGGGAGACGGACTCAGCATTAGTTACAGAAATACAGATGGCAGCAATGCAATCGCTCTTGGTTATTCTGTACCTGTCAACTCAAACAATGGTACTATCCGCTTCCTCTACGCCAATATTACTAATAATATTATTGAGCAACCTCTTAATTCCCTAGATATTGTGGCCGATGCATTGGCCTATGAAATTAGTTTTCGCCAACCTTTAATACAACAGGCTTCGGCTAACTCGGCACAAGAATTGGCATTAGGGCTGACTGTTTCGCGGCTAGAAAGCGAATCATCGTTGCAAAATACTCCTTTTCCTATCTCGGCGGGCGCAGATGCTTCGGGACGCACAAGGATTTTTGCACTCAGGTTTTTCCAAGACTGGTCAAATCGTAGTCTGACAGAAGCTTTGTTCGCTCGTTCGACCTTGAGTTTGGGGCTAGATGCAATGGATTCTACTATTAATGCCATCCCTCCTGATGGGCGATTTTTTAGTTGGGTAGGCGAAGCTTTATGGCTGAAACGTTTAGGCAATAGTAATACTTCTGTTGCTATCCGCTCACGCCTCCAATTGGCGGATAGACCTTTACCAGCTTTTGAGCAAATTAGTCTTGGAGGTATCAGTACTGTCAGAGGTTATAGGCAGGATACTTTTATATCTGACAATGGATTTCTTTTATCTACAGAATTACGCATTCCGGTTTGGGAAACGACTACGCAAGAATTACAGGTCATCCCCTTCATTGACTTTGGCACAAGCTGGAACAATAGTTCTGATACTTTCAGCCCTTCAGGTAGTTTAACCTCTGTTGGGCTAGCCCTCCAATATCGCAGCGATCGCTTCAATGCCCGTCTTGATTGGGGCATTCCTCTGAATGAAATTAACTCAAACTCCAACACATGGCAAGAAAATGGCATTTATTTCTCGCTTAATTATCAACTGTTTTAAAAAAATTAAGTATCTATTTCTAAGTTTATTATTTACGTTAATAGTGGTGATTAACCATGAAGTAATACTAGCAGCATCTACACCTAGTTTAGAAATAGGAAAGTCTCTCACACAGCAGGGTTTTTCACAATTGTACGATGGAAAACCAGAAGCTGCATTTAAAGCATGGGAAGCAGCTTATCGAGCCTATGAACAATTAAACAATGAGCAGGGAATGAACAGCAGTTTAATTAATCAAAGTCTGGCGCTGCAAGCACTAGGCTCTTATACTACAGCTTGCCAAGTCCTCACTCAAGCTTTATCTCTAAATAATGGTATTTGCCCTGATTCGCTACAAAAACAAACTAATTTTTCCCAATTGTCTTATTTAAAGTCAACATTTCATCAAAAGCAAATCACCGAATATTTTCAGTTTATTGGATTTTATAACCTAGCTAACGTGCTTCGAGTTATGGGCGAACCTGAAGTTTCCTATGTAATTTTACAAGAATGTTTAACATCGGCAGTACAATTACAAAACAAAAAAATCCAAGACAACTTATTACTGAATTTAGCTAATACAGAAGTAATACTTTACAATCAAGCCAAAAGTAAATATCAACTTACTGATGATTTTGCTGCTCAAAAAAAGGCAATTATTTTAGTTAAATCTAAATTTGTTGCTGCCCAAAAAATATACCAGAAACTCAGCAATAGCCAAAGTACAGTTTCTTTACAAGCTAAATTAAATTGGCTAAAGTTACTTTTAGATAGTACATCATCACAATTTTCTCAAGATATACCAATAAATGAGTCTGTTTCGGAAATAATAAATGATATTCTTGCAAAATTAGAGCAATTTAGAACTTTGTCAAAGATTGAGTCAATTTATGGCAAACTTAAATTGTCACGAAGTTTAATAAACATTACTCAAACTCCTACTTTAAAAGTCAAAGAACTAACCAGTACCAATTTACAATCTGTAGCTTTATCCTTATCACAGGAGGCATTAACTAATGCTAAAGATTTGAATAATCTTAGAGCGATTGCTTACAGTTATGGTACTCTAGGTAAGATTTACACTACTTTTGGAGAGCTATCCAAAGCTGAAAGTTCCTATTATGAAGGGGTGTTATATGCTCAATCAGTACAGGCTTGGGATATCGTCTATCAATGGCAATGGGAATTAGCTCGGCTTTATAAAGTATCTGATAAAATCGAGCGAGCTAATCAATTTTATGCAAGTGCTATCAAAAATCTTGATAAAGTGCGTAGCGATATTTTACTGTTTAACTCTGATATTCAATTTGCCTTTGAAGAAAAAGTAGAGCCACTTTACCGCGAATATATATCATTATTACTTAACAATAATAATTCTCATAAAACCTACAATAGGCAAGCTATTAAAATTCAAGAACAACTTAAATTTGCTGAAGTAGAGAATTTTTTGCGGTGTGGTAAATTTGCTGAAAATACCCTAGATGCAAGATCGGATCGCGGATTAAAAGATTTGGATTATATTGTTTACCTCATTAAATTAGATGATCGAGTAGAGGTGCTTGTTAAAACTTCTCAAGATATCTATCGCCACACAATAGATTTAGATATAATTGGTGAACCTCTGACTAATTTCTTCAATATTATCCAGAACTTAGAATTCGTTGATATTAAAGGTTATAACTTTCTCACCTATTCGCAAGCTGTTTATCAGCTTTTGATTCAACCTATCAAGCAATATTTACCCTCATCGGGCAAAATAGGTTTCGTCCTAGATAGTTATTTTCAAAATCTGCCCCTAGATATGTTATATGATGGGCAAGAATATTTATTAGAGAAATACATTATTTCTGTAGGTTCTAGTGCTAAACAATTGCGGCAATCGCTGCTTGAACCAGCTACAACTTTAGCTAGTGGCGTTTCTCAGATTAGTCCCAGTTTCAGTAATCCTATCGTCCCTAGAGATTTACGTCCTTTACCTCAAGTCAGGTTAGAGATTGATAATATTAAGAAAGCTAATCCCTCTGCCATTACATTACTTGATAGCGAATTTACCCATGAACGATTTAGTAAAGATATTGAAAACAATTCTTTTTGGGCAATCCATTTAAGTAGCCATGCTCAATTTAGCTCGGACATTGAACAAACCTTTGTCTTAGCATGGGATATTCCCCTGATGGTTAATGATTTAAAAGCTTTATTACAAAATAAAAGCAATCTTGATTTACTAGTGTTGAGTGCTTGCCAAACTGCCAAAGGTGATAGACGCTCCTTTTTGGGTATTGCTGGCATAGCCGCACAAGCCGGAGCGCGTGGTGTTGTAGCCAGTCTATGGCTAGTTGATGCTGATTCTACTGCTCAACTGATGACTAAATTTTATGAAGGACTGAAATCTGGACTTACTAAAGCCGAAGCATTAAGATCAGCACAACTCAGTTTATTAAAAAGTGACAAATATTTTCACCCATATTATTGGAGCGCATTTATTCTCGTTGGCGGATAACTAGTTTGCTCCTTGACCTTTGTCTGTGCCGCAATCTTTATGCCGGCTTCTGCTAAAGCTAACTCTACAGTATTATTTGCTTGTTGAGCTAATTTCTTAGCTGTTAAATACGCTTCATTAGCTTGTTGAGGGAACTTAGCTATTAAGTAGCGATCGCCTAACAATCTATAAATCGTGGGGTTCCTTGAACCTGCTTTAGCTCTAGCATCTAACACTTTTATCGATTCATTAACTAAATTGTGTGACTCATATACTGCATCCATATCAATCGCCAATTCATCAAGCGGCTGTCGAAGGCTTAAGAGAATGTTAATAGTCTGTTTTACTTGTTGTAGTCTTTCATTTGAAGCTAACAATAACAGCGCCGAGCTACTATCTATTACTTCATCGCTCCGCATAGCCACTATCTCTACACTGTATGCTTGCCCTGGCTTCAGTTCTGCAAGATATTGCGGATAGGTCAGGGTTTCGCCCTTGACTTCTAGTTGCCAGTTAATACCTCCGTTTCCTTTGAACCGCACAATGTAGTTGGTAGCTCCCTTTGTTCTAAACCAGGATAATGTCGGTCGTGAGTTGTTGATTACTACACCATACGGTGTAATCTTATTCGGCTTGTTCTCTTCATCCGGCCCTTTAGCGATGACGCAGTTTCTCCCCTCTAAAACGTTACATCCTCTACCTTCGTTCGCTTGTAATGGTAAACAATGTTTACCTACCACATCATTAGGGATGTCTATTATTATCCCTCTTGGGTAACAGAGGATTTTTACCTTCCCACCATTGGCTGTTCTAACTCTATCCTCACTACATAATTTTGTTAAAGGCTTATGGCGAATATCTCCACTTATCACTTTCGCTATTGGTTCGCAAGAGGCTTTAGATTGACGATTTGCCCTCACTACCTCCTGTCCCCACACACGACTTACAGTGGCGTTCGCTAATATCAATCCTAATATAATGGCTCCAATCTGAATTTTCTTGAACATGGGGTTTATATACTTATTTTTCTACATAACTATTTTTCAAAATACTATAATTTATTTCTTTTTAAATATCCTCTCTATTAATTCCCCTCGCCATTTTTGTACTTCTGGCAACCATGTATCCATCCTTGCCAGTAAACATATTTCACCGTAACCACTTGCAGAATTTATATCTCCTAACGCTTCTTTCGCTTTCGATAACAAGCAATACACATCAACTCTTTGCGAATCTAAATTAAAGGCTGTTTGCAAATCTTTATCTGCCCCTTGATAATCTTTTTGCATCAGTTTCGCCCAGGCTAAATTTTTATATAATGCTGCTCTTAACTGTTTATCATTAGATGGGGCTTTATTTAATCCTTTTATTGCTAGTTTTTGAGCTTGAGCATAATTTCCTTGCAAATTATTCAACCTAGACAAATTATTCACAGCAATTAACGCCTGCTCCTGACCAGATTTAATTGCTAACTTATATTGTTCTTGAGCTAAATCATATTTTTCTTGACTTTCATAAAAGTTAGCTAAATTGTAGTGTCCTGTCCAGGAGTTAGGCTCCAACCTAAAAAGTTGTTGATAAGTTTTATTTACACAATCTAAATCTCCCAAAAATTGACAAGCTAATGCTAAATTATTGTATGAATCTATATCATTCGGATTATATTTAGCCGCTAAATTATAATATTTCTTTTCTAGCTCTAAATCTTCTTTAACTCTTCCTGCTATATCAAAGTAGAATTTGGAAATTTGATTACTTAATTCCGGGCGAATTTTTACTGCTTGGTCAAACAACTTCTGCGCTTGTTCCGTATTATTTTCCTCCTCTAACTTTTGCCCTTGTGCTACTAAATTATTTGCATATACTGGGAATCCAAGCGTATAAGCTAGTAATCCTATCAAACTAACGCTGGCGATCGCTGCACTGAATATGAAGGGTTTCGACCTTGTTATTCTGTAAATCTTACTTTGCCCAGGTAGCTTTTTCAGTCGCCACAAAATAATTCCCGTTGTTTGCGGTCGATGTGCTGGGTTTGGAGCCATCAACTCATCAATAAAATCCGCCAATGGCTTATCTATCTGTAGCGCTTTATGTCTCCAGATCAGTCTCCCCGCATCATGATTTGTCTCTAATTCTCTTAATTTTACTCCCGTTACCAAGCGAACCATAGTTCGACCTAAAGCATAAAAATCCGACTGTGGAACCGCATGACCATGCGCTTGTTCTAGCGGACTGTAATAATGGGAAATTACTTTGGTGATTTCGTAATTACTGATAGTTCTGTCCGTTCCTCCAGTCGAGCTTACTTTGGCTAAATATGTATCTGTTATCTGGCGTGCAGCCCCAAAATCTATTAAATACAATTGTCCATCCGGATCTAAAATTATATTGCTTGGTTTGATGTCTCTATGAAAAAATTCTGTATGATGTACTAAATCTAGTATCGCTACTATTTGTTCCAACCAATCTAGTGCTAACTCTTGTGAAACTGAATGATGAGTTTCTATCCAATCTTCTAAATTTTCCCCTTCAATTTTATCCATGATTAAGCATCGGAATTTGAAGGGGCTGTTCTCTGATTCTACGGTAAAGTAGTCATCATCTCCGTTTGTCTGCGGAATATTTGGATGATCTATTAATTGCAAAGCTAAAACCTCGCGCTCAAATCGCTCCACAGATTGAGGCGAATTCCATTTTAATATCTTCATGACTCGTCGTTTACGCCCAGGACTCCACTGCGTCCCAGAATCCTCTATTTCAAAAATCTCATTTGCCGTGAACGGGTTGCGATCTAATTCTCTTAATGGTTTAACTAGACGGACACGTTCATTGATCACTAAAGATGTACCGCAAGAAGCGCATTTGTCGGCATCATCAAGATTCTGCCGTCGTTCACACAGAGGGTTTATACAGTAACACGACATCTTGTCTTAACTTTTTATTAAAGAATTAGCATTTGAGCAATGTTTCGTTATTGACAACATTATAAAAATATTTCTTATGACTATTGCTTTTATTCACATTTCATGCGTTAAAGTAAAAATTTTTGTGATTTGAAGTCACTTTGCGTTAAAAATTATATTTTTAAATTTTTCAAGCTCCTATCAAAACCCTCATAAAATAAGGCTTGAGTAATAGTTGGCTAATCTGGGTGACTTTGTTTTGCATAAAAACACTCATTTAATCTTTTAGGAGATACACTTATAATCTAAAAAGCTGATACTATTGTAAGTGACTTAGAGTCATAAGAATTAAATAGCCAGTTGATTTGATTTTACAAACGTTTCTTGCGGAACTCACGTACCAAAAGGAAAACTTCTTTTATGGATTTGAGCATTGAGCATGGGGTAAATTTTCAGAATTCTCTTTCTTCATCATTTTTTACACAAGAGCAACAGTCTCTGGAGTTACTACAGTCTTCCCCAACCGTATCCTTTTACCAAGCTCTAACTGTAGTCAACAATATAATTTTTACTGAAAAAAACCGCTCCTTGACTAAACCTGAGATCGCCGTCCTCAAGGGTGCATGGGAAAACCAAGATTTTTCTGAGATAGGGCAGCAGTCTGGCTATAAGGCTGGCTATTTACAGCGTCGTATAGCTCCTCAACTGTGGAACTTGCTTTCTGAAACAGTAACCAAAGGACAACAGGTCTTAAAGAGGAAAGTACGAACCCTGCTCACAGAAGTTGTTATAAACTATTATCAATCTAATCCCCACCTAGAACTTCCTTTATTTGATAGCCAGTTTATTAAAGGTCAACTTCCTAGCTCTAAACTATCCAATTTTTACGGTAGGCAACAAGAACTCTACCACTTAAAGAAATTAATTAACAACCATCGGTGCATATCTTTAGCAGGTGTCCCTGGGGTTGGTAAAACTGCTTTGTCCGCAAAACTCTTAGCAGAACTTAGCTTAGACTCTACTCAACACTTTGATTTCCTGGTTTGGAAATCAGTAACTCACTCAGTACGCCTTCAAGATTTATTGGGCGAACTAATCGATTTAATTCAACCAGATACTTCTCTCAACTTACCTGAATATACTCAAGCTCTGATTACCGCCTTAATTAAGCATTTACAATCTCATCGTTGTTTACTCGTACTGGATGGTTTTGAAGCTCTGTTTAAAACCTCTAATTTAGAACAAAAATTAGACTATAAAATATTCATGCGTCGGCTGTTAGAGGAAGAGCATAAGAGTTGTGTATTACTGACTTGTCGAGCTTTACCTAATGAAATTCATGCTATGAGCAAAGATGACCGATCTATCCTCTATTTTCGGGTAGACGGTTTAGATACAGATGCTGCTCTAAATTTTTTATCGGATCAAGGTTTAACAAACAAAAACGATTGTCTTGATTTAATTAAAACCTATCGTAGTAATCCCTCAGAATTAGCCACAGTAGTTCAAAAGATTAAACATTTCTTTTCTGGCAGTACAGAAATATTCTTTAAACATAAAACTACTTTTATTACTGATGAGTTTCAATCAATGTTAGATGAAACTTTTGGTGAATCTTTGGAGCAAACCGAACGTTATATTATGATTTACCTAGCTAAAAGTTTATCCCTAGACCCCGCACCGATTAGTTTTAGTGACCTATTAATACATCTCAATTCTTCTAAGAATATATCGGCTTCTACTTCGGCAATTATTAAAGCTTTAGAAAAGTTAGAACAACTATCTTTAATTGAAAGCATTAAAGACCCAAACACTAAAGAAATCGCCTTTACTTTGCAACCTGTAGTCAAAAAATACATTAATACTGATCCCTTGGGTCTAGTACAGCCACAAAACTCTTTCCCCTCATTAGCTAACACATTTTAGAGAAGTATTTATGCTCACAAGAAAAAACAAAAATCTAGCTACTAAAATTTTAACGACAAATAATTATGTAGAGAATTTACTTCAAAAACTGTTTTTTTCTACACAAGTAGCTTTGAATCCAGCCGATCATTGGTTTGCGCTGCACGAGCCTAAGCAAAAAGTTTTCCCCGCCAATCTGAAGATGAAGTTTTTAACCTACTACTAGGGTTGGCTTGAGAAAAACCCTTATAGAATAGGGTAATTTTATTAAGTTTAACAAAACAGGAGGTAGTATAACTCAGCATTTAAACCTTACTAGATGCGAAAAGAAGCAAAGTTCTGTAAGATCAAGCTTGTTCATGTATAAACCCAAGAATCAAGAATGGAGGAAAAGCTCATACATAAAAATTTAGGCAAAACGCACTAGGGAGTACGCTTTGCCTTAAGGTGAAACAAACGACATATTTTAGGGCGGGGTTGATCTCGGCTGACAAAGAAAGTGGCACTTAAAGTTTGCCGACTTGAAACCACTCACTTGTCAAAAGATACCCACGCTGCTTTGCTATTGCCATTATACTCTAAAGCAATACGCACGGCCAGTTTTTGCTGACTGTTGGTAGTATTTTGGCAAAAAATTTATATTTAAAATATGTAAATTTTTGTAAAAGCAGCGTCATAGGCAATTCGCAAAACCCTACGGAAAGCGGCACAAAGCACGTCTACGCAATTCGCAATTGCAGAGTAATTGAATAATTAATGAGTTCAGGCTCTTTTACTCTACTTCGTCTATGAGAAGGAAGTACGGGCGTAAATATAACTGCGAATTGCGAGTTGGTAATTGCGAATTGATTTAATCGACCCCCTCTGAAACTTGACAATAAAGTTATCGGAGGAATCTACCGTGCAAAATAACCAATGCCCAGAAGAGATGGGCGTTGGGGATCAAGTGTTGCCAGGTAACATTTGTGAATACCCCAATTATCTCACTGCCGCCGAGTATCATGAATTAGCGGTGGGCAGCGCCATTCATCGAAGCTTGATTAAGCGCAACTTTTTCCATGTAGAGGGAGAATCAGTTTATGATTTCCTGTTCATATCTGATAAACTGCCACGCAAGAATGCGGGTCGGGTCACGGATGGATACATCAAAATGTATCAGCACCTATTACTGGGTGGGACGTGGATTCAGTCACTTGACCCATTCAAAAACTGGCAACCGATGGATTGGGGGCGGATTAAGCCCAACTTCCCGCGCTTTGATTGGCACTCCTGTAAACCAGTTAAATACGAGTCACCGCCCAAGACAGCCAACCGCGTTACCTATTTCGATGTTCCCAACTGTGTTTTGAATCTAGTTGCACAGCGCTATAACGTTTCCGATATTCAAAGAGTGCTTTTTGCAAAGCGTGGGAAAAAGCTAAAAGTTAAAAGTCGCAAGAACGCTGCTTCTCGCAATGCCGCTCTCTTGCCCTCGCTCTTGCAACTAGGACAATACCAGGTAATCCTAACGCAAATTTCGGAATATAGTTCCTTTTTAGGACTGTGCAGAAAAAGCATACTTAATCCCTTAATATTCTGGTCATGGGTAAAACAGCACATAAAGTTGAACATTGACTCTCAGCAGGAAGATTTACAAATCAGCTTCTGGGAGTGGATAAAGCAGCATCCAGAGATTCCGATTATCTTATGCGAGGGTGAAAAGAAAGCTGCTTGTTTGCTGAGTTTAGGGTTTGTAGCGATCGCACTCCCTGGAATTTGGAACGGGCGCGTGGGCAAACAAGATTTTGATGAACGGTTGCATCCTGACTTAGTACCAATGGCTCAGGCGGGACGCAAGTTCATAATTCTTTTTGACCACGAAACTTCTTCTAAAACCAGGTGGTCGGTGTTTCAAGCCACTGTTCGGACTGCAAAAGCAATCGAATCGGCTGGTTGTGAATGTGAAGTTGCGCTGTTGCCGGGGCCAGAAAAAGGCGTTGATGATTTTGTAGTTAGTCGCAGTGAAGATGCCAATGCTCTGCTGACTGCAATTATAGATGATGCCAAATCACTTGCCGATTACCAGCGCTCGTATCGGGCTAAGAAATGGGGACTAAGTAAATATAAACCAGATGTCACAGTCAATATTAAATATTTGACCCAAGCACTCTGCATTCCGGATCTGGAGGAAAAATGTTCATCTGTCCCGCCACTTTATGATCTGGCAGAAGAAAAATTGTTTACCCCAAGTGTTAGCTCTACAAGCTGTGGAGAGGGAGAAGGAAAACAAGAGTTAATAATTTCTGACTGCCCCGACCATAAACCCAGTACCCAAAATCCCAAAAAGTCTTTCCGTTTTCCAGAAATTGGACTGGTCGTACTGTGGAGCGACATGGGTACTGGTAAAACTGAACTTATGCGCTGGTGGCGTGACCAAAATCCTGATGCCAGATTTCTCAACAATGGACATCGGGTTAACTTGTTGAAAAATCTTGCCGAACGTTTGCGGACGGCGATGTATTCAGACTTGGGTTACACAGGTTTAGCCCAGGCCCAAGCCCTTAGTATTACTATTGACAGCTTGCATAAGCTGAATACCCAGTCTCTCACTTACGGTTGCATATTTATAGATGAAGCTTGCCAATACCTCACCCACTTACTACACAGTAATACTTGCAAACAGCACCGTGCCGCCATTTTGGAGGTACTGGAATATATAGTATACAATGCGCCACTGGTCGTCATCGCTGATGCACACATGGATGATTTAACGGTAAACTTCTTTCTTGCAATGCGGCCAAAAGGTGAAGTCCCGTACATTATCAAAAACGAGTGGCGAAACGGGGAGCGCACAATTTATTGGTACGAGGGGGATAATTCTAGTGCCCTAGTCGCCCAAATCTCGGCAGCGCTGATGCTTGGTGAGAAAGTCATGGTTGCCAGCGACAGTAAGCGTTTCATCAAAAAACTCGACAAATCCTTTACTATCAACTACGAAGAATCTAACTCCGAAAAATCACATACACAAAAAAAATGGCGTATTTGGTCGGTTCACTCTGACAATTCTGGCAGTGATGAAAATGTCGCTTTCATCAAAGATATCACCAACGCCGTCAAAAACTTTGATGCCTTGTTCACCTCTCCCAGTCTCGGTACTGGTGTCGATATTTCTGAATATCATTTTGACTTAGTATTTGGTGTCTTTCACGGCGTTTCCCAAACTGCTACTGAATGTGCCCAACAGCTTTACCGCTATCGCCCGAAAGTTCCGTTTCATATTTGGGTGGCCCCGCGTCCCCCCTTTGGTTACAAGGATACAAACGCATCCAAGATTAAAGAACGCTTGCTCCAAACCAATGAAATGACTGCTTTTCTGTTGCGGATTGACAGAGAAACGGGTAAGCGGGGAGCGGAGAAAGATTGGGCCTTAGATGCCTATTGTCAAATTATGGCTAACCGCCACTATT
>JAESGI010000401.1_pt1 | contig 12734 bp, 15 predicted proteins | sample 9269671 | NCBI WGS metagenome assembly JAESGI01 (sample SAMN14515641, study PRJNA621666) | algae metagenome | isolation source: Nostoc indistinguendum CM1-VF10 and co-occurring heterotrophs from gravelly... | place: USA: Clark Mountains, San Bernardino, California | collected 1998-06-05 | reverse complement strand
CCATGAACTGTTGATTCTCCTATCATCAACATAAATCCTTAGTGCGAATGATACTCGGAAAATTAACTGCAAGTGAGCCAATACCTACTGATTGAACCATGATTAAAAACCTCCTTATTGTTTAGCACCTTGAGAGATGAGACTTTTTATACGACTACCAATTGGTGCAGGTTGATTGGGTTCAATAATCACATCAACAACAAATGGCACAGTTGAAGCCATAGCTTTTTCTAAGGCTGCTTCTATATCTGGCTCTCTGTGAACGCGGATACCTTCGCCGCCCATTGCACGGGCAACCATGGCAAAATCTGCCATTGGGATTTCTGTGTCTACACCTTTGAATCCCTGCAATGCCATTCCTTGGGCGCACATATTGTAGCGTCCGTCATTGAGGACAATCCACACAGCTGGAATTTCAAATTTTACAGCTGTGCTAATTTCGTTATTCATTAACATTGCCCCATCTCCAACAATGGCGACAGCTTTGCCTTTGCGTCCCAAAGCCGCACCTACAACTCCTGTCACGGCATGACCCATAGCCCCAACACCAGTACTGATGCGGTAACGATGTGGTTGTTGAAATCGCAAAAGATGAGTTGCCCAAGCAAAGGAATTACCTGCTTCAGCCATTACTACAGCATCGCTTTTTTCAACGATCACTCGTTGAATTGCATCTATCAAGATATTCGGTCTGACTAAACCATTTTCATGGGGAATATTCGTAGGAATATTTGTATAACTTTCCAGACTAGGCAAAATGGAATTGGCAGACCAATTCAGACGTTGTGGTAAATGTTGCAACAGTGCTTTGAGAAATACTTTGATTTCTGAGTGAATAGATAATGTTGGTGCTAATGGATAGGCTGCTCCTGGAACTTCTGGATCAATATCTACATGGATGAAGCCATTAGTCGGAACCATAACCGGACTCCAGAAGGAACTAGGCTCACCTAAACGCGTTCCCAGAACTAGCAAGCGTTGCGGATGTTGTTCATGCATATATGTCAAAACAGACTCATGACCACTAAATCCTGTAACGCCAATATATTGGGGATGATTTTCGGGAAAGATGCCCTTGCCCCGGGGAGATGTCATCACAGTAGCCCCAGTTTTTTCAGCCAGTTTGCGAATCTCTTCAGCAGCGTGACGAGCGCCAAAACCAGCCCAGATACCAAAAGATTCTTCTGATAGTAGCTTGGCACATTGAGCGACCACTTCCTCACTTGCAGTTGGTAAAGATTGAGAAAACACTGCTGGTATAAGTAACTGTGTTGTTAATGGTGCTGTTTGAACTTTCGTAGGGATACTAATATGAGCTACGAAGCCCCCAGGTTGTGCTAAACCTTGGGCAAGTCTGCGAGAAATTTCTGGTAATTCTTCTCCTGTCTCAATAATAGTTGCGTAGTTAAACAATGGACCAGAAGTGAAAATACCAGAGAAAGGCATTGTATGATGACTGGTTTCTTGACAAGCCCAACGACCGCGATTACCTGCTGGGGTTGCAGCTGACAAGAGAATTACCTTTGCCCCTTCTCCGCGTGCAGCCAAAACTCCAGTCAATACATTGGTGATACCTGGACCTGTAGTAGTGAACACGACAACAGGGCGACCAGTTGTAAAATAAGCTTCGATGGCTGCAAAAGCGGCTCCAGATTCATGGCGGAAGTGCATCAGTTCGATGCTGCTAGAGTTTAATGTTGCCCAAAGTGGGCCGATACCACCCCCTGAAACACCAAACGCATATAAGACTCCCATATCTTCGAGAATTTTAACCAAAGCCTCTCCAACTCTTAGCTGAGTGAATTCTGACTCAACAGCTTGTTTATTAGGTGCAGGCAAAGAAAAAATAGAAGAGCCATTTGAACTTTCAAGAGCAATATTTTTATCTAATAACCTTCCCAGTGGTTTTGCTGTTTCGTGAATAGATTTAAAGTTCATATTTTTCAGTTTTAATTCATACAAAAGTTTAGAAAAATTTCATTACGATTACAGCACTTATTAGCGGATACTCTACATAATTTCACACTCCTTTGCGTTAAAATTTTAATCATCAATTGCAGCAATAACTTCAACTATTAACAGCAGCTACTGCATATAATTGTTGACGTAAAACTCGCTTTAAAACTTTCCCTGTTGGATTTTCAGGATTTTTACTAAGCTTACTGCTTTAGGGCGTATTCATCTTGTTTCTACAGGCGTTGACCCTCATAAATTGGCAATAGTATTGTTAAGGAATCACTATTTTCAACAAGGTTAGCCGGATGCATACTTTCAGAGTCTCTACCACTTCTTTAGCGAAGCACACTCCATGTTGATTCAATTTCAATTGAAAACTCATTATACATGGTTGGTTTTGTCTTCACATAATTTCCATCATCTTGACAATCATCTCTGCTATAAAAATTTACCTTTAACATAAAGAAGATTAATACATTAGAATTTAAATTGCAAAGGTTAACACATTGTTATCATGTTGTTAACATATAACATATTAAGAAAAAAAGCTCAGAGGGTGACAACCTACCTATAAAGGTTGCTGCATAAGGGATAGGGCATAGAAACCACGCTGAAAATAGAGCCGTTTATGGGGTTTGAGCGCAATCAGACTCAGAACCCAATCTGTCCATAATTCCATCCCGTAACGCCATCGTTGTCCGTAGAGTCCAAAGCTAAAGTCACTCTGCCGTGGGGTCTGGTCTTTGTGTTCTTGGATACGTCCAGCATAGATATCTATCCCTAATTTTTTCATCTGTTGTCCCTGCATTGTTGCCAAACTATAGGCCAGGGCAATCAATAAGACTAAAGTTAAAAAACGGGTTTCATTAACCTTGGTATCTTCTAAGTTATAGCCACCTGTTTTACAATCCTTGAACATTTGTTCAATGCCCCAACGACAACGATAGACTGCCAATGCTTGTTTTAATGTCGGGAGGTTAGTTAAGATATACCAAGGTTCTTTTGCTCCCTGATTCTTATATTTTCGTCTCCAATAGACCACCAAATTAAATAGTCCTATTCCATCCCCTTTATTGCACAAAACTCTCTGATAAAATTTAGACATTCCGGTTTAAATCCCAGATTTTTCAGGACTTGATACTCCTCATTCAATGCTGTTTGGAAATGGAGGTCTTTTTTCTGCCTCAGAGCAAATAATACACCCCTGTCATCCAGCCATTGTGCCAGTTTAGGGCTGTGAAATTCTCGGTCTCCTAATACTAAAACAGGATAATTTTTAAATAGAGTCAGCACTGTTTTCAGGAGCCGTTTTTGAGTATTACAATTACTGTTCCCTACCTGTTTTAAGACTTCCCAATATAAAGGAAGAGCATGAGTGCCCCAGACTAAGCTCACCATAAATACATTCCTTCCTTTCCATTGAGTTCTGTCGATTGCGATCATCCAATATCCATATTTATGGTGTTTGAGTTTCTGGAGACGACGACGCTGCTCTCGATTTAAGTTCCGTCCCGTTTGTACTTGTCTAATCCAATATTTTATCAAGGGAAACCACATTCATTTTGACATTGAGTCGAGGCAAGTTTAAAAAGCGTTGCAGGTTCCGCTTGCGACTGCCATATTGAATCGGTTGGGGAAAGACACTCGCTAAAACGGAGAGTTTGACTTGACGATGAACCTGTAGCAATAACAACAGAAGCTGTATCGTTATATACTGGCTTTCATTCAGATGGACACGCAGGGTTTTTTGGTAAGATTCAGGAAACATATTTTTCTAGGGGAGCCACAAAAATGCTCCCTATTTTTTGTCTTCATCATCTTCTCAAACTATTGTCCTGCATAGCTTAGAGTTGCCTTGTCACCCTTTAAGGAAAAAAAGTTTATGTTTATTGGGGATACCTGTCTAAATGTTATTTAGCCGCCGAATAAAAGTTTGGCAGTAGAGACGTGAGGATGCTTAGGATCTTTGACCAGAGGCCAGGGCAAACGCATCTAAATATTGACGAGCCTGAATCAGAGTAGAAATTACCAAAACCCAAATCAAATAAGGCTTTGAGTAAATTAAACATTAATTCAGATGGTAATCATAATCATTGTGTAGTAGCGTGTCTAGACTAAAATAGTGCAATATGAAAGACAGAACATTAGGGTAAGTAGATGGGAAAAGGTCGTAGGAATAAAGTGCTTTTAAATACAGAGCAAAGACGAAAACTAGAAGAAATAAGTCGTAATGGTTATGCCCCAGCCAAAAAAATATTGCACGCACAAGTGCTATTAATGTGTGATGAAGGTGAGGGTGCGACGAAAAAATGGACAGATGAACAAATCAGTTTAGCCCTGAACTTGCATCGCAATACAGTTGGAAGAATTAGGAAAAGATTTTTAGAGCAAGGTGAACAACCAGCCTTAAATCGTAGTCAACGAAAAAATCCGCCAGTACCAGCAAAAATAGATGGTCATACGGAAGCGCAAATCATCGCACTGTGTTGTTCTGACCCCCCCACAGGAAGAGCGCATTGGAGTTTGAGACTATTAACTCAAGAAATTAAAAACAGAAACATCATCACAGAAATTTCTGTAGAGACAGTCAGAAGCATATTTAAAAAAACGAGCTACGTCCGTGGAAAATACAAAGGTTTTGTATTCCAGAACGGGACTTAGCACGTTTTATTTCTCAAATGGAAGTAGTGTTGGATCTTTATAGTCAACTGCATAGTGAACTCGAACCGCTCATCTGCATGGATGAAGCTTCTATCCAACTAACTGGACATGTTTTTGAGCCAATTCCTCTCGAACCTGGTCATGATGCAAAAGTTGATTACCACTACACTCGTGAAGGAGTCCAAGCTTTATTTATGTTTTTCGACCCGAATCGCGGTTGGCGAAGAGTCAGCAATCGTGACCATCGGACTCGTGTAGATTGGGCTATTGAAGTGCGTCGGTTATTAGATGAAGACTATCCTCATGCCCACAAAGTCAAATTAGTTTGTGATAACTTGAACACTCACAATATTGCCTCTTTGTATGAAGCTTTTCCTGCCCCAGAAGCTCATCGTTTAGCTCGAAAATTGGAGATTTACCACACCCCTCGTAATGGTAGCTGGCTCAATGTCGCAGAGATTGAATTAAGTGTTTTAAGCCAACAGTGTTTAGATAGACGCATTTCTTCGGTCGAAGAACTTACGAGTGAGTTAGCTGCTTGGCAACAAGAACGTAACTCCATCACCAGTAAGGTAATTTGGCATTTTACTACTGATGATGCTCGTGTCAAACTTAAACATCTTTATCCGATTTTTGAACCCCAAGAAACAGGTGATTCTAATGCAACATTTTAGTCTTGCCACGCCAGTAGGGGGAATTAGAGGTAGCCGACGGCAGCCCTTCATTGAACATGGTATTCTAACAGTTGCTCCAAAGAAGAATTACATTCTTATTCTCCCTATCTATTAAGCTCAAACCAAAAATCACGATTGCTGACCATTTTTTGGAAATAGAAGATCCACGAATAGATCGCACCAAACGGCATAAATTAATCGATATTATGACCATTGCTGTATGTGCAGTGATTTGTGGAGCAGATGGATGGGTAGGAATCGAGCAATGGCTAAACCTTTTAAGTGGACTTACAAGGGCAAAGTTTTGGCTACTTAATGGTCTACTTATTTCCGCTATGCTGTACTAATGAAATGATGAAAGATGCCGAAACGGATTAGGATCGCCACGCATTTAAATATTTCAGAGTTAGAACAACTCTATCGACAGGCAAAAAATGTGTTAGAAAGTCGTCAATGTCAAGTTTTGTGGTTATTAACGCAAGGGAAAAACTGCTATATCTTGAGGAAGTCACAGGCTATAGCAGAACATGGATATACGCACTGGTGAATACTATCAAGCTGCTGTTCGGGCAGTAACTCTTACTGTTGCAGGATAGATAGCCCAGGCATTGGTATTTTCTGCAAATAAGCAATATTGCTCAATATCTTGGTGCGTTGCTTTACCTGTTGCTACATACTTGTCTGCTAATTGCACAGTAGACATTTTCATTACTTTGGCGATTCCTGAGTCACCTTGAGATAACGGGGTATCGTTCTCGATAGATAACAGCTGCAAGCCAAGTTTCTGAAATATTGCAGGTAACTTGACTCCAAGCGCATAGTCAATTCCTCTATTTGCAAACATCTGCAAACTGGCTTGATTGACTCGATTGACGGACTGACATACTGCTTCGTTACCAAAGACTGCTTTAGCCGCAGAGATGTCAGGCTCCTCAACTACAATCCATCCACCCGGTTTGAGCGAGTCCAACATTTGAGATAAAGCAACTTGAAAGTTTGGAATATGAACCAGAACGTGACGCGCATGAATCAAGTCAAAGGAGTGACGCTCAAGCGGGACGTGTCGAATATCTGCTTTTAAAACTTCGACATTAGGCAGTTCTATGTTAGCGATGAACTGTGTGTCCAAATCTACAGCAATGACTTTACCGTCTTCCCCAACAATTTCTGCCAACCCCTTTGTAGTAGTTAGCAAAACCTCTGAGAATTGGATTAAGCTTTTTAATTAGTACTTCCTGTTCTACACTACTCAGGTTTTTGATTTCCTCACCAATTCGCTTACAGAAGGTTAATACCTTCTTTTTTGACGGTTTGATTAGGAGCTTTCCATCGTAATGCCGGGAATTGAACCCCAAGAAGTCGAAGCCATCTTCCATTGACGTAATAAACGTCTTCTCAGCGCTTAGTTCAAGACCTCTTTTCGACATCCATGCTTGAATCAGGTTTTGGGCAGTTTCGAGACTTTCCTTGTCTCTAGCCGAAACTATGAAGTCGTCGGCATATCGCACCACACCAAGTTTTGGGTTGGTGGCTTTTATATAGGTTTCTAAGCCATGCAGCCCAATGTAGGTATTTCTACCCTTCGGGTTGGTTTGAGGTTTCCCCCATTCCAGTTATTTACCAGAGTCACCCTTTGTTCTGGGGTATTGATGATTTCTTTATCAATGCCTGCCGTTGCCTTGCCTTGGTTGGTCTGGGTGATACGCCGAACAGATAATAGTAAATTGGCGTAGCTTCTTTGCATTAACTTCTGTAAGTTTCTTAGCTTACGGAAGTCCCCAAGCTTCCTCGCACGAAAGATTCTTTGACGTAGGTTTCTAATAAGCTTGTTTATCCGTTTCCATTTAATCTGGTTCCAGTTCTCAAGCTGTTTCTTCAGTCCGTTTGTTGTCAATGATGACACCATCTAACTTGTCCTCAGATTGGATTCCATTGCTAAGGTTTCCTTCGTGTAAGACCCAGAAGAAGTCTGCTGTTCCTTTCGGTCAAGAGTTATGTTTCAACTCTTATCTGGTTCGTTACAAACCAGCGTTCGCTTTTTCTTCCATCCTTTACCCTCCAAAGAATTCCGTCTTTGTTACCTCAGACCTACTAGGAGTAATCGACCTCTCCTAGACTCTGTAGGGCTTACCCTGTTTTTATCGTTTAGTTTTCTTGTTTTCTTTAGGTGCTGTCTTTTCTGCGGTGGTGTTTTGTTCACACGATTAGTGAAAGCCCGAATCACTAATCCTTCCACATCCCTTTTGGGTGGAGCCTTTCAGCCTTATTTGGCTCTTTGGTAAATCACGCAGTTTATTAACAGTTTACGTTTGTTCACTATTGAAAACTCCCTCTTGCTCTTGACCGCTTTTAAGCTGGTAGTCGAAGTTACTTTCGTGGTCTGCATTCCGACTTTTTCGTTACCTACTAGGTCGTGACCGGACTCCTGGGAGTCTTTTACGTGAGGGCAAGGGGTGTGAATCCCTTGGCAGAGAAAGCTCTGCTTACTAAACGACCTTTTCAGGTCGCGCCGGGCTGATTACCGTGATTCTCTAAGCAACGAATCGCACTTCTTCAAAGGTTTTATGCGTGGAACGATATAATCTGCGATCACGTAATTCCGTCAATGCCTTCCCCGCTTCAAAAAACGCCCGTTCTACCTTCCGTTCAAGATGTAAGCGATCGCGAACTTCCTGCTCGGTTAATTCAGGAATCTCAACGGCAGTGACAGTGATTGTTGCTGTAGCTGGGTTTTCTTCTTGGGTCAGGTTATCTGGTAGCGTATCGTCACTGGATGCAGCAGAGGTGAGTTTTTTACGCTTAGAGGATGGTTTAGCCATTATTCCATCTCTAGAACACCGATTCAGTATTCAGAGTCATGACGAAAAACTCGGGTTTCTTTTAGGTACAAGAAAGAAATTGTGGTTGAAATGACCTAAAAATCCGGTTTTTCAACCTCGCGTTTTATTAGTGAATCGGTGTTCTAGCTGAACAGTGCTTGAACGAATATCGAGTTGTGCCATGATGGAGGTGTTATTAAATTGATATAAAAACCCCAAACCTTTTACTGAGGTTGGGGTTTTTCCTTAACTTATTTACATATATAGGACTCCTATTTGATTTTTGAAAAAACTCCGTACATCCCAAGAGTGCTGAAATCAAAGGTAGTGTGTCGAATAAACCACTCAAACATCCATTTTAAATCAGAAAATGTTGGAATCAAGGCACAAAAGCGTCGGACCCATGTTTTAGCCTGCAACCAGATATCTTCAATAGGATTTTGCTCTGGACAATTAGGAGCAAAACGAATGCAGTGAATTTTCCATTGTTCTGGTTGCAAACCTTGATTAAGTTCATCTAAAAAGCTTTGGATTTCTTTAGAACGGTGGTAAGTAGCACCATCCCAAAAAATCAGCAGTTGCTGGTCACCAGACTCAGTTAGCAGATATTTCAGGTAATCAATAGTATTTTTTAAATTTCCCCTGTCATAAGCAATAAGTGCGTAATTTTCGTTCAAGATAGTCAACTGCTCCGTAATATGTTTGTTTATCTCGCTCATTTACCACTGGAACCGTTATTTCCTGGTCAGTTCTACCCCATACATAGCCACTTAAGTCTCCCCACATTAAATGACACTCATCAATTAGCAATACCCTTAATTTTCCGGCTTCGATTTCGGAACGCTTAATTGCCAACAATGTTTCAATTTCTTTTTTTTTTCTGCAACAGCATCTGGATTGGCTTTGGGATTTAGCTTTGTGGTTTTCTTCCAACTGATAGAAGCTGCATCGAATAAATCATAGTAACTTTGTTTTGACTCATAAACCACGTCATATTCAAAGGCTAGTTTATACTCCAGTTCCCCAAGCTCCCAATTGTCCTTGGTTTGTAGCCAACTCAAAACTTCTTCTCGCTGTTCGTGACTCAGGTAGCTTTTTCGTCCTTTGTGGTTCAACCGTAGTCCATTGATTCCATCCTGCTCGTAAGCTTGCTTCCAACCTGTTATCGAACCTAAAGACACATCTAAAATTGTTTGAATCTCTTCGTACAAGTAATCTTGGTAAATCAACTTAACTGTCAAGGCTTTTCTTGCCTTACGGGCATCGCGACAAGCAGCGATAAAGTTTTGTAGTTCTGCGATCGCAGTTGCTACTTCTAGGGGGAGTGATGCAATTTGTAGATGCTGAGTCGTCATTGTCTACTCTTACACTTGTACACTTAACCGTATTTTCTCGTAATTTATTTCAAAAATCAAATAGGATTCCTATAGTAGAAATTCCCCCCATCAATCCAATAATCGTAGAACATCGCCTACACCAACTAATGTGCGAGGAATGTGGAACTTTAACCCGCGCAAAATTGCCCTCGGATGTACATCCAAGTGGCTACGGAGTAAGAGTAGTAGCTCTTGTTGCGTTATTGAGCGGACTTTACCGTCACAGTCAAAGGATGGTACAAAGTGCGATGCAAGATTTGTTTGGGATATCCATGTCCTTGGGTACAGTCAACAACTTGAGACTTGAAGCAAGCAATGCCGTAGAAAGTGCAGTCTCTGAAGCAAAAATATACGTCCAAAACTCAACAGTAGTTGGAGCGGATGAAACAAGCTTTGTTCAGGGAAACGTTGATGGATGCAATTCAAAAAAGAGTCAAGCTTGGCTCTGGGTTGCAGTTACACCCGTAGTACATCGGTGAGAGGTTAGAATGATCGCACATTTGTCAAGAGGGTGCAGGAAAAGGCGATAAATCTAGCTTGGAGACTGGCTTTCGCAGATATTTAACCACACCTAAGTCTTGATTCTCTGGGGCAGCGAAGTACTTAATCGGGTCATCCGCTTTGCCTTTGTCATTTGCGACACTAAAAATGGTACGTTCGATTCGCCCAAACTGCTGATGCTTTCCGGCATTGGCGATGCAGAGTACCTGCAAGCAATGGGAATTCCGGTCGTTGTTGATTTACCAGGTGTCGGACAAAACCTCCAAGACCACGTTTGCGTTCCTGTGCCATACGAGGCGACTCAGGATTTACACAGTAATGGGATCAGTGAAACTGGATTGTTTTTGCATAGCGAGGGTCATCTAGACGCTGCGCCAGATTTAGAGCTGATCTTCTGTACCATTTTGAGGGTACCTCGTGGCTATCCCAACTCTGGTTTAGGTTTCACGGGTATAATTGTTTTGACTCATCCCCAAAACATTGGCAGTATCAGTTTGCGCTCATCTGATCCCAAAGATACACCAATGATTCGGCTAAACTATCTGCAAAGTCAATCCGATGTGCAAAAGCTAGTTGACGGGATTAAATTAATACGCAAATTGTTTCATAGTAGTGCCTTTGATGAGTTTCGAGGCAGAGAAGTTGCGCCTGGTACCTATATGACTAGCGATGAAGCACTCGTTGCTTACATCCGAGAAGTTTGCGATACTGTGTATCATCCTATTGGCACCTGCAAAATGGGAATTGACCCAATGGCAGTTGTAGATTCCGAACTACGGGTACATGGGGTTAAGGGGTTGCGTGTCGTCGATGCCTCAATCATGCCAACTTTAATCACGGGACATACGAACGCGCCGACAATTATGATCGGCGAAAAAGCAGCCGATTTAATTAGGGCTTGCTGAAAAAGTAATAAAAAGCCATAAGAAGATTAATTAAGTACCTAAGCAATTTTGTTTATCAAAAGCGACTTAAATATAACTAGAGATAATGTTAAATGGCAAAAAAAGCTTATTTTTTAAAAATTGACATAAAATTTTCGCAGGGCTTTGACAACCAACACCATAATCCTGGTTTTCAACCAACAACGTTCGCGCAGCGTCTCGTAGAGAAGCAGATTGGCTTGGTGCAGCATCCACAAGCGTTAGCGTCGTGCAGTTCGTTACCGCAGTCAACTCTTCCTCCAACTCTTCCATGCTTTCAAGAGTCTGAGGCGACGCGACCCCCAAGCGCGCGTTGCTTGGCTGCCTTCGGCATCGCCGCCTCTTCCTCACGAAGAAAAGTTCATAAGGGACTTCCAAACGCTTGCTCTACTTTCGATAAATATTTTAATAATCAAATGCAGAGCAGATGCGTTTAGGCTTTTCGCCAATAGCTCAAGTTTAGCTTGGGGATAGCTACTTAGACGTAACGGCTAAACCAATGAATGTACCTTTAGGAACATCGGCGATTTCAGTCGCAACGCCAGTAGATAGATCAATACTGTAAAGAACTGAACCAGACAGTGCATAGGCAGTATCTTTTCCTTGTGCATCTGTAAAGATGTCAAAGCCGCTGTTTGGTGCAAAGTTAACACCAAGATTGCCGATTGTTCGGAGAGTGCCATCATTAGGTGGGTTCTGCAGTACTAATACATCAAGATCGTAGTCAATGCCAAACAATTGAGTTGATGTGGCTGAGGCAACCGAATTTGTGTAAGCGGCAGCAGTAACGTTGGGGTCAACTGTGGCGTTAACATCATCAGTAGCATACGCTAGGGTTTTATCGACGGTGACTGCACCAGTATCTACATTGGTACGGAAATTTTCGTCATTGCTGCCTACTATGCGTAAGCGATCTGGTACGGGATTGAAATCAAACCCTGATTGAAAACCTCCATTAAAGCTGCTAGATAGTTTGCTCACAAACTGAGCTTGACCACTTGTGAAGTTAATCGTGTATACATTGTCAGTGTCTGTGACACCGTAAAGCAGACCGTTTGCTGGACGGAAATCGATACCTTGTAAGTTGCCGTCAATTCCTTTAACTTTAACTGCTTTAGCAAATCCACTCGGATCTATATTTACAAGAGTATTATTTGAGGTTAAACCAATGAATCTTAAAGCAGACCATTTACCTTTAACATTAATTTGAAGGATATCAGCTAATTTCGTGATCCCAACGTCAGCTGAAATTTTGTTAGCACTCAAGCCAAGACTCGCAGTGACTACAGCAACTACAAGGGCTATTTTACGTGTGAGCAGACCTTTCATTCTAAACTCCAAGAACAGTTTTTCTAGTTTTGATTCAGCAACGAGCTATCCTTTACTAAAAAGATTATGTTTCAAGTTACTGATGACTACAGATTACACTTAAAGAAGAGTTAATTTGATATTTTATAAAAACATCCTACTTTTCCTACTTAACCTACTTTCAAGTTTTCCTTAACCAAGATGCTATAAAACCTTAATAAATAGAAAAATGCGATAAGACAGCAGTTTTCCGCTATGCTGACAAATGTCTAAAGAATATCAAAAATTCAAGATGGGTTATTATCAAAACGGCTTGAAATTTTTCGATGAAAGGCTCAGTTGGATATTTTTCTGCTGATGGAAATTCTCAGTTTTGATTATTCCAAGGATTGAATTTATATTTAATTGGAGAATTTTGGAGTAATTTTTCAATTCCTTTTCGGATCAGCTCTGGTGGAACTCCGTCTAGTTTCAACTCGGTTTGGATAAACTCATCAATGGAGTTGGCTTTCGTCT
>JAESGI010000400.1_pt1 | contig 12791 bp, 8 predicted proteins | sample 9269671 | NCBI WGS metagenome assembly JAESGI01 (sample SAMN14515641, study PRJNA621666) | algae metagenome | isolation source: Nostoc indistinguendum CM1-VF10 and co-occurring heterotrophs from gravelly... | place: USA: Clark Mountains, San Bernardino, California | collected 1998-06-05 | reverse complement strand
GCTTGTTGAACATTATTAATTCTCTCGAATTCCGGTGTTGATGTACAGTTCCCCTTTTATTCGCGAGTTACAATCGCGAATATTCTTGTCTTCTTCCCATCTTTTTGCCAAATTGGGATGCTCCCACCAAGTTTATCTTGCTTACTGCACAATCTGATAACACCCATTGGCATCAGGAGGCGCTGTTTGTGTTGAGGCAGTTGTAAGTAGCAGTGAGTTAGGTGCTTGGCCTAAGCCATTACCTGTAGCAATTACATCAAAAATGACTCCGGCCGAGACTTGTTGATTCGCAACTTCTACTGTGATTGGTGGGTTGAAGGCATTATTGATCAATGGGTCAAATTGGTCAGGTAGAACTGGATTGAAGTTATATTCACCAGCCGTAAGTTCTGGGTAAGGAATAGCAGTTTTGGGTGTCAGGTCTGTGATCCGAGTTTCATCCAGATTTGGGCTAGAGGATTTGCTAATACGGAAATCTATAACAGCGCTAGTTTCCGAAAAGCGATACCAACGTCCTTTAAATTTACCTGGATTAGGCTGTGTTAAATCCTCTGGAATCACAAAGGGTGATTGATTAAATAATGGTTGACCTGGGGGGCCTTGTAGTGTTCCTGTTATTGCTACTGTATAACCACTATTAGGCTATATTTATAGTTATATATGCAGGTAGTTGACATAGTGAGCAGTATTTACTTCTACATTTGAAACCGCTTATTTCGCTTTAGAGATGTCTGCCTCACAAAGGGTCAAAAAGACCCGGATGTAGGCTGGCAGCGCCTCATGTTCCTGCTTTTTAAACGCAATGCACTCCGGGAATCTCACTGGAATCCTTTGGCAAAAGCTTGTGATGAGGGCATGGCGTTACCATTTTGGTTTACTGGATAAGCCCGTAATCACCACATCACAAATCAAGGGTGATTTCCAAGATATACAAGCTCGTTGCGGTTCAGTCAGTTTGGTGATTGTGGACTATGTGCAGTTGATTGAACCAATGCGCCGTGAACGTGGCGAAAACCGCGTACAAGAAATCGACTCAATCTTGAAACAACTCAGGGCGATCGCTAAACAATTCAATTGCGCGGTCTTGGGTTTAGCGCAGTTAAAAAGAGAGGTTGATTCCCGCTCCGAAAAGCGTCCAACCAAAGCTGATTTTCGAGAATCTGGAGGATTTGAACAAGAAGCTGCTGTGATGTTGGGTTTGTACCGGGAAGATTACTACGACAAGCAGACTACCCAAAAAGGCATTTTTGAAGTTTCAGTTTTGAAAAGCCGGTTTAGTAGTGAAACGACTGTTAATCTCTTGTTTGACGAAAGATTTGGACAGTTTAAAAATTTGGCTAAGTCTCAATATTAAATACAACAGGAGTTAACCTGAGCATTGCAAGTGTTCATGCAAGTAGCACTCCAGTGATGGAATCAGCTAAAAGATATAACAATTAAAAAAGTAATGTTGGTTTAGTCTAAATCCAAAAGGAGGAGAAGATTATGATGAAGATGGATTTTCTAAGCATTGACAAAGTAAACAAAATCATTGAGCTTGCTAAGTTAGTTTATGGTGCAAAAACTTCCCAATCAGTATCTGATATGAAATTAACAGATTCCAATACACAAGCCAAGGAACTAATCGAATTTTTGATTGAGCGTCAAACATTAAATACTCCCATAAATACATTGTCTAAATATATAAAGAACCTTTCTTCGGGGGAAACAGCAGAAGCTATAGCACTAATGGTACTTGGTCGTGGAGATTCTGGGAGACAACCATCGGATTTCCTTGAGTTAGTGAAAGAGGCTCAAGGAGTCGAAAAACATTATCTAATTGAAAAGTGTTTGTTAGCTAAATACCTACATTCGGGATTGGAAAAACTAAATCTCCATTGAAATAAGGGTGGAAGAAATTGAGTTACGATAATACTGCCAAGTACTTAGCTGAATTGTATCCAGCAGAGTTTGCCAAGTGGTTGCTACCAGATAAAACTACAGAAGTTACAGTACTTAAAACTGAACTTTCAATAGATCCAATCCGCGCAGATTATGTCACATTTTTGCAAACAAGTAGTCGGATTTTGCATATTGAGTTTCAGACTCTCCCCAAATCTAATCCGCCAATTCCTTTGCGGGTATTAGACTATTACGTGAGATTGAAACGGCAATACAACACACCAGTAACCCAAGTAGTGATCTTCTTGCAACAAAGTAGTGACCCTATTGCATTTACTGAAGAATACACAGATGAGTTCACAAGTCACCGTTATCAAGTTATACGGTTATGGGAACAAGATTCAGCTTTGTTTCTAGATAATCCAGCGTTACTACCTCTTGCGCCTTTAACTCGAACTGATTCACCTGCCGCTTTATTATCCCAAGTAGCTCAAAATATCGCTAAAATTCCAGATAGGGATGAAAGACAGAATATTGCTGGATGTACAGAGATATTTGCCGGTTTAAGGTTTGAAAAAGATTTAATTCGTCAATTTTTACGGGAGGATATTATGCAGGAATCTGTTATCTATCAGGATATTTTGCAGAAAGGAAAGCAACAAGAAGCATTTCAGTTTTTAAATCGTCTGTTAAATCGCCGTTTTGGAGAAGTTAATTCTCTACTAATCGAGCGAATTCGAGTTTTACCTATTGAAGAATTGGAGGCACTAGGTGAAGCCCTTTTAGATTTCTCATCAGTTAACGATTTGGTGAATTGGTTAGACCAATTGGGATAAATCAAAAATCAGATAGGGAGTCGAATTAAAATATTCACTCCTTATTTCTAATGTATCTTTATACAAGCATAAAAAACGCACTTCATAGAACTAAAATACATTACTAAGCATCTCTCGGTTCTACCGCATCAGTGAAGGCTACGTTATCTAAGACACCCGAAAAATTCTTAGAGGACGACCTTAAAGGCTCACGGCTTCATAGTTAAAGATGCCTATATCCGTACCTCGAAAAGAAGATGATTCGCACAATGCAACAACTCTTGGCAACACGAGAGAATATCATCGCTTTTATCAAAAAACCGAAAACCAAAAAGACATCACCAAAATCAGATGTCTGCAAAAATTTTGATAACACATATAAAAAACCAACACTTCCAGATGATGCCCCAATCGCTGTAGTACTTTTCGCGGGTGGCGGCGGGATTGAAGCGGGAATGGTGCAAGCCGGGATTCGTCCAGTCATTGCGGTGGAGTTCGACCCCACAAAACCAGACTTGAGCAGGGCGATCACTCTCAATCATCACCGCAACTTTAGCGAGTATGGCTGTAGAATAATCCAACTAACAGTTCAAGAAATAGCGCGGTTAGGATTTCTAGGTTTTCCGCGATACCCCGACTATCTCCATGCCTCCCCAGTGTGTGCCAACTTCAGCCAGGCCCACACAGCTAAGGCGGGTAAGGGTATTGAAACGCCTGACGACCTGAGTGCAGCGATCGCAGTAGCAGAGGCCATCCGACAGTTGCAGCCACGGGTGTTTACGCTCGAAAATGTCCCACGCTATCAGAACAGTCAGAGTTTTGCCATCATCCTGAATGCTTTGGAGCAAGAGGGGTACTCGGTTACTTACAGCGTGGTCAACATGGCTGACTTTGGGCTACCCCAAGCGCGGCGGCGGTTAGTCCTGATTGCTAGTAGAGGTTTTCGCGTTGCAATACCCGCTCACAGAAAATCAATAGGTTGGTACGATGCCATTGCCCATCTCATTCCCATGATGACCGATTCTCAGCTACTCCTCAAGCAACAACAAGCTTTGGAGAAGTTTTTAGCCGGGAATGCGCCAACACCACTGTTGATTGAACGGGTTGGGGGACGCAAGTTACCCAAGTACAAGCCAGGGTCGCAGCCCGCTAATACCATTCTGCGATCGCACTTCACCGATCACAAAGGTTGCAACCGAAGTAAGTTTGCTGATATCTGGTTGCCGGATGGTACGGTCAAATCCTTGTCTATTGAAGGGGCTGCAACCTTGCAAGGGTTTCCCAGTTGGTACGAGTTTCCCTACGAGACTGCTACGGCGGGGTCAATCATCGGCTACTCTGTGCCCCCCAGTTTTGCCGCGCAGTTATTCATGTCAGCACAAAGTATTTTGAAAGGAGCAAAAGTATGACTAACCTTGTCCAAAACTTAGAACAGTGCTGGTACATTTCTCCACCGTGGGGTCAACAAATCCCGCCTTTATTGGTCAGTCTATTAGAGCGAGTGTACGTAAAGTCTGCCAAAGCATTCGGTTACTGCACTGGCGTGGAGTGGTCAGAACGTGGCTGGAAATACGAAATCTTCGCTTGTAATACCAATATTACTGTTTTGGGAAGTGAACTTATTGGTACAGGTAATTTGCAATTGGAAGCGATCGCTAAACCTGTTTTTCGCCTGGGTGAGTTGGTCGAGTTCAGGTTTCATGGCGATGGGCCACCGATCCGCATAGTCCAAGGCATTCAACTGATTAACGATGCGTGGTTTTACAGTGTGGAATGGATGTCTCCCAGCATCTCTGAAAAAGGTGACGAGGTTTTCACCTCTAGGGATTCTATTGCGCGGGTGACTGACTATGACTTGGAGAGGGTGCGATTATGACAATCTACACATCATACTACCGTGGCGAAATCCGAGGCGAGGGAAGAGTAACAAGCTCTGCTATGCAATAGTGAAAATTATCTACTCGCCACGCAATTTCTCAAGTTCTGCATCTGTAAACGGATTTTTGCCAGCCCGTAACTCTTTCACCCAGCGTTGCCGTTGTGCTTTAGTCTTTTTAAGCGATTTCAGTTCATATTCATCAGAAAATCTAATTTCCTTGTCAATATGAACAATATATGCATCAAAGTCTGCAATTGCTCCTTTAGTGTCCCCTGTCAGCGCTCTGGCTAACCCGCGGCTGTCTTTGATGCGGCGATCATCTGCTGAAAGGGCTACGGCTTTGTTACAGGCAAACATGATATCAGCAGCTTGTTTGTACAAGCTACCATACCAACAGAGTAAGTCCCAAGAATCCGCAGAAATTTCGACTTTTGGGTCTAACTTCTGGGCCAATGCGTAATTATCTAAAGCTTCCTTTACTTTACCTTCGTTAACAAAGCTTCCCCCTTGATCAACTGCTCGTTTAGCTTGAGCTTTATTAGCCAACTCTTGTACTTTTATCTGTGGATTAAAATGTAGACTAGTATCCCAACCTTGAGCCTTGCTGAATTTGTCAATAGCTGCATTCAAATCATCATTTTGTGCTAGTTTTTCACCTTGGATAAGCAATACTGAAGCCGCTTGTACAAGAAGAGATTTAGTTTGACATTTCTTAAGTTCTGCTAATGTCTCAGGATGAGTAATCAAGTAAGGAGCAAGCAAGTTACAACCATCTTTCACTAACTTGTTTAAATCCAAAGTCCATAAAATCACGGTCTTGTCATCGCTCCCAGAAGCGAGGGTTTTACCATCTGGATTATATACCACGTTATTAACAATTTCAGTATGCCCAGTGAGTGTTTTGATGGCTTTACCTGTGATAATATCCCAAATTTTGATAGTGTTGTCATTGCTCCCAGAAGCAAGAGTTCTACCGTCTGGACTATACACTACGCTATTGACACCACCAGTATGCCCAGTGAGCGTTTTGATAAGTTTACCCCTATTTATATCCCATATTTTGATGGTATTGTCCCAACTCCCAGAAGCAAGGGTTTTGCCATCTGGACTATACACTACGCTATTAACAGTTTTGCTATGTGCAACGATTGTTTTGATAGCTTTGCCCGTGGTAATATCCCAAATTTTAATGGTATCGTACCAACTCCCAGAAGCAAGAGTTTTGCCATCTGGACTATACACTACGCTTCTGACAGTTTCGGTAACGTTATCTGTCTGCTCAGTGAGTGTTTTAATGGCTTTACCCGTGATAATATCCCAAATTTTGATAGTATTGTCATCACTCCCAGAAGCGAGGGTTTTGCCATCTGGACTATATACTACGCTATTGACTCTACTGGTATGCCCAGTGAGTGTTTTGATAGCTTTACTTGTGGTAATATCCCAAATTTTGATAGTATTGTCATCGCTCCCAGAAGCTAGGGTTTTACCATCTGGATTATACACCACGTTATTAACAGTTTCGGTATGCCCAGTGAGTGTTTTGATGGCTTTACCCGTGGTAATATCCCAAATTTTGATAGTGTTGTCATCGCTCCCAGAAGCGAGGGTTCTACCATCTGGACTACACACTACGCTATTGACACCACCAGTATGCCCAGAGAGTGTTCTGACGGCTTTACCCGTAGTAGTATCCCAAATTTTGATGGTACTGTCAGCACTCACAGAAGCGAGAGTTCCACCATCTGGACTATATACTACGTTATTAATAGTTTCGATATGCCCAGTAAGTGTTTTGATGGCTTTTCCCGTGGTAATATCCCAAATTTTGATGATATTGTCAGCACTCACAGAAGCGAGGGTTTTGCCATCTGGACTATACACTGCGCTTCTGACAGTTTCGGTAACGGTAAAGGTATCTGTCTGCTCAGTGAGTGTTTTAATGCCTTTACCCGTGGTGATATCCCAAATTTTGATCGTATTGTCTAAACTGCTAGAAGCGAGGGTTTTGCCATCTGGACTATACACTATGCTATTGACCCAATTAGTATGTTCAGTGAGTGTTTTAATGGCTTTACCCGTAATGACATCCCATATTTTGATCGTCTTGTCCCAACTCCCAGAAGCGAGAGTTTTACCATCTGGACTATACACTACGCTATCGACTCTACTAGTATGCCCAGTAAGTGTTTTGATAGCTTGACCCGTGGTGATATCCCAAATTTTGCTCGTCTTGTCATCGCTCCCAGAAGCGAGAGTTCTACCATCTGGGCTATACACTACGCTTCTAACATAACTACTATGCCCAGTGAGTGTTTTGATAGCTTGACCCGTGGTAATATCCCAAATTTTGATCGTCTTGTCAGCACTCCCAGAAGCGAGAGTTCTACCATCTGGACTATACACTACGCTATCGACTCTACTAGTATGCCCAGTAAGTGTTTTGATGGCTTTACCTGTGGTAACATCCCAAATTTTGATAGTATTGTCATCACTCCCAGAAGCAATAGTTTTACCATCTGGACTGTACATTACGCTCCAAACTGCATTGGTATGCCCTTCTAAAGTATTAAGCTCTATAGCTCTATTTGCTGGGTTCTCCTTTGGTTGTAAATAAACTGCTTGCTGTAAAGTTGTAACAGTTTTCATTTGGATATTATTCGATGCCCACGATGGAAGTTTCTCACTCGCTTTTAATGCTTCCACTATCGCATCTATGTATTCACCAGAAATAAGATGGGCTTGTGAAGAATTAGTCAAAGCGTTAATTTCGCTAATTGTAGCTTGATTTCTTTCGTTCTCGGCTTTATTTCTTTGCTCTTTGGCTTGTTGTGTTTGAAAGAACGCGGTAACTGCTAGCACAGCTAAGACTACTCCAGCTGCAACTGAACCAAACAGAGCGCGTTTCAAAAAACTATTAAGTTTAGCTTCGCCAAGTTTTCTTTGTTCTTCACTGAGTCTTCTTTGCTGCTTTTCTTGTTCTAATTGAGCCATTAACTGATTTAGCTTCGGCTCCTGCTGCTGGCGAACAAGCACAGCGATATAATCATGTACTAGCTGATAACGATCAGCTAGATTTTCTGGTAACAAAATCACCAAACCAGATTTGACTAAAATCTCTAGCACCAAGTCTAAATCATTGCTATCTGTGGCTATCTCTGCGGCTAATGCTTGCAGTTCTAATTCTATTTCAACACGCGTTTTGAGTGGACGAGTCCCTTTTTCATCTGTCAGTAAGTACAATAAAAACTCGGCTATCTGCTGGTTCTCTACACCACAATTATTTACCACCTCTGCTAAATAACGTTTAACTAGTTCTTCTTTCGTACCACGCTGCTGATATTCTGCCAGAGTTGCTATATTCTCTGTTTGTAGTTGCGCTCCCACTATCTGTAATTCAATAGGACGCACCTTACCTAATCCCTGCGCTAAATCCTGCACCAGTTGCTCAATTAAAGCAGGTTCTAACTCAAAATTAGCAGTCTGAGTCAAACGCTGGATTATTGACTCAGTGTCTTCAAGTGTAAAATTTCCCAATTCGTAAAGCACATTACTGCTAAGAATGTCCTTACCAATAATTGTCATGCTGGGTAAACGGTTACACTCTAGTAAATAATGCAGATAATCTACCCGTAGTGACAGAATTACTTTTACTGAGAGAATATTGAGGCATTCTCCTAAAAACTCAAAGAAATGCTGCCTATGCGTTTCTTGTGTGTAAGCAAAGAAAAATTCTTCAAACTGGTCAAAAATCAGTACTGTTCTAAAATTGTGCTGTTCATTCTCATGCAATTGGTCAACTAAAGCAGAAACCTCAAATTTGAAAGCTTGCTGATCTCCTATTTTGCCCCTTTCGTATAAAGCCTGTTGCAATGCTCGCCCAAGTTCTTCTACCCAATTAGTGTAAACTCGCATTGCTACAGGTAGATAGTCTTGAATACCTACGCTTTTATTTTTTAAAGCCGGAACTAATCCCGCATTTACCAGCGAACTTTTACCTACACCTGATTGCCCATGAATAACTATTAGTTTGTGATCATGCCGTCCCAGACGTTCAACCAATCGTTCAATATCTAATAGGCGACCGGAAGCAGCAATTTCTGGGGCAATGTTTTCTTGAGTTTCAGTCTTGGTAGTTGCAACAAGAGCTTGCTTGGTTGACTGTAATCGACCTGCACCAATAAATGCTCGTAAACCAAACTGCTGTTCAATAGACCTCTGCTGCTGTTTAGTTTCATAAGCTTTGAGATATTCTTTTTTCTCAAAGTAGAGTATTTGCAAATAACTGAGAATATCAAGGTGCAACTGCAAATCTTTTACAGGATTACTAGCATCTCTTGCAACTTCTAGGTTAGCAATTGCCTGCTGGGGTTCGCCTAATTCATATTCAGCCTGTGCCAAAATAAAGTAATATAGGCTCAAATCGTATGGGATAGTTGGTTCTTTTGCTAGTTCAGACACAACCTCTGAATTGTCTTTTATTTCTACGCTAGAAGTCACAGGTAAGATGTCTTTTGCTTTTTGTGCCAACTCTTTTGCTTCGCTCCAGCGCGACTGAGCCAGTGCTACCTGGGCTAAAAATCCATAATCTAGAGCTAATTCTATAAGCTGATTGTTAGCTTCATGTAATTGTAAAGCCTGCTCTGCTAAATTTTTGAGTTGCTCCCACTCTTTCAAATCACGCAAAATATTACCAAATTTGGCAATAGAACTAGCAGCTAAATCTTGCCTATTAGCTCTGTTGAGAAATGTAATGTATTCTTGCGTATACTGCCGGGTTGCTTGCCAGTCTGGGTGGCTGGTATCTTTACTTTTAAAAGCTTTAAGGTAATAACAGTAAGCTATTTCACCAAGAATTTTGACTTGTTTTTCTGAACTATTCAGTTGTTGCCACAGCAGTCTAGCTTTTTGGTAATACTCTAAAGCTTCGTCTATTTTATTGTTAACTTGCTTTACTAAACCCAACAGTGATCCTAAATTCGCCTCGATTTCTGGGCTACCAGCCAAAATATCTCTCTGTGCTGCCTCTAATTCTAGCTCCAGTATAGAGTAATCCTTTATACTAAACTTACCACTGAAATATTCATCAGCGAGTTGTTTAATAAACTTGCTTAAATCAGCAGGCGCGATCACAAAACTTCTGCTAGTTCCCCAACTCTCCAGGTCAGGGGCAATTTCCATGATCGTGTGGTGGATTTCTTCACTAATCCACACGACTACTGGCAATGACAAGTTTTTGCGGAATTCTTCGCGTACCTGATTAGCACTTGTCAACATCTGCGGTAAATCCTGCAATGATTCCCAGCCCACAATCATCAGAGCTTGGGTATCTGGCTGTAATTCTGAGCGGATTGCAGTGTAGAGAGTCCTTTCTGATTCTTTAAGTTGCAGTACTTGAATTTTAATTTTACAGATTTCACCTAACCGTTCTATCAAGCGAGTCCGTAAATCACTGTAGTTACACCGCGCCCAAATCAGCTTGAACTTTCCCACCGAAGCTTGAAGCGTCCAAGCTAGCTGTTGTAGCGAACGCTCATTAGGAGTGAGTTCATCTGATTGGCGCTGTGTACTCATAGAATTGAAGAAGAAGGGGAAAGGGGAAAGGGGAAAGGGAACCAATTAATTAGGAAACAGGTATTTCAAGTAGTTATACGCTAATTCTCCTTTCTACGTGGTGGCATTATCTTCTTTAACATTCTCCATATTTAAAAATACTTGTTCTATACCTTGTGGGGAAAAGCTTTAATATTTGTTCCCTTTACCCCCTTACCCTTTTCCCTTTCCCCCTTCCTAGTAAATCGTGAACTGCTCTCTCAACTAGTTAAGTCCGCTGCCTCTGCCAATATCGGGTTTAAATCAAACCAGGATTGGCCACCATCCCGATATTCAAACACAAATCTACTACGGATTAGCTTTTGGTATCCTTGGTCATCGCTGACTTTCTTCTTCTGCTTAACATAACGCAGTAACTCCCACTCCGAATCTGAAATCGGCATCGTCATCTCATTGCGACGAGAGCGAATCACTTGCTCCAGGGTATTACGGGAGAGCGGCAGTGTCATTTCCTCCTGAATCCAGGTGTTCAGCAACCTCAGCAAATCTCGCACATGACCACCGCTCAATCTGCACAGGTGTTCTAACGTTTCTGTATTATCAAAGACTTCACTAATGTAGTTTAACCGCTCATCCGGTTGCAAATCAGGGAATGCCCTAGCCAGTACCATCTGCTGCATCAGCCCCATCCCCTGCTCATGTATGCTGCCGTCTGGCCATTGCACTGGAACCATCGGCAGTACCTTCGGGTCTTCCGGGAATCTTTGGGTCAGCGTTCCGTAATCGTTCGAGAACTTCAGCGCCAGGGGCATTGTGAAAACTAAATGGCAATTCAGCTTTGTCAAAAACTCTCCCTGATCCACAAACAAGTACTCCTGCTGCGGACGACCCCACGGCTTGATCCGGTTGTCTATGCGGTCAAGGTTATCGACAATCACCACCAACCCCCTTTTCCCTTGCTGCTTCAGTTTGGCGATGGCCGGCTCTAGCAATTCTCGATTAATCGCTTCGAGGAGTCTGGTTTTCTGTGGCCCCAGGTATTGGTTGAGTTTCTCCCGCAGTATCGGGTTGCTTTTCGTCTTAGACGTAATTTCTCCAATTCCTAGAGCGAGGGAGAATTTCTCCTTTTCAGTAGACAAGCCAACATCGCCAACTGGTGTTTTTACTTTAAACCCCGTTACCTCGGAGTCTAATGCCCTTAACGCCCCTTGCAGCAGTTCGTGGAATTTGTTCGGTTCAGAAAGCGTAATTTTCTCCAGGCTTTGGCTGACACGGTGAGCGATCGCTAGCAACACATCTGCAATGTCCACGTCCGTCATTTCTAAGTCTTCACTCGACTCAAAATATACTACGTGATACCCTGAATCTTCTAATTCCACCTGTAGCCTTACTAGCTCTGTCGATTTTCCACAGCCGATATGACCAGTGAACAGGGTGCAGGTCGGTTCGTTCGCCTTGAAGAATGTGATTTTATGCTTCAGCTTGCCAATAATATCGCCGCCCCTGACAGAGGAAAAGTCAATGTAGTACTTCTTATCTAAACCTTGATTGACCTGTAAAGTCCGGCTGGGGTCTGTTCGCTGGAAAAACTCTAGTAAATCTATGCTCATAAATAATTTCTTGATTACTCAATACTGAATAATTTTTAATAGAAGAATAATTAGCTATTTTTCCAGTTATCAAATAAGACTACATTGCTTTTCACCCCATATCTTAAGTAATTATGACTTAACATGAATATTCAAATACTTGCAGTCTCAAAATTTTCTACCATAATCAGATTTAATCGTTACTTGCTTTGTGAACGTGGGATAGGACATAATTTATGACTACAAGAAATAAGCTAGGGGACTTTTAAAGTGTTGTCCCCTGGTTTATATAGAAGTTTGATATGTACTATTCTTCAGCTAGAGTTTTGTAATTTACGCAAAAAGAACGAAAAACTTTAAAGCTGCACTATACAAGGATTAGACGCAATCAACCAATCCCAATACAACACCCTTGGCTGAATGCGTGTTAACCAATGGTTATCAAAATTTAGTCAAACATAAATCCACCATTACCCCAAGCTGGCAATCGTAGGCTGTGGAGGACGGTTGTAACAAGGGCACAGAAGAGGCGATCGCTTACATTGGGCGCACTTTCACAAAAATACTCTACCGAGTTATTCACATCAATAGAGTATATATACTTACTATGGTTATCTTTTAGCAGCCTTCAGTTTATACTTTGATAACTATTTATACCTCTGTATAAGTACTGCAAATCTTGCTTACAGCGATCGCATGAAGCACTGCATGAGATTAATCACTCCTTAACCCCAGCCTGAAAAAGCGCATTTTTGGGTTCATAGACTATTAGTGGCGGATTCTACCGTGCCTATAGTGATATTTGAAAATTACTTTAGCTAAATAATGTTGCTAACTCATGTTTTTGAGATTCTTAGCCACATCATAAAAATTAGAACAGCTAAAGTTTTTTAGCTGTTCTAGGATTAGTGTGTTCCTTTGCCAACAGCTTAATAGATAGCTATTATCCTGAACCATTGCTAGTAACTAATCCTCCAGCAAGTCCACAAACTAGCCAACAGAAACAAATTCCACCCCAGGAATCATCAACTACTCCTACACCTCAACCATTGGCAGTTGTTTATAACAATAATT
>JAESGI010000399.1_pt1 | contig 12853 bp, 18 predicted proteins | sample 9269671 | NCBI WGS metagenome assembly JAESGI01 (sample SAMN14515641, study PRJNA621666) | algae metagenome | isolation source: Nostoc indistinguendum CM1-VF10 and co-occurring heterotrophs from gravelly... | place: USA: Clark Mountains, San Bernardino, California | collected 1998-06-05 | reverse complement strand
ATTTTTTATGCCTCTAAACTAACAGTAACTATCTCAAAGCCTTATTACTGCGTTTTTACGCAAATATCAAAGTTTTGCCTCAAAGCTTTGAACAGTCTGGCTTTAGAGTTTTCGGACAAGTCTATTATTAGCACTAGCATTACCGACACAGGATCAAAGAAAATAGCTCTTGCAGGAAACCAAACCCAACTGTCTGCACTCAAAAATTTTCCTGACGCGAGCAAGTGTTCTAATCGAAACCAAATCGATTCTGTACTACTATTACCTTTGAGGAGATTAGGTAATTGAGAACTCAAATATATTGTAATTGGAAATAAAGCTGTCAAAACTTGAGCAAAAGTCCGTGCCCGCTTTGCACCTACAACACGAACTAGCACTAAAAGAAACAACATTGCTAAACATGTGGCGCTTAAATTAATACTAATCCAAGCTGGGTAAAGCCCTAAAAGTTGAGGAATACCAAATAATATAGCAATTAAACTTACAGGAATTACAAACAAACAACCACTGAAAAAGTTTTTCAGGGCAATTGCTAACACCCGACTTGCAAAAATCACTTTACTTGAAATTGGCGATGATATGAGTAAATCCAAATCCCCGCGTTCAAATAACCCCATCAAGCTACTTCTCATGGCTTGGATAAAGCCATAATAAAATCCAAACAATCAGACTACTACTGCAATCCACAAAGCGTTTTCTGGTATAGTCTGAAACGATTTAACGTCTTGAAAATCATCCAGCGTAAACCATACCCAAATTAAAAGCAAAATTACAGAAATGCTGCCAATAAATATCGTTACAGGTCTAACAGTATTTTCACGCCACCACAAACGTAATTCATGATGAACAATCCAAGGTAATGTACCTACTTTCATATTGCACCTTCAACATCATGATTTTGAGTCAATTCTAAAAAAACTGTCTCCAAACTAGCGCCTGCTTCATCACTTTGAGTTCTAAGTTCGTCTAAAGTTCCTTCGGCGATCAAGCGTCCATGATTAATAATCCCAATTCGCTGCGCCATACGCTCGGCAATTTCCATGATATGGGTAGTTAAAATTACCGTGTTACCTTGATTTACATATTCAACAAGCATATTCTTGACTAAACGGGCTGCGGCTGCGTCTAATCCTGTTAACGGTTCATCTAAGATAAGAATTCTTGGTTGATGAATTAATGCCCCTGCTAAAGCAAGTTTTTGTTTCATCCCTCGCGAAAAAGTTTCGCTGAAATCTCCTCTGTGATCCCACAAGTTTAATTGTTTGAGAATTTCTTGGGCTAAGATTTGAGCTTTAGAAGGATTAATTCCCCAAAGCCCAGCAATAAACTCTAAATACTCCATAGGTCGCAGTTTATTGTAAATTAGCGGTTCATCAGGTAGATATGCTAAAGTTTGCTTGGCTTTTTGAGGCGCTCGCCTGATACTATGACCTAGAATCATAACATCGCCCTTATCTGGTCGTAGTAACCCTGCAATCATTCGTAGAGTAGTGGTTTTTCCTGCACCGTTGGGGCCTAAAAGAGCATAAAATGAACCTTCTGTAATCTGCAAGCTAAGATTGTTCACGGCTTGGTGAGAACCATAAGACTTGCTAATTTGGGAAAGTTGAAGTGCGATTTCCATATTTACATCTAATATGAATTAACAAAAAAGGGGGAGAAGTAAGAAGATGAAATATCAGCTTTTCAACTAATACTTTCTCCCTGACTAGCATTGACTTGAGAAAACTATCTGAGAGTAAGTAACGGCTTCAAGTTGAAACAAGAGTATTTCGGAACAAGTTAATATTAAAAATCCAGATAAGCCTTTCCGTTTATAAATGTGAGCGCTTAATACCTGCCAGAATAAAGGTGATTGCTTCTTCGGTGTGTTCCTCAATTATTTCTGGACTAAGACGATTAATCTCTGGAGTTAGATGTTTCCAGTTCTCATGAACTGTAAAGTAAAACAGACAAATACTCAAGATATGGGTTAGCGCCAAAAACGGTTTGAGGGGGCGAAAATATCCTTCTGTAATGCCTTGCTCTAAAATTTTGAGCAGATGCTCATGGAGACTCAAAACGTTACATTCCTTGAAATATACTCCTTGATTCTGACTTGCTTCCTGAAACCACAGCATTTGACGCTGAGGATTTTGAGCTTCATTGGCAATCGCAATGCGAATAATCTGCTTTAGGGCTTCTTCGGGGGATAAGCCGTCAAAATTCAATTGCCCAAAAATGGTTTGAAGTTCATCGACTGGACGTTGTAAGGCTGCTTTGTATAAGCTTTCCTTGCTCTCAAAATAGTAATGAAGTGTTGCAGTTGTTACCTTGGCGCGATTAGCGATCGCACTCAGACGCGCACCGTTTAAGCCATGCCGTGAAAATTCGTACTCTGCGGCATCCAAAATTTGTTGCTGTGTTACCTGGGCATCTCGAACTGGGCGGACTGATTTGGCAACTCGTTTACTATGTCGAACCACTGCATCAAAATTTAGTGTTTGTGTTTATATGGTATCAAAGAGGCATCAACATTGAAGGTATTGAATCTATGAATTGACGGCACAGCACGAAGTTGATAAGCTTACTGATTAATTAGTAAGTTAATTTTCTCTAACTATGAAGCAACTGCAAGGCGCACCGTGGCTGTTGGCACATCGTTCCATGCTTAAGCCAAATAAACCAATGAAATTTTCTTTGTTAGGTAATGATTACGTCCTTTGGCAAAATGATTACGGTGTAATTAGTGCTTTACCCAACGCTTGCCCTCACATGGGTGCAATGCTATCAGAGGGATGGTGCATAACAAAACCTAATGGCAGTAGTGTAATCACCTGCCCTTTTCATGCATTGGAATTTGATGCTTCAGGTTGTACAGTCCTGCCTGGAGATAACAAGCCAACTAAATCGTTAATGCAGCCGCTAGATTTAGTTATCCAAGGAGACTTCATTTGGACTTATGGAGGATATGAATCAAAGGTAGCAATTCCAAATATCATGAATGAAATTGCAGCAGATTATGAGTTCATAGGAGTTACAGGTGAACGCAGCATTTCGACTGATATTTTGAGTTTGCTATTAAATATGCACGACTACAACCACCAAAATGGAACGCATAGAGAATTATTTGAGATTGAAGAAGTTCAGGTAAAGCAGTTTATTGACGAAGGGTTACATTCTCATGCCTATTTGATACAACCCAGAAAGCAACCTACATTTGCTGAAATTTTCCAAAATCCTGCTCAACTAGCGATGCCAAAAGTGTTAGAAGCTCATTTAGAAAATTTCTTTCCATTTATGGGATTGATGCACGGTGACAATAAGCTGTTAAGCCTGAAAGAATGCCACTTCTATCTTCCAGAAACAGAGCATCAATCTCGTGTGTTTGTCTTGATGTACATGAAAGCACGTTCTCCGATTGCACATTTAATTAAAGGCAATTTGTTAAAGTTGATTGATGTAGTCATAGAGCAAGATGCAAGGATTTTAGGCAACATTTACGCTAACACCCCACAACGAATTAAGTTGAACAATGAAGTAGGAATGGATTGGGTACGGCGCAATTTTAAGAGTTTTCCAGCCCAAGGTGAACCGAATTTATCTCAGTAGTCTCAAACTGATGATGTGCTGGTATCTAAAAGCACGACTCTTTCGCAAAAATCCACTGGAGCAGGTATTCTTGACAGAGCGATACCTTCTCTGCGAGACGCTACGCGTAGCTTGCTTCCACGAAGTGGTACGGTGAGCTTTCCTGCGGAACGCTGCGCGAACGCTAACGCAAAAGTTTTCGGTCTACTGAAATTGCTTTTTAAGTAATCTTTACTTATCTCAACTGCCAACTTAAAGTACTCACACCACCATCAATGATCATCTCACTACCCAGCATGAAGGAGGATTCATCGGAGGCTAGGAACACCGCTGCTTTGGCTATTTCAACCGGATCGCCAAGCCGCTTTAACGGAATTTGGTTGCGGAGCGCCTCTGCTACTTGCTGAACTTGCTCGGCTGGAAGACCAGACTTTCCGAGTATCGGTGTGGCGATTGGACCTGGGCTAATGGCGTTGACCCGAATTCCTCGCTCGATCAGTTCACCAGATAGAGTTCTTGCCAGCGAGATCATCGCAGCCTTACTTGCACCATAGACGCTAGAGTTTGGCATTCCGATGCGAGCATTAATTGAGGTATTCAAGACGATTGAAGCGGGATTTGCCAAAATTGGTAATAGATTTTGGATGAGAAAATAGGGTCCTTTGAGGTTGACTGCAATTTGATTATCGAACGTTGCTTCATCCCAAGCCTCGAGCGGTTGAAAAATGCCAATCCCAGCATTAAGAAAGACGGCATCAAGCTTGTCAAAAACTTTAGCGATTTCCTCTGCCAAGTGCTTTTGTTCGCCGACTTGGCCCGCATCGCTCTTAATGAAAATTACCTCTTTGCCCATTTCAAGCTGTGCAATAGCTAGTGTGTCTGGGTTGCGCCCAGTGACTGCTACACGCGCACCCTCTGCAAGAAATTGTTTAGCTGTCTCAAGCCCTATACCCGTTGTGCCACCAGTGATGAGGGTACATTTCCCTTGTAAGCGGTTCATGCAAAATCTCCTTATTCTGAGGGTTTTAAATCAGATTAACAAGAGTGATTTCCGGTCCAATTATGCTAAGAATATTGTCCTGTGACAAACTCAAATTTAGACAATAAAAACGAATCGAGTTCCCACCGTTACCTCTATAAATCAACATTAGCTGCTGTGCAAGGGCACATCTAGCTCCTACCCAATCCCGGAAAGAACTTACTCCAGACACTTTGCCCTTTAGGGGTTGAATCCCCTTGTATAACACCAAATAATTCTTGCTGTTGGGCTTGAATCTCCTGCATATTAAATGAATGAATCGTCTGGGCTAACTCTGGATTTTCTTCTAACAATTCAGCTTCAAAGCTTAACTCCTGCTGTAACAGTTGGGCATTTCGGCGCAAGAACATCTGCTGATTGTGTCGCTGTCTAATAAGGGATTCAGTCAGGTGTAATTGTTCTTCAAAACTTAAATTGTCGTATTCGTCGTTATACATGATAATCCTCTTCAATTAACTTAAAATTTTATTTTTAGGAAAATTAACGATACCGCTCAACTAATTAAACACGTCTGATCCCTCCATAAAGTAATTGATATCCCAGCCTCAATCTCGTAATAAATTCGTCAGTATTACGATTTCCCCAAACGGGATTACTAGGATTCTTAATCCAGTTAGTCGGACTATGGCAAATCTCATCATGACAACGGTAGCACGTAGGAAATGTTGATACCCCAATAACGTCATTTCCATAATAAGCGTGGTGGATTTCTTCACTTTTCTTAGTCAGACAGACTACACAATATTTGTGAGTTTTTCGATGAGCGATTGCTACTTGCTTTTTATACTTTTTCAAATTGCCATACCGAGCATTCCAGTCTAGTTCACCGAATCGGGAAAACCGAGATTTTCCAGCAGTAGGGTAACGCCCTTCTCGTTTAACTCTTGCCCCGTTAATTCGTGCCACTTTTGTTTGATTTCCTGAAAATGTGGTCTTCTCCCTAATTCTTTTGCCCCGATAGGTAGCATAAACCAGGGAGTGTGGAAAAGGAATTTTGGTATCAGCAGAGATGAGCATTAATTCATACCATATCCAAATATAGACACAACGGGGAATTACCAAGAGTTTAGCAAGTGCAAATAAGGTTTTTTTGGTTGATCAGCCTGAATTTTGGTTAAAACGTCATCTATATTTTACTGTCGCATCGGATCACAAAGCGGCACAAAAAAGCAGCAAGGTCTGCCGTGACATCTAAAAGCCTTACTGTGTATAGATGTCACAGAAAGCGGCAAGATGAAGTCAAACTCTAGAACCCTTGCTATTAAAGGAATGTCACAAAAAGCGGCATGGTTAAATTATGAACTTGGTGTCACTTGAAACCACTCAAAGCCATATAGGATGGGTGTCACCAAGGAAGTGGCAGGGTTGACGAAAAAAAATAGGGATGAAAAAAAGCCTTGTTTTTGGGGCTTTTTTAGAAAGTGGGATCGAGAGCGAATCGCAAAATCACGTCGATGATTATGCAAACAAGTGTTTGCTGTTTAACCTAGCCTTTCTTCTAGGTTTTCAATATTTAGACTTTGTGGGACGATTAACCCAGTATTTAAACTCAGCTTAAACATCTTGTTCTGAAATGTGATCTAAATTCATCACAGGAGTACTTATTGATGGTGCAGGACGAACTAAAGAACAAAGTAGCTTTGATTACTGGTGCAAATAAAGGTCTGGGGTTGGAAATGAGTCGTCAACTAGGACAACATGGATTGACAATTCTGATAGCAGCTCGTAGTTTAGATGCAGCTAAAACAGCAGCGAGTAACTTAGAGAATGAAGGAGTAATAGCTCACCCAATTGCCCTGGATGTCACTGATAGTAATCAAATTGAATCTGCTATTCAACAAATTAGTAACTCTTTTGGTAGGCTTGATGTGTTGATCAATAACGCGGGTGTATTTTTAGATGGTGATTGGTTAACCAGTAATGCTAGTTCTATTTCTGTAGACATTATTCGACAGACATTTAACACAAACTTTTTTGGCTTAGTAGAATTAACTCAACGAGCATTGCCGTTAATATTGAATAGTCCTAGTGGTCGAATTGTAAATATGTCGAGTATTGAAGCCTCGTTAACACTTCATGCTGACCCCAATTCATTCATTTATGATTCCAAACCATTTGCTTATGATGCTTCCAAGGCAGCAGTTAACTCATTCACTATTCATTTAGCTCATGAGTTACGTAATACTCCGGTGAAGATTAATAGCGCTCATCCGGGTTGGGTAAAAACTGAATTAGGTGGTGAAGGTGCAATGATGGACATCGCATTAGGCGCGAAAACTGGTGTTGAATTAGCGATATTGCCGAATGATGGCCCCAGTGGTGGTTTTTTCCATCTCGGCGAACCAGTAGCTTGGTAACTTATGCCAACACTTGAAGCCGTAGCATAAGTTATTAGTAATCATACGAATCTCTCACGATTTTCGTACATTCAATACTATTGACTATTGGCCAAAACGGCGAACGGCGATTCATCCCATTCATTCAATATGAGATCAATCGCCGTCTTTTGTGAAAAATCGCCTCTAACTCTGGTCAAGCCATCTATTATTAGAGGTAATTCTTAGTACTTGAATACTGATTTAAGCATTGGATATTGCCCCTAACTGGTGCTTGAGAATTAGTATTTTACACTGCACTGATACGCTTCAATCTCAGCTTCAAGTTCAGCGCGTAATTCAATTGGTGTAAGCGGATGAATTTTCTCCTCTTCAAGATGTGCCACTTCTGAGAAATCGTTTTTATCTAGCACAGCATAACGCCAAGATTCGGTACATAAACCAGTCAGTAGATTATTGGGTGGATAATACTGAACCCCTACAATCATCCCCTGCTTGGTTATTTGTCCTAACGAGTATTTTGGTGATGTCCAGTGATTCGGGATGGTGACAACTTTTGAAGCTTCCATGCGATTGCTCCTATCTTTGTTTTGATTGTGTTTGTACTACTTGCTGTTGCCTTTTCTCTACCAGAATCTGACCGATAGCTCCTCCAGTCCCCAGCCCTAACATGGCTGTAGCAATCGTATACATTGTATTTCTGCCTTCATATTTGAACTCCAATGTACCCAATGGTAGTAGCTGCAACTATCCCACTGATTCCTTTGACAATCTAATTGCGTTTCATAGAGGCTTCCTTTGGTTTACTTGGAGTGTCAGTAAATACTTTCGACATTCCCGCGCTCCCCGATGAATCAGCAAGCGCAGTGCATGAATCTCTTGAATGAAGGAGTTACACTTTTGAGCGATCTCCGGTATCAATTCCTGTTGCGATTGCAGATAATCTTGATGATGTTGTTCCAGTAGTTCAATCTTGGAGTTGAGATGCTGCGGGTATTCCATCATTTTGATGCATCCAGTGACAAAAGCTTTTAGTAGGAGTAAATTATTAAACTCGATCCGTCCGTCTGGAAATTCCAGATAGACTCGTCCAGTCTGCATATCTCGTTCCCATTCAATACCCAAACCTTGAAGTTTTTCGAGTAGTGGCAAGAGTTCGTATTGTTCTATTGCTGGTTCTGGTTTTAACTTTGTTAACATCAGAAGTTTCTCCTATTAGTCCTTTGTTGTTGGGATAAATTCTATTAATCTTGGCAATCTCTATTAGACAGCAGCTCGTTGCTCCTCAAAAGATTCTTCCTGTTTGCTGCTCGGTTATTTGCTCTATCTCATCAATTGCATTGACTACTTCCCCTAAAACATTAAACGCATCATTTAACACCACATCATTCGATGTAGAAAAGTACTCGGACGATTGAAGCCTGCGATAATCCTTACTGCTCCCAACCATTTGCAACGTATATTGACACCCCTGCAAGATAGTCCGAATCTCTGATGTAGTTAATTTGATTTCCATCGTTGTTTCTTCCCCTAAAATTTATTTCGTTGAATACTGAGGCTTGCTCCGACTAAAGAAGCCCCTAAGAATGCCGAAAAACTTACCAACATTGCACCCAAGCAAATACTTTTCTGTTGCTGCCAACCAGAGATGATTATGTTGGGATTTGCATTTGTCTCAATAATCTCCATTCCCCAGCATCCCATTGCCCCTACTCCTGAAAAGCCAGTCAAGAGTAGAGAGACGATTGCAGTTGTTTCTATGGTGCGGTCGATGAAAATCCTGGGGTTGAATCTTCTCTTAGTACGACGACGAAAAACCATTTTACTCTTGTGGTCTAATTGAGATTGGTAAACAACTTGTTTGTGATTAGTCATTTGACATCCTCCAATTCAATAAAAAACCCTGTACCAGTATTCTTAATGTTTACCAACTTTTGATCTACAACATTTGAATCACTGACAGACTAAAGTTCATACGGCACAATCGGGCACTACCACCACAACGACGGAGGTATTGTATGCATTGGTACGACTGATTTTGTGAGGTAGGATGAGCAATTTTTCGTGGCACAATGTTTTCTCCTTTTTATATAATTGAGCAATCACACTGGCTACGGAAGTAGTGCAATTGGATAATTCAGTTTGTTGATTTAATCTGATAAAATTTGCTCATGTTTGATAACACTTGCAAATTTATCGCTGAAATGTATTCTCCTGATTTCGCTACTTGGCTATTAGGAGAACCCATTACTTTAACCAAATTAAGTCCTACAGAATTGTCTTTAGAACCGATTCGTGCTGATGCTTTAATATTGTTGCAGTCAGATGAAGTTGTTCTCCACATTGAATTTCAGACCGAACCCGATGATGATATGCCGTTTCGGATGGCTGATTATCGTTTGAGGGTGTATCGCCGTTTTCCTAATAAACGAATGCACCAAGTAGTAATTTACTTAGCTAAAACCGAATCAGAGAAGGTGTATCAAACTACTTTTACTACTGAAAGTTTACGACATGAGTTTTCAGTGATTCGTTTATGGGAGCAACCAAGCGAGATATTTTTGGCGACACCAGGATTACTCCCGTTTGCGGTCTTGAGTGCTACTGAGAACAAAGTTGCTACATTACAACTCTCAGCTGCGGCTATTGACCAAATTGCTGACCGACGCACACAAAGTAATATTGCTGCCGCATCTGCGATTCTTGCTGGGTTAGTATTAGAACAAGATGTGATTGGGCGTTTATTCAGGAAGGACATTATGCGTGAGTCAGTCATTTATCAATCGATTTTATCCGAAGGTAAAGAAGAAGGAATTGAAGTCGGTGTTCACCGCGTTGCAGTTAACCTTCTAAAAGAGAAGATACCTATCGAAATGGTGTCAAAAGTTACTGGGTTAACAATCGAACAAGTACAAAGCTTGCTCATAACAGACGTTGAGCAGTCGGAATAAGCAATACAATTCCAGTGATGATTAGTTCCCCCAAAGGTATACCATGCACGAGTCAGTGGTTTATCAATCAAGACCGAAGGTAGCGATGAAAAAGCCCGTAAAATTGCTATCAAATTCTTAACTGAAGGTATCAGTGTTAATGTGATAGCTGTTAATGTGATAGCTCGGTCTACTGGCTTATCAGTAGAAGTAGTGCAACAACTACAGCAAGGAGAATCTGAGAATCAAAAGTAATTTTGCTACTGCCCGTGTACTGAATCGGCTCAACGAGGGCTGTGTTTCAAGCCCCAATTTTCTCCGATACTCAATGACGGTGGTCGCTTGTTGGCAACAATGCCTCTTTGTTTGATGAGCATAATTACTCTTTATGCAGAACCAGCGTTTCTAAAAGAACGTTAAGATTGCTGGCGAATGTATTCTTCTTGAAGTATGATTTTTCTTTTCAATTCAGTTCAGGTAATTGTGCAAGCGCTCCTTCCATCCAGTCGCTGATTGCTGTTGTTTCATCTACTCCTCGTGCTACAGCATCAACTATGTGTTTCTGATAAGAGCTAGCAGCATGGTTCGGATGCCCAAACTTATTCCCTGCCCAAGCCAAACACATGGTCTTTACTAATTCATCAATCTGAACAGAATCAAGCTCACTCGGACTCGTAACATTTCGAGAATGCAGCCAAACTTTTACCAAATCCAACGAGTAATTTAAAAGTGTGCGAACTTCTTTAACTCGCAAATCTTTTGGGTTGATTGTTGGCGGAGTTACAGCTTGTTTTGTTGGCTGAACCAAGAGATGTTGATTGTCTTTGCGGGGTCTAATATTATTCTGCGGTTGTTCATTGTTTTTAGGAGTACCAGCACCTTCAGCATCATCATCTTCATCTGCTGTGACTGATAAAATTGCACACACAGCATAACGACGCGCGTAGGTCAAAGCTGCACCCAATTTCTGAGAATCACTTACTTCAGGCAAAGGATAAGTACTAGCGATACTCTCTCCAGATTCATGAAAAATATGAGTCCGTAGCACGGTTCTACCTTCAAAGATTTCGGTGGTTTGAATTATTACTAATCCATGTTTACCCAATGCAGGAGTGACAGCATCTAACACAGCATCTAGTGTTGCATATTTACGCTTGTAGTGAGGATTAGTACCGTCTTTTTGAATGGGATTAAACTCTGCCTTTGCCTTGATTAAAGCTTTAATTAATTCTTGCATTGTCCGGCTCCTCGCATTTTACCAATCGCTTTCATTAACATCACCAGACACTTTTTTGCTAGATTTAGCTTTATTTATCTGAAACTCTGAGGCATTCAGCACAGGCATCGCCGCTTGTTTTACCGAAGTTTTAGCTTGTTAATAGAGGAATTGTGTTATTCCATCCGTATCTTCTCTATCTTCCACTTGCGCCCATAGAGAGCAACCTAAATCGAGTGACTCAAAATTGCCAAGATTGAATTTTCTAGAGTAGCTAACAGATACAGTTGTAAATTTCATTTTGCTTATCAATTTTCTTCGTTAATATCAACCATCTCAATGCTGAGTCTTGTACATAAATCGCTAGCTTTTACACCAATAATTCCTGGTTGAATTTTAGTAGATAATTCCTCAATGATTGAATGAAAATCGGAGTCTTCATCATTAATCTCTATCTCTATCAAACCTGCTTTATTCGATACAACACTTGCCCAAATTGGCAAAGATTGAGGAATACTCGTTGCGTAGAGTTTCATTATTCTGCATCCTGATTAAACTTGACTTCAACGATTTCTTCCACGCACCCATAACCTCACCCAAGTAATGCAATACATCGCCCAAATGAGTTGCTGCCTCTGGATCAATCTTTTTATCACCAATCAACAAAAACCAAGTTTCATTTTGTGCAATCGCCTGAATCTTCACGTAGCATGAGTTAAATTCTTGTAGGATTTCTATGAGTAACATTGCTACATTCACTCACATTTCGTTGTTTTATTTTGATAGAATTTAGCTTGACTCCTAGCCACACAGGTGGGACTTCCTCCCCACCTATTTTTTATGCTGCAACTAAGTCTTTTACCTGTGGAACGTATTTCTTTAACCGTTCCCATTCCTCACTTGTCAGCGCATCAAATTCTTTATCGAGTAACTCTTCTTCTGTGGGTAGTTGTTTTGTAGTCGCTGTTAATCTACCTGCCACCGTCAAAAATTCATCTAGTCCAACTGCTGCATCAACCGGCTCGGCGTATCGAAGAGAATCCACTCCGTTAGACCAGTAGGTAATATGCTGAAATATCACCCCAATCATTGAGTGAGCCTTGTACACTCGATAATTTCTGGGGCAAGCTCCGTTAACATACACGAGTTTGTATCCAAGGATTTCCATGACCTCTGCGTTGGGGTCGGTTGGAGATAACAGTATCTTGTCAAGAGACTCTTCTAACTGAGTCTGCTGAAGAGAAAGTGGGCTAATCATATTCTGTGTGCCATGATTTGAATTGTCATAAATTTTGTGTAGAGGCGATTGCATTTCTCTTGGAGAAGTAACCGCCCTTTCTCACTTCCAGAACTAGGGATTTATTACACCTCTGCATCCGCATCTGTAGCAGGTAGGAGAATTTCCTCTTGATAGTTACCTACTTCAAGTAAGAAGTTACTTGCTGTACTTTATGTCATCATCCTGTTCATTAGCGATTAAGCTTGAAAGCGATTGCTCTTGTCTTGGGGCAGCAATCGCCTTTTCTCACTTCAGCAACTAAGCCGCTACTGTCGCTCGGACTCCTAACGACGCAATCACTTGTTCTGCACTAGCAGCCACGCGATTGACTCCGTACTGTCTGGGTCGGTAGGGTCGAGGTAGGGTGTTGACTTTGGGCGTTTTGAGGTGATATTTGTTCATACATAATACATATCTCAAAATATCCCCAAAAAATTGTTGGTTAATGAAAGAATTAAAAAGTTCGTCCAGCCGATTAGTTCG
>JAESGI010000398.1_pt1 | contig 12904 bp, 13 predicted proteins | sample 9269671 | NCBI WGS metagenome assembly JAESGI01 (sample SAMN14515641, study PRJNA621666) | algae metagenome | isolation source: Nostoc indistinguendum CM1-VF10 and co-occurring heterotrophs from gravelly... | place: USA: Clark Mountains, San Bernardino, California | collected 1998-06-05 | reverse complement strand
ACGAGAGTAGCAACACTCTTAAAGAAACAAAAAGGGAAGTGTACCCACTGCGGAATGTACTTTCGAGAGTCAGATGTACTGGAGATTGACCACAAAATCCCCAAAAGTTTGGGAGGTAAAGACGATTTGGGAGAGTAAGACCTATCCCTAATAGTCAGGAAACATTGAATGTAATACACCATCATAGTTGTATATTCTTTGATTCATGAAAGCCGAGGATTGCGTCCATACCCCTCCGGCTTTTTTGTGTTTATCAACTAATCATTAATGAAGTGTGAGCAGATTAGAGTTAGTTAATGTTGGTGTAGAACAGAGACTATAAATCTAATTCGTAATTCATAATTCGTAGTTCGTAATTCGTAGTTAAGAATTACGAACTATGAATTAGTAATTATTTGGTTGTTGGTCTAACCAAACTATTAAATCGTCAACTGAGGAAAAATCTAATAATGCTTCTCCTAGAGTTTCCAATTGTTCAACAGACAAGACTCTAACTCTTTCAATATTTGATGAATCAATCTCACCAAAACGTCTATTTAATTGGCGAAGAATCAAACGTTCTTCACCTTGTTTATTACCTTTCTGTAAAATATCCTGATAGATAACAGATTCCTGCATAATATCCTCCCGTAAAAATTGATGAATCAAGTCTTTTTCAAACCTTAAACCTGCAAATATCTCTGTACACCCGGCAATATTTTGTCTTTCATCTCTATTTGAGATTTTAGCGACATTTTGAGCAACCTGGGATAATAAAGCGGCAGGTGAATCAGTTCGGGTTAGTGGTGCAAGGGGTAGCAGCGCCGGATTATCGAGAAAGAGTGCTGAATCTTGCTCCCACAAACGAATTACCCGATAAAGATGAGTTGTTTGTTCACCAGTATATTCTTCAGTGAACGCAAGTTCATCGCTAGTCTGCTGCAAGAAAATTACTACCTGTGTGACTGGTTTACGATACTGTCGTGTCAACCTCACATAATAATCTAATATCCGTAAAGGTATTGGTGGATTAGATGTAGCTAGAGTCTGGAACTCAATGTGTAAAATCCGATTAGTTGTCTGAAGAAATGTTACAAAATCAGCACGAATTGGTTCAAGAGAAAGTTCAGTTTTTAATACTGTAACTTTTTGTGGCTCCGAGGTTAGCAACCATTTGGCAAACTCAGCGGGATATAATTCAGCTAAATACTTGGCTGTGTTATCGTAACTCAATTTATCTCATCCTTTTTCTCTACAATAGTTGCAATTTAATAGGTGATAACGAGCATTTTATAGCTTAAATACTCGACTTAGCTAAGTTTTTAAACTGTCCAAATCGTTCATCAAACAATCTTATTGACAGTCGTCTATAGACTTCAATTGGATAATCTTTGGGTGTCCCCCCAGCACTACCCTACCGTGTATACACAAGTCCACCCTGAGCGAGTTTCCAACCTAAAAAGATAGATTCAAATTGCCGTAAATCTCGAACAAGAGTAGGCATTCCCGGAGGTGGTTGAGAGAGATATCCAGACCATCCACCTAAGCGAGCGATGATCCAAGTAGCCCAAGGCAAACAACCTTGTGGATAAGGATTTTGCAGTTTTTGGGTATCACCTTCAACAGAAGATTGAAGTCCCAATAAGCATTGCTGCCACTCAACACCAAAGGTAAGCGCGGCAGAAAGCTGAGTATTGTCACGCCCTTCAACCATTTGTAAGGTTCGCACCGCTACGGACAAAGCCAGGATCGTCAGGCGTTGAATAGCCAGAACAGACTCTAACTCAGTAGCTTGTAAATTTAAGGAAAGCTGTTTTGATGGTGGCAAAGAGTTGTTCAATCTTCCATCGCCACCCGTACCATTGAATTACTCGTGGTGCCTGTTCTAAGCAGATAATTTCATGTGTTGTCAGCAATCGCCAATGAATCGGTTCTTGTCCTGCGGGAGGTTGGACTTCCAGAGCTTCTACTGCATAAAGAGTTACACTAGGAGGATAGTCAAAAAGCAATTTTAACCAGATACAATGCGACTTGAGGGGGAAAAAACCGGGGATCGTCCCGGTCGTTTGCCATCATATAATCCTTCGATTCCTTGTTCAATAAACCGTCTTGCCCACTTTCTGATGTGACGTTCTCCCATTCCTACGTAAAGACTTGTTTTACAGGATGTCTCCCCTGATGCCAACATTAATATTGCACGCGCACGTTTTGCCAAACCCACTGGAGTTGTTGACTTACGAAGCCAACTGTTGAGTACATCTTGCTGTTCGCTACTCATTTCTACTTGGATACTTGAGCTACGTCCTTGCATCTCTAATTTTTATGCCACCCGACAAACAAAAATATCTTCCTTTATTTCCGACCTTTTTTTATGGCGACCTGTACTAAGTTATGAAATTGGTAAATCAGAAAATTCTTAGTTGGGATTATAACAGACCAAAACAATGAGAGCAACCTATATTAATCAGCAATTTGAAGAAGTTTTACTTAGTTTCAACTTTTACAACTGCTGACATTCCCGGAATAAACCGAGATTCATAACCTTGAAGACTTGAGTGATCAAATAGAATCTTGACAGGAATTTCACGTAATGAATTACTAGAAGCTGAATTGGTTGTCAGATTATCTTGTGGCATAAAAGCGATACTATCTACCTTGCCTTGAAACTGCCGATTAGCAAAGGCTGAAACTGTAATTTTTACCTTTTGCTCTGGCTGTATTTTTTCTAACTGCTTTTCGGGAAAATAAGCAATGATCCAAGGACGTGGCTGTATTATTGATAAAAGAGTTTGCCCTGGAAGCACCTGCTGTCCTACCTGTACATTTTTATTCCCAACTACTCCACCGCTCAAAGTTGCAATGTTAGTATAGTTCAACTCCAGTTGTGCTTTTGTTACCTCTAGCTGCTTTTGAGCAAAAGTAGCGTTAGCTACCTTATATTGTTGCTCATTTATCTTCTTTTGCTGATTTAGGGCTTGCAGTTGTAAAGTTCTTTTTTTTCTGAAAGCTTGTTGTTGTATTTGAGCCTTTTTATTTTCAGTAACTGGTTGTGGTGATGGAATCTCAATAGCAATTTTGGGAATTTTCTCTTGTGCCAATGCTGCTTGCTGTTTAGCTAATTCTAAAGATGCTTTTGCCCGTGCCAAAGATAATTGATAGTTGCTTTGATCAAGTTTCACTAATACCATACCTGGAGATACCATTTGGTTATCATTGAATCTAATTTCAGTGACTATTCCTGATACACGACTAATCACAGGGTTAATCTCTGCGCTGACATAAGCATTATCAGTTTCTAGATATTTTTGCATATATTGCCATTGTTCATAAGCATAATTAGCTATATAAACTGCAATTACACTAAACAACACTCCCAATCCTGTAAGTAGTAGCAGATGCCGAACCCAAGGAGATGATAATCTTTCCTTGAAAGCATTGTTTGATTCACTAGAAGTGTTAGTTGGCTTTGATTGTGACACAACGGGAGTTTTTTGTTCTGATAATCTAGTAACTTGTTGGAACTGCTGTAAAAAATTTTTAAGTTTCATCAGTGATATTTATCTAATTCCACATTTCAGTATAAATATTGGCACTCCTAAAGAGTCTATTTACAGAATACGGCAAATATTACTTAAATGCATAATTGCTCTTAAGAAAGCTTCATCATCAGCTTCAGAACGCCTCAAATTGGCGCTGCCAAAGTTGCGATCGCATTTATTTGCGTAGTGAAAAGCCTGAAGGCTGGTCTAAATCCCATTGATATAGGAATCCTATTTGATTTTTGAAAAAGATTACGAGATAATACGGGTGAGTATACAAGTGTAATAGCAGACAATGAGCAATCGCTAGCTGGTACTCTTTTTTGGTACAGGTTTTTGCGGCGTGAATCAGAATGTCGCCGCGATAATGAATGGGCCAGCCTCGGTTTTCTATGTCCTCAAGAGCATAAATTATTGCCCATGCCCAAGGCTGACGGACGGATAGCGCTTTCACGGGTTTTAAAACTCCAGTAATTGAATGTATGCGTCTTTCTTCCGCGATCGCTGGATCTGGCTGTAAATTACCTAGCCAAGTTCAAAAATTTCGATGTAGATAAATCGCACAACATCGTCGCAGTGCCGAGCTTACCGTAAAGGCGGTTTTTTTCAACAATTAACTCAATAGTGCGGTCACTTGGGTCTTTTGTGTAGACAGCATCCCGGTAAAGCATGATTAACTGGTCACAAACCTCAAAGATTTCGCCAGAATTACGTAACAGATGACGATTAGGGCGTTTATCAGCCGTTGTTTGATTCCCCCGATTGATTTGACAGCCCAAGAAAACAGGGATTTTGTGAGACTTGGCAATATCCCGAATCTGGCGGGTAATCTTGCCGACTTCAAAAGCCATGTTCCCGCCGGATTCTATTGGAATCTGCTGCAAGTAATCAATAAACACAGCCCCAATAGAACCACCAAATTCGGCAATGGCACGGCGCACCGCACTCGCAATCATTGCGGTTGTAGGGGAAGAATGCTCGTAAACCTTCCAAGGCAGTTCCACCATCTGCTTACCCTGCACACTGATTGTAGACCACTGAAATCAAAAATTTCAGTGGGGGCTTGAACCCATAAAATTTATGAATTATGAATTAATAATTATTTGGTCAATAAGCAAAGTATATTCTCAATAGAGTTAAAAATTATGTCATTAACTATTGCTTATTGCGAAAATTTTAGGAGTTGGCGTAGCCCGTCGTAGACATCGCTTTGGGGCTTAAGAAATAATCAAACGCGAAAGGAAAGATTTTTTCGTTGGTTCTTAACTTTCATTGTGATCAAGAGTAATTTCGATGCGTTTGCCCTGGTGTGAAAGCTTATCGAAATTTAATTAATAGCTCATTCAGGGCTTCTATATCAATTAAAAAAGCATCGTGACCATAAATTGATTTCAGCAAACCAAGTTGAGCATTAGGAATTAAATCTGCTAGTTCTTGTTGTTCTATCGGTGGATAAAGAATGTCAGAATCAATAGCAACAACTAAAGCAGGTTGTTCAATGCTTTGCAGAACAGATTTATAGTCTTGACCTTGAGCAATATCATGACTATCCATCGCTTGGGTGAGAGTGATGTAAGTATTGGCATCAAATCTCTGTACTAGCTTTTGACCATGATGTTGTAAGTAGCTAGCGATCGCAAATTGGTCAGCAGAAGCATCATACTGTCGTCCAAAACGTTCTGTAAAGGTCTGCCAAGAACGGTAAGCACTCATCGCCATCATCCGCGCTACAGCTAATCCTTGGTTTGGTGGCTGTTCTGGTGTGTAGTCACCCCCAAGCCAATTGGGATCAGCATAGATAGCCTGTCTTTGAGCTTCACTCAACCCAATACACCAAGCTGAATGTCTACCGGAAGTGGCAATAGGTGCGATCGCTTGCACGATTTTTGGATATAATAACGCCCACTCTAATACCTGCATCCCACCGAGTGACCCGCCAATGACTAGCTGTAAAGATTTAATTCCCAGGTATTTAATCAGTGCAGCTTGTAAGTGAACCATATCCCGAATAGTAATCGCTGGAAATGATTTGCCATAACGGATTCCTGTTTGGGGATTGATGCTAGTTGCTCCCGTAGTGCCATAACAACTTCCCAATATATTGCTGCATACAATAAAATTGCGATCGCTATCCAGTGCTGTTTTTGAACCTAACAAACCTTCCCACCAGTCATCTGCATCAGCCGAACCAGTTAAAGCATGACAAATTAGCACTCCATTGTCGCCTGCTAAGTTTAACTTTCCCCAAGTCCGATAAGCGACCTGAACCCCAGTTAAAACTTCGCCTCCTTCTAACTCAAATGGCATCGGCAAATGATAATACTGAGTTTGTGGTGAAATGAAGTGCTGATAATTCATCTAGAACAGGGAACAGGGAATAGGGAATAGGGGAACTGACGAGGCATAAGAGAATAATGACTAATGACCAATGACTAATGACTAATGAATTGAAATGCTTGCTCAAAATCTTCTTTGATATCGTCGATGTGTTCGATACCCACTGATACACGCACCAAATCAGATGTCACACCGGCAGAAAGTTGTTCCGTATCACTTAGTTGTTGATGAGTTGTGGAAGCAGGATGAATCACGAGGGTTTTAGCATCGCCTACGTTTGCTAAATGACTTGCTAATTTGACATGATTAATAAAGGTTTTACCCGCTTCTAGTCCGCCTTTGATCCCAAAATTTAAGACTCCGCCAAATCCGTGTCTGAGATATTTTTTGGCTCGTTCATGATAAGGGTGATGGGGAAGTCCTGGATAATTGACCCATGCTACTTGTGGTTGTTTTTCTAACCACTGGGCTAATTCTAAAGCGTTGCTCACATGGCGGTCTACACGCAGAGAAAGAGTCTCTAATCCCTGTAATAACAGAAAGGCGTTAAATGGACTCAATGAGGGGCCAAAATCCCTTAACCCTTCTACTCTGGCACGGATAATGAAGGCAATATTACCAAATTGACTACCTACGCCAAATACTTCTTGAAAAATCAGCCCATGATAACCGGGGGATGGTTCGGTAAAGACGGGAAATTTGCCATTACCCCAGTCAAATTTACCAGAATCGACAATTACGCCGCCGATAGAAGTGCCGTGACCACCAATCCACTTAGTTGCAGATTCGACTACGATATCTGCACCGTGTTCAATTGGTCGAGCCAGATATCCGCCAGCCCCAAAGGTATTATCGACAATCAGGGGAATCCCATTTTCATGAGCAATTTGGGCTAAGGCAACAAAGTCGGGAATATTGAATTGGGGATTGCCGATGGTTTCCACATACAATGCTTTTGTGCGATCGTCGATCGCCTGACGAAATTTTTCTACCTCGTCTCCTTCAACAAATTTGACATTTATCCCTAAACGTGGTAAAGCAACTTTAAATTGGTTATACGTTCCCCCATATAAAAAACTGGTGGAAACAATATTATCCCCAGCTTGAGCGATCGTACTTAAAGCCAAGAACTGCGCCGCCTGACCGCTAGAGGTAGCTAACGCTGCTACACCCCCCTCTAAAGCAGCAATTCGCTTTTCAAATACATCCGTTGTCGGATTCATGATCCGCGTGTAAATGTTGCCAAACTCTTGCAGAGCAAACAACCGCGCCCCATGATCCGCATCGTCGAAAACGTATGACGTTGTTTGATAAATCGGTACAGCGCGGGCATTAGTTCCTACAGCTGGTTCTTGTCCCGCATGGACTTGCAATGTTTCAAAACGATATTTTTCAGACATAGAGAATTATTGGTAGTAAAAATATTTTGACAAACAGTCATAAATCTATCGGCTTTTAGTATATTACTATTCCTGCGTCAAGTCTCCATCTGCTGAGTTATCGTTCTGAGGAGCATCTCATCTTTGCAAATATAACAGTCTCTTAGAAATCGCGGTTCATCTTGCACACAAAGGTTCGCATAGCGTCTCGCAGGAAAGTCCGTCTACGCGAACTCCAGGAATTTTAAACCCAGGATCGGTAGCTTTTGTCTGTATAGCCGTGAATTCCATTCGCCAGGACAGGCTTTTTTTGGCGAAGGTATTATTGGAAGTTTCTTAACTTGGCAGATGGAACAGAGGGCGCAGTTTAATACCAACAGCAGTGTATCTTAAGTTGCCACGGATGTGATAGCATACCTTCAACAATTTTAGATAGCATACCCAATCCATGAATCAAGTTCGACTCGCCAAACTTAGCATCGCCGTGATTGGTTTGGTGGTTGCAAGCGTATTTCATGCTACTCCCGTGCTGGGAGCGATTCTAACTAGACAAGAATTTTCAGGTGATTTTACCTTAGTCGATGCTACTACCCCATTCCTTACGAACTCTTTGCCATTCGAGAGCGAATATTCGGGATTCGTGGTTTACTCAGAGTCCGGGACTTTGAGCGATTGGGAGCTATCCGTCAACAATCTAGACCTGAATTTGAAGAGAGGATCTACTAATGGCGGTAACTTAACCCCAGATGTCGATTTTGAGCTTGATTCTGGGTCGAATTGGAATTTAGTAGTTGATTTTGGCATTGCTTTTGATGCTCCAAGATATACCTTAGAAAAAACTTCAAGCTCTGAAATTACCTTGACGGGTGAAGTGGGACGGGCTGGAACATACATCTATCAAGATTCTGCTGCCAATATTACCCTGAGTTCTTCATCTACATCAATACCTGAACCCACTTCCCTACTAGGTCTATTGTTTGGAGTTGGTGCAATTGCTGTGTCTAAAAAAGCTGGGAAGACGAAATCTGAAGCATGAATTACTCAACTCTTTACCAAAGCTTTATCTCACTACACCGCAACCAACCAATCGCACACCACAGACTTGCACCCGTGGACAAAGTTAACCCAAACTTGCCACTGCCCCAGATATGCATTCCAGTAAGGCTCACCATCAGCAACGCCAACAGCCTCGCCAATCTTGGAGACTAACTCGCTGTAGGAAGAGCCAATACTGTCCAAGCCTTGCTGCAATTTTAGTTTCAGCCCTTTCCAGGCTTGGGCAACAGGATTTTCCACTTGGGTAACTGTTTGGGGAATATCAATAGGTGTCGTGTCAGTGACTGGTGTGTTTAACACTATATTATTGCTGACTGACACCAACTCATTTTGAAACAGTTCATCCCGATTTAACCACCGCTCGAAAATCGAATCACGCTGATCGTTAGGGACAACAAACCGATAAACGCACTCCCGATTTTCACGCTTACCCAACCGACCGACGTAATCGAGTTTCAAATCAATTTTGGCAAGTAACTTCTGAGCGATCGCTATCGGTGTGTGTTTTTCCGAGATAGTAACATTCAAGTAATTCTTGATAACGTGCCGATGCTTAAGCGCCAGTGCCTTAAACTCCAGCATCTTCTCGTCACTGCCACGTAACTGAACGTCTGGTGTAAGAAACTGCAACAGATTCAGATTTTCGAGTAACAACACAGCAGGTAATAACTGCCCCTTGTTAAAATCCGGTTTCCAAACCGAATTCTCCCCCGCCTCTAACTGCGCTTTTGCTCGTTTAGCATCCCGATTCGTCAGATATTCCCGTCCCAGCGTCAAATAATAGTGCATCCGCAGTTGAGGATACCACCCATCATCATCTTTCTCGACCAAATCAGGGGTTACGTCAATTTCGTAGCGACGGGACAATTCAGCCTTACGCTGCTGATGTCGTTCGGTTTTGGTTTTCGCCCGTTTGTCTTGCAGCTTCTTGAGTTCAGCCCCAAAGAGTTCATCAGAATTAGCGATGGCTTCACACTCAGCAGTATACAATTGCTCACTTGCGGCTTTAACCGACTCGATTACTGCCTCACTTTCATCATCGTCGGCATCGTCGGCATCGATAACGGTGTACCCATCCTCGACTAATCCCGCAAGCACAGACTCCCGATAGCGCCGCATCTCAACGTTAATCACAGAACCACGCTTACCCCATGTCTGTAGGGATTCGGGCTGAAAATTCTGGTCAACAAAGCTGTAATCGTCATTATCTGCCGCCGACAACAGCGCAATGTTCGCTTGTGTTGCGACGTGTTGACTTCTGAGCAGTCCTCCGATGGATGTGGAACCATTACCCACAACCGCCATCCCCCACTCTCTCACCCAAATGTGACGGTCAACAGTTTCCCTAACCCTTGCCAACATCTGACGCACAGAGTTAACCGGCTGCACTCCCTGGAAAATTCCCCAAACACCATCAAAATGTCCTCGAATATCGATGCTGACCCCAGTTTCCAAACTTGGAGATGCGATAACCAAATCATACTGAGTCAGAATTTCGTTCAAGTGAGCGATACAACCGAAAGCCGCATGAGATGGATCTGCAACAGATTCACTGTCAATTTGCAGAATTCGCAGGTGTGGGAATTTCCGGCGAAAGCGTTCCTCAAGTGCTTGGGTTCCCCATTTGGATTTGGCTTTTTGAGCAGAGCAGCACAATAGATGATGCCCACCTTTAGAAATCGCTTTGTCCAATGCAGCGATAAGATTCTTCGGATTACTCCCAGAATAGTTGTAACAGTTTCCAGCACTATCCCGATAATTGTTGACAATTACAAACGGGTTAACCCGATATTCCCCAGCGAGTGATAAAACATACTTCACATCAGTATCTGACACATCGGCACTAGACAGATAAATCGGTCATGTGCTTTTGCCACTTCAGTTGCAAGCCATTCGGTTTTACCAGTGCCTTTGGGAGCCTTGAGGATAATCAGCTTTTCACCTTCGGGGACGAAAAGCTGGCCCAAGAATCTTTGGTTGAGTGCAATTGACGGCGGGTAAGTCAACAGAGTAAACAGCTTAATCTCCCATAGCTCCAGTACAACGGCAGTGTTGTAAAGCGCGTCAAATGCTGGCTGACCCTTTGCGACGATAAAATCATCAACACCTTTTTCTTGTCCAAAAGGTAAATCAATGACTCGCAGAGAACAGCCTTCATTTAGCAGCAGCCGTCCCATACGACTGATAGCGGTTCTGACTCGCTGGACTGTCTCAGGTTTGGTATCCTGGTCAAAGCAAATGTTGACCTGTCTCCCCTGTGTTGCAAAATGTTTCAAGTCGGGGATGAGGTTTGGCTTACCAATAGCGTTACCGTACTCATCTTGCGGTGTGCGGTATCCAGCATTGACACCGGGGATAGCGATCGCTGCATAGCCGGCTGTCAGTAACGCTCCCGCTTTCTTGACACCTTCCACGATTGTCACTGGTACGTTGTGCCGCCAAACCCAATGCCAGAAACCGCCGGGATGTTGTAAATCTTCTTCAGTAATAGGAATGCCACTACGGTTGGAGACTTTCACCCAAATGCGATTCGGCACTAAGAGGAAGAAGGCGCGTGTCTCTTCTCTGTATGGGTGTTCGTATTTGATGAACTTGTGGATCTTTTGGCGGTCGCGTCTGGGGTGGTCGGGTTTGAAGCAGCCCCACATCATCGGCGCATACTCATTGAGGGGGTCAACGCCATTGCACCACCAGCCGCCTAGTTCAATGTGCTGATATTTCTTTAAATCGTGATCGCGCAATCGTCCATCATTGCGGCGGGAGATTTTGGGGCTGTAGAGCAGATATTCGTAGGGTGTTGTGCTGTAGAGCGATTGCACATTCAGGGCAATGATTTCTTCGTCAACCCCGCAACTGAGCCACTCTTGTAGGTGCTTGGCTTGAGAATCAGATTCGATTATACGCATATTCCCTCTGTTTTTTGACGCATGGAAATGAAGCGGCATTGCACTCATGCCGCCGATTCAACTTGAAGTGGAGAGCTTGTGCTGGCTATGAAGTAGTCACCAAGCCAGCTATAGCGTTATCTGCTTTTGCCTACGTGCGGTCGAAATGTCAGATTAATCCGAGTGCTGACCACTTTGTTGGTTTTCGGAACCTGATGCAGATGTGTGGACTGACAGCCAGGGTGCATCACAAGCAAGCTCCTGTGTTCCAGCCAGAAGTCCGTTGGTCTGCCGCCGATGGGTTTGATCTGGAATTTGCGACATGACCCCAAGCTGACTGATACGATTGCAGGGTTAGATCCCATTGATGGTTCATTGTCAGCGTGCCAACCAATCGAATCCTGTCCACTGCGGTACTGATTGCCGATGACAATGCGGAACTTGTAGCTAGTAAGTGCGGTTATCCTATCTCGTAACTTAGACAGAGCATCTGTCCAAGTCAGTGGTTTCAAAAACACACTGTTGGAGTAAAGGTAATCGCAGCCGTAGTCCCCGTAAATACATTCGAGGCGGGGGACGGGCATTGTTTTACCCGCGATTCTGATCTGATTCTGTTGCCACTCCAGTTTCAAGCAGTGTTGGTAGAGTTCGTTTGCTTGTTCAAGAGTTAAGAAATCGGGGTAGTAGGTGACTGGTAAAACTGGCGTATATTCAGAGAAAAGTGTAAGTTGTTGCATGAGATGAGAGTTTGTCCTTATTTTTGATGGATGAAAATCTAAAAACCTGCTTGAGATTTCGAGTGATGAAGCGAAAACTGATACGATGAACCCAGCACTGATCACAGATCACAGATGCAATTGCAACCAAGCGTTCGCCCTAGACTAATGAGTGCGATCGCTTTCATTTTTTGACCAACACCCGTGGCTTCTTGGTAGCAAAAGCCCCCACAGTTCTTAGTGCAGCAGTCGGGTTTGCGTGAGCGAAAAACTCTTCAATTGCTTTGGTCAACCCATCTGCAACAACTGGGTCATGGCAGGCGTAAACGTAAATCGGCTGCTGAGTGCCGTTGACCAGCCGCATTTCCTGACGCTCTCCCAGTTGTGGGTAAAAAGTACGAACCCAAGTACCAAGATGACCGCGATAATGGGAACCGCTTAATGGGACTTTTTTACCCAGTTCGCTCTCTGCAAAGTTGACCACACCCATCCATTTCTGTTGGCTACCGGAAAGTGCTTGTTGATTGTGTTGGGCTAGGAGATTGGCGGCGAAGTCTTGAAAATGCTGCTCCATGTATGGGTTGAGTCTGCCACCTGTAAGTTCAGCTAAAATTCTCATCGCCTCGACCAAAGTTTGTAGGCGCTGCTCAACTGGTGGGAGGGCAGGGGCAGGTACAGGAGTTTGGGCAGTGATGCTTGGAACTGCTGCAACCAAGTCTAAAATGATGGTTCTAACTTGCGCTGCTACTTGAGATTGCTGCAAGATCATTGCGATCCTTAACGCACCCAAAGCCGAAAAAACTCTAACTTGGGATGTTCTCGATGGTAGACAGAGTGTCTGTCGAGCATCACGTAAGTCAATGCCTGTAAGGGTTTTAGTTTCTTGATCCCCAAAATCAGCCGTTGTTTTGTTCCCTTGTCGTGAGTACATAGCATCACTCTTTCGCCCAGAACAAAAGCAGGCTTTTGCACTTTGATGGTTTCTAACTCTCCAGTCCCAATGATTTGATGCT
>JAESGI010000396.1_pt1 | contig 13000 bp, 14 predicted proteins | sample 9269671 | NCBI WGS metagenome assembly JAESGI01 (sample SAMN14515641, study PRJNA621666) | algae metagenome | isolation source: Nostoc indistinguendum CM1-VF10 and co-occurring heterotrophs from gravelly... | place: USA: Clark Mountains, San Bernardino, California | collected 1998-06-05 | reverse complement strand
AGTCACGAAAGCGAACTACTTGATATTTTTGGCATTTCCAGTATGAAATAGGGGAAAATGTGAGCAATTGGAGCGCCTGCGTGGAATCGGAGCAAATAATATGTCTAATCTAAATATTGCAAAAGGTAGTTGCCTGTGTGGAGCAGTAAGCCTTTCTACAACTAGCATGAGTAAAAATGTGGGAGCGTGTCATTGTAGTATGTGCCGCAATTGGGGCGGAGGGCCTCTGTTAGCTGTTGACTGTAAAAGTGATGTCAGCTTGTCTGGTGAAGAAAATATTGGGCTTTATCAATCGTCACAGTGGGCAGAACGTGGATTCTGTAAGCAATGTGGGAGCCATCTATTTTATAAATTGAAACAAAATAACCAGTATTTCATGCCTGTTGGACTATTCGAGAACTGTGAAGGTCTTGTTTTTGATCATCAGGTATTCATTGATGAAAAGCCCAAATATTACTGTTTCGCCAATGAAACTAATGACCTGACAGGGGCAGAGTTATTTGCACAGTTTGCAACTCCTGAATGACTCCTAAACAGTAACGCCAGCTCGAAATTCAGGAAGCGTCGAACATTCAGCTTGGGTAGGCTCATAACTATACATGGCTTGCCTTACACCCAAATCTTGCTACCTAATTGATATTCTATCCCCCAATGCCTTTACCACTCTTATAGTTCATCGCTCTGGGTTTCCTCTTGCCGATAGGGACTACTTTCGATTTCTTGGGTGCTTGTGGCGGACGACATCTTTCACAGTAGAGCGGTCGCACACCAAAGGTTTCTCGTTGTGTGGGTTGTTCGCACTGCTTACACACAAAGTTGAAAACGCGAGTGTGAATTTCCCGCTTATGCGCTCTGACGGTGTACTCTCGGACATCAATAGTTTTGCTGGGCATTGGCTAATAAAATGGCCTTACTTCTTAATAATAGTTTTTCGTCAAATTTATGAAAGGTGTATTATCCCTAAAAGAGTGATAATTGCCCAGGTGAAATATTGCCTCGTCTAAACCGATGGTAATAAAGATGGCAGCTACTGCACAACGGAGCAAGGTTCTCTCTTCGGTTATCAGACGGATCGAAATTGTAGTGATGTACCTGAAGGTTATAAACCCGACGCTGACTCAAAGTTAATTCTGGTGGCTTTTCACCTGGGCGTAGACAAGGGCGTTCGCAACGAGAGCAACGCCAATCAGAAGAATTCTTTACAGCAGTAGCAATTTGTTTCCAATCAGGAGAGTAGCGAGTTCGACTCATATTTTATTTGAGGGTAGAACGAAATCATTCTAATTAATTAAGATACTCCTTAATATCACTTTCTTGACGACGAAGAATAGAAAGTGCTTTATGTTCAAGCTGGCGAATTCGTTCTCGGCTTAAGTTAAGGCGTTCTCCGATCTGAGTTAAGCTCAGTTGATGGTCATTTTCTAGCCCGAAATGTAGAGTTAGTACTTCCCAGTGTATTAAGGCTAAGGACGCTAGCAACTCTTTACTATTCTGACGCTACGCTAAATTTAGAGTGAAGTCCTCTCTTGAAGAGAGGATATGTTCAAATTCGCTTCATATTTGGACAAGGCTCAAAGACGCTTTGCGTAAATCAATTGAAAATTACAAATATTTAGTTGAGAAAAAATCATGGATATGCAATCTCTACTTACCTTGGCAATCGTAGTCATCTTTTGGGCATTCGTTACTCTCGTTATATTCGAGTTCATTAACGGACTATTTATATCGGCTGCTTACGCTAGTAATGTGGTTTCAGTTAGCAATGGAAATATAGCGGCTTCTACAATCCCATCAGTATCAGAAATAATCACACCACAAGTTCAGACTTTTGAGAAATTGCCAGATCCTTGGATGTTAGATGATGAAGTTGTTCATCATACAAATAATGAAGCAGTTGTTCTCTCATTCCCTACATTAAGATTACTGCCTCCAGTTAAAGAAATTTCATCACAACCAAAACGTACTAATCGTTCAAACAAAGCTAACAATCCTGCCAACAAGTCGCCAAAAACTAAAAAGACTGATGTAAATTCTTCAGGGAAGCGCAAGCCAGGCAGACCGCGTAAAGCTGGCTAATTCGTTTTTTAACCCTCGGCTGATCACCGAAGAATAAATGTTTGAAAGTTTAAAAGTTCAAATGAGGCAATTACTTGCCTCATTTATTAATAAGAGAAAGGCTTCGCCATAGCAAAAGTGAAAAAATAATATTGTTAGTGATGCAATGATACAGCAACTTTTCACTCAAGGTTCTTTATTCGATTTGCAAACAGTAATCGATTATGGGCAGTCAGTTATTAATGTTGCCCAAGAGCTTGCAAAAGTTTTAACAGATAATCGCCCTCTCTCTACGAAAACTGTTTCTTACAAAATGAATCGCTACTTTCTAGGCACTGCCGCATCTGGTGCATGGCAATGGAAAGATGCTTACGAATCAGTAGAAGTGGCGCAAATATTATATCTGCGTCAAAAAGGTTACAAGCTCTTATTAGAGTCGCCGCTAACAGTATTATTGGAATTGGAGAAGTTAGTAGCCCTCTGCCCAACCCAAACACGGCGCAGTGAAGAGTCAGTACAGCTTCAGCAATTCTCGACACCGTTACCATTGGCTTATCTGGTAGCCAAAGCAGGATTTATACAAGCTACTGATTTGATTCTGGAGCCAAGTGCCGGAACTGGTTTGTTAGCACAAATGGCTAAACTTAGGGGTGCAAGTCTGATGCTCAACGAGCTTGCACCCGATAGATGGAAGATTCTGCGGCGATTATTCCCTGGCACTCCATTATTCTCGGTAAACGCGGAACAGATTAACGACTATCTGGTTGGCAAGACTCAGCCCTCAGTTGTGCTGATGAATCCACCTTTCTGTGCATCTCCCAAAATCAACAGTCGCAACCCCGACGCAACTCCTCGCCACATCAACTCGGCATTGCAAAGACTAGCTGACGGTGGACGGCTGGTAACAATCACAGCAAATTGGTTCTCTCCCAATAATCCTACTTGGCGAGAGACTTTCCTTAAGTGGCAGGATTTTGCGCGAGTTCTACTGTCTGTTGGGGTCAACGGCAAAGTGTACTCCAAACACGGGACGACGATGGAAACCCGAATTACGGTAATCGATAAAGTCCCAACTGATAATCACAGTGACATCCCCTGTATTTCCGAAACCTTGGACTTGCCCGAACTGCTAGCGTTGATTGAGCAATTACCTAAGCGATCTTTGTGGAAACGCTCAGATATCAAAGCTACTGCGAAGGCAAAAGTTGTTCAATTGCCAAAGCGTACTACAGTTGCACAACCAGAAACAGTTTCCTCTCTTCCAGACGATGTAGTAGTGCTGGAATATGAAGTTGTCGAATGGTCTGCTACAGAAGGACTTAAAGATACTTTATATGAAACCTATCGCCCACAGCGAATCCGAATCAAGGACGCTTTACCTCATCCCTCGCTGCTTTGTGAGAGTGCAGCCCTAGCACTTGTGTCACCGCACCAACTTATAAACCGCATCTTCCTAGCAACATTATCACACAAGGCTTGTTGTCAGAGGCACAACTTGAAAGCGTTATTTACGCAGGTCAGGCTCACTGTGAATTTCTGTCTGGGTCTTATATTGTGGATGATTCTTGGGATAATGTGACTGTAGCGGCACAAAGCGGAGAAAATGCTGTAAAATTTCGTCGTGGCTGGTTCTTGGGCGATGGGACAGGTGCGGGGAAAGGAAGACAGTGTGCGGGAATCATCCTCGACAACTGGTGTCAGGGGCGAAGAAAAGTAATTTGGGTATCCAAAAGTTCTGCATTAATTGAAGATGCCCGTAGAGACTGGTGTGCGCTGGGCGGTACTGAGCGCGATATCATCGACCTGAGCAACATTAAGCTTGGCGATCCAATCCCGTTCACCCAAGGCATTCTGTTCTGTACGTACTCAACTCTACGTTCTCAAAAAAATGATAAAAGTCGGCTCAAGCAAATCGTTGAGTGGGCTGGCATTGATTTTGAGGGAGCGATCGCCTTTGACGAGTGCCACAGCATGGGCAATGCAATGGCTCAAGAGGGTAAACTCGGTATGGTTGCAGCATCCCAGCAAGGCGTTGTTGGGCTGCGGTTGCAAAACGCATTACCGCAGGCACGGGTTGTCTACGTTTCTGCTACTGGAGCGACGAAGGTTTCTAACCTGTCTTATGCCAATCGTCTGGGGCTTTGGCAGACTGGCGACTTTCCGTTTAGCTCTCGTGAGGATTTTGTGGAATCCATTGAGGGCGGTGGTATCGCTGCGATGGAAGTGGTCGCCAGGGATCTCAAGGCTTTGGGACTGTATCTGGCGCGGAGTCTCTCGTTTGAGGGGGTGGAGTATCAAACTCTCTACATTGATTTAACGTCCACGCAGGAACGGATTTATAATAGCTACTCCGATGCTTTTGGTGTTATTCATAATAATTTAGACAAAGCTCTGGAAGCTTGTAATATCTCTGGTGACAAGACTTACAACCGTGCTGCAAAGATGAGCGCAGTGTCTCAGTTCGAGTCGCACAAGCAAAGATTCTTCAATCATCTGTTGACTGGCATGAAATGTCCGCAGTTAATTAAAGCGATTGAAGAGGATTTAGCTGCTCAAAATGCCGTTGTTATTCAAATTGTATCAACTAATGAAGAGTTGCTTAAGCGCCGACTCAATGAAGTTGTACCCGAAGAATGGAAGGATCTCAATCTTGATCTGACTCCACGGGAATATGTCATGGATTATTTGATGAGTGCTTTCCCCATTCATCTGCATTCCATTCATTCTGGCGAGGATGGAGAAGAAAGATCCGAGCCAGTCTTTGATGCCGATGGTTCTCCAGTTATCTCCCAAGAAGCTGTAGCCTTGAGAGATGCGTTAGTCGATAAGTTAGCAAGTCTTGATCCAATCCCTGGTGCATTAGAACAATTGCTATGGCACTTCGGTCACAAGCAAGTTGCTGAAGTAACTGGTCGTAGCAAGCGAGTTCTCAAGGATGATTCCGGGCGTTTGTTTGTTGATTCGCGTGGTTCCGGCGCTAACATTGGTGAAACTGCTGCATTCATGGCGGACGAGAAACAAATTCTCATCTTCTCTGATGCAGGCGGCACGGGTCGCAGCTATCACGCTGACCTCAACGCTGTGAATCGGCGGCGGCGATCGCACTATCTTTTAGAAGCTGGATGGAGGGCAGACAACGCAATTCAAGGACTTGGGCGATCGCACCGCACAAACCAAGCATCTGCGCCCGTGTTTAGACCTGTAACCACTAACGTCATCGGTGAACGCCGCTTTATGTCAACCATTGCTCGACGGCTGGACAGCTTGGGCGCTCTTACTCGCGGTCAACGGCAGACGGGTGGCAATGGGATATTTGAGGCTAAAGATAATCTGGAGTCGAACTATGCAGAACACGCGCTGTATGAATTGTTCAAGCAGATTTATCAAGGCAGGTTTGCCCAAGTGCCTTTGGGACAGTTCGAGCAAATTACCGGACTTAGCTTAACCTCTCATGAAGGCGGGATGAAAATCGATCTCCCACCCCTGCGTCAATTCCTCAATCGACTGCTGGCTTTACGCATCGATATGCAAAATATCATTTTCGAGCGTTTTGAGTTGTTGCTAAGTCAGCAGATTGAAGCAGCGATCGCGGCTGGTGTCTATGAGATGGGTGTAGAGACTTTACGGGCTGAACGGTTTACTGTTGAGAGCCAGGAAGCTGTGTACACTCACCCTGCCACAGGTAGCGTCACCAATTACTTGAAAGTACAACGCACCCAGAAGAACAACATTAGAACGGCTATTGAGATGTTAGAGTTCGCCACTCAATATCTTGGAAGGTTCATGATCAACTCCAAGTCTGGTAATGCTGCTGTGTCAATTCCGACGCATAGTATCTACGACGCTGATGGTGGAGTTGTACCAAGAGTTTTGCTGATTCGTCCACAGAAGGAAACTCGTCTACCAGTCCAAGACTTGGAATCTTCCACATGGGGGCAAGTTTCTATTGATGCGTTTACTGCTGCTTGGTCTACTGAAGTAAACGAATTACCCAAGTTCACAACCGATTACCTGCATTTGGTAACTGGTATTCTATTGCCTATCTGGAAAATCCTGCCACAGCAAAATAGTCGAGTCTTCCGACTACAAACCAGCGATGGACAAAAGATTCTCGGTCGGGTGGTGAATGCTCACGACATTCAAACCGTGCGCGAACAACTCGGACTAAGAAATCAGGTGCTTTCTCCAGAAGAACTTGTTTCACTGGTACTGAACGAGAGATATACACAGCAGTTGCCGGGTGGCGTAACCTTGCGACGTTCTTTCATTGCTGGTGAACCTCGCATAGAACTGGTTAATGCTTTATCGCTTGCAGAGCGACTGGTGGCTGTGGGTTGCTTCACCGAGATCATCAACTGGCAAAAGCGGGTATTCATTCCGGTTTCAGACAAAGCGCCAGCTATTCTTGCGGCTGTGATTGAAATCTTGGGATAAGTCAAAAGCTGATGTATCTAATAAATACATCAGCTTATTTTTCGCTCAAACAAGAGTGTGATGGACTCACATTGGGTAAATACATAGTCACCAATTACACATAGATGTTTTTACGTGTAATGCTGCATGAATCACGGGGCAAAATGATAAGCCAATTATAAAATTCACTTTTCCACAAAAAATTCTAATTGAGAATGTTATGGAAAATAAGGTCTTGACCTAGAGCGCACTCTAGGTTTTATAGTCTTGGTATGACAAACAAATTCACCATCCAACAAGTTGCTGAGGCGACGGGGTTAAGCATCCACGCTTTACGTTATTACGAGAAAGTGGGCCTGTTAGCACCGATTAAGCGTGCCTCAAACGGTCATCGGCGGTATTCTGCTGAGGATATTGTCTGGTTGGAGTTCTTGGTGCGGCTCCGGGAAACTGGAATGCCGATTCAAAAAGTGCAAGCCTTTGCCGATCTGGTTCGTCAACACCCCGATCAGGTCAGTCAACGCCGTGTACTGCTAGAAAACCACCGCGAACAGGTCAAACAACATTTAGAGGAGTTGACCAATCATTTGCAGGTGATTGATTTGAAAATTTCACATTACAAACACCTCGAAACAACAGGGGAAAGCGATCACAACTGTATCTTCTGGAAACACTATCTAGAAAATGCGTTAGATGACCAAGTGAACGAATAATTCTCACAACGATTTAATATAAGGAGACAGAATGATCAACTTTCAAGGAAAGGTTGCCCTGATTACTGGGGGTAGCTCTGGCATGGGCCGTGCGGCAGCGATCGCGTTTGCCAAATATGGTGCAAAGGTCGTTGTTGCAGCCCGTCGCGAAGATCAGAGTCAGGCGGTAATTACCCAAATTTGTCAGATGGGTGGAGATGCCCACTGGATTAAAACAGATATGACCAATCCTGAGCAGATTCGCTTACTGATTGAGCAAACTGTCGAATATTATGGTCGCCTCGATTTTGCCTTCAACAATGCTGGAACAGAAGGCAAATTTGCACCCATGATCGAACTCTCTGAAACCGATTGGGAGCAGACTATCACCGTCAATTTAAAAGCAGTTTGGCTCTGCATGAAGTATGAAATCGAACAAATGCTCAAACAGCCCGGTGGCGGCGCAATCGTCAATACGTCTTCTTGGCTGGCAAAAGGTGGGTTGGCAGGCTCCACCATCTATTCAGCGAGTAAAGGCGGACTGGATAGTATGATCCGACCTGCTGCTTTGGAGTACGCGCCGCACAACATTCGGATTAACAATATTAACCCTGGCATCATTGATACAGAAATGTTGCGACGCTTTTTTCATCCAGATGATGATGCAGCCAAGCCCTTCATTCATCACATTCCTGTCCAGCGTTTGGGTACATCAGAAGAACTGGCAGAAACAGTGGTTTGGCTCTGCTCTGATGCAACTTCCTATATTACCGGACAAACGATTTCCGTAGATGGTGGTTATGCCATTCCAGGGCATCGTGTTGCCTAAATTTGTGATCTGGAGATTGGAGAAATGAAGTAAATGAAAAGGCGAGATGTATTGATTGCTTTGTCCGGGTTGGCTGCGATTACCGCCGATGCTCTTTATCCCACTGCTGCTTATGCCAGAGAACTGTCCCCCATTGAATTGCCTTCTAGCTTTCAATATCCTAATGGCATTGCGCGGACTCAGGATGGCACACTTTATGTTGGTTCTGTTACGAACGGTCGTATCTTACAAATTTTTCCAACCGGTAGGATTGAAACACTTTTTCCGGGTAACAGCGACATATTTGCTGTTACTAGCCTCCGCCTAGATGAGGCACGAGAAATTTTATGGGGAGCTTCTCCTGATGTTTTAGGCACACCTCAATCCAATGGTGAAATTGTTCGTAGACCAGGGCGAATTTTTGCGCTCGACACTCGCTCTTTGAAAGTGCTGCAAATCATCATCATGCCTGATGGTGGTTTTGGAAATGATCTTGCACTTGACACAGATGGCGGTGTTTATGTGACCGATAGCTCACGCCCTCGAATTCACTACCTCCCACCTGGAGCGACTCAACTTCAGACTTGGGCGGAAGATGAGCGATTCCGCACCCAATTGCGATTTGGACTGTCTGGAATTGTTCGCAAACCGGACGGTGTTTTATTCGTGACGATGTACTCTGATGGTCGATTGTTTAAGGTAACGCCGAGAACGGTCGAAAATCCCGTGATTGAAGAAATTAGGCTACCTCGCAAAATCGATGGTTCCGATGCGATCCAGTTAGCTAGTGATGGCTCTCTCATTATGCTTGAAGCCGGAATCGAGAGTGGGAACGGTCGCGTATTACAACTGCGCCCATTGGAGGCTGGAGCGAAATCTCAATTTAATGTCTTAGCATCCAGGATGGATTTACCCGTTAATTTAACCGTTGCAGGCCAGGAAGTTTGGGTAACAGAATCGCTCTTCCGTCATCGTCTTGTACCAGGACAGGAGAAAAAGATTCCGAATCGTTTTTTTGTTCGTCGTTTTGTGTTGCCGTAGATATACAGCGCTTCCGGCTATTATGCAATATAGTTCTCTCCTTGCCCCTCTTTTATCATCGCTTTCAGCTTTTAGGATGTAGCTCATAGCTACCGGAAGTGCTGTATCTGAATTTTTCAAACGCTGCCAGTCCCTAGGCTGAATCTGTCCCCTTTTTTCTTACCCACTTGACAAATGTGCAATTATTTTAACCTGTCACGGGTGTCAGAAACCTGACAGTATAAGTGCAAAGCCTGTGTGAGGAGCCAGCTAACGACCAAGATAAGCGGCGGTAGACGACCGGGAGCAACTCTGCCAATATCTTCTATCCGTCCGCTTTATCAACTTGTTAAGTTGCGTCGCTACAGATTGCTCTTTATTGCCCTGTGCTTACGAGCCGTGTCTCAGAAATAGACTGCGAAATGGCTTTTGCAGACATGAACCAAGCAGCACCGATCAGTGTCGAGTACCCTCCAAACAAAAAAGCTGCATATCGCCCTGCTGTTTCGGGTTGCATATTGCTCATGAATTCTGAAAAACCAGCAAGAATTGGAATTTCGCCCAACATTCCTGGCAAAGCAATACAAATTGCGCCCTGTAACCAGTCTTTCTGCTTAATGTTGCGCCACTTCATCAGTCCCAGAGAAACAACAGCGTAGAAAATGCCCGTGAAGATTACGTTGAGCCAATACCCAACAGCAGAACCTTCAAACAAGGATGAACCAGTCATGCGATAAACTGATGTCCCTGCTGCCCAGATGACGAAGCCGAGTGAGATGAAGCCAATCTTGTCTTTTGTACTCATGGTTTTGCCCTGCTTAATGATGTTAACGTAATAGTCGTTACGTTAATTATTAATGTAATAGCTATTACATTAACTGTCAACTCATGAGCCGACCTACTGAACCTCAAAAGAAGCAAGAACTTCTGGAACAATGTCTATCTGCTGCAATCGAGGCAGGAGCATTGGATTCGAGCATCAATATGATCGCTAACAAGATAGGCACTAGCGGACGAATGCTCGTTTACCACTTTGGCTCAAAACAAGAATTGGAGCGACAACTCATTGGTCTGTTAGAGATTCGCTTGCGCCAAAAGCTATGGTCATTTCAAAGCGTGTCGCTTGTAGGAGCAGATTGTCTGGCAGAAGCATTACTCGAAATGTGGAGCCATTTGACTTCACCAGACATGCTGGGCTTGCTGAAATTGACGATGGAGCTAAATCAACGTGCCATACAAGGCGATTCAGAAACACAACGTTTCGTAGAGCAAGAGAGCCAAAAATGGATAGATTCTCTGTTTAATCTCACAAATGACAAAACTCAACCTACCTCACTATTTTTAGTTAGGAGTAAGTGTTAATTCTTCACGCTTGTTATAGTTAAATTTATGTTACAAAACCCAATGTAGTTAATCAAGCTTTCATCGTAACATGGTTAAAAATAGCGTTAATAAAAAGCCAGATAAAACAATTAAAAAGCGGCATCGCTTTTTTCTCAATCCTTATAGTGATTGTGCGTTCACTAAATGCCCCAAATGCGATAGTAAAACTAAGTTACGTAAGTTCCCTTTGGTAATCCACATTGAACCTAAACAGCTATTTTTACTCAATAAACAGTGTAAATATTGCCCAAGCTGCGACTTAATTATTGCTAAAAAACAGGAAATTGAGCCATTGATGGCTGCTACTTTTGTCCAAACAAATCCTCAAATTGTAGGTAATAACTATGTAGTTATGGGAACAGTTGATAAAAAAGATTGGAAGGAAGGCGACAAAAATTTGCTTTCCCCATCGGAAATGATCGGACGCATATACGTCTTCAAAGATGTTTGGAATTTTGAAGTCATTCCGGCAGGTTGGTATCCTAACGAAGAAAAATAATTCCAAAAAATTCTAAGTTTTTTATCATTATTAGTGAAGTTCAAAAAATTTTGGTAAGATTGATGACTCATTTCTTTTTAGAACGATTTTTTCTCCGAGATTGCTTTTGCATTTTTTTCTTATCCCTAGCTTTATTTTTAGATTTTTCAGATGTTCCAAGGCTAAATCCTTCTGGAATAAAAATATTATATGATGGCTCTCTCTCTTGTGGTTGGAAACAACTCCAACTCTCCATTTCTAAGATGATATCTTTAATAAAAGAATACTTTGTATTATTACGTAGTCTATTTAAAGCTTCTTCTCTCTCTACTACTAGATAAGTGCTTACATCTTCTTGGTCAATAAAAAACAAATCAACCAATTCTTCTTCAAATGCCCGATCTATTTGTTCTTGCAGTTCGACTGCACAAAGCTGTGCGCTATTGGTTACTAAAGTAGTTTGGATATAATAATCTTCTTTATCTAAAGTAGAAAACAGCTTGGCATAATATTGTATCACCTGTTCTCTAGTAATGACTTCTTGAGCTATTAAAACCAATAATGCTTCTAATGCAGCACCCCTTACATATTCATTGACTTCTGGATTTTCTATAAGTTGCTTTATCGGCTCAATATTTGAGCCACTAACGGAAGCAAGTATTCTGCATAAATCTTCAGTTACTATATCTCCAGTTACATCTAATGCCACATCCTCAGGAACTGAAAAAAACTTGATAATTGTAGGATATGCTGCTACTTCCCTAAATTGTGCTAGTAAATATAAAGCATGGATATGTAAAATATAGTCTGATTTTTCTAGTAGCTCTTCTAAATTGTTACTTAGTTTGTCTAAAATTTCTATTAATATAGATGTAATGGTTTCTCGCTCTTCAATGGCTCTTTCTAACGCTAAACGAGGAAATTCCTTAGTGTTATTTTCTAGTTGGGCTAAAATTTCTTCTATTTGCATCTGTCCAAGATTAGCACTGTTACTACTAATTAACTTAAAGTAGTTTATCAAACTGTGTACTGTAATTTATTAATTTTATCAAAACAGAATACATGCGTCAGTCGCCAGAATATAGGAAAGGTATTTTGTGCGACTGGCGGATAGCATAGCGTTAGCGAAGCGGTAGCGTTCGCGCAGCGTCTCATAGAGAGGAACGAGCGTCCGTAGGAGCGTCTGAATCAAGGGGCTTAAAACCCCCACTAAATCTGCATATTTAGTGGTCAACAATGAGCGTGGCGGGTCTGAATCCCCCACTGATAGCGACGCGGAAAGCGAGGAACGAGCGTCTTGATTCTGACTCCTGAATTCTGACTCCTGAATTCTTCTTCAATAAGTATTTCAGTGAGGTGAACAGGCAATCTAATAGTGCGGGATTGTTCTGCAATTGCTCAAGTTAATAGCTTAACTAATCCACCAGTAGGCGTAGGTTAATAGCTTATAGCCCCGGTTGGGATCAAACTTTTCTATACCCCTTTGTAAACCGATTGCTCGTTCTTGGATCAAATCTAAAAATTCTAAATTGCGGTTTTGATATTTTTTAGCAACAGATACTACCAGCCGCAGGTTTGCTGTCACCATTTTTTGTTTGGCTCGTTGCCCCAGCTTTTGTATTTGAGCAATTTCAGCTTCGGTTTTGTCAGCATCAACAGCTAACTCAGTGATAGTTGGTTTTCGTTCTAGTTGTTGGGCGAGTTCATTTTTTCTTTGTTCAATTGCCATCATCTGCTGTACCTGCCTGCCATAAGGAATTTCTTGGTCTGCGGTCAGCATTGGATAGCGGCCAATCTCTTGCAGGTAAACGCGAACCATGTCGGAACTAGGACTGGACATACAACTTGAGGGCTATTTACTAACCAGGGCGGACTTAAACTATACATCAAATAATTCAATTGCTGACTCAATTTTCCTGACTTAAATAGCCAAAAAGATTAACTTGGCGCAGACCCAATTCGTCGTTATACAAGAGTATTCTAGTTTTTTGTTTGTTTAACCAAGCTGATATTCGACGTTCATGTTGATCAAATCGGCTGCAACAACCTCTGCCACAACCGTGTATATCTCTGCTGGTCATCTGTAGTCCGCACAGCCAAAGATATTGCTTTTTTGTCACCGATGATGATCGCCAACTTCCTTGCGCGGGT
>JAESGI010000395.1_pt1 | contig 13005 bp, 10 predicted proteins | sample 9269671 | NCBI WGS metagenome assembly JAESGI01 (sample SAMN14515641, study PRJNA621666) | algae metagenome | isolation source: Nostoc indistinguendum CM1-VF10 and co-occurring heterotrophs from gravelly... | place: USA: Clark Mountains, San Bernardino, California | collected 1998-06-05 | reverse complement strand
GGATTGTTTTCCACTATACCCCAAAACATTCTTCTTGGTTAAACCAAATTGAAATTTGGTTTAGTATTTTGGTTCGCAAGCTACTCAAACGTGCCAGTTTTCTAAGTAAGGATGATTTAAAAAATCGTATTTTTGAATTTATTAACTACTTTAATCAAACAATGGCTAAACCTTTTAGGTGGACATACACAGGTAAAGTTCTGGCTATTTAATGGCCATTTTATTTACGCCGTGTTGTACTAGATTGTCTGGTTCAGTGCCGATTAGCTTACCAATTTCAGTTAGAATACCGCCAAATTAAAAGTAAAACACCTATCGTATTTTTAAACTAAGTATTAATTAAACTAAATTTTATTCTCATCAAAGTCATAGAAGAGGACATGGCTTGGCGATGCCGTAACCTTGAGCATAATCCACACCAAGAACTTTAATTTTCTCTAAAATAGCATCATTTTCAACAAACTCTGCAATAGTTTGAAGCCCCATAATATGCCCAATATGGTTAATTGCTTCAACCATTGCTAAATCAATAGAATTATCTACAATTTGCCTAATAAAACTGCCATCAATTTTGAGAAAATCTACAGGCAAATTTTTCAGATAAGTGAAAGATGACATTCCACTACCGAAGTCATCTAGTGCAAAGCGACAGCCAAGGTTTCTTAATTCATTGATAAATAAAGAAGCTTTACTTAAATTACTAATGGCAACAGTTTCAGTAATCTCAAAGCAGATCATTTGGGGTGGGATTTGATGCAAAGCAAATTGCTCATGTATGAATTTAATAAAATGCTCATCATTGATACTTGCACCTGAAAGATTAATTGCATAAATACAATTGCATTCCTGATTCTTTGATTGGCAATCGTTCCAAATATCACGATATTGTTGCCCTTGAGTAGCAAAAAGGGTACGAATTACCCAACGGTCGATTAAATGCATCAGATTATAACGTTCTGCGGCAGGAATAAATGCCATAGGTAATACTAAAGCCCCAGTTTCATCTTGCAAACGCAAAAGGACTTCATAATGTTGTTCTTTGATCTCAGTTTGCAAAACTGCGATAATCGTTTGGTAGTACAGACAAAATCGATTCTCTTCCAAAGCATGAGTAATACGCGTTACCCATTCCATTTCGCCTTTCTGTCGTAATAGATCGATATCGTCTACTTGATAAACGTGTACCCGATTACGTCCCCGATTTTTAGCTGCATAGCAAGCTGCATCTGCAAGACTTAATACATGGGCAACACTTTCAGTAAGCGTATTAATCATAACCAATCCAATACTGATGCCAATTGTAAAAAGCTTTTCTTGCCAGACAAATCGAAGCTCCTGAACCTTCTGACGTATGGAATTGCAAACTCGTTGTGCCTGCTCTATTGAACATTGATTGAGAAGTAAGCCAAATTCATCTCCACCTATACGGGCTAAAGCATCTGTTTTACGCACCTGATTTTGAAATAATGCTGTCACTTGACGCAAGAGTTCGTCGCCAGCAATATGTCCACAGGTATCGTTAACGATTTTAAATTGGTCTAAATCTAGATAGCAGAGGGCGTATTGTTCGTTATGCATCTTGGCATCGTTAATAGCCTGCTCTACATGGCGTTCAAACTCGCGTCGATTTACCAGCCCAGTTAAAGCATCATGGCTAGCTTGCCAAGAAAGTTGCCGAGATAAGCTGCGATTACGGGACACATCATGAAATACCATGACTGCTCCAATTATCTTACCGTTGCTAGCACGAATTGGAGCAGCGGAATCATCAATGGGAAATTCATTACCATTACGCGCAATTAAAATTGTATGGTTGGTAAGACCAATAGTTTTTCCTTCATGCAGAGCTTTTTCCAGTGGATTTATGACTGGTTTACGAGTAGTTTCGTTAACAATCTTAAATACTTCAGAGAGCGGCAATCCTTGCGCTTCTATTTGACTCCAGCCTGTCAGGCTTTGGGCGATGGGATTAAGATATCGTACTAGACCTAGAGAATCCGTAGTGATAACTGCATCGCCAATTGATTGCAATGTCACTTGAGCTAGCTCTTTTTCTTGAAACAGTGCTTCTTGGGCTTGCTGGCGCTCAACTTCTTTGCGCTGGCGATCGCTAATTTCAGCCGCTAGGGATAAATTGATTTGATTGAGCTGGGCATTTTTGCTTTCTAACTTTTGCGAATATGTTTGCAATTCTTGGTATAGTTCTGCGTTTTCCAGAGAAATTGCTGCTTGGGAAGCTAATAAACTTAGTACTTTCACATGGTTTTGGGTAAACGCACCTTTAGCGAGGTTATTTTCTAAGAAGAGAATACCTTTGAGTTTACTTTGATAAATAATCGGTAAACAAAGCACAGATTTAGACCGATTATTCCGAATGTAAGTATCATCAATAAAAAGTTTTTCCTCGGTTGCGTCATCCAATACTAAAGGAGATTGGCTTCTCGCGACATAATTAATTAATGCTACAGGCAAAATTGGACTTGTTTCTATTGGTTTAGTTGGCAACAAAATAGTGTTGTCTTTATCTACAAATCCCTCAGCTACTAGAACCCATTGGTCTGATTGTTGTAAGAGAAGCATCCCGGTTCTCGCTCCTGCATTTTCAATCATACTGTCCATTAATTTGTCAAGCAATTTACCCTGAATAATTTCATCAGAAAGTGCTTGGGAAGCTTTGATGACAGTAGCTAAATCTAATGTTGCTAAACCTAGTCCAGTTGTATCGGTGGCTGTAATCCCTATATTTGTTAGCGTTTTATCCCCAGGTAAGACTTGGGGGTAACGTTCTTTTAAATCTTGAACTTTTGCGATTGCGCCCCAGCGCAGATAACCATAGTAAGCATCTGTTAAATAATCTCTGGCAAGGCGTTCTCTTTTGCATACAAAGTAAAATTCTGCCGCCAATTCCGCAGCTAGAGCTTCTTCTTGAAAGTAACCATGCTCTCGTGCGTTTTGAATTGCCCGCTCGTAATACTCCATTGCTCGATAGTGTTGCCCTAAAACTTTTGCTCTTTCTGCTTCAATTAACTCGTACTTATGCAGAAAGTTCATAGGTGCAGCATTCGCTAGTTTTTCCATTTGCTGTTGGCGCAACTGGACTATTTGCAAGTAGTGATGTTGTTCTTCAGTCGTTGCATGGGGATACTGCCCAAGCAAAGCCAGCATATAATAAAAACTATGAACAGAGACATTTATTGTCCCCATAACACTACCGATATAACGTTCTGCAATCCTGGCATTTTCGATCGCCTGAGCGTACTTTTTATATAAATACAGTAGGTTCGTTTTGGCCAGGTAAAGAGCAGACAAAGCTGTTTGGTTATCGGCTGCGATTAATGTCTTTAAAATTTCTGTTTCATTAAAGCGGTCGCTAACTAATTCAAAGTTATGTGTTGATTTACCTGTTAAATTTGCTACCATCTGCTGCCAGATTTTGGCATAATCAATACAAACTTGATTGCTCAAACTATTGAGTAATTCTAACCGATGTTCGAGCTTTTGAGCAACGCTTTCTAAGTTCTCACCCGTATAAAACAAAGCAGATGAATAAAAAGCAGCAATATATGAGGCATATTGAACTTTGCCAACTTCCAAACCACTTTCAATCCCCTCTAACATTGGTTCTAATACGGCAGTGAGAGGGTCTTTAAAATGTCGAACATGACCATTAAAAATTTCGCAAATCTCAGCTTTGAGTTCTTTGGCATTGTATCGATCGAGAAGTCGCAAAGCTAACAGACAAGATTGATAAGCAGCATCGATTTCTCCTAACTGACCTGCCAAAATCGAACCATAGCAAGCATAGGCATAGGCCGCCATCGCTGAACTTCCATATTGAATGCACAGATCCACCATTGTGGAAACAATTGAGGTGAATAACTGAGCATCTGCAAAATAAGTGGGAGGGCCTGCTGCAATCATAATTCGCATTGCTGCCAGTTTATAATCGTCAGTCATCGGTGGCAGGCTACTTAAGCTCTCAACCGTCAATGAATTTTCATACTGGTTGGTTAAGGCATGAGGAAGCTCTTGACTTAGAGTAATCCCCAGCATTTCTAGTACTTGTAAGATAATAGTGATCGCTTCCTTCAACTTGTTCTGCGAAACGCTATATTGAATTTGAATTTCATATACCTTAACTTTATCTAGAATAGTTTTGGCCTTACTTAAAACAATATCTGCTAAGATTGCCGTTTGTGCAAAATTATTATTGAGAAACTCAGCTAAGGTTGCTTCTACATACAGTGCTAAGGTTAAATCATAATTCGTCTGCCAACTCGTTTCTGAAAGTAATCTTAATCCTACTTTTAAATACTTTAGTGCCGGGTCATAAGCTGTAGCTCTCTTGGCTTTTCGACCTGCCATCAAATTCAGTTCTGCCAGTTGATCTTTATACTTTTGTTTAGTTAGTAAGTCAACGCCAATATTTAATTGATTAACAATCTCAAAAATATTCTCTTCAAGTTCTACTTTTGGCGTATGCTCAAGTAGCAATTCTCCAATTCTCAAATGTGTGTAGCTACGTTCAGCTTTGGGGATAAGCGAATATGCTGCTTGTTGTACGCGATCGTGCAGAAATTTATAAGCGATCGTCAGAGGACTAGAAACAGCTAAAAGTGAAGTCTTTTCACTATCAGGTCTTTTACTAAATTTCTTTAGCTCGGTAACTAGGGGAATTTTATAGTATTGATTTAATGGCAAAATCAGTCCGAGCTGCAACGCTTCCCATAAAATTAATGCTGTCTCTGATAAAGACTTTTCATTGACAATACTCAGCACTTCCAAGGTAAATTTGTTACCAACACAAGCAGCTAACTTCAGAACGTTTTGAGTTGCTGGCAAGAGCTTTTGAATTCGGCTAACCATTAGTTCAACAACATTATCCGTAATGTTGATATCTAGCAGCTTTTCAATGTCCCGCTGCCAACAAGCTTGATTAAAGTTGAAAAACAGTAATTTATCTTGATAAAGCGATTTGAGTAGTTGCGATAAAAAGAAAGGATTGCCTTGAGTTTTATTAAAGACTAATTCTGCTAGAGAGTGCGTAGACACAGAGTGACTCATCAAGAGCGATGTCTCTTGATTGCTTTTAAATGTATCAGCAATTAATTGGTTAACGTCAACCAGATGTAACGGTTGAAGCACAATGTTGTTTATTGCCGCCCCTGTTTGCTGAAGTTCAGAGAGCGTTAGCATTAATGAATGAGCCGCAGTCACTTCGTTATCTCGATATGCACCTATCAACAATAGATATTTACTATTTGGGTCACTTATTAACAACTGAATTAATTTCAATGATGCTGAATCTGCCCACTGTAAATCATCTAAAAACAGTACTAAAGGATGTTCCAGTTGACAAAACACATCAATGAACTGTCTAAAGACGCGGTTAAATCGATTTTGAGATTCTGATGCTTCCAGTGGTGGGACTGCGGGTTGGGGTTCAATAATTCCCTCAACTTCAGGAATCACATCAATAATCACCTGACCATTGGCACCCAAGGCTTGTAACAGTTTTGCCCGCCAAATACTAATCCGTTCACTACTTTCAGTGAGCAATTGCTGCATTAATTCTTGAAATGCTTGAATCAGAGCAGCATAAGGAATGTTGCGCTTAAACTGGTCAAACTTACCAAAAATAAAATACCCATGCTGACGTATGATTGGCTTATGAACTTCATAAACTAGAGATGACTTACCAACCCCAGAGTAGCCAATTACGAGCATCATTTCTGTTGTGCCTTGACTGATACGCTCAAAGGCAGCTATCAAAATTTTGATCTCGAATTCACGGCCATAAAGTTTTTGCGGAATCGAGAATTGGCTATATAAATCTAATTGCCCTACTTCGAAGGGTGCAATTTCTCCAGTTGCTTTTAGCAATTTTAAACACATTTCCAAATCTGCTTTCAATCCCAACGCATTTTGATAACGCTCTTCTGCTGTTTTCGCTAAAAGTTTCATTACAACATCAGAAATTGCCTGGGGAATTTCTCTTAAGCCCAGATTTTTAGCAAATATACAAGGAGAAATTGGAGTTCTAGCAATATGGCAATGAACGAGTTCTAAAGGGTCAGTGCTTTGAAAGGGCAATTGTCGTGTCAGCATTTCATAGAAAACAACGCCCAAAGAATAGAAATCACTACGGTAATCAACTAAGCGGTTCATCCGCCCTGTTTGCTCAGGCGATATATAAGCAAGCGCATTTTCAAAAATATTCTGATTATTAATTATTTGCTTTTCTTCATACAAATAGGTCGCAAGGCTAAAGTCGTCAATTTTAACCTGTCCAGTTTGCGGATTGAACAGCACATTAGTAGTTTTTAAATTTTTGTGAATAATTTTGTATTGATGAAGTTTCACTAGTGTTTCAGCAAGCTGAATCCCAATGTGTAGAAAATTATTTAAACCGAGCGATCTTGGACTCAGGTATTTTGGAAGCGGGTTTCCTCCAAAATCTTCTAAAATCATTGCCCATAACTGATGGCTATCTTCTAAGATATAGCATTTAAGTACTCCTGCAATATCTAGTGGTTGAATAATTTTATATTCATATTTTAACCGAGCAATATCTTGGAGAGTTGGGTATTCTGTTTTAATATATTTTATTAGTACAGGTGTTTTATCGAATTCTTTAATCCCACGATAAAGAACTGTATTACTATCTTCTCGCATTAATTCTTTGTGCTGATAATCTTCTAGTCGCCTAATCATTATTTCTATTTAAAAATTAAATATAATTTTTCTATAAAACCCAATTTATGAATTATAGAAAAACTTAGACTTTTACTACTCAATTTATGACTAAATCGGTTAAACTTGCATTATTTCAACCTTCCGAATAAGACATTATGTAGTATATGTAAAAATTAAGTCAGCAAGGGAGGTATTAAGTAACTAAAGAAACTAAGAATAACATTTGAAGAGAGCAGTTCTTGCTGAGGGTAGAAGGCAGAAGGAACAATTAGGCGGAGATTCAGAACCCGCCTAATTGTAAGCGCCGTGTAGACGACGGGGTTTTAGACCGCAAGTTCGCTTTGGTCACAGGTAGAGGGCTGTTGCAGTATTGCCTTCTGCCTCCAGCAAAAACTGCCCTCTGCCTTTCTTGATAAATTAAGCAATAACCCATTATTTGTGCATTTTATCTTACCAAAATAATAAAATAGGTCAGTCGCTAGGTTATTGTTTACTAGGTAATTATGTGTTAAATTGGCTTTTTTTTGAAAATTTGTATCACTTTTCTTAGTGGCATTCCCCCAAGACCAAAATCAACAAAAGCAGCAAGGCTTGACCCTAGCGCCAACAAAAACATCGTCTTCATCATGACCCAATTAGCACAATACAAGCTTTGGTCAATCAACATCAAAAACTCCAGTCTATGCTTGAGTTTTAAGCTTTTAAATACTGATTAAACAGCCAGGGAAGCCGTCTATATTAGATTTGCATGGAGCGATAAACCAAAGGTAGGGGTGAATCCAAGTTTTCCTGATTTACCTGCTTTGTAACTGTAGTAATCAGGTGATGGTGGGGTGACAGATGACAGACAGGATCAGTAACAGCAGCATTGTTCGTCAGAAGTAATGCTTGGCAACGGCAACCACCAAAATCAAGCTGGCGGCGATCGCAACTTTGGCAAGGTTCAGGCATCCATTCTGTTCCCCGGAAGCGATTAAAAGCAGGTGATTCAAACCAAATCCAATCAAGTGAATGGTTACGAACGTTAGCAAATTCTAGTTCTGGAATTGAACTGGCGGCTTGGCAAGGTAACACATCGCCATTGGGAGCGATCACTAAAGCTCGATGACCCCAGCCACCCATACATGGTTTGGGATAATCTTCATAGTAGTCTGGAAGCACATATAAAATGCCCATTGGGCAGATATTTCGCTCTCTAGCTAATGCCACTGCCGCATCTGCTCGTTCTAACTGCTGGCGGGTGGGTAGTAAAACAGTACGGTTGCGATATGCCCAGCCATAATACTGAGTGTTGGCTAATTCAACTCGGTCTGCTTTTAAAACCTCACACAGCTCTAAAATCTCATCAATCCTGTCTAGGTTTTGCCGATGCAGAACAAAATTAAGTGTCAATGGAAAACCCAAAGCTTTTACTAATCTTGCTGCCTCTAGTTTTTGCTTAAAAGAGGGAGTTCCAGCAATATAGTCCGACTCAGCAGCACGACTATCTTGGATACTAATTTGTACGTGATCGAGTCCGGCATCACGCAGCTGTGTAGCTCGTTCTGGAGTTAACAGTGTAGCAGCAGTAATCAAAGTAGTATATAGTTCGGCTTTAGCTGCTGCTGCCACAAGTAATTCTATATCTTTTCGTAGCAGTGGTTCACCGCCGGTCAAGCCAAGCTGTAACACACCCAAATTCGAGGCTTGCTGAATCACTCGCAACCAATCTTCGGTGGAAAGTTCTTGACGATATTGGTGATCGCCAGAATTAAGCGGGTTGGAGCAGTATGGACAACGCAGTGGGCAGCGATACGTCAATTCGGCAATTAAGCTTAAAGGTCTATCAATCGTCATTGTTAGTAATAGTGCTTAGTTTAAATCTATTCCACTTGAGAAATTACTCTTTTGGGTTGGAAGTAAAAATTCTGGTTCTATTCCTTCTACAATTAATAGCCCTCGTTCACTAATTCGAGAGAGCAGATGGCGCACGTCTTCTACCACATTTTCACCCTGGTACTGTTTCTTCAACTTTGCAGCAATCGCACTCAGAGTTCGCTCACCGTTACAAAGTGCTAGAATTGCTGCTGCTGTAGAGTTTAATTTTAGTGCCCCTTCTGGAACCAGGAGCCAATGTTGCTTTCTCAGATCATCCCAACGTAAACGCATACCACGAACTAGCCGAGGTCGGGCATGATTCTCTATACTACTCATTTAATTCGTAATTCGTAGTTAATGTTATGGGGATTAGGGACGAATAGCACGCTTGTTAAGCTGAAGAGTCTGCAGGGTAAGGATTGCAGAGGGGCAGGCGTGCAGGGGTGCTCTTGTGCAGAGGGGAATTTCTAAATATCCGTTCGTATACCTAAAACTTCTTGTTTCTCCCCTGCTCCTTTGCTCAAGAGCATAAGAGCTGCCTCAACGATTTTCCCTTTTCAAGCGTGCCATTCGGATTAGGGATAAAGAGAATAACTGTTAACTTTTGTCTGTTGTCCCCTATCCTCTATATCCTTCTTGAGGTCTAGTATCGCCCTGTTCAATTGCCTCTAACTGGCTCCACAACAAATTGCACTTGAATACTAAAGCTTGTACTGCTCGTTCCTGAGACTCACGAGTTCTACAGTGTTTGAGGACTTGCTTAAGGGCATATTGAGCATCTCTAGGTGCTTGGTGAAGACGTGTTCGAAAGTAGTCAAATCCAGCAGGATCGATCCACGGATAATGCTGTTCTAATGCAACTAAGCGTACTCGAATGGCATCTGGACCAAACAGTTCAGTCAGTGATGCAGCCACTGCTTCAATCCAGGGTCGAGTACGACAAAAGCTAACGTAGGCATCCACTGCATATTGAACTCCTGGCAGTACGTACTGGTCTTCTAAGAGTTCTTGACGAGACAATCCTACAGCTTTACCGAGTTTTAACCATGCATCAATACCACCTTCGCCCTCACCTTGACCGTCATGATCAATGATGCGTTGAATCCATTCCCGCCGCACTTCTAAATCAGTGCAGTTTGACAAGATAGCAGCATCTTTAAGAGGAATACTTTTTTGATAGTAAAATCTATTTGCTACCCATCGAAGTACTTCTGTTGGCGTTAAATCACCACTGTTCATCCTTGCATGAAATGGATGCAGATGATGATAGCGGCGATGTTGCGATCGCAATACAGCCTCTAGTTCTGTCTGAGTCCACGGGAGAGGTTCTTCAACTAATTCCAACACGCTTTTTCTTACACCTCAAAATTACAATTCGATGGTTAGACCATCGTAACCAACTTCTATTCCTGCGGCTTCAACAATTTTGCGCTCCTCTGAATCAGGTAAAAGAATTGGGTTAGTGTTGTTGATGTGAACGAGAATTTTCCGAGGACGGCTCAGATTAGCAAGGCTTTTTAAACTAGTGTTAAGGGGTAGGGCAAACGCATCTAAATTACTCTTGATCACAACGAAGCTTAAGAACCAACGAAAAAATCAGGATTTCGCGTTTGATTATTTTTAAAGCCCCAAAGCGATCGCCTAATTTCTTCGCAATAAGCAAGAGTTAATGACATTATTTTTAGCTCTATTGAGAATAGACTTTACTTATTGACATGATGCGGCCGCCCTATGTTAAGGGGTAAGTGTCCCATATCGCGTGCATAAAGATTTGATATTCCTAAAGCCAACAACTCATAATTGTCCCAGCAAGTCCCATCTACTAAAATGCAGTCACTATACTCAAACCGCTCTAGTATCTTTTCGTTAAGTCCAGCTAAACCTGGAGCATAAGTAGCAACTTTGCCAGTTGTGCGATCACGAAATGTCAAACCTATAACCCAAATGCCATCTAAATTTGTCTTGTGGCGCATATATTTTGGTGGTTTGGCTGCTAATGGAAATACCTCCACTTCCAAACCATCTGCTCCATTCAACCCCAGGTTTATAGGTACATAAGGTTCAAGTACAGACCATTCCACACCACAATAGCTTGCTAACGTAGACAGCAGAGGAAAACCTTCTGTCAAAGCCTTATGTACTGTTTCTGTACCGTATACGCGCAATTTTTCCGTAGATTCTCTAAGGATAATCAGCCCAGTGGTATGGTCAATCTCTGCATCAGTTAACAAGACACCTGCGATCGGGCTTGACCGAATTGTAGACAGTTGTCCTTCCCGCAATTTCTCCAACTGCGGACGTACATCTGGAGAGGCATTAACCAAAAACCAGGGCTGATTGTTTTTCCTTACTGCAATTGATGACTGATTTAGCCAATTTACATTTACACAACTTGTGCGGACTGCTTGGCAATTGGGACAGTTACAATTGCATTGGGGAAAACCACCACCTGCGGCAGTACCAAGAATTTTTAGGAACATAAAAACACAAAGCAGGTAGAGGTTTTAATTCAACAATTAAACTTAGTACCTACAATTATTGCCCATTAAGAATGTATGTGGTAATTTCCATGCACAAGTCAAGCTCATCAAAGTCTGGTTTTTCCCAATCAATTGCTGACTTAATATTTGGAGGATGAAATGAACTTCTAGCAGAGGCATCCTCACTTAATTTTGAGCTATTGCTTTCTTGTTTTTGCATAGAGTGATTGTTTGTTTTCCTAATCATTATTTACTCCTCTTGAAAAAATGTTCAGTTCTTTATTTGGTCTGCAATTAATTCTGGTAATTTTAATTACTATTTGTCTTATTTGCTGACTCAAAATATCTTTGCTTTAGGTAAACTATGTTACACAAGAAATGTACCAGAGCGAACGCACGGGATTTTCTAAACCCTTGCTGGGCATGGATATTGATGAAAAAAAAGACTAGATTAAAAAATGCCGGAACCCAAGTATTAAAGGATTGTTATACAATAGATGCCTTTGCCCTAAGAAATGTACAGTATTTTTACGTAACTTTTCACTTTCCCATCTCCTTGACAAATCCTGCTTTTCTTTAACTTGTCACTAACTAGGTGAACTTTTTATATTACAACTAGGGTCAGAAGCATTGCTTTTATCAAAAACGAACCTAGCAGAGATACTACCACTACTTCGTGAATAGCTGCCACCCAAATAACGCTATTTATAATCTTGGATGCCCGCATCATCTATATGAATCTTGTAGTGGGTAGGGTTCCTCCGTCGCTATAAGCAACATTTGTTTTATTACTGCGACTACTAACAAACGTCTTTCCGTTTGTGCGTATTATTACTTAAAATTTCTTTTTTTAATGAATTACGTAAAAACTTGCAAGCATAAATCGTTCTTAATTGAGTATACCAGTATAGTAAGTACTACTTTAGTCCCAGATATATTTACATTGAATACTAGTGCCTTAGCTTCTTAATTTTACATATCCAAGAGCTTTGGAATGAGTAAATATAAATATAAGTCTGGAGAAAAGTTTTTGATAAATTCAAATATTGTTATTAATTATTGCTAATAAAAAGCGAAGTGTGTAATGAATAATATTTTACTAACAAGCAACAGTTTTCTAAAGAAAATCGTATTCCAGGTACATTTCATACAGCAAAAATTTAACTTTACTCGATATTACTCACCGAAAGAACGCTTAAGAGTAGCAATTGAACAATTAGCAAATAATACAATAGAAACTAATCTAGCTGTAATTGATGATTTAGAGCAAATTAGCCATGAGTATCAACAATACCAATGGTTAACTATAGATATTCTAACTGCTTTTGTGCGGGCTAATTCTCCTTGTATGCCCCAAGAGAAAATAACAAGCAACTCAACAGTAAAAATTCGCACAGATATTCAAGCAGCCCTTACAGTTATTGCTAGAAGAAATACAAATAAAGACCTAGAAAATGAGCAAATTGATTTGAGTCACACGGACATGAGGGGAGTAAACCTGAAAGGGGCCAATTTAGAACAGGCAAACCTCTATCAAGTTAATCTCTCTGGAGCAAATCTGAGAAAAGCAAACCTAGCAGGGGCAATCTTGAGTGCAGCTAACTTAGAAGGGGCAGACCTCACAGGAGCCAATTTAAAAGGAGCAATTCTCAGCGCCGCTAACTTAAAAGGAGCAAACCTTTCTGGAACCAGCCTGCATCAAGCAAATTTATATTTAGCTAGGCTATATGAGGCAATCCTTGATGGTGTCATACTCAACGGGGCAAATCTAAGGGAAGCGAAATTCTCGCAATAAGACATCACTATATCCCTGTTTTGTTACTCTCGGAAAACAATAATTAAAGCCTGAAGGGGGGACAAGCACCCGAGAGCCTTTGTGCTGTCTTAAGTTGAGCGAATTATGGTAAAAAAAGATAGGTCAGTATTGTCAATAAGACCTATCTGTTGAAAATGTTACCTGAATTATACCAAA
>JAESGI010000394.1_pt1 | contig 13030 bp, 6 predicted proteins | sample 9269671 | NCBI WGS metagenome assembly JAESGI01 (sample SAMN14515641, study PRJNA621666) | algae metagenome | isolation source: Nostoc indistinguendum CM1-VF10 and co-occurring heterotrophs from gravelly... | place: USA: Clark Mountains, San Bernardino, California | collected 1998-06-05 | reverse complement strand
GTTGAGGATTAATTTTAATAGCCCAGTCAAAAGCCTCTTGCGCCCCCTGAGAATTATTTGCTGCTTCTAACTTTCGTCCTTGAGTTACTAAGTAGTTACTTAACAAGGGTATAGACAGAATAATACCCCCAACAATTATTAAACCTCTTAATGCAAGCTTGCTATATTTAACTATTTTAGAATTAGCTAATCTATAATTTTTAATTTGCTGAGGCAGATTTTTTAACCTCTGCAAAATCACTTGAGTACTTTGTGGACGTTGCCCTGGTAAAGGATCTGTTAACTCATCAATAAAATCAGCAAAAGGTTTGTCAATCTGCGGTGCTTTGTTTCTCCAGATTAATCTTCCTGTTTTTTTGTCTGTAGGTAAATCAATTAGTTGAATTGCAGTAAGTAGATGGATGAAAGTGCGACCTAAAGCATAAAAATCTGATTGCGGTACTGCCTGTCCATCCATTTGTTCTGGTGGAGAATAACGAGGTGTACCAACAGATGTAATTTCATACTTTCCTCCTCTAGTTGTGCTATCTCCTCCACTTCCACTTATTTTAGCTAGGTAAGTGCTAGTTACTCTTCGTACCACACCGAAATCCACTAATGCTAATTGATCATTTGACTGGAGAATTATATTAGAAGGCTTAATATCTCTGTGAAAAAAATTAGCCTGGTGTACTGCGACAAGAATTTCAACTAATTGTTTTACCCATTCTAATGCTTGAGATTGCGAAATACACCCGTTAGATTCTATCCACTGCTCTAAATTCTGTCCCTCGATTTTATCCATAACCAAGCAATGTAAGGTTAAAGAACTATTGATAGGAACAAAAGTGAAAAAGTCATCTAAGGTACTTTTGGGAATCTTTGGATGATGGATTAGCCGTAAACTAAGAGATTCCCGCTCGATTAACTCAACCAGTTTCGGCGAGTTGAATTTTAGAACTTTCATAACTCGCTGCTTGCGGACAGGATTCCATTGAGTACCAGCATCCTCCACTTCAAAAACTTCAGTATAGCTGAATGGATTTTCATTCAGAGGTCTTAATGGCTTAATCAAACGGATGCGGTTATTAATTAGCAGCGAAGTACTACAAAAAAGACATTTTTCAATGTCTTTAGGATTTTGACGTTGCTCGCATAGGGGATTTATACAGTAACTCACATTCGCAGGAGGATAGCCAGATATAAACTACCTACCCTAAATCTAGTCTTTCTTCCTATCAACGATAATGTAAGTGAAGATTTAAAATTTTGAGTAGTCATTTTCAATAAATAAAGTATATTTTATAACTTCAAAATAAAGAATAACTAGGAAAGTTGTTAATATTTGTGTATCGGTAGTAGTTTAACAGCAGCATTTAAAGTAATCCATTTGATAACTGCTACTGTGATCTAGTGACGGCAGTAGTTTTATTAACTACTTTTTCAAGATGTGCGTAAGTAATGATTCTACTCTATCTTTCGTCCCCTTTGCATAATTGGTGACTTGAGTTATTATTTATTTGGAGCAAACAGCTATCAAGTAGAGAAATTAAGTATCACTGAGTTTTATTTGACACTATTAATTGGCGGCTGCATCGAGAAAAAGCGTATGGGGTTGATCGCTCAAACAACAGAATGAGTATAACTATGGATTCTAATGCTGTCCAGATACTAAAATCACCAGTCTATTCTCCCCTTGCTTCAAAAAAACAAGAGCTTTTAGGGCAAAAACACTCTTCTGTGACAGTAAGTTTTGATGAAACTTTAGTAATAGTCAATGATTTAGTGCTTGCCAAAAGAGGTAGATACTTATCTCAACCAGAGATACTTATTATGAGGGGAGCGTGGCATAACCGTGAGTTTGTCGAGATAGCAGAAAATTCAGCTTATAGCGTCAATTACTTACAACGAGGCGTAGCTACTCGGTTATGGGATATACTCACGAAAACAATTGGAAATGGCAAGCGAGTTACTAAAAAGAATGTACGGAATTTTTTAGAGCAAGTTGCACAAGAGTATTATACTCAATCTGCTTCTACTAGTGAAGAAAAAAGCTCCCCTGTCAAAAATCGGATACAAATCACAGGAAGTAAACCTCCTGACATCTCAAGTTTTTATGGACGCGCAGGAGAACTATCTTGCTTAAAAGAATTAATAATAAAGCAACGCTGCGTATCGTTAGTAGGGGTAGCAGGTATTGGTAAAACTGCATTAGCTGCAAAGCTAATACAAGAGATTAGTGTAGAATCAAAACCCAAATTTGATTGCATAATTTGGAAATCAGTTGCCCATGCACCACTGTTTCAAGACTTTATAGCGGAGCTAATAGAGCTAATCCAACCTTTAGAGCCTAAGCTAGACTCACCTAAATTTACTCAAGCAATGGTTTCAGCATTGATCAAGCAGATGCAATTGCGCCGATGTCTTTTGGTATTGGATGAATCTGATTCCTTGTTTGAAACAACTAATTTAGAGCAACACCTAGAGTACAAACTATTTTTTCGCAGATTAATAGAGGAAATGGATCAAAGCTGCTTGCTCTTAACTAATCGAGTTTTTCCTGATGAATTTGAGGATCTTATAATAGCAGGACGTCCTATTCAATATCTAAAAATAAAAGGTTTAGAGACTGATCCTGCAATGCAACTTCTATTTGATCAAGGATTGGATGACGAAGAGAAATGCAACGAATTAATTAAAATTTACTACGGCAATCCTTTAGAGCTAAAGACGGTAGTTACCAGAATTCACCATTTTTTTGGCGGAAGTGTTCAAAAGTTTTTTGAAAATAGAACTACGCTTTTCAGTACCCAATTTCAAGCAATGCTTGATAAAGCCTTTGGTTATTTATTAAGTAAAATTCAACAACAAATTATGATTTATATAGCAGAAGAGTTAACTTTAAACTCAAAACCTGTTAAATTTACTAGCTTATTAAATGGCTTGAATCAAAAGGAATCAATATCGTTATCAATATCAGATTTAATTACAGCATTAGAAGGGTTGGAAAAGCAGTTTTTAATTGAAACTATTAAGGATTCTGCTTCTGAAGAAAGTAGCTTTACTCTTCAACCTATAGTCAAAAAATATATTAGGAAAAATATACCAGGACTGGTGCATACATCTAATGCTTCACCAGAATTAGCGCTCACATTTTAACAGAGGTAGCTATGATTGCAGGCAAACTAGAAATCACAATTAAAATTAATGAACTGCCACAACCTAAGGACATAGAGAACGGTTGGCAGCATTTTGACTTAGACTGCGACAGACAAATCATTTCAGCCACAGTTAAAGTAAAGATTTGGAAGAAACTGGCCGATGCTGCAAGTAATTATTCTCAATGGGTAGGAGAAATTGTAGGTAAACTTGGACAGCAAGCAGAACAGGGTTTCGTGTTAGAGAAATCCAACATACAAGTTTTCGAGCGCAAGCCCAAGGCAGAAACGACCTCTGCGTTAGGTGCTACTTCTTGAAAAAGCGATTACCCAATTAGGGTAAGCTGGAACAAACGCTGGTAAATATGGAGGAGTCAAACAAAAAAAAATCAGAATCTCGCTAGATACGGAAAGAACACAAGTTGTGTAAAATCAAGCGGAATAGTTACGTAAAGGAGATAGAGGTGAAGAATTTACAACAATACCCGCATTTAACGCACAAAGCGCCACTAGGGAGTCGCGCTTTGTACGAATCTTAAATTTCATATAACCTCAGAGCGGGGTTGATCTCGAAGGAACAAAATAAGTGGTTGTTAAAGTTTGGCGACTGAGATTACCACTAAAATTGTCCGACTGAGTTTATCCGCGCTGCTTCCCCTATTGTACAGGGGTTGTTACCAGATCGTCGAATTTTTGGTGGCAAATTTTGGCTATTAAAATTCTTCTTTGGGAAATGTTAAATTTAATTAAGAAATATCCCGAATTTCGTAGCAAAAAGCATAGCAGCGCGAGTAACAGTTACCAGTTATCAGTTGGAATTTACAATCCTTGATAACTGTCAACTATTGACTGATAACTGATACAACCCCCTCTGAAGCTTGTAAACCGAGTTATCAGAGGCGAAATCATGAATTATAGCAAAACCTCCAAGGGCGCAGTAGTTGAGCGCATTGGGTCAGATAGTAAGATTACACATCTTGTATGCAGTCTAATAGAGGGGAATTTCAGCAATATCCTGGCTAGAGCGAAAATTGTCAGATTTTTTATAGGATTGGAATTGGCTTTTAGTGTGGGTTTGCTGCTGACACTAGTGGTGGGCCACACTATTCATGCGTGGTGGCTAGCATTAGGGTACAAATTATGCTGACACTAGATAGAGAAAGCTTAGGAGCATTTCATTACGATGATCTTAACAGCAGTATCAAAGACACCTTCGCTGCCATAGACCAATTTGAGTTGCAAGCAGTAGAACAGATTCGTCTCATGCATGACGAGCGGATGTACAGAATCGCTGGGTACAAAAACTTTGAACAATATTGCCAAGGCGAATTGCATGTATATGGTGGCTATCGGCGTATAAATCAACTCTTAGGGGCATCAAAAGTTATTGTTGCCGCAGGAGAGTTGGGGCCACAGATTAAAAATGAGCGCCAAGCCCGTCCTCTTTTGAGGTTAGCCAAAGAACCAGAAAAACTTATTGCTGCGATAACACTGGCTTTGTCATCAAACCCAGAACCTAGTGAATCAGATTTCGCTGCTGCGGCTAATATTGTTGCTCCAATGCCAAGAGGAAAAAATAAATTCCATCAGGAACCATTGGTTCCGAAAAATGCCATCACAATTTCATCACCAGAACATCCCCGTTATGGGGAATCGGCAGTTACTGTTGCAGACGCACCGAATAATTCGCAGCAGATTGTGACTTTCGCTGATGGTGAAAGGCTGTTGGTAAACAACACTGATTTGGATGACGCAATTGTGTCCGAATCGACTGAGCGTACATATCCTAAAGTTTATGTCGAAGCGATTGCAGCACTTAAAGAGCAACATAAGCTTGAGTTAGAGCGCCTGGAGCAGGAAGTGAGGATTGGACTACAAGCAGAGGTGTCCGCTAGAGCCGAAGCCCAAGTCAGTGAGCAAATCCAATCTCTGCAAAACCTGTACAGGCAACAGAAGGAGGAAAATATTCAGTTGCAGCAGCGCTTAGACGAGATGGAATCACTACGGCAGTTGGAAACTGAGAACCAGCAACTAAAAGAGCGCATTCGGGATTTGGAAAACGCCTTTGAGCCGCATCAATTACAAGACTGGGGGAATACTTACACTAAACTTGGGGCTAAAGCATTAAACAAGAAGGTTCAGCAACCACTGGAGAAGACAATTGATTTGAGAACTCTGGCAGCCGAACCACCCAAAGAAAATGCGACTGAATGTCTGCGCCTCATGGGTATGGCATTGAAAAACTTAAGCGTTGCCATGAACAATACCCAAGCTCTTGAGGCGGCGGCGATAATTTTGGGTACTAGTCCCACACAGTCAGCCGTTGCAACAAAGACGGAGCAATTACAACTATTACCCCAGGCTATTAGGGAAATTAGGCAAGTACTTGCACGTATTGAGTTTACATGGCTTGACTTTTGGGCTGTGGCTGAAAAATACGAGGTGATAAAACCAGACTACTGGGCTGAACTTACCACCCAGGAGACTGATTTAATCACACAAGCCAAAAAAAACAGTGAACAGTTAACAGTAAACAGTGATGACTGATGACTGATGACCGAATAATTCGCACTCTTGCTAACGCCCCGCTTTGCTAACGCACTCTTGCTAACGCCCCGATGCGAAGAGAGCAATTAAAGACAAGAAATTATTTAATTGTTGAATTGTTAATTAACGGGTTTGGAAGCTAACTCTGATTCAGAGAATCAGTGAACTTAATTCAGGGGTGGGTTCAAGTGCCCTGTGAATTCAACTGCAAATTGCGTTAGCGGAGCGGGGCGTTAGCAAGAGTGTCAATTGCGAATTGCCTTGACTGCGGCATAGGTGCTGCAAGTCGCTCACAAAGTCATGGAAAAATTTAGGAGAAAAGTGAATACAACAACTTCTATTGCACTTAACGGTGGCAACAAAGAGAGCAAAGAGCCTAAACCAGATTGCAAGGTATCAGTTGAGCAGAGGGAACACCCTATTGTTTATCCAAACAATCTCACGGCTGCCCAATACCATGAGTTGTTAGCTGGTAGCGCCATTCATCCGGCGTTGATTAAGCGCAACTTCTTCCATGTAGAGGGAGAATCAGTTTATGATTTCCTGTTCATATCTGATAAAATCCCACGCAAGAATGCGGGTCGGGTCACGGATGGATACATCAAAATGTATCAGCACCTATTACTGGGTGGGACGTGGATTCAGTCACTTGACCCATTCAAGAACTGGCAACCGATGGAGTGGGGGCGGATTAAGCCCAACTTCCCGCGCTTTGATTGGCACTCCTGTAAACCAGTTAAATACGAGTCGCCACCCAAAACCGCCAACCGCGTTACCTATTTCGATGTTCCCAACTGTGTTTTGAGTAAAATTGCACAGCGCTATAACGTTTCCGATATTCAAAGAGTGCTTTTTGCAAAACGTGGGAAAAAGCTAAAAGTTAAAAGCCGAAAGAACTCTGCTTTTGGCAATGGCACTCTCTTGCATTCGCTCTTGGAACTAGAACAATACCAGGGAACGCTAACGCAAATCGCGGAATATAGTTCCTTTTTAGGACTGTGCAGAAAAAGTATACTCAATCCCCTAATATTTTGGTCATGGGTAAAGCAGCACAAACAGGAGAACATCGACTCTCAGCAGAAAAATTTACAAATTACTTTCTGGGAGTGGGTAAAGCAACATCCAGAGATTCCGATTATCTTATGCGAGGGTGAAAAGAAGGCCGCCTGCTTGCTCTCCTTGGGATTTGTAGCGATCGCACTCCCTGGAATTTGGAACGGGCGCGTGGGTAAACAGGATTTTGATGAACGGTTGCATCCTGACTTAGTACCAATGGCTCAGGCGGGACGCAAGTTCATAATTCTTTTTGACCACGAAACAAAAGCTAAAACTAGGTGGTCGGTGTTTCAAGCCACTGTTCGCACTGCCAAAGCGATTGAGGCAGTAGGTTGTGAATGTGAAGTTGCATTACTGCCGGGGCCAGAAAAAGGTGTAGATGATTTCGTGGTAGCCAGGGGTGAAGATGCTAACGCTCTACTGACCGCAATCATCGATGATGCTAAATCACTAAAAGATTACCAGCGCTCGTATCGGGCTAAGAAATGGGGACTTAGCAAATACAAACCAGATGTCACTATTAACGTCAAGTATCTCTCTGAGGCTTTGTGCATTCCTGAACTTGAAGAAAAATGCTTGAGAGTGCCTGAGCTTTATGAGCTTGAAAAGGAACAACTTTTCACGCCATCTATAAAAGGACATCCTCCGAACAAGGAGTCTACCGATTCTGGCGGAGTTGATTCAGACAAATCGAAGAAATCCCCTACCTTCAATTTCCCAAAATCAGGACTAGTCGTACTCTGGAGCGACATGGGCACTGGTAAAACTGAACTTATGCGCTGGTGGCGTGACCAAAATCCTAATGCCAGATTTCTCAACAATGGACATCGGGTTAACTTGTTGAAAAATCTTGCCGAACGCTTGCGGACGGCGATGTATTCCGACTTGGGTTACACAGGTTTAGCCCAGGCCCAAGCCCTTAGTATTACTATTGACAGCTTGCATAAGCTGAATACTCAATCTCTCACCTACGGCTGCATATTTATAGATGAAGCCTGCCAATACCTCACCCACTTACTACACAGTAATACTTGCAAACAACACCGTGCAGCAATCCTAGAAGTACTGGAATATATAGTATACAACGCGCCACTGGTCGTCATCGCTGATGCACACATGGATGATTTAACGGTAAACTTCTTTCTTGCAATGCGACCCAAAGGTGAAGTACCTTACATCATTAAAAACGAATGGCGAAACGGGGAGCGCACAATTTATTGGTACGAGGGGGATAATTCTAGCGCTCTAGTCGCCCAAATCTCGGCAGCGCTGATGCTTGGTGAGAAAGTCATGGTTGCCAGTGACAGTAAGCGTTTCATCAAAAAACTCGACAAATCTTTTACAATCAAGTACGAAGAATCTAGTAGTTCGCCAAGTGAACTTGGCGGGGAAAAGGTTAAAGGGGATACTTCGACTGCGCTCAGTAACCAGGAAAAGGAAGAATTAACAGATTCCTCTTCCTCCACCCTTTTCCCCTTACCCCCTTGCCCAGCCCGTAGGGCTTCATGGCGCATTTGGTCGGTTCATTCCGATAATTCTGGCAGTGATGAAAATGTTGCTTTCATCAAAGATATCACCAACGCCGTCAAAAACTTTGATGCCTTGTTCACTTCCCCTAGCCTGGGGACTGGTGTCGATATTTCTGAGTATCATTTTGATTTAGTGTTCGGTGTCTTTCACGGCGTTTCCCAAACCGCTACTGAGTGCGCTCAACAGCTTTACCGTTATCGTCCAAAAGTTCCGTTTCATATTTGGGTGGCCCCGCGCCCTCCCTTTGGTTACAAGGATACCAATGCTACCAAGATTAAAGAGCGCTTGCTCCAAACCAATGAAATGACTGCTTTTCTGTTGCGGATTGACCGTCAAACAGGCAAGCGGGGCGCAGAGAAAGATTGGGCGCTTGAGGCTTACTGCCAAATTATGGCTAACCGCCACTATTCTCTTAATAATCTGCGTGATGATTTGCGATCGCTTCTCACCGAAATGGGCAATACATTTATATATGTGGGCAGTGATTCAGATCCTCAATCTCTTGAAAGTCTTAAAGCGGCAGCACAAGCTTTGGATAGTGCCCACAATTCGGCTGTTGCCAAGGCGAACAATATTACTTTGAGTGAGTACCGTGCCCGTCAGAGTAAAGATTACCTTGACCCTAATGAAATTTTTGAATGTGAAAAGTTCCGCATTTCTGATTCTTACGGCATCGAAGTAACCGAATCACTCGTAGAAATGGATAAAGGTGGTCGCTTAATTAGAGCTATCGCTGGACTTGAGGCAATTTTAGCCCCACCCGAAGAATCGTTTACTGACCCCAAAACTGGGCGAAGTTATCCTACCCCACCAACAATTGTCACCCAAAAAGACCGCACCGAACGCGACAATCTACCTTTGTGCATCGACTGGGGCAATTATTCCGCACGGTGGCTTGCTAGATTTAACTTGGGACTGCACCAAATTCTCTTAAGTTTAATGAAGGGTGAAGAAGTTACCGCCGACGATTCCACCTTACTCAAGATGACGGAGATCGCTATACATTGTGCTGCTCACGTCAAAGCAATTCTTGGGTTTACTATTCCTAGTGACTGTAAACCTATTTGGTTGCTAGCTACTTTAGTAGAGCAGCTGGGGCTAAAACTGACTTTCCGCAAGCAGGGCAAGCGCGGTCAACAGGTGAAACTTTTTTCTTTATCTAAAGAGGAATTAGAATTTGCAATGCATGTAATTGTTCATCGTGAAACGAAGCGTAATCAAAAAGAAAATCGAACCTATTATGCGGCTCAAACCCCTGCTGCGTATAGTGTAAATCCTAATCAGCAGCCCGTATCCGCCCCCCTCCTTGATGCTATAGGGAACTCCCATTGCCAAGGGGAGGATACTACCGAATTTGAGTCGCCCCCAACCGATCGCACTACCCTACTTCATTGTGTGGAAATGCTACGCTCTGGCATTAAGCAGGGGGTGGACGCGATTAAGGGCATCCTTAAGCGATGGGTTGAGGATTTGCGCTGGGAGACGGTGCTGGAACTTGAAGCGATCGCCGCGAGTGAATTGCGATTTGTGGAGGCTCAAGTCCCGGAATTTTACGCCTTGCTGAATGAAGAGGTGTTGCCGATGGACGGGTAACTTAACCATGAAAACCTCTTATTCGTGCGTTTACCCTCTGCTTGATACCAAAAACCCCAAATCCTTACACTGCCAATGTTTACTTCAGGAATCGAAAAAATAGGTTATGGAAACTAGAATTTACCAAACCTATTTTTTGACTCAAAGCGATCGCTGACGGTAGAGCTGTAGAGGAATAATAAAGTTCAACAATTTCTGTTAGGTGCTTTATCCCGCTCCAAGCATCCGTCCATAAATCGCTTGAAAGAGCCTGTACGCCGCGCCCACGCTACGTTATTACTAAAGCGATCGCCACCGACTCATGGCGGTTACGCCATCGCTCTTAAGGCGGGGCGTAGCTGATAGCTGATTGCGCCCACATTCTCTTAGCATCACTCTCCTAATTGTTCAACTTTTTTATTTGAGTTTGGTGTCTCTGTGTTGAAAAAGTGGTGTAATAATCCCTTTTCCAGCCCCAAATTGTTCAACTTATTTTTACGGGACTTGCACCCAAGACTCTAAATCAATGCTTTGAGAGACTAGAATTGTTGGACTTTTTTATCTACTTACAGGTAGAGCTATGAATGGAAATTGCAGTGGATTGGTGAGAGAATAATGATTTAGAAAGACGCTTGGCTCAAAAAAGGGCAGGTGTAGTGCTTTTTCATCATGGCTTCTGAAACGACACCGCTTCTCAACTTAGTGTTGGCAACGCCGCCGCCCTTAACACTTCACCCAGCCGCGGTCTATTTGTCTAGCCTGACATCTTCTTCCCGGCGAACGATGGAAAAAGCACTAAATGTCATCGCCCGAATGCTAACGGCTTCGCTTGAGAGTGATGCATTGTCTTTGGATTGGTCGAAGTTGCGTTACCAGCACACAGCAGCAATTCGCTCAGTGTTGATGGAACAGTACTCTCCGGCGACTGTAAATCGGATGCTTTGTGCTTTACGGCGGGTGCTGAAAGAAGCACAGCGGTTGGGGTTAATCAGCGCCGATGATTATGCAACAGCAGTGGATCTCAAGCGTGTAAAGGGGGATTCACCTTTAAGGGGACGGTTGTTAAAACCAAGTGAAATTGCCGCGCTTTTGAGTAATTGCAAAAACGACCAGACTTTAATTGGTGTAAGAGATGCCGCACTGATTGCGATTCTGAGTGGCTCTGGGTTACGTCGGTCGGAGTTAGTAGCATTAGACACAAAAGATTACCAAAATGAATATAGTTCTTTGCTTGTACGCAAGGGCAAAGGGGGAAAGTCTCGGACAGTGTATTTGCCGGATGGGGCAGTGGCAGCTTTGAATGATTGGCTATTTGAGAGAAGTAATGCGCCTGGAGCATTAATTTGTCCTGTACGGCGAGGTGGTCATGTTCAGATCCAACGGATGACTGACCAAGCTGTGATGACAATTCTCCGCAAACGGGCCTTAAGTGCCGAAGTAGCTTCTTTCAGTCCACATGATTTTCGACGCACGTTTATTACTAGTTTGTTGACTGCTGGTGTTGATGTTTTGACGGTGAGCCGACTGGCAGGACACGCCGACCCAGCAACCACGCAGAAATACGATTTGCGTTCTGAGGAATATAAGCGCCAAGCCGTTCAATTGTTGCATATTCCTTACGGCGAATAATGCCATATTGGGTGATGGCGTAACCGCCCACTTTATAGTGATACGCCATTGCTCGTGCTGCACAAGCAATAATCACCTTTACATGATGCGGTCTAGTGATTATCAAGATAAGTGATGCGCTGACTCAATCACTTTTCGTTTCAGTTTACCTAGACACTACCTTTCTTCGATGCAGGCTGGGATCTTTTTTTTGTGGTTCCCCCTAAAAATACACCTCTAAAAGAAAAACTTAAAATAGGTGAAAAAAATAAACTAATAATGACTTTATAGTTAATAAGTGATGCATTAGGTCAAAGAGTATACTCCTAGCATTTGAGTATACAAATATTACAGGTGTAGGTTTGGGTTAAAGAAAACGGGCAAAGGTGCTTATTTTAAGAAACTTGTACAAAATTCTTCCCTGCTTCTGTTGCTTTCATGCCAAATCAAGCTTATCGGAATAGCCCGCTTTTTAATCGCTATCACGCCATAAAACTATAGAGTCATTTTTAGTTTATTTTTTGAGAGTGGTTTGATTGCTACAGAAAAAATTCTTCAAGAAACGGGTAAAACTTGCGTGCCAAAAACTCAAATTTTTCTGCAATTGATTCCGAACTTGTCCTGAATCAATTTTCAGGATGAGGGAGATCCAAATAATAAAATGCCCAGCCGTCTCCAAAGGAGACGCTAGCGCAAACGATGAAAGCCCCGAACGCGAGTGCGTCTCCCTTTGGGAGAAGGGCGAAAGCGCCAGAAATATAGTTGTGTAGCCAAAATATCCTTGATCCGGCTGGGCATTTTATTACTTGTAAGTGCCTGAACGCCAAGATGCTCCCTGATGGGCGAAGAGACTTTAGCTGATTGCCAGTTAATTTATGATGTCGTAAATTACACATTTAAAAATACAACTTTAACATCGAAGAAAACCCCCGTGCTGTATCATGATACTTGTCTAGGTAAACAAATAAGTTGATGGTAGGTTCATTTAGCCTATTTACCTAGATGAGTATAATGCAGAAAATTTTACTGCATAGCGATGCCTACACTAACCGTAATTCCGTAAAATAAAGTATTCTAAATTAGAAAAATACAGTCATACAGAGGGCATAAGGAAAGGCACAGACATCGTTTGGCATGGTGGTCTGCAAATTCCCGCTCCTTTTAACACCCTTGATCGAATGGCACGCTTGTAAAGCTGAAACCTGGTCGGGGCAGGGTGTAGGGTGTAGTTTTAAGACAATTAAATTTTATTTGCGTCAAGAAGTTCAACATCTTCTTAATTCCCTACACCCCAGACCCTTTCATCCAGCTACATCATGGCTTTGCGTTTAACTTAGTGCCATTCCACCCTCGATCTTGGCTCATATAAAGGATTAGTTTTTGAGAATCATAATTAAGTTTTTGCCGGACAATGGTCGGCAAATTGCGATTTTCATAGAGCGATCAGCTACGTTCTTGCGGTTACGCCATCGCTTAGTATAAGCATGAAGTAATCAGTGAGTGCAAAATTTAAGTATAAAAAACTACAAAGTTTTGATAAATAACTGATGTGCGTGATCAAAACTATTTACTGGCTGAAC
>JAESGI010000393.1_pt1 | contig 13085 bp, 13 predicted proteins | sample 9269671 | NCBI WGS metagenome assembly JAESGI01 (sample SAMN14515641, study PRJNA621666) | algae metagenome | isolation source: Nostoc indistinguendum CM1-VF10 and co-occurring heterotrophs from gravelly... | place: USA: Clark Mountains, San Bernardino, California | collected 1998-06-05 | reverse complement strand
TCAATCATCCCATCCACTGAAACACCCTTACGAGTAGCAAAGTGGTATGCCTTTATTTGGCTGATGCCTTCAAGTATGGGGAACTTTAACTGTACCAACTTGGTTGATAAAGCTTGAAAGACTCCTACCTCTTGAGCCAAAGAGGCGTATTCTTCCCAAGTGCCTACATGGGGTTCGGGTGGAAGCGGAAACTTGGCGGGGAGTGTTGAAAAACTGCGATCAAAGATGTTTTGATTGTAGGCAAGTAATTCTTCTGTCTCCAAGGCAGTAGCACCATAAGAGGCAAGTACATTAGCACGAAGTTGGTGTTGGTTCAAGTGCGATCGCCTCCCATCAATACCTTGTTTAACTCAACTTGATCCATGATCTGCCGAACAATTTCTTGCACCGTCTGGCTAAATGGATGGTCAGGGTAACGCAGGCAAAACAAACCACTGCTGGCTAACTGAATTATCTCTTCAGAAAGAGGCACAATACCAGCCACTGGGGTGTTGTAGATTGTCTCCATTTGTTGTCGGAGAGCGTTGAAATCCATTGCTGGTAGCACCTTATTAATTACCAGCAGCATTTTGCCCACTTTTAATTTTTTCGCCACCTCCACCGTTACCGCAGTACCCTGGAAGTCTTGACGGTCTGGACGTAGAATGACGGCTAAGATATCAGAAATAGCGATCGCTAGTAAGGTTTCTTCATTCAAACCAGGGTGAGTATCAATCAACAAATAGTCGAGGTTGAGATAGCGGATTAAATCCTCAAAGCCGTCGTTGAGTTTGCCTACGTCATAACCCTCGCGCAAGATACGGGAAATTTCCCCTGCTTTAATACTGGAAGGAATCAGGTAGAGGCTGCCATTTACTCTAGATGTCTCCCCTTCCGCATTTAAAGTATGACTGACATCGTAAGCAGCATCCTTAATTACACAGCGCCCCCATAAGTAATCATTGAGGGAGCGATTCATCTTTTCTTCGTCTAGACCAAAAATAATATGAATCCCTGGTGATTGAATATCGGTGTCAATAATACCTACACGTTTTCCTTGACGGGCAATAGTAGCTGCTAAGTTAGCAGTTAAATTTGATTTGCCCGTACCACCACGAAACGAGTGAATAGATACAATTTTGGACATAATGTCATACCCTAGCTACGTGAAAACTTTGATATATTTGCTATCTGGGGATTTCTTCAATCAGCTACTTTTACGACGCGACCTTTAAGATTTTGTGCTTTTTGGTGTAACTGCTGGAAGTAATCGGTTTGTGTTTCATCATCTTTGACCGTTCGCCCCTTAATTTTTTGCGCTTTTTGTTGCAGTTGCTGAAAGTAATCTGTCTGTGTGATGTCAGCTACCTGACGTGCCTTTTTCGCTTCGTCAATTTCAACGTTTAATTCCATCACTTGCTGTTTGAGCTTTTGCTCTCGCGCCTTCACCTCTTGGGCCATTTGCAGGAAAACACGCACTAGTTGACCAATATCATCATTCGCGTCAGACACCTTAGCTAACTGATGAGTATCAAAATCATCTTGCTCTACAAGTGATTGTGCTGCTTTTGTTAGCGCACGAATCGGTTTGGCAATACTCCGCGCTAAAATCAAGGCAATGATTGTTGCGATCGCTCCTACTGCCAATAAGCTGTAACTGTTCTGCCAAATGAGTTTATTCAAGGGAGCATCAAACTGGGCGTGGGCTTTGTTCACCCCTAACACCCAAGGTTGCTCTTGTAAAGGAGCAAAGCCGACCATTTGGCGTGTCTGCTCAATTGGGGAATAATAGCTGGTGTGACTTGTCTGTTTAGCTCCCACGATCGCAGCTGCTAACTCTGGAACGTCCAAGCTTTTGATTTGATCGACACCATAAAGCCTATCGGTTTCGCTCTGCTTTTGTTTGTTAGCTGGCAAGGGGACTAGGCTATGATAAAGTAGTGATTTATCAGGATGGCTAATGATTACGCCACGCTCGTCAACCAAGAAGGCATAACTTTGAGAGCCAGCCTGCAACGCATTTACAATCGCCCAGATGTCTTCTCCCTTGATTTTTAAGACCGTTACACCGACAATCTTGCCGCCCTCAGACCGTACAGGATTGGAGAAGTAAATGCCTGCTCGTCCACTCGTTGTACCAACTATAATGCTGGAAACGTAAGGGCGTCCCTGAATGCTAAAGCGGAAGTATTCACGGAAAGCGTAGTTTTGAGCAATGAATGTGGGGTCAGTGGCAGCAAGGCAGCGTCCCTTTGTATCTATGATGTAGGCAACATCATAGTCGGGGTTGGAGCGAAAGACGTTATCTAACGTTCGTTGCATCGAGGAGCGGAAGGCTGTTTGCTTTTGGAGATTAGTAGCAGCCAGAAAACCCACTACATCCTTATCAGTACTGACTTGGACGGCAACACGCTGGATGTCAATTATTAGCTGGTCGAGGCGACTAGCGTTACTGGCGGCTAAGAGTTCCAGTTTGCGGTATTCGCTGTCCTCTGCACTCTTGAGGCTCTCTTGGAGGTTGTGATAGGTGGTGAAGCTCATCGGTATGAGGGCAACTGCAAGCAGTGCTACCGAGAGTTTTGTTCTGATAGACCAGGCAGAGGGGTTAAATAACCGACGCAAGAGTTTAATTGAGCCGATTTGCTCTAAACCCGACCATATTCTGATGGGTGGTTGGTAAGGGACAACCTTTAGCCCACCTGCGATCGCATCTAGCTCTGCATCACTGATACTATCACCTGACTTTGAGATTTTAGCTAAAGCAGCTTCCCATTCGGGCAGTGTAAAACTATAGCCAGCAGCTAGTACAATTTCTAGGCGTTGCTCATCACTGGCAGCATTTTGGAGTTGCTTTTGCAACACTTCATCCGTGGCTATCCGCTCATAAAAGGCTCGTGCGCTTTCAACAGACATACATTTTAAGAGGCTATTAAATCAGTTGCCTCAATCCCAGAGAGTAGCAGTAATTTCTGCCATATCCAGGGACTGCTTCGCCTTAACAAGAACCTTTAAAAAGGCTCGCCGATTTTGCCAACCAGAACGCGGTAGGATAGGAGATCGAGCATCTGAAACATTCAAAGACTCAATATTCTCGGTTCCTTTGTTAGGAAGTAATTCTTTCTCAAAAGCAGGAAAATTACTTGTTGTTTGGCTCATATTACACCTCTGCTAGGGCGTAAGTAGATTTGGGTTCATTCTGCCAGCTATCTGACCACAGGATGCGATCGCTAGTAAAGTGAAGTGAGTCATCAACAGGCCAAGGAGCGTCAATCGCCTCCTCAATTAGGGCAAATTCCCCGTTATCAAAGGGAAGTCCCTGCGCCCGCACTTTTGGATAAACCCGCTCTCGCATTCCTCGCTTTGCCTGCTCTAAGGCGCGATGGTGGCAATAAGGATTGTTCCCCCTGCGATCGAAGAATACGTGCGCCGTCCAGGTGCAACCTCCACGGCAAAGTTCAGCATACTCGCAAGTTTTACAGAATCCCCACAGGTGTTCTGTTCCTTTGGGAGTATCGGCATCGAGGTTAAACCGCAGTTCTTCTGTCTGTTCAACAATTTCTCGTAGAGAGCGGTCTCGGATATTACCGCCAGTGTAAGCTGCTGTCGGTAGTGAAGGGCAGCCTTTAATCGCACCATCTGCCTCAAGACCCAGTGTAGACAGCCCTGCACCACAACCTTGCCAAAATCCCCATTCATTCCCGCCTCCGCGCATCAGCCGCTCATACGGGCCGTAGTAGCCGATGTTATTACCAGGTTGCATCCTGACTCCTTCACGACTAGCCCGCTTGCTCACACGAGCAAGCATTGGATAAAGGTCTAGTAGTTCATACGGCTGGAGGAGAATGTCTGCGTTGTCTGCGGCGTTGCCCATAGGAACCGTAAGCTGAATCTGCCAAGCCCTAGCACCTGCATCACGAATTTGCTCGTAAATTAGAGGAAATTCTGGAGCAGACAAGCGGTTGATTTGGGTGTTGCAGCCAAAATAGATGCCAACTTCTCGGAAGTGGCTCATAGTTTTGAATGCAGAGTGCCATGAACCTTTTTTACCACGCAGGCGATCGTGGGTTTCTGCTGTGCCACCATCTATAGAAACAGAGACACTGGCAATCCCTGCCTGCTTCATCCGGTGTGCAGTTTCTAGGGAAATGCCAAAGCCTCCTGTAGTCATGGCACAGAGCATCCCCGCTTGCGTGATGGCTTGAGCAATCTCCAGCCAGTCGGGACGCATAAATGCTTCGCCACCAATCAGCGTCACCTCTTTAATCCCTACTTCAACCAACTGTTTGACTAAATCCAAACCCTCTTCTATAGAAAGTTCCTGAGTGCGGGCTTGCCCTGCTCTCGAACCACAGTGGTTACAAGCAAGGTTGCACTTCAGGGTAATCTCCCAAACAGCATAACTGATTCTGCGGTATTTCTTGGACACAAAATTTTTCTCCATTAAGGAAATAAATTCAGTTATGTGGATGCTGTATTGTGGAGAGAAAATACGTTTTTCTCTCCTTTTTGGCCATTAGCTGTACTCAGTTAATCAGGAATGTTGAAGAGTGCTGGCGTACCATAAGCTGGTAGCAGCATCGGTAATCCACCGCTAACTGCTTGCAATTCCGAGTCACTCAGTTCGCTACTAGCATTTGACGTTTCAAATTCAGCTTTGGCGGCTTCCCATTCTTGGGAAGTAAATTCATAATCAGCAGCTTGGAGTATTTGCTGGCGTTCTTCTTTAGAAGTCGCCTGCTCTAATTGCGTTCGGAACGTTTCATCTGTGGTGATTCTGGAATAGAATGCCTTTGCACTTTCAATAGACATAGATTTCTCCCATTTTTTCGGTTTTGCTTAATGTGTAGCGGGATGCGATCGCTTCATTCAATTGAAGAGGAGCTTGAGTTACCAATTACCACTAACTAAACTTGAGTTTGGTAAAAAGTTTTCTCAAAATCAAGAGCATCACCACGAGTAGGATTTACCTAAGAACTATCAACTTAGCTTAGGAAATATAAGTTCTGCTCACAATGCACAATCTTTCAGTTAGACTAACCAATTTTTCGGTTTTGTAAGATACGTTATGGAATGCGATCGCTACTTAGCTCAAATAGAGCAACACTTAGTTGATAAAATCATATTCCGACTCTAAACTCTACAGTTTAAAGGGTGTAGATGGTTTTCATTGGTGGATTCAAATAGGAGCTTAATTGTAAGCAATTATCCGAACATAATATGAGGCATCTATACGAAGCAGAAGCGAAAAAATTGTTAGCCTTACCGAAAGTTTGTGCATTGTAGCTAGAGATTGCTTTCCTTAATCTAGGAAGTATCAAGAGAAACGAAATGTCCCTCGAAAGCGCAAGAGCATTTTACGAAAGATTAAGGAAACGATGTTTTTATACTTTTCGTAGCTTCAAAACCTGCTTTCTGAGACGGGAAAATATTCCACTGATTAGGGACATTCTTATTTTGGTACAAACTTAAATCTTTAAGGAAAGATAACCATGACTAGCAGTATGCAGCGACCAACATTGCAATCATTGCCTGCACTTAAACTTCCACCTGTTCCTCCAGCGACGGATGCAGATATTCTTGCTTACCTGCGTCGTTCTTTCAAAATGGCAAGAGTGGCAGCTTTAGCCGAACGTGATGCAACGCTCTTAAAGTTCGGTGAGCGGTTTGGTATTACTGTTTCTGATGAAGAACTCCAAGCAGCAGCAGATGCATTTCGGCACAGATATAAATTACTAAGTGCTTCCGAAACCCACTCCTGGCTTTCCAAGCAGAAAATCACTGCACATGATTGGTCTGAAGGTCTCAAAATGGAGCAGGTTACAAAGAAGCTGGAGGAGCATCTCTTTGGAGCGCAGGTTGATAGTCATTATTTGAACAACCGAGATACTTACAAACGCGCTGCTTTCTCTCAGATTCTGGTGTCTAGCGAAGCGGAGGCTCAGCGATTAGCACATGCTATCCGAGAAGAGAACGCTTCCTTCAATGCTTTAGCACTGGAACATTCACAGGGTAGGATTTCTAGAGCTAATGCAGGCTTTGTTGGCGTTCGCTTTTTTGGCGAATTACGACCAGAGCTTGCACAAGCGATGTCCGAAGCGAAAGAAGGCGAAATAGTTGGGCCAATTCAGACAAAGCTAGGTTATCACATTATCCGAATTGAAAAGTGGTTCCCCACAGAACTCACAATTGCACAAAGGAAGCGCATGTTGGCAGCCCTTCTTAAGCTGACTATGGCTAACATTGAAATCACTGCTAGCTCCGATGGTACTGAACTGTTAGCAGATAATGAAAGCTTTATGGGCGAGCTATCTGAAGATGAGCTTGGTCAGGTTGCTGGCGGTATCCTTCCGTTGGGAGTTATGGCTACTGCCGCTGCTGTCGCTAGCGCTGTTGGAGCAGCAAATGCTGCTGCTGCTGCTGTAGACAGGCTTCAGGAATAAGCTCCATAAATCTGTTGTTAATCAAATTTTGAGCAACGACAAATTTTAGTTTTCAACAAAAACCGCAAACAAAAAGTAAGCAGAATAAATTGGAGGATTACTATCATGGAAGATATTCGTATTGACGACTTAGATCCCGTTGATGCTGAACTGTTTTCAGACGATGAAAACTTTATGGATGAGCTATCCGAAGATGAGCTTGGTTTAGTAGCTGGTGGTGCTACCCCAGCTCTTCCGATTGTTGGGGTTTCAACCGTATCATGTGCTGGCGCAGTTAGCGCCAGTGTTGGGGCAGCAGTCGGTGCTGTCGGAAGTCTTTTTGATTAGCTTGGTTCATAGGTTTTAGTCAAAACTTCAACAAGAAATCAGTTGAAGAGTTGACATTATTGCAAACAAACAGGTAGGTATAGAAATTGACCTATCTGTTTGTTGATGCTAACAACTTACCTTCAACAGCCAGCATCGTTATCCTGCGCTATCCAATTTCTTGTGCAAATGATTTTAGGAATCTAGGGCTATACTTGCACCGAAGGTTCTTTGTGAAGATGTCAAAAAGATAGTTTAGTGAGTTCAGTAGCTACTACACAAATGACAAACACGGCAAACAACAAAAGAAAACTGGTTCATTCCTTAATGTTCGCGCTCCAAGTCGTCTTTTTTATTACAGGACTCTTTTTTTTATTAGAAAGGAATTACACTCTAGCAGGTTCGACACTAATCTTACCTGCAGGATTACCATACATACAGTCAAAAAATAATCGTATAATGTGGTTTCTTGGTTGGGTTGCTATCAGCATCGGAATCATCGCTTTGGGGATAGGGTTTTTCCGGAAATAGCACATAAGCACTGCTATGCTCGCCACGAACCTCTTTCTTCACTGTTGTCGAGAATCAATTTAGAAAAAAATAAACTCATGCCGTTCTTACTGAGTTCTGAAAATGTTTTTCGGTATCTGTTGGACTATAGTCTTTGCAATGAACAAGGATTAAAACCCTTTCAAGTAGAGGCGGGGGCATTTGGGAAAAACTTTAGTTTGCTGGTTAGTTTATCGAGCGATCGCAAGCTCCTTGTTAAACAGGAACGTCACTGGCGTAATGGCAAGACGGCAAACGAGTTTTTCAAAGAATGGCAGTTCCATAAATTGCTACGCCAGTTTCCAGAGCTAAGTCAACTTTCTTCAACAGTTTCAGAAGTAATCCATTTTGATGAAAACAACTCAATTATTGTCTATGACTACCTACTCAACTATCTGGATTTAGATAAATTTTATCGTAAGGAGCAAACTTTTCCCGCCCTTATTGCTACTTCAATTGGTAGGGCTTTGGCAGCACTACATCGCACGACCCTAGATCAACAGGAGTGCCGCGATTTTATCTGTCAAGTTCAAGAAGAATCTCCATCTCAGTTTTTTAATCCTGTCCCACGGTTGGGGCGAATTGGACCTGAGGTTTTCGGCTCAATTCCGCCTGACTGTCTTAAGTTCTACGTTCTCTACCAACGCTATGAAAGCCTGGTGGCAGCAGTGGCAGACCTGACAGCTGGTTGGCATCCTTGCTGTGTGATTCACAACGACCTCAAGCTAGATAATATTTTGCTTCATGAAAGCTGGGAGCAATTTACTTCGCAGGGAGAGCAGCAGCAAGGAAACTTGATTAGATTGATTGACTGGGAGCGCTGTGGTTGGGGAGATCCAGCTTTTGATTTGGGGACAATACTAGGCAGCTATTTGCGGGTTTGGCTTGACAGCTTGGTTGCAGATCCTTCTATGGGAATAGAAGAAACCTTGCTTCTAGCTGTGACGCCTTTGAAAGTTGTCCGCCCTTCAATGGTTGCCCTCATGAAGGCTTATCTTGAGAATTTTCCAGCAATTCTGGAGCATTATTCTGACTTTCTTCAGCGAGTCGTTCAGTTTGCTGGACTTGCTCTGATTGACACAATTGGGGCGTTCATTGATTATCACAAGTATTTTGGTAATAGAAGTATCTGCATGCTACAGGTTGCCAAGAGCTTACTGTGCCGTCCAGAACAATCGATTACAACGCTCTTCGGAATGACAGAATCTGAACTAGCTTGTCTCAATAGCTCTCCTGTTTGAAGGTTTCTCACGCTTAACTATTTCCAGTGAAGGCTGAACGCTCATGCAACAGCTAAATTCTTTGCAAGACCAACTTCCAAGTTCTTCTCCAAATCGATTACTAGATGCTCTGCAAGACATTGTCCGGAACGTTCAAATTGAGTCTAATTTCCGGATTATTCATCCAAATTACAAGCCCTTAGAACTTCCAACTGAGACTTTAACCCGGTTTCAGCAAATGCCTCAAAACTTGCAGGATAACTACCTTAGTCTACAACTGCGGAATTTTCTCTACGGTATTTACTACAGCGGCTCCCTGCGCTCTGCTCTTGCACTGGATACAGACTCAGATAGTCTAGCATTGCACCAAAAGTTAGAGAACAATACCTTTTTAGGGATAGATATAGAATTCTTCGCACGATTGCACGAAAGCAATTGTGGAAAAGGCTACTTTGACCCTGGATGGCGTGTGCTAAGGCAGGAAAATGATAGCAGTCTGGCAGTGAAAAAAGGCGGTCTGACCCTACACATCGAACGAAACCGACATCTACAGTTGACAGAGCAATCAGCAGCTGTAGGAGATTTAGTCGCAATCTGGACACCTCGTAATCGAGTTCAGAACGGATTCTATGTGGCAGTTGGCAATGCCGGTCAGGAGAATCACAGTAATCCAGACGGTCATTCTGAAACTGTGCGAATCTACTTTAATTTAAGCTCTGAAGGTGCAGTTGCCTTTATGAGATGCATAACGCAGCAGTTGAACGAAATCCAACTTCCCTTTACCTTCAAAGTTCTATACAACCCTTCTGACTACGGGCGCTTTGACTCAGGTGTTCTGTACTTTAATAAAAGTAACTACGGATTTGTACGGCAAGTCCTTCAGACTGCTTATAAACAATATCAGCTCTATTTTAAAATAGAAGTTCCTCTATTTACAAAGTTTCTTGCACCAGGTCTTGCTCTAGCAGAAGAACCCAGTCATAAATTTTCTACCCAAGAAAGTTTTGGTCAAAACCGTTGCAAAATTGTTGCTAATGGTTTGTTGGAAGCTTGGCAAAAAGGTGATAGCTCTCCAGAGGCACGCATGACAACTATTCTTCAACATTTCGCGCTCCTAGGAATTGATTTGCAACGTTCCTATCTCAATGCTAATTCTGAAGACATTTACACTTAGTTAAGTTTATAAACATGCCGCAGTATGTAATCACACTAGGCGGAATCAACTCTACAACCGCCAATTTGCCAGATTTAGATTTGCCTTTTTACCGCAAGCTTGGTCGAACTGATCTGACTGTCAGCTGTTTAGGGCTGGGTGGGGGAGGTGGGATTTCAAGTGAGGATACCCTTTACGCCTTTGAGCAAGGAATCAATTATTTTTTCTTTTCTAGTGATCTGCACCACTTTTTATATAGAAAGATGTCTGGAGCAATCCGTCAATTGTGCGGAAGAGGCTCTTCAGTCAGAGAAAAGGTGATTCTTGCAACCGTGACTTACAACAAAAGTCCAGAGATGGCTTCTGCTGCCTTATACGATCAGTTCGCAGAGCTAGGGCTTGACTACATTGATGTGTTTTTTTGGGGCTGGATTGGAGCGAATGATGGTTCAGCTCTCAGTAATTGCTTGCAACTTTCTCCTGATCTTAGAGGCCCAAACTGCGTTTATAAAAGAACGGTCGAAAGAATCTTTGAAACTTCAGAACGCCTAAAAAAAATGGGTGCAGTTCGTTACATCGGCGCCTCTTTTCATGATCTCAGTTTGGCTCAACAGTGGTTGCATAGTCCCCTGCTAGATGTGGTCATGGTTAGACACAATGTTGCTCATCGCTCTGCCCAAAATGTAGTATTCAAACATCTGGATGATGAGGATTACCAGCGCCCAGGAATTGTAACTTTCAAATCTGCTAGCGGCTCTCATACAGGCCCTCTATGGTTAGCTCCTGCTGGATTGCCGGAAGCTTGCTGGCGGCCTTCTGCCCCTGATTTGTATCGCTACTCTTTAACACAAAATTGTGTAGATGTTTGCTTAACGGGACTGACACGACGCGAAGAGATTGATGCAGCGATTAATGGAGTTAAACAAGGTAAACTAACTGCTGCTGAATTGGAGTACCTTAATATTTATGGGGATTTACACCGCAAGAAGCTGAACATTAAAGAAGTTCCACCTAAAAAATTACTTTACCAAGACTAGTACTCCTTATGGGGGACAAAAAAGGCTAGAACGCAGATACGGTAAGCTTCATAGCCCTGTCTCCTTGCTGATAGCACTTATACTTATGAGGATTTAGTGCCAATAATTTGGCGACTAATTCATACTTTAATTCAGCAACGCCGAAAATTCCTATGAAATTGACCCAATTGTGGCCATAGAGACCAATATAAAAACTACTATGTCGTCGAACAGTCCGCTTAGATTCTTTAATTCGTCCAACATATTTTTGGACACCCATGCGTTTAATTTTTTGACCGGATATTGTTGCACTTGCCAGGATTTTTAGTAATAAATATTCTGTACGTCCCAATTCTCGCTTGAGGTTTGTTTCGTAGAATTCTGGTAATATTATCATTAAATAGAGCTTGTTGCGAATGAATGCTCTTTTTCTTTTCCAACAAATTCCTACACTCTTTGTAATATAAGCATTATAGGCCATTTTGTCCCCCCGCAAAGGGTTTTAGACATTTCAAATGGGTGGCTTATTTACACCGAGCTGTAGTAGTAAAGTAAGCGGGCGAGAGATCGTCCGCTTACTTTACTAATTGCTGTACTATACCTCTCTCCAAGCTTGGGGAGTAGTTCCGTGATATTGGCGAAACTGACGAAAGAAATGACCCTCTGTTTGATAGCCCACCGCCTCTGCGATCTGATTTACTGACTGGTCAGTTTCTCGAAGCAAAAAACATACCTCTGCCATACGACGAGCGACAATCCAGCGATTTACTGTTTGTCCAGTTAAACGTTTTACCTGGCTAGTTAAATAGGCCGGAGAGTAACCAACAGCTTGGGCTACCTCACCTAGCCCAATAGATTGATCATAATTGGCTTCAATAAAATCGAAGACTTTACTCAACTGGGGACAGTCTGGAAAGATGAAATGCAAAGCTGGTGTTTTTCCGGTGTCAGTGATATCTGATGTTTCCACGCTCTGAGATTGAACAGTGTACCAGTTCCTAACAGTTGCTTGTTTTTCTAGTCGAGTTGCGATCGCTCCCAATAATTCCTCTACTGTCGAGGGCTTGGTAAGATAATCGTCAGCTCCCAAATTCATCCCTTGACGAACCTCAGTTTTTGTAGTTTTGGCACTGAGAAAAATGAAGGGAATTGTTGCTGTTAAAGGGTTTTGGCGTAAGGTTGTGAGGACACCGTAACCATCGAGTTCCGGCATCATAATGTCGCAAAGCACCAAATCAGGCAAGTGTTCTTGTGCTTGCTGAATGCCGACAAGACCGTTTTGGGCAGCGATCGCTTCAAACCCTTCTGCTTCTAAACTGTCTAAAAATATATCTCGACTTTCTGGCTCATCTTCAATGACTAAAATCTTTGTCATGGTTTCCCCTTGATATTTAGTTATTTATCAGGTGAATAACGAATTACAGCGATTTATAATTAGGTAAATCAGGTTGTAGGGGCGCAAGACATTATGCCCCTACAACCTGATTGTGTTTTATGCTAATGAAAACCTCTGTATGAATTTTCATCATCTTTCCGGCTGTGCTGTGCAGAGATTGTCATAGCAGGGGCAGCGTAATTGTAAACTTAGTACCCACCCCAACTTCACTGACGACGGTGATTTGACCACCATGCAAGTCTATAAGCTTTTTGACAAGAGCCAATCCCAATCCATTACCTGGGATCTGCGCGACATTCGCACCCCGATGAAATGGCTTAAACAGTCGTTGTTGATCTGCTATCGAAATGCCAATCCCTTGATCCTTAATCTGGAAAATCACTTCTTCATCCTGACAAGAAACTACTAAATCAATCGTGCTATCACTCGGTGAATACTTAACCGCATTTGAGAGCAAATTCCTGAGAGTAGGCTGTAGCAATTTTTTATCCAGGCAGACTGTACGATCACCTTGGCTAACTAAGGTGACTGTGTGTTGGCGAGCCATTGCGTTGCGAACTTTCCCAAAATTGGAGCAAGTGGCGTTGCTTTCGTTCAAATTCATTTCTGCCAATATGTCACGGCAAAATTGGATCGGGTTAAGTGGTTTTGGCTCAAACTTTAGCTTTCCCACCTCCGCTTTACCGTTGATGAAAATTTCATCCGTCAATTGGCTGATTTGTTCGACTGTAGTTTTTTCTCTTCAGTCCATCGGTGAAGATGACGTTTCAGTAAACTAGTAGAGAGTGAGATGATGTTCAAGGGAGTACGGAATTCGTGAGAAACCATAGATAAAAAGTGCGCTCTGTGTTCATTGAAAAGTTTTTCTTGTTCTAGAGCAAAGCGAATTTCTCTTTCTGCTATACTTTTGCAGAAATTGACCCAGAAATAAAACTTCTGGGCTAAGTATCAAAAAGTTGCAACTGTCGGTCTAAGCGGCTAAACGAAGAATCTGGTCTAACTCACGTGAGCGTGGCGTCAAGTCCG
>JAESGI010000392.1_pt1 | contig 13118 bp, 9 predicted proteins | sample 9269671 | NCBI WGS metagenome assembly JAESGI01 (sample SAMN14515641, study PRJNA621666) | algae metagenome | isolation source: Nostoc indistinguendum CM1-VF10 and co-occurring heterotrophs from gravelly... | place: USA: Clark Mountains, San Bernardino, California | collected 1998-06-05 | reverse complement strand
ATTGGCCGTGTTCTGGGACCGCGCAAATGACCAACGCAGAACCGACTGGCCTTGTTTGAGTTAGCCTAGGATGAAACTTCGTGGCATGCAATATGCCATATTTGGATGCGCTGCAGCATAATAGTTGCGGGATTTGTGCCGTTGCGCGACCATTTCTTTCATTATATGGTATGCCAGAAACCACCGCTCCGAAGTGCGCGTCCAGCGCCGACGGCGTGCGGGCAAGGCAGCACGGAAATCGACTTCGTCATGGTCAAGGCACAGCTTGAAATTCAGCCCATAGAGGAGGTGCAGAGCCTCAAGAGCCGCACCTATGATGCGCTGAAGGCCGCGATCGGCGCGATGAAGATCTATGACGCCGGCGCCGAGCTTCGGCTCGACGAGCGCGCGCTCTCGCTGCAGTTCGGCGTCAGCCGGACGCCGCTGCGCGAGGCGCTCGCCCAGCTCGAGCAGGAGGGCCTGGTCAGGATCGCCCCGCGCCGCGGCATCTTCATCGTGCGCAAGACCAAGGCCGAGATCCTCGAGATGATCACGGTCTGGGCCGCGCTCGAAAGCATGGCCGCCCGGCTCGCCACCGAGGTCGCCTCCGATGAGGAGATCGCCCGGCTGCACGGCCTCGTCGACACGTTCGACAGCGACGCGATCGAAGAGCACATGGGCGAGTATTCCGACGCCAATATCCGCTTTCACGCGGCGATCATCGCGCTCTCGGGCTGCAAGCTCATCGCCGAGATCACCCACGGGCTGTTCACCCATGTTCGCGCCATCCGCGAGCGCACGATCTTTGAGAGGGACCGGGCCCGCCGTTCCATCGTCGATCACAAGGAGATCATCGAGGCGCTGGAAACGCGCAACGGGGAACGCGCCGAGCGGCTCGTCCGCGAGCACACGCTCAAGCTGAGACAGCATGTCGAGCAATTCGTCCTGCTCGACTGAGCAGGGCCGAAGAAACCACCGATAGCCAATAAAAAACAATAGACTAGGGAGAAAGCGGGATGTCCGCAGTCGTACAAAGCATCTCTTCTGCCGCGCCCGAAGCAGAGCGCGAGCTGACCGACGGCTTCAACCTCATCATCGATGCACTGAAGCTCAACGGCCTCGACACGATCTATGGCGTGCCGGGCATCCCGATCACCGATTTCGGCCGCATGGCGCAGGCCGCTGGCATCCGCGTGCTCTCGTTCCGCCATGAGCAGAACGCCGGCTATGCCGCCTCGATCGCCGGCTTCCTGACCAAGAAGCCCGGCATCTGCCTCACCGTCTCGGCGCCCGGCTTCCTCAACGGCCTGACCGCGCTCGCGCATGCGACGACAAACTGCTTCCCGATGATCCTGATCTCCGGCTCCTCCGAGCGCGAGATCGTCGACCTGCAGCAGGGCGACTATGAGGAGATGGACCAGCTCGCCGTCGCCAAGCCGCTGTGCAAGGCCGCCTTCCGCGTCCTGCACGCGCAGGACATCGGCATCGCCCTCGCGCGGGCGATCCGCGCCGCGGTCTCGGGCCGCCCGGGTGGCGTCTATCTCGATCTGCCGGCCAAGCTGTTCGGCCAGGTCATGGACGCCGAAGAAGGCCGCAAGTCTCTGGTCAAGGTGATCGACGCCGCCCCGGCGCAGCTGCCGGCGCCGGACGCGATCCAGCGCGCGCTTGCCGTGCTGAAGGGCGCCAAGCGGCCGCTGATCATCCTCGGCAAGGGCGCGGCCTACGCCCAGGCCGACGACGAGATCCGCCAGCTCGTGGAAAAGAGCGGCATTCCCTTCCTGCCGATGAGCATGGCCAAGGGGCTGCTGCCGGATCTCCACCCGCAATGCGCGGGCGCGGCGCGCTCGACCGTGCTGAAGGATTCCGACGTCGTCCTGCTGATCGGCGCGCGGCTCAACTGGCTCCTGTCGCACGGCAAGGGCAAGAGCTGGGGCGATCAGCCGAAGAAGTTCATCCAGATCGACATCGAGCCCAAGGAAATGGACTCCAATGTCGAGATCGTCGCCCCCGTGGTCGGCGATATCGGCTCCTGCGTCTCGGCCCTGCTCGCAGGGATGGGCAGCGCCTGGCAGGCGCCTCCTGCCGAATGGACCCAGGCCGTCGCCAAGAAGCGCGACGAGAACGTCGCCAAGATGGCGCCGCGCCTGATGAACAACAACGTGCCGATGGACTATCACGGCGCGCTCGGCGTGCTGCGTACCATCATCGCGGAGCGGCCGGACGCGATCCTGATCAACGAAGGCGCCAACACGCTCGATCTCGCGCGCGGCGTCATCGACATGCACCAGCCGCGCAAGCGCCTCGATGTCGGTACCTGGGGCGTGATGGGCATCGGCATGGGCTACGCCGTTGCCGCTGCGGTCGAGACCGGCAAGCCCGTACTCGCGGTCGAGGGTGATTCGGCCTTCGGCTTCTCGGGCATGGAGGTGGAGACGATCTGCCGGTACAACCTGCCGGTCTGCATCGTCATCTTCAACAATAACGGCATCTATCGCGGCACCGACGTCAACGTTGCCGGCGACGATCCCGCCACGACCGTGTTCGTCAAGGACGCGCGCTACGACCGCATGATGGAGGCGTTCGGCGGCGTCGGCGTCAACGCGATCTCGCCCGACGAGTTGAAGCGCGCCGTCAACGCCGCGATGGACAGCGGCAAGCCCACCTTGATCAACGCGGTGATCGACCCGACCGCCGGTAGCGAAAGCGGCCGCATCGGCAATCTCAATCCGCAAAGCGCACTCAAGAAGAAATAAGGGAGGAGGCAGACATGAAAGCGCTAGAAGGCGTCAAGGTTCTCGATTTCACCCATGTGCAGTCGGGCCCGACCTGCACGCAGCTCCTCGCCTGGTTCGGCGCCGACGTGATCAAGGTCGAGCGTCCCGGCACCGGCGACATCACGCGCGGCCAGCTCTGTGACGTGCCGGATGCGGACAGCCTCTATTTCACGATGCTGAACCACAACAAGCGCTCGATCACGCTCGACACCAAGAATCCCAGAGGCATGGAAGTGCTCTGGGAGATGGTGAAGGTCTGCGACGTAATGGTCGAGAACTTCGCCCCCGGCGTGCTCGACCGCATGGGCCTGACCTGGGCGAAAGTCCACGAGGTCAACCCGCGCATGATCGTCGCCTCGATCAAGGGCTTCGGCGCGGGCCCTTATGAGGACTGCAAGGTCTATGAGAACGTCGCGCAATGCGCCGGCGGCGCGGCCTCGACCACCGGCTTCCGCGATGGCGTGCCGCTCGTCACGGGCGCCCAGATCGGCGATTCGGGAACCGGCCTGCATCTGGCGCTCGGGATCGTCACGGCGCTCTACCATCGCACCCATTCCGGCCTCGGCCAGAAGGTCGATTGTGCGATGCAGGATGGCGTGCTCAATCTCTGCCGCGTCAAGCTGCGCGACCAGCAGCGCCTCGATCACGGTCCGCTCAAGGAATACAGCCAGTTCGGCGAGGGCGTGCCGTTCGGCGACGCGGTGCCGCGCGCCGGCAACGATTCCGGTGGTGGCCAGCCCGGCCGCATCCTGAAGTGCAAGGGCTGGGAGACCGACCCGAACGCTTACATCTATTTCATCACCCAGGCCCCGGTCTGGGAGAAGATCTGCGATGTCATCGGCGAGCCGACCTGGAAGACCGATCCGAACTACGCCAAGCCGCCGGCGCGTTTGCCCAGGCTGAACGAGATCTTCGGGCGGATCGAAGAGTGGACCATGACCAAGACCAAGTTCGAGGCCATGGACATCCTCAACGAATACGACATCCCCTGCGGGCCGATCCTCTCGATGAAGGAGATCGCCGAGGAGAAGTCGCTGCGTGAGACCGGCACGGTGGTCGAGGTCGACCATCCCAAGCGCGGCAAGTACCTCTCGGTCGGCAACCCGATCAAGCTCTCGAACAGCCCGTCCGAGGTCAAGCGCTCGCCGCTGCTCGGCGAGCACACCGACGAGGTGCTGCGCGACGTGCTGAAGCTCGACGAGGCCCGCATTGCGGCGATCGTCGAGTCCGGCGCCACCGGCGCGGTGACGCGGGCGGCGGCGGAATAGTTCAGGCCGGACTGCGATTACGATACAAGGACGGCGCTTCGGCAACGAGGCGCCGTTTTTTCGTTCAGGTGAGCATGTGGGGCAAGGCTCTGACCGCCCTCAACCCAGCGGAACCGTGAGACCGACCTTCACGCGGTCCATCGCGACGAAGGTGCGGAACTTGCGGACATTGTTGTTCTCGAAGAACAGGCGCCGGGTCAGCGCTTCATAGTCGGTCATGCTGGGCACGACCACGATCAGGATGAAATCCGCCTCTCCGGTGACGTAGTAGCATTGCTGCACCTGCTCGGCGGCGGTGAACTCGCGCTTGGCAGCGTCGATGTCCTTGGCCGTCTCGCTGACCAGTTCGACCTCGACGAAAAGCGTTATCGCCTGGCCGACCGCCGCAGGATCGACCACCGCGACATTCGCCCGGATCACGCCGGCCTGCTCGAGGCGCTTGATCCGGCGCTGGACCGCCGGAGCGGAGAGATTCACCGCCTGCCCGATCACCCGCTGCGGCGTGGTGTTGTCGCGCTGCAATATGCCGAGGATCGCGATGTCGAAGCTGTCGAGAGTCAGCGAGTTGGGGGAGGCGGGCTTGGTCAATCGGCACTCCGATGAAACAAACTTGCATTTGAAGCGCGCGATTGCAGCGCTCTTTTCGCGTCCGGTCTAATATCTTTGCGCCGTTACCTAGCGCAAGGACGGCGATGTTTCTCCTCAACCAACACCCCGATCACCGCACTCTGCTCGACCCCGTCGACGCCGAAACGCTCGGTGTCGCTGCGGCGGGCACGGTGGAGCGCTTCCTGTCCCATCGCCGCAACCACGCCGCGACGCCGCTCCATCTCCTCCCCGGCCTCGCTGCCGAGCTCGGCATCGGCGAGCTCGCGGTGAAGGACGAGGGGCAGCGGCTCGGCCTCGGCAGCTTCAAGGCGCTGGGCGGCGCCTATGCCGTGATGCTGCTCGTGCTCGAAGAGGCGTCGAAGCGTCTCGGCCGCCCCGTCGATGTCGCGGATCTGCATGCGCCCGAGGTCAAGGCGGTCGCGGGAGGCATGACCTTCGCCTGCGCAACGGACGGCAACCATGGGCGCTCGGTGGCGCAGGGCGCCGAACTCGTCGGCGCGAGGGCCGTGATCTTCGTGCATGGTGGTGTCAGCGACGAGCGCGTCGCGGCGATCGCCCGTTTCGGTGCCGAGATGCGCCGTGTGGCCGGCACCTACGACGATTCGGTTCTGGAAGCCTCGCGCGTCGCGAAGGAACAAGGCTGGACCGTCGTCTCGGACACCTCCTGGCCCGGATATGAGCGGATTCCCGGCCTCGTGATGCAGGGCTACACGGTGATCGTGCGCGAGGCCCTGCAACAGCTCGACCGCTCCCCGACCCATGTCTTCGTCCAGGCGGGGGTCGGCGGGATCGCCGCGGCGCTCTCGGCCCATCTTTCCCTCGCCTTGGGCGAGCAGCGGCCGATCTTCGTCGTCGTCGATCCGGCCCGCGCCGCCTGCATCTTCGAGACCGCCAAGGCGGGCCATCCGGTCAAGGTCGCGCATGCCGAACCGACGGTGATGGCAATGCTCGAATGCTACGAGCCTTCGCCGATCGCTTGGCGCGTGCTGTCGCGCGTCGCCGACGCATTCATGACCGTCGAGGACGCCGACGCGGTCGCCGCGATGAACCGGCTGGCCCGCCCCTCGGCCGGCGACCCGGCGATCGTCGCGGGCGAGAGCGGCGGGGCCGGCCTCGCCGGACTTCGGCGCGCCGCGGCCGATCCGGCGATGCGCGCCGCGTTGCGGCTCGACGCCTCCTCGCATGTCCTCGTCGTCAACACCGAAGGCGCGACCGATCCCGGCCGCTACGAGGCGCTCGTCGGCCTTGCGCCGGACGCCGTACATTCATCCAATCCGACGTCAACGCGACAAGGCGGCTTCTGATGGCCAAGCTCGATCACGACGCCCTGCAGGACGAGATGACCGGCTGGCGGCGCCAACTGCACGCCAATCCCGAATTCGGCTTCGAGGAGAAGGAGACCGCGGCCTTCGTCGCCGCCAGGTTGCGCGAATTCGGCCTCGACGATGTCGCTGAGGGCGTCGGCGGCACCGGCGTGGTCGGGACGCTGAAGCGCGGCAGCGGCAACCGGTCCATCGCACTGCGGGCCGATATGGACGCGCTGCGCATCGCCGAACAGGGCGACCACGCCCACCGTTCGCGCTCGCCCGGTGTCATGCATGCCTGCGGCCATGACGGCCACACGACGATGCTGCTGGGGGCGGCCAAGCTGCTCGCCGCGGAAGGCGGCTTCGACGGCACGGTGCACTTCCTGTTTCAGCCGGCCGAGGAATGGGGCAAGGGCGCCCTCGCCATGCTGGCCGACGGGCTGCTCGAACGCTTCCCCTTCGAGGAAATCTACGGGCTGCACAATGCGCCCGGCCTCGCCATCGGCCGCTTCAAGACGCGAGCCGGGCCGTTCATGTCGGCCGAGGACAATTTCGAGATCGTGCTCAGGGGCGTCGGCGGACATGCCGCGCGGCCGCATTCGGGCAATGAGGTGCTGGTCGCGGCCTGCGCGCTCGTCACCAATCTCCAGACCATCGTCTCGCGCCGCCTGAGCCCGACGGATATCGGCGTCGTCTCGGTCACCGAGCTGCTGACGGACGGCACGCGCAATGCCTTGCCGGGTCTGGCGCGCATTCTCGGCGACGCCCGCAGCTTCCGCCCGGAGATCAGCGCCGAGATCGAGAAGCAGATGGGCATCATCGTTCAGGGTACGGCGCTGGCCTACAACGTCACTGCCGAGCTGACCTATACGCGAGAATTCGTGCCGCTCGTGAACGACGAGGCCCTGGTTCAGGAGGCCGCGACCGCCGCGCGCACAGTCTTCGGGGAGGGCGGCGTCGCCATCGCGCGCGAGCCGATGACCGGCTCGGAGGATTTCGCGCGCTTCCTCGAGCACGTGCCGGGCTGCTTTGCCTATGTCGGCAATGGCGAGGGCTCAGCGCCGCTGCACAACCCCACCTATGATTTCAACGATGAGGGCCTGATCCACGGTGCGCGGTTCCATGCCGCGATCACGCGGCAGCGCCTTCGTTCCGCATAGACCTCTCCGCCTGCTGAAGGCTCACCCTGCCGCTTCGCCAGAGGCGCTGGTGCGGTGCCGTGCGGGTGGAGCGCCGCGGACTGCACAGATAGTCCCTAGCAAAAACAAGCAACGATAACCGGAGGATGGAACGATGAGAACAATCACGGCTGCGGCAATTCTTGTGGCGGCGATGGCCGGTGCCGCGAATGCCAATACCCTCGAGAATGTAACGAAGCGCGGCACGATCAAGTGCAGTTCTACCGTCGGCACGCCCGGTTTCGCCATTCCGGACAAGAGCGGCAAGTATACGGGCCTCGATATCGATTTCTGCCGGGCGATCGCCGCGGCGATCTTCGGCGACCCCGAGAAGATCTCCATCATTCCCCTGAGCGCGGCGGCGCGCTTCACGGCGCTTCAGACCGGCGAGGTCGACGTGCTGTTCAACACGACGACCTGGACGCTGGGCCGGGAAGCGACCAACGGTATCCTGTTCGCCGGGGTGAACTATTATGACGGCCAGGGCATCATGGTGCGTTCCGGCGAAATCCAGAGCGCGAAGGAGCTAAACGGCGCGACGATCTGCACCAATCAGGGCTCGACCACCGAACTGAACCTGACCGATTTCTTCCGCATCAATAAGCTCAAGAACGAGATCGTCGCCTATTCCTCGCAGGAGGAGGCCGCCCAGGCCTATCAGGCCGGCCGTTGCGATGCGTTCAGCTCCGACCGCTCGGTGCTCTACGCCTTCCGGACCAAGCTGACGGAGCCCGAGAAGCACACCATCCTGAACGAGACGCTGTCCAAGGAGCCGCTCGGCCTCTCCGTCCGCCAGGGCGACGACCAATGGTACAACGTCGTCAAATGGGCCGCCCATGTCCTGCATGCCGCCGAGGAGTTCGGCCTGACATCGGCCAACATCGCCGAGACCGCGAGCACCACGGCCAATCCGAACATCCTCCGCCTCGTCGGCAAGGAAGGAAAGCTCGGCGCTGCGCTCGGGCTGCCGAATGAGTGGGCCTACAACATCGTCCTGAAGGTCGGCTCCTATGCCGAAGTCTTCGAGCGCAACATCGGCAAGGACAGCCCGCTGAAGATCAAGCGCGGCATCAACGCTTCATGGAAGGATGGCGGCCTGCACTACGCGCCGCCGATTCGCTGACAGCCCGCGCGATACAGCGGTCAAAGGACGGCTTCAGTCCCACGGATGCCGCCAGCGGGCTGCTGGCGGCATCCACGTTCCCTGGAAGAGGAAGCGCCGGCCCGCTTCACCTCTGCGGCAGCATGAAGCGGGCGAAGAAGGCGCCGAGCTCGTCATGCGCTTCCAGCGGCAGCACCTGCGCGACATATTGGTCCGGCCGGACGATGACCAGGCAGCCGGCTTGCCGGTCGATGCCGCGCAGCGCGAAGATATCCTTGCTGCCGGAAAGGTCGGGACAGAAGACCTTCTCATAGTCGCGCAGGCCGTGGCGACCCTTTCGGGGCAGCAGCAGCGGGTGCACTTGTCCGATGTCGAGTTCGCCGTGGCCTTGCTGGAGTATGGCGCGCAGGTCGAACACTGCGTCGATGTCCTCGCCGTCGCGGGTGTAGCTTCTGACCGGTGAGCGCGCTGATCCCGCGAGAAACTCGCAGAGCGCGCCGATCGGGCCTCCCGGTGTCGCCCTGTCCCCGGCTCCTCCGAAGGCGAAAAGCCGCCAGCGGCCATCGGCCTTGCCGGCATGCCCGATATGGACTGGCTTCGCATCGGCAAGGCGAATGACCGGCGCCGAGTGGAAGCGTGTGCCGACCAAGAAGCCCTTGGCGAGATGCTGGAACGAGGCCTCGCCGGTCAGCAGCGATGGCGCATAGCGTGTCGCCGTTCCGGCGGTGTAGCGCCCATGCCGGACGAAGTAATCCTGCACTTCGGCAGGGTCGACGCCCGCGCCCTGCGGATCGCCAGCGGCCTTCAGCGGCGCGCTGAGCAGGGCCGCCCACTCCCGGTCGAAGGCGATCAGCTCGCCGGCGATGGCCTGGCGCTCGGCGGAGTAGCTGTGCAGCAGTTCCGGAGCGCAGCGGCCCAGCAAGACCGCCGCCAGCTTCCAGCCCAGGTTGAAGCTGTCCTGCATCGAGACGTTCATGCCTTGCCCCGCCTTGGGGCTGTGCGTGTGGCAGGCATCCCCGGCGATGAAGATCCGGGGCAGCCGCTCGCCGGCTTCCGCATCCGGCAAGTCGTCGAACCTGTCGCAGAGCCGCTGGCCGATCTCGTAGACCGACCACCACGCGACCTCCTTCACCGTGATCGTATAGGGGTTCAGGATGCGCTGCACCGCCGCGATCAGGTAGTCGACGGTGATGTTGCGGCTGCCGACACGCTCGTCCGCCCTGAGCTTGTCGAGCTCGACATAGATGCGCACGAGGTAGCCGCCCTCGCGCGGGATCAGCACGATCGTGCCTTCGCTCGCCGACTGGATCAGGGCTTTCAGGCGGATGTCCGGGAAATCGGTCGCCGCCAGCACGTCCATCACGCCCCAGGCCTGATTGGCGGCGTCGCCGTGCAGCGCGCGCCCGATGGATTTCCGCACGATGCTGCGTGCCCCGTCGCAGCCGACGACATAGCGCGCTTTGATCGTCTCGACCCGGCCGGCATGGGCCGGGTCCAGCCGTTCCAGCCGCGCCGTGACCGGATGTGAAGAACCGCTGCCCGGCTCTGTCGTCAGGTCGAGCAGGCGCCGGGAATAATGCGGCTCGAGCCGACCTGGCGCATTGCGCATGGTTTCCAGGTAGAAATCATGCACCCGCGCCTGGCTCAGGATGACATGGGGGAACTCCGACAGCCCGTCCTCGACGTCCTGGACCCGGCCGTGCCGGGCGATGTTCTCCCGCTTGGCCCCGTCCGGCTTCCAGAACACCGTTTCGTTGACCCAGTAGGCTTCCTTCAGCACGCGCTCGGCAAAGCCGAAGGCGTGGAACATCTCGATCGTGCGGCAGGCAATGCCGTCGGCCTGGCCCATCAGCAGCGGGCCGTCCTTCTGGTCGACGATGCAGGTCCGGATCTCGGGGAAGGCGGCGAGCTGAGCCGCGAGGGTCAGGCCGGCCGGGCCGCAGCCGACGATCAGGACGTCGACTTCAGCGGGGAGGGCATCCGTAGGCGGCAACGCCTGTGCGGAGGCCGGAGCGACTGCCGGGTCTCCGGGGCGGAATCCGTCGAGATGGAACTGCATGCTGCTCCCGCTGGATCGAGACGAAGGTCTGGAAGGCGGCCGGCTGCCGCCGCTGGAGGGGCGCGACGGCTCTCGCTCAGCGCCGGTTGAACAGGATCATCTTCTCCTGCGTCATGTCGCGCATGGTGTAGGGGATGCCGCCGGTGCCGTAGCCGGACTCGCGCCGCCCGGCGAAAGGCATCCAGTCCGTGCGGAAGGTGGTGGGGTCGTTGACCATCACCGCCGAGGCGTCGAGCCGCTCGGCGGCGCGCAGCGCGACGTCGATGTCCTGAGCGAAGACGCTGGCCTGAAAGGCGACGGGCAACGCGTTTGCCTGTGCGATGGCGTCATCGAGCTTCTCATAGGGATAGATGCCGACCACCGGCCCGAAGATCTCGAGCTGCGAGACCTTGGCATCGACGGCGGGGTCGAGCAGCACGGTCGGCTCCAGCGTCGTCTCCGAGAGCCGCTTGCCGCCGGTCGCGAGCTTTGCTCCGCCCTTGACGGCCTCGTCGATCCAGGCGGCGACGCGGTCCGCTTCGCGCGGCTGGATCAATGGTCCGACTTCGGTCTCTTTCAGTACGGGGTCGCCGGTACGCAGCGCCTGGACGCGTGCGACCAGCCGCTCGGTGAAAGCATCGATGATCTCGCGATGGACGAAGATGCGCTGCGTCGACACGCAGACCTGACCGGCATGGTAGTAGCCGCCCTTCACCATCGGCTCGATGATCTTGCCGAGATCGGCGCTGCGGTCGACGATCGCCGGCGCGGCCCCGCCATGCTCCAGCGCCGAGCGGGCACCGTGCGCCAGCTTGGCATGCAGGTACCAGCCGACCTTGGCCGAGCCGATGAAGCTGAGGAAGGCGATCCGCCGGTCGGTGGCGAGCTTTTCGGCCAGCTCCGTGCTTTCGGGAATGAAGCTCTGGCACCAGGCCTCGGGCAGCCCCGCCTCATGCACCAGCGCGACGAAGTCGCGGCAGGAGAGCGGCGTCGTGCCCGCCGGCTTGACGATCACCGGGCAGCCGGTGGCGATCGCCGGGACGACCTGGTGCACGATCAGGTTGAGCGGGTGGTTGAAGGCCGAGATCGCCGCGACGATGCCGATCGGCTCCTTGGTGGTGAAGGCCCAGCGATTGGCCGCCGCCGGCGACAGCCCCATAGGGATCTCGCGGCCGGCGAAGTTGCGCAGCTCCTCGACCGCGTTGTGGATGCCGTCGATGGCCCGGGTTGTCTCGACGATGGCATCGGTGAGCGGCTTGCCACCCTCGCGGGCGATCTGACGGGCGAAATGATCACGCTTGCCGTCCAGCAGGCCGGCTAGCCGGCGCAGGATCGCCATCCGCTCATGCGGCTTCAGCCAGCCATCGCGATCCCGGAACGCCTTTTCGGCGGCCTGGAGCTTGGCCTCGAGCGCCGCCGCGTCGTTGGTCGCGATCTCCTCGATGGGCGCGCGATCATAAGCCTGAACCACCTGCAGCATGGCATGTCCCTTCCTTCCAGCCGCAGCCCTCATCCTGAGGAGCCGCGATAGCGGCGTCTCGAAGGGTGCTTCCAGTGAGCACTGGAGCATCCTTCGAGACGCCATTTCAGATGAAATGGCTCCTCAAGATGAGGGCTGGAGATACGGATTTTCTCCGGCTCAAGCCAACTCGACGTCCGGCGAACGGTTGCGCAGTTCCTCGACCAGGACGCGGGTGTTCTCCGAATAGTCGATCGGCACCTCGACGAGATGGACGCCGCCGCCGGCGAAGGCCGCTTCCAGTGCCGGTACGAGGTCTTCGACCGCGCCGACGCGCGAGCCCTTGGCGCCATAGGCCTGCGCATAGCGGACGAAATCGGGGTTGCCGAAGCTCATCCCGTAATCCGGGAAGCCGTCGACCGCCTGCTTCCAGCGGATCATGCCATAGGCGCTGTCGTTCAGGATCACCACGACGAGGTTGAGGCGCAAGCGGACGGCGGTCTCCATCTCCTGCGAGTTCATCATGAAGCCGCCATCGCCGCAGACCGCCATCACCCGGCGGCCGGGGTAGAGCATCGCCGCCATCATCGCCGAGGGCAGGCCGGCCCCCATCGTCGCCAGGGCATTGTCGAGCAGCAGTGTGTTGGCGACATGGGTGCGGTAGTTCCGCGCGAACCAGATCTTGTACATGCCGTTGTCGAGGCAGACGATTCCATCCTCCGGCATCACCTTGCGGATGTCGTGCACGATGCGCTGCGGCGTCGGCGGGAAGCGGTCTTCCTCGGCGCGGTCGTTGATCCGCGCCAGGATCTTCTGGCGCAGCTCCAGCAGGTGCGGATCGGCGTCGAGCTTGCCGCCCAGCCTGTCGGCGAGCGCCGTGACGCTCGCGCCGATATCGCCGATGACTTCCGCGTCGGGATGGTAGACCTGCTCGACCGTGGCCGACTGGTAGCCGATATGGATCACCTTCGAGCCGCCGGCGCTCTTCATCAGGAAGGGCGGCTTCTCGACCGTGTCATGGCCGATCGAGATGATGAGGTCGGCCTGCTCGACGGCGCGGTGGACATAATCGCCCTCGGAGAGGGCGGCGGTGCCCATATAGAGATTGGAGCCGCCGGTGACGGCGCCCTTGCCCATCTGGGTATTGAAGAAGGGCAGGCGCGCGCGGCGCACGAAGGCCGAGAGCGCCTCGACCAGCCGCGGGCGATTGCCGGCGGCGCCGATCATCACGAGCGGGCGCTTGGCGGCGAGGATCATCCCGGCGGCGCGGTCGAGCGCCGCGGGATCGGCAACCGGCCGCTCCAGCGGATGCACCGGGATCAGCGGGACATCGTCGATCTCCTCCGCCGCGATATCCTCGGGCAGCTCGAGATGCACCGGCCCCGGCCGCTCTTCCATCGCGAC
>JAESGI010000391.1_pt1 | contig 13172 bp, 16 predicted proteins | sample 9269671 | NCBI WGS metagenome assembly JAESGI01 (sample SAMN14515641, study PRJNA621666) | algae metagenome | isolation source: Nostoc indistinguendum CM1-VF10 and co-occurring heterotrophs from gravelly... | place: USA: Clark Mountains, San Bernardino, California | collected 1998-06-05 | reverse complement strand
AGACTGAATCCTGGTTACATAACTACTAGCTGATTCAAAAGGCGTTGGCGCTAATTGGTTATTTGTAATGACTGCGGTGAGTGGTTCACTGTTAACCGCTTGGTAATATTCTTTGACTTTGGTATGAATGCGATCGCCCATTGCTGCATCAGTGAATCAGACCACTGCCCCGACTGAGATGGATCAACGGGACGGAAATATTCAGACGATGCCGAGAGAAACATTTCGGTGCATAACACCGCATCATGCCGAGGGCGATGCTTAAGCGTAGAGATTTTTTCTTTAACTATCTCCTCTAATGCGCGTGAGTCTTCTCCCCCAATCAACCGGACATTCTCTTTAGTTGGATCTGCGTTGGGTGTTTCTCTATTCCTGGTAACATGGTCATCACTTCCGGCAACGTTGCCGAATGTTTTTAGTTTCTCAATTCTGAGAATTGTTAGTGGCGACATAAAAGATTTATGCTACAAATGCAGTGTGAGTGTAGTACTCAAAAACCCCTCCAAGCGAACGGCGGTTTCATGTCATGAGCGCAGCGAGAGATGGCGCAGCCACCCGCAGGGCATGAAACCATAATAAGTATGGTATCACTTATACAAATGCCCCAAATCCACTTTTGGGGGAGAAATCGCCCAAAAGCCTACTGCCAAAATATCCCCAAAAGCACCTCTAGGGTACATAACGACAGTCGTTTGACAGTCATTGGGGTTTCGGTTAATGACAGCCGTTTGACAGTCATTTGGTACAGTAGAGGGGTACTAGGGGTGGTTTACGGCGCATTTTGACAGTCATTGGAATTTGGTATCAATCAGCACGATGGCTTACTCAGAATCTCCTTTAATTCGGTAGGAATACAGGACATGGAGCAACCTAATTTAGAAGTGCTTTCGATTAAGCGTAGTCACGACAGTAGCGATGGCCAGTTGCTGCAATTTTTACGAGAGCGAGAGCGTAAAATGTCGGGCAGAGGTTTGACTAAAATTGTTTTGAGTACTTTGAGAATGTGCTGGGGGCCTTTTGTCATAAAGCGTATTGGTGCTGACAGCGACACTCTTAAGACTGCTGTGATTTACTCTATCTCACAGTTGGAATTACAGATTCACTTGCTTAAGCAGTTACTTGAGTAGACACTTGCTTTAATGGTGAGAGCGATTTGCAGTCTATCTCGAATGCTGGGTTGGCAAGTTGAAGTTAGGGAGAGGGATTTGTGAAGTATAAGTGCAGCACAGCCGTAATATAGAAAAACCGCGCGAAATTGGGCGAAAAAGTAGCTCCAAGCTAGTGACAACAAGGATTATAGGCTTTTTGATGAGAAATAGCAGATGCTTTTGGCTTAGTGCAGACTAAGCCCAGGCTTAGTCTGCAACAACTTTTTTGAATGACAAACAGAAATTACTTAAACCCTAGAATTAGTCTAGGCTTAGTCTACGACTATTCTGGACTAAGCCTAGACTAAGCCAAAAGAAATTGTGATTGGATATACAATTTGGTGATTTCAAGACCACTAATTGCATAGACTTAGTGGTGATTATAAATGTGTAGCTAGTGTCCACTGATAATGACCAAACCTGGGATAAGGACACTGACGGTTTGAGTCAGAAAAAGATGGATTAGCAGGCTTAAAAGCTTTTAAGCGATTTTCAGGGTAATTTGCCAATTATTGGGAGCAAATGGGAGACTTCTTATAAGTATTGGGAACTGTTCAGATTTATTGGGAATTTTTGAGCTAATGAGAATTTTGTGACTGGATGATATAAAAGGTGTAAAAAGGTAAGAAAAAATTGGAGATTTGGGAGATATTGTCTAGATATTGGGAAATGTTGAATGTAGTTGGTGAGGGTGAGGAAAATGGATGTTTTGTCGAGGTTTTATCTGAGATGCACGAATTTAGTCAAATCAATAAACTAGTGTCAAAACTGTAATCTTTCTTGATAAATGTGGAGATAATCACGGTTTGGGCGGTTCATCTTGAGAGTAGTTGTCAGTTAGCTAGACAAAAAAGGGTCAAAAACAGGGGTAAATTTTTTTTGTGGATTTTGTTTCTTTAATGTTGAGTCTTGGTTCTCGTTCAAGCCGAATGCTCAACGTTTACTTTCAAAGTGATCTAACTACGATAGTCAAGCGATCGCGTATCTTGTGGTCAACCTAATCCAAGATAAAATCAAGAACGAAAAAAAGTTCATTGATGATGAGCCAGGGGTAAGGTATGTCAGTCAAAAGCGAAGTGACAATAAAATTTAGTGGCGAACTACCAACAGCTACACCTCTTGAGAATAAGAAAGTTGCAATCGAGTTCACTGACCAGAACGGTATAGTCTTCACCGCTCAAGTTAATGCAAAAAGTTGGCGGAAGGCTGAAACTAGCGCCTCAGAATTTGCAGACTGGGCTGGGGCTGTATCGGGCAAGCTTGGCCAACGAACAGAAAAGGGGTTTGAGATCGTTGACGCTGGGATTCAGCTTTTTGAAAAGAAAGCGAAGGAGGTAAAACCAGACGTGGGCGCTGCTTTCGCTGAAGCTGGCGTTTCTTCATGACCACATACAACAAAACCCTACTCCTTCACTGGGATTGTGTTTGGTGTGGGGTTGTTGGGGGCTGAACAGGCTTAGTTTGAGTTTTGGGTTGAGCTTTCTTGACTGGTTTAGTTTGAGGTTGGGGTTTGGGTTTATTGCCCTTTGACGCGGCTATATTCGCTTTTTTCTCTTTAAATGCGGCAAGCTTATCATCTTTTGATGCCTTTAGGAACTTTGGCGGTTTATCTTGCGGCAACCCTAATAAGCTCTCAAATGCGAAAACATTTCTATGTGGCAAAAATTTCGCTTTAATTTCAACAAAACTAGGCTTGCCACGCTCCTCTTTTGGTAGCAAAGGATTGAATCTAAAGGGAGGAACGATTGCATCTTTCCACAATAAAGGTATGTGGCTAGCCTTCATGAACCGCACTTTTCTAGAAGTCTCGGTCTGCTTAATATAATCCAATCTTTCGGCTGTAAAATTCCGAAACACTGATATACAAGGTGTCTGGCAAGCTGGGATGAATTGCCATAACCCTGTAAATCTAAACTCAAAATCCTGATAATCTGCAAACAAACCCGATTTGGAGCCATTATCAAACCCCAAAACCTGAAAGCCAATTACATGAGGTTTATCTCGCGGTGGAAAATGTATCACCCTTGGATAAACCATCAGCCGTACATAATCACTACCACTGTTACGAATCTGTTTTTTTAAAAAATCAAATATCAGTTTTTTTTGAGGAGCATGATATAAACCATAGTCCCGATTTTCAATCGATATAGTCGGATGAGGTTTAGCTTTGAGATCCACAGTGCCAGCAATCACCCCAATCGCCTGAAATATAGAGGAGTTTTCTGGAAGAGAAATGCTATCACTCTTCACTGATTCTGGCTGTGTGTCTGGTATAGATTTAATGAGTCGTCCACTAGGAATGATCGTAATGATTTTCTTCGGCTTGGCTGGCTCGTTGCTGGGGTTAATCATTATTGGGACTCTTCGCACCTACACAAACCATTGTAGAATTTTTATCAAGAGGTATGAAGTTTACCGCTTCTACAAAAGTGCGATTCATGAATTCTCTGTAAAGAACATGATTTTTTTTCGGAACTTGCTACCATGTAAGCTGTATATCCAACAATACCGAACCACATATACAGTAACCGGGGCATTGAATCTATGAAGCCCCATATAAATTTCTAGCTAATGCTGCTACTGCTCTCTTGTAAAAACTTGAGAGCAGTTTTGTATTCTCAATCAGTAACAGCGAAGCGCGATCGCTTTGGACTTTGCAGCATTGGCTAGTATTCTAGTTAGACACTCATGGTAGTAGCAGGGGATGAAGTATGGGAGAAGCTAAACGCAGAAAACAGCTTTTGGGCGATGTCTACGGTTCACGGGTTAATTTAGAAGAATGCCCCATACCTTCAGAAATTAGCCTTGGATATGTGAGTGATGAAGCATTGGCAACCACAAAAGCCCAACTGCATAGGATGCCTGATGATTTTAAATCCACCTTTTTCATCGCCTTAACAAAAGCTAAAACTATAGTTGAGCCAGGAATTGTTTTCTCTGAAGCTCTAAAGTTTTCCGGTGGGGTCGGTGTCGAAGTTACATTCCGCTCCGACATTGAAACTTTTATCAAATCCCGGTGTAATACTCCAGTTCTGGGCTTACGCCTGATACAAAAGCTCAAAAATATAGACTACAATACTCATCGAGTAATAGCTATCCTTGCTGGCTCTGATACTCCCATGCTTCCGATTAACGTCTATTCTGTTCAGCAAATTGAAACTCTGCTTAAGTACCTCAATGAAGACAGATAAACACAACTTTAGTGGTAAGAAATAGAAAAATTGCCTTCTTCAGATGAAAAATCGTTGACAGATGCTCAAACACACAGGGGCGGCGCGAGCAATATAATTTATACTTCTGCCATGAGATATTGGCAGAGATAGAAGCACTTTCAATTGCCGATTCCACGAATGATTAATAACGTGTAATGCCCCAGATTTGACTCTGTGACTTAAGAGAAATCCGGGTTTAAACAGCGATCGCTGTCAGAGCAATCAAAAATTAAGAAACGCTTGTGATATTAAGACCATAGACGGCTGACTACAAGCGTTTGGCATGGGTAATGCTGTTTAACTACCTTGCGCGGTTAAGGCTTCAAAAGATTCCTCATAATACCTGAATATAAATTTTATTTAGAAAATTTCTGTCTCTTGTGAAAGCAAACGCCCACAAAGCCAGATTTATCCTCACTTGCTGACGGTAGACATCCAGAAAAACTCCGTCTAATAAGCTAATGAGCATTTAATTTGCATAACACCAGGGCTGAAGCCCTTACTACAAGAGAATCACTCTGGAAAAATGAATGACGATTAGCTTAACTAGTACAGCACGGCGGAAATCAACCAAGCATTATTGTGAGAAACTAAGAAAGTAGAGTCAAAGCAGTTTAGGCTGAAAACAAGGGAACCACGTGTGGCACGATTAGCTCCAAAAGTATTAAATTTGAACGAGAGCGATCGCTCAGAACTGCAACAGTTGATAAACCGACACAATACGGCGCAACAACTAGTACTACGTGCAAAAATAATTCTCCTAGCGTCAGAGGGAAAAAATCATGGTGAAATTGCGCGAATATTAGATATAAGTCTTGATATGGCTCGTTTATGGCGAAACCGATGGTTTGAAACTAGCGATAAAGAGTTGTCTATTCTGCAGAGATTGCAAGACTCAGAGCGTATTGGCGCACCAGTAAAATTTAGCATGGAACAAGTAATCGAACTATTCGCTCTTGGCTGTTCACCACCCGAAGACTATGGACGACCAATAAGTCATTGGACACCAAGAGAACTAGCGGACGAAATCATGAAACAAGAGATTATTGAAAGCATATCCGTCCGTCATGTTGGAAGATTATTAGAAGAAGCAGAACTTAAACCCCACCAGAGCCGCTACTGGTTAACCCCCCCCCTCAAGATGAAGAATTTGATGTAAAAGTTGAAGATATTACTGGTTTATACATCAGCGCGATTGAACGTTATCAAAACGGAGAGCGTACAATATCGATTGATGAAATGACTGGGATTCAGGCTACAGAGCGTTTAGAAAAAGATTTACCAATGCGACCGGGTTTAGTTGAGAGACGGGAGTTTGAGTATATTCGTCATGGTACACAAACTTTAATAGCTAATTTTGATGTTGCCACTGGTAAGATTATCGAGCCTAATTGTGGAGATTCCAGAACCGAATCCGATTATCTCTTTAATATTCGTCGAATCATTGAAAGTGACCCCAATGCCAAAAAATGGCATTTAATCATGGATTGTCTGAATATTCACCAGTCTGAGTCACTGGTTCGTTTAGTTGCACAAATTGAAGGTTTGAATCTTGACCTGGGTATTAAGGGAAAAAGTGGCATCCTCAAATCCATGAAATCTCGTACTGCTTTTTTGAAAGACCCAACACATAAAATCGTTTTCCATTACACACCAAAACATTCTTCTTGGCTCAACCAAATTGAGATTTGGTTCAGTATTTTAGTTCGGAAATTACTCAAGCGTGCCAGCTTCAGAAGTCAGGATGACCTCAAAACTCGAATTCTCGAATTTATCGACTATTTTAATAAAACAATGGCTAAACCTTTTAAGTGGACATACAAGGGCAAAGTCTTGGCTATCTAATACTTGGCTTATTTACGCCGTGCTGTACTAGTTAGACTGCAAGACCTCGGTAGGAAAGTACTGTAAGATTACTGGTGAGGTGGAAAATTAACTGAGGTTGTCAGTAGGGTGATCGTGAGGTAAAAACTGTTAAACCAAAACATGGTTCAAGGAAACATCAAGGTTATCGATGCTGGAAGTAATAAAGTTGTACCGTTGCCAGTCACGCCAGGGGCTTCATTACTATCCACAGCCTCACTTCAATTCTTAAATGAATTGAAAATTGATCGCCTTTATATGCCAGCCTGTGAAACGCCTGAAGTAATTGTTTGCGATCACCTGCTGACTCTACAACTGAGTCCACAACATTTATTTGAAACTAGGGAAGAAGGGCAACTCAAACAAATTTATAAAGGGGTTGGTAGTGTCACTCTCGCTCCATCGGGATTTAGGTTCTGGGGTAGATGGGATCGAGAGGTTGAGATTTTGATTCTGACACTTAAACCTGCCGCACTTGCCAAATGTGCTGCTGAATTACACGATATAAATCAAACTGAACTCGTTCGTTGTAATGGCAGGCTTGACCCACAGATTTGGCATCTTGGGTTAGCCCTAGAAGCTGAATTAAAAGAGGGAAATCCTAATGGTCAATACTTTTGGGAATCCCTGACGAATGCGCTAGCTACTAGGGTGCTAAAGCAATATTCAGCAAAAGAGCCAAAAGTTCAACACTACTCAGGCGGTTTATCTCCTCACCAATTGAGGCGCACGATTGAATACATCAACGATAACCTCAGTCTGGATCTGTCATTGAATGTTCTCGCGGCGATGCTTGGTATGAGTCCATATTACTTTGAGCGATTATTCAAACAATCTGTTGGACACACGCCCCATCAATACATTTTGTACTGTCGAATAAACAGAGCCAAGCAGCTTTTGCGAACTACTCAGCAGCCAATTATGCAAATTGCCTCTCAGGTTGGCTGCAAAAACCACAGTCACTTCTCAAAACTGTTTCGGAAGTTAACAGGAGTGTCTCCTAAAACTTACCGCTATCAACTTTAAGGTTAGGGTAGCTAAGAAAAAGTCTCGTTTTCTGATCTTATGGCTGGCTCTGGGCAAGGGAGTAACTACCATTTGAGCCACGAAAGGTTTTGCAAGATTAGAACAGTTTCGCAAGAGGAGCAAAGTCAATTTGAATTGAATACTGGTATAGTTTTGCGGATGCTCTAGAAGTTAAGTAGGAAATTATGGGATCTCTTTCAGAGAAAGTAGCAATCGTTACCGGCTCATCTCGCGGTATTGGTCGGGCAATTGCTGAACGGTTAGGGCGTGATGGTGCAAAAGTTGTTGTCACTTATGCTGGAAATCGAGACAAAGCCGAAGAAGTCGTTTCAGTTATTAAAGCAAACGGATCAGACGCAATAGCACTCCAGCTAGATCTTGCCAAGATAGATGATATTCGAAGCTTGTTCCAGAATACGATAAGTCAATTTGGGAAGCTAGATATCCTTGTCATTAGCGGTGGTGCGCCTAGATTAGTCAAACCGCTTGCTGAAACAACAGAGGAAGAGTTCGATTCTGTTTTCCGATTTAATGCCAAAGGAAACTTTTTTACACTACAAGAAGCTGCTAAACATATGGCCTCTGGTGGGCGCATTGTCACGTTTTCCACTCCATATACAGTACAGCCTCAACCCAACTTATCTGTAATCGCGGGCAGCAAAGCTGCGATCGAGGCATTTACGTTTGCTTTAGCACTTGAGTTGGGCAATCGAGGTATTACCGTTAATGCGATTATGCCAGGCCCGACCACGACCGAATCATTTGGTAGTATGGTTTCACTTGAAGAACAAACCCAATTAAAACAGATCGCTCCGCTAAAACGTTTAGCAGAACCTGAAGATATTGCTAACGCTGTTGCTTTCCTTGTGAGCAATGATGCTGCCTATATCACTGGTCATACGCTTCATGCGACGGGCGGACTGGCATAATTATGGCATGGTAACTGAGGTTATAAATGGATGCTCCTGTTGTGCTGATCAACCTATTCTCAGTCCCACAAGGTAAAGAAGAAGAATTTGCCAAAATGTGGGCTGAAGCACTTGAATTTATTAAGAATGAACCCGGTTTCATTGATGCAAATCTACATCGCAGCCTTGATCCCAATGCAAAGTTTCAATTTGTCAATGTTGCTCATTGGGAAAATCAAGAAGCTTGGCAGGCAGCATTCGACAAGCTTCAGCCTCAAGAGCTAATTCAACAAGTACCCTTTGAGCAAATTCCGGCTCTCTATGAAGTTGCAGTTCATTTTAAAAGGGATTAATATGCCAATAATTGCTAAAAATAATGAGGTCGTTACAGTAATCTTTAGCTTTGCCGTTGAACCAGAGCATCAGCAAGAACTGATAGACATGATGATTGACGCTCTCGAAACTACAACCAAGCAGCAACCTGGTTTTGTTTCTGCAAGTTTTCACAAAAGCTTAGACGGTGTACGAGTGTTCAATTATGCTCAATGGAGAACACAAGCAGAGTATGAAACGTTCGCTCGAAGTCCTCAAGATCAAGCGATCAGTACAAGGCTCTCTCAGTTTCAGCTACTAGACTCGCACATTTATGAGGTGGTTATTTCCAAACCCGATGATGCAACCCTCAAAATTACTAAAGGAGATCTAGTTCACTTTGCTGAGTTTCGAGTCAAACCAGAAAACCAACAACGCTTGATTGAGTTAGAACGTGAAAATGTTGTCATTGCGTTGGAGCATCCAGATTTGATCTCCGCCAGCTTCCATCGATCACTTGATAGTACACGCACCGCAAACTATGGACAGTGGCGCAGCTTACATAATTTTGAAGCCTTACTTACTGAATCAAGGTATGAGTCTGTGCGTGAGTACTGGAAAGGTCTAGCTGAAAATGAGTTTCACCTTTACGAGGTCGTACATACAGAACCACTTACTTGAGAAAGATCAGTCTAACAATTTAAAGCTAATTTGAATCGTTATAAGCTTTCCAAATTTTGTGTGAATGTGACAAAAATGACTCATACTTTTCTATTGAAAGAGCCATTGCCGGGCAAGAACAGTAAACAGCACTGGCTCTCAAAAGTATTGATATCGCTGGGTTGGGACAATTAAAGTAAGAAATTCAATTAAGACGTTTCTTACTAGGTGGTTTTTAAAGCATTTTTTGCTCTACTCTTTGGTGGCGATCGCTCTCCCAGTCAAAAACCCAGTCTGGATGACTGGGCTTTTGTTGGGGTGATATTCCCCAAAGGCTTGTTATATAAGTTCTGTATAAGTTGCTTTTCTTTTCATGACTACCACAGCTAGATTGTGTATTCTAGAAAAAAGTGGACACGCAATGCCTCAATTATCCTGCCCAATCTACCCACGCCCTGCCTTTTCCGCGGCTGTTGAACAAAGCAAGAGCAGATTGATCAAAAAACATTTTAGTGGGAGCCGCAGTTTACAATCATAAAAGCAATTCAAAAAATTACAGATTTTAACTTTGTCCGCATGACCATTACTACCGATACACAGCAGTTATTAGTTAATAATCAACAGTTAATCCCACCAAGCATATAACTGTTGAGAATTAATCTCTAATTCATCGCAACCCCACACAAATTTTACAAATTCACCTGCAAAGTCTAAGTCTTTCACCCCTTTAACTGTAATTGCATCAATCACCAAATCTGGGTTTTCTGTGTGATTCAGAACTACACCATCAAAAATTGCTGTTGCTTCTATACTTTTACAACGTTGCCCAAATTCAATAAATGAACCAACGGATGGAGCAGCATTAAAATTGGCATTTAGTGTAGTGTAGCCTGATTGAAGAACTTGCTCTAATGATGACAAAGATAAACCCTGAAATTTGACAGCGTTGGGAGTATATTCAGTAATTGAGTTACCTAAAATTTCTTCAATACGTTGAACCATATATTTATATCCAAATTAAAGCGTTCGCTTGGTTTCAAATGTTTCATTGCAGAGGTAGAAGGATTCTTAATTGCCCATTACACCAAATCCTCAATCTGAGTTACCCGAAACGTTTCGGGTAATTTTCGCTGTAGCTCATTTTCTTTACTCTCCTGGCTCACTTGGCGATGGTTTCACTTTTTCGCGTTTGATATCAAAGAAGAGTAAATACTTGTCATTACCTTAATATCATGATTGAGTCAATTCAAAAATTAGAAAAAAGAGTGAGATAAAAATAGCTTTTCAAAGCGATGCCCACTGCAAAGAGTCTTTCTGATTAAACTCCAAGCCAAAGCATTAGATAACTTTGACATGATTTTTTAACCATTGTGTAAATGCCTCACGCTCAAGTTTACCCGATGCTAGCGATAGGATAATTACCTCCTGCTCATCGAAATCAGCATCAATTTCCAGACCATTCATCACCAGAAAAACTTCCATTGCTGCATGACCAATCCGCTTATTACCATCAATAAATGGATGATTCATTACCAGCGAAAACCCAATTGCCGAAGCCTTATCAACAAGTGTCGGGTAAAGCTCCTCCCCGCCAAAAGTCATCCGAGGTTGAGCGAGTGCAGATTCTAAAGCACCCAAGTCTCGGATACCTAACGCGCCACCAGACAGTTCCATAATCTGATGATGAAGTTCGACAACTTCAACAAGTACCAAGTAGCGAATCATGCTAGTCGCTGGTAAAGTTCAGCATTTTTTTGCAGTACATAACTAGCGGCTTGGTTAAACTCATTTTGCCGGGAGTTCAACAAATCTTCTACAGAAGCAGATAACAATTCTTCAGTAGACATCCCCAACTTTTGCGCTAGTGACTGCAATTTTTGCAGTTGCTGCTCTGTAATATTAATTGTTATAGCAGCCATATTTCCCTTTCCTAGCTAGTCTTTGTTTAACATTATCTGGTATTTACTCTTCATCAGCCATCAAAGCTTCTAACTCTTTCAACAAAGATTCTAGTTTCTTCTGCTTCTGGGGATTGTCCCACACCTTTGACTTTTTCGCTTGCTTGTATGTAGCTTCTAAACGATTTTGCAGTGGTGGAGGTGTGACAGATGGTTGTTTAGCTTTGACCTGCCGTTGAATTTCGGAAAGGGGCAAAGAGAGCGAAATTGCAGCTTCTAGGAGTTCAGTCCTTTCTTCTTTTGATGTCAGCTTGGCAATCTCCTTGCCCTTGGTGTACTCAATTTGTCCAGCACGCAGGGCTGATAAAATCTCAAGAGGCAGTTTCAACAGTGGTAGTCGGGTGCGGACAAATGATTGCCAGCTAATCTTTCCCAATTCAGCGAACACTTTTTCGACTATTTCAGCCTCGGAATTACCCGAAACGTTTCGGGTAATTTTACCTTTGGCTTCATTGTCCATTCTGTAGAGTACAGAGGACACTTGTGCTGTCTCGCATCCCAATCGCAGTGCCAACAGTTGCAAAGTTCCTTCAGTTTCTTCAACTGGGTTTAAGTCTTCCCGTTGGAGATTCTCAGTCAGGGCATACTGTACCGCCTGCTCATCTGACATCTCCCGCACCGTTACAGGCACTGACGTTAAAGCTGCTGTTTGTGCTGCCCGATATCTGCGCTCTCCTGCCACTAATTCATACTTATCCCCCGCAGGTCTGACCAAAAGGGGCTGGAGGATGCCGTTTTGCTTTACCGATTCCACCAAGGATTGCATAGCTTGGGGGTCAAAATAACGCCGAGGTTGAGTCGCAGGAAGAACAATCTTGTCCAATTGCACTGTGGAAGAAGTCAACTCATCATCATCTTTGAACAGCGCGACGTTCTTGAGTTTGCTTCTATCAGCAGGTGGTTGGCTGGCGCGTCTGGGACTCATTTATATCTCCTCCATTGCTTGTGCTATCTCGTCAAAAATGCGGAGAATAGCAGGATTTTTATTAGGGCATAATGCCAAAGGTTTACCATACTCAGCAGCTTCTGCCACTGCTGTAGCGCGAGGCAGGGGGGGAAATATCCTTGCTAAACTTGACAGTTGCTCATGAATTGATTCAAGAGTTCTCTGGTCTAAGGAATTACCAGCAGAGTACATTGTCGGAAAAAATCCTGCTATCTTCAGAGAGCGATTCAGCTTGCGCTGCACTCTTGCCAATGTTTTCAACAGCGAGTCTGTTCCCTTCAATGCTTTAAACTGACACTGAATGGGGACTAAAACATGAGTCGAGGCAACTAGGCTAATTTGACTAAGAATTCCCAAACTGGGAGGACAGTCAATCAAAATAAAATCGTAGTTGGATAACTCAGGAGCAAGTACCTCTTTGAGTCGAAATTCTCTCAACTCAGCAAATATCAATTCTTGTTCGGCATTAGCCAGCAAAATGTTGGCAGGGGCCAAGTCCATGCCGTCCAAGTCCCGATGAATGGGAATGGGTTCATCTGACTCTGACACCAAAGCATCGTAAATAGTTTTTGACAAATCAGCCGCTTCCAACCCCATGAACGTTGTCAGGGAAGCTTGGGGGTCTATGTCTATCACCAGTACCCTGTGGCGACGAAGTGAAAGGTGATAACCAAGATTTTGGGTTGTCGTTGTTTTAGCGACACCACCTGCTTGATTGAAAAGTGAGATTATCTTGGCCAATTTCACAGCCCACGCATAACACTGGTCAAAATATACCCCATTGTGCCAGATCATGAGTAGTGTTAAGAGATGAGGGGAGCAAACAGCTTTAAGCTTCCTCATCTAACTCAGCTAAAGTTTTGTCCAACCTATTATTTGCGTCCTTTGCCATCTGAATGGAGCGCACACTAGCAGCAGTAACAGCACCTTCCGAGGCTTGATTGGAAATCAAAAGTCAGCATCTGTGAGGCTAATGCCGAAAGACACTGCCGTTTCACATAATCTGTTTTATTGCAGCAATTCTCATTTTGAAATAAATAGAGTATTAACTCCCATTTTGAAATTCAAAATATAGTACAAAAACACTAGTTTTCCGGGAGAGGCGATGCTTGTGGCGAGTGAAGCGATCGCTAAAAAAA
>JAESGI010000390.1_pt1 | contig 13271 bp, 6 predicted proteins | sample 9269671 | NCBI WGS metagenome assembly JAESGI01 (sample SAMN14515641, study PRJNA621666) | algae metagenome | isolation source: Nostoc indistinguendum CM1-VF10 and co-occurring heterotrophs from gravelly... | place: USA: Clark Mountains, San Bernardino, California | collected 1998-06-05 | reverse complement strand
CACTTAGCGCAAGAACTGGGCGGTTTATTTGTTGCACCAGCTTGGCGAAACCGTGGTTTAGGAAGTTTTCTAATGCAGCATTTAATTACTCAAGCCAATCAACCGCTTTATTTAAAATGCTTAAAACATCAACTGGTAAGTTTTTATACTGAAAGAGGCTTTGTGCCCGTTACTTTTAAAAACTTACCACCATCCCTCAAGCCAAAGTTTGGACTATCTCAATTACGAAACAAGCTAACGAAAGCTTTTGTTCTATTTATGAAATATGAATATCCCAATTAAACATTTATTAAGATAGACCAAGCAAATTTAATAACTTACGCCTAATGTAAATTTAATATCCCTCTTCTGTCACTTTCCGAAAACATTTGCCTTTTCTGAAATCTAAAGCTTCTGTATAGCAAGCGATGTCTACGACGGGCTACGCCTACGCGTGATTCTTTTCTAATAACAAATACAAGACCTATTTTTTCTAATAGTATAGCTTGTATTGGTTGCCTCATAAGGCTTCTAGCCATTGCCCTCCTGGAGAGGGACAGAAGAGGGATAATTTGGTCGTCCCAAAAGGTTTTTGGGGTAGACGAGAAATAGGATTCAGCAATCAATATAGTTCAGTTAAGACTAAAACTCTTTGCCAAAGTCAATTTTTTTACGAACCGCAAAAGACGCAAAGAGAAGAAAGAAATGCTTAACTGAATCGTATTGATTCAGCAATCAGCAATTAAATGACAAGTACAAGGATTTCGATATCTAATTCAATTGTATCCATTGCCGTAATTGCCACGTCAATATAATAATTGGAAGCTCTCTTTAGCCTGGTTTTCTTTGCTCCATTGCTCGATTACCTCCTTGCTCACCCAGAAGCTTGAGTGCTGCATCATACTTCTTCAGACTACAAATCTTATAATTAGCTTTAGCTTTTCTCTTTATAGTGAACTAGTATTCCAATTCAAAAAAGCTGGTATACTGTTATTCGCTATCTAGATACATCTGGGTGTGCTTACAAGTTTTACATTATAAGTGTTCAATCTCTTATTTAAGTATAAAAGAGGTATTTTGAAACTGCATACTGTTCTGTCATGGGGCTTTCAAAGCGTTGTTTTGTCTTATTTACTACTTGTCTCTGTGCCAGTTACCGCACAGATTACACCAGATAAAACACTACCTATTAATTCAAGTATAAAAACTCAAAATAATACCAATCGTATAGAAGGTGGCACTATAAAAGGAAGCAACTTATTTCACAGCTTTGAACATTTTTCTGTGCCTACCGGAAGTGAAGCTTACTTTAACAACGATATAAATATCCAAAACGTTATTACTCGGATTACTGGGAAGTCTATTTCTAATATCGATGGGATTCTAAAAACTAATGGCACAGCTAACTTGTTTTTGCTCAATCCCAATGGCATTATTTTTGGTAATAATGCCAAATTAAATATTGGAGGTTCATTTCTAGCTACTAGCGCAAGTCAAATTAATTTTGTTGATGCCACTAATTTCAGTGCAAAAAATCCCGAACTTAATCCTTTATTAACAATAAGTGTACCTATTGGACTGGAAATTGAGAGCAATGCCGGTGCGATTCTCATCCAAAGTTCAGGCCACAATCTAATTGGCCCTCCCTTTTCTCCTCTTATTAGAAGTAGTAATGTTGCTAGTTTACAAGTGCAACCAGGAAGAACTCTAGCAATTGTTGGTGGTGATGTAATTTTAGAGGGAGGTGTAATAACATCTGATGCAGGGCGTATTGAATTGGGCAGTGTTAGCAATGGTTCAGTCAGCATTAATCCTACGACCTCTGGTTGGAAACTAGGCTATGAAGATGTACCTTTTTTCCAAGACATTCATCTATCAAAACGCTCTCTAGTTGATACTAGCGGCATTGGCAGTGGATCTATACAGATAGATGGACGCAGAGTCACGCTTACAGATGGCTCAGTAATTTTAAATCAAAATCAAGGAACACTGCCGGCAGGGACACTAAATGTAAATGCTTCCGAGTCGTTGTCAGTGAGTGGTAGCGATCCAGTTGCTAGGACAGGGGGTGGGTTGCGGAGCGAAACTTTGGGATTTGGCAAAGCTGGAGACATTGCAATTTCAACCAAGCAGGTAATTATTCAAAATGGAGGACAAATAAATAATTTAACCTTTGGTGCTGCAACAAGTGGCAATATAAATTTGAATGCCTCTGATTCTATACAGTTGATTGGGGTTTCGCCTTTTGACCCTGCTGTTTTTAGTACTATCAGTACTGCAACTTTCAACTCTGGAGACGCAGGCAACATTACAGTGTCAACAGAGCAATTCTTGGCCACGGATGGGGGTAACTTGTCCTCTTCAAACTTTGGAACTGGTAGAGGAGGAGATGTAACTGTGAGTGCAACTGACTCTGTAGAAATAATAGGAGCTTCACCAATAATCTTTCAGCCAAGTATGTTGTCTTCCATATCGCTCAATGCTGGCAAAGCTGGCAGCCTAACAATCAATACATCAAAGTTGATGGTTCGAGAGGGAGGAAGGGTTGACGCTTCTACTTTAGCAAGTGGGGAAGGCGGTAATGTTACGATTAACGCCTTTCAATCTCTAGAGGTAAGTGGTAAAATACCTGGTTCTGGAGAGCCTAGTTTGGTGATCTCCAGTGCTAATATCGTCTCTCCAATCTTACAGAAGTTATACAGGCTCCCTCCAGCGCCTTCTGGAAAATCTGGAAACGTGACGATTGCTACTGGTCATTTGAGTGTTACAGACGGTGCTTCAGTTAACGTGAGAAATGAGGGTTCTAACGATGCTGGAACACTCAAAATCAATGCTGCTTCTGTTTTTTTAAACAACACAAGTGCCATTACAGCAAGCACTTCTTCCGGCGAAGGTGGTAATATCTTCGTGAATGTAGGGTATTTGCAGCTAAGTAATAATAGTGCTATAACGGCAACCGCAGGTAGTAGAGGCAATGGCGGCAATATAAATATCAACGCAGACATATTAATTGCCCAGGGGAAGAGCAACATTACCGCAAACGCTTTTGAAGGAAGCGGGGGTAATATCGAAATTAACACTGAAGGACTTTTTATTTCTGACGATAGCAAAGTTTTGGCGAGTTCTGAGAAGGGTGTAGATGGTAGTGTTCAGCTTATTGGTGCTGTTGAGATCCGCTCAACTAATCCAAAACCAGAAGCAATTCGGGAAACTTCTAAAATTACCTCGGCTTGTGAAGCAAGACCAGGCGTGCCAACAGGTAGATTTATAATTACTGGTGCTGGTAGTCCACCACCTATTCTTAAGGAGAAGACATCTGATAATGTTGCATGGCAGGATAATTCTACTTTAGTTCAAGGTGCTGATAATTTAGATGAAATACAGTTGCCAGATGAAGAGATAAAACCAATTGTAGAGGCTAATGCTTGGATAATAAACCCCAATGGTCAAATCCAATTAATAGCAAAATCTAACACAGCAAATTCTGATCTTCGGTTATATGCTAATTCTTGTGTAATAGAAGATTTTATCAACCAAGTATCACCAATGCTGGAAATTGTAAATAAGAAAAATGATTAAATATTTGCGTTGGTATAGATGCTTATTCTTAAGCATTCTTAGTCTGTTGATAGTTGTTAATAAACCCTCTTTACTCCTGGCTCAGCCTGTAAACAAACAAGCACAACATAGTCAGGCCCAATTTCTTATTAAAAAAGGAGTTGACCAATTAAATCTAGATCAGTCATTACAAGCTCTTGAAACTTGGAAAAAAGCTGAGAACATTTATCGCCAAATTCAATTTAATGATGGCATTATTGGAAGCTTAATTAACCAAAGTCTCGCTTTAAAATCTTTAGGCTTGTACCCTAGAACATGTAATACAGTTTTAGATGCTTTAAAGATGGATAGATGGATCTGTTCCTCAACGCTTGAGCAGGTTGCCAAGCCTACCAAAGAAGCTCTCAAAGCAGCAATTCATAAGATAAATCCAACGCCAGTAAATTTGCTGGGATTACAAAAACTAGGAGATGCTTTACGTTTAATCGGTAAGTTAGATGAATCTGAAACAGTTTTAAAGGAAATATTGTTGGTTGCTCAGGCAGTGGCATCAAAACAAGACGTTAGTTCTGTTTTGTTTTCATTGGCTAACACTAAAGAGTCTATGTATGAGAGAGCGCAAAATCAATACAAGTGGATAGAAGATACAGATTTTAAGAAAAAAACTGTTAATCAGATTCAGCAAAATGCGCTTTTCTCGCTTGATTATTATCAACAGGTAAACACCACAGCAAATACTCCTCAATCGATAAAGATAAAATCTCAGCTACGTCGCTTAAATATCTTGCTAGATTTTGATAAATGGCTGACAACACAGCCTAAGTCAGGTAATACAACTTTAGCGACTGTTAACGCTAATATTAATCAACAAATTAAACCTTTAATAGAGCATCTGCTGAAAAATTCTTCAATATTTTTTCAATTACCTCCTAGCGAATCTGTTTTTGCCCAGCTTAATTTTGCTGAAAATCTGAATAAGACTTCAAATAAACAATTACAATCATTAGCCATTCAATATGCTGAATCCGCTTTGCAAAGTGCTAAAAATATTAACAGCCAAAGATTAGAATCGTATAGCTTAGGCGCTTTAGGCAAATTACAGCCAGGAAAATCACAAGCATACTTTGAATCCGCTCTAACCTTGGCGCAATCAATCCATGCATTGGATATTGCTTATGAATGGCAGCAATATTTGGGAGATGTATACACAAAACAGGGAAAATCTGAAGCAGCTCTTCAAGTTTATAAGGCAGCTATTAATAACCTCACTTACATTCGAGGAAACCTTTTAGCCAGCAATCCAGATACACCATTCTTCTTTTATGAAAAAGTAGAGCCTGTATATCGTAGCTATATGCGATTATTGCTAGCAAATCCTCACCCTAATTTAGATAAAGTCGTTCAAATTAACGAAGAACTTCAACTAGCAGAGTTGGAAAATTATCTTCAATGTGGCAGACTTGACCTTACGACTTTGAATGATCTTAAAAATTTAGCTATCATCCCTTCAGTAATTCACATTATTGATTTGGGCAACAGTATAGAGGTAGTTGTTCAGTCAACTGACAAATCCCTTCACCACCACTCTGTTGACCCAAAGTCAGTTAAAGTTCATGCAGATCATCTTTTACAAACTTTACAGGATCAAAGCTTTGCTAATACTAGAAATTCTGTGATTATTGATTATTCTCAAGCACTCTATAATTCGCTAATTGCACCCATCAAAAGATATTTGCCTCAAGATGGAACACTAGTGTTTACTTTAGATACATCTTTTCAAAGTTTACCTATGGGCTTGCTTCACGATGGGAAAGATTATTTACTCAAGCACTACAACATTACTGAGACTTTGGGTTCTAAAGTTCGGCAGCCCAAACTCTTACCTAGAAAACAATTAAGAGCTTTAATTGCTGGACTTTCCAAATCTAGTCCCAGCTTCAATGCCGTAAATGCTCCCAAAGACCTGGCAGAACTGCCATCTGTGGTTGAAGAAATAGCAAACGTCAAAGAGCAAACCAATTCTTCACTCTCGTTGCTTAATGAAGAGTTCACTTATAAGCGTTTTATAAAAGAAGTAAGTACAGAGACTTTTCCGATTATTCACTTGACAACTCATGCTCAATTCAATTCGGTTCCTCAACTAACAATGTTTTTTAGCTGGGACAAGCCAATCAACTTATTAGAGTTTGACAGTTTACTCAAACAAAAAAATCAAATCAATGAAGATGCAATTGAGTTATTGGTTTTGAGTGGTTGTGAAACAGCTAAGGGAAATAAGCGCTCGGCGTTAGGAATCGCTGGGATCGCAGCCCAAGCAGGAGCAAGGAGTACTGTAGCAACTTTATGGCGCGTAGATGACAAATCTACCGCTCTGCTCATGAAAGAATTTTACAAAGACTTGAAAGATGGTAAAACTAAAACAGAGGCACTACGTCTTGCACAATTGAGTTTGTTATCAAATCCAGATTACTCCCACCCTTATTATTGGGCAGGTTTCCTCCTCATCGGTGGTTGGCTTTGAGATTTCATCAATTTTAGCCGTGACTGTACCTGAGCTAATTCATTAGAGTTGCCACTAGTTTTCGCCAACCACTCTGCCATTTTGTATTCACGAAAAGCTTCATCTAGTAACCATGCATCTAAATAACGATCTCCTAGTACTCTAAACAGAGTCGGATTTTTACTACCTGCTGCCACTCTTGCTTTTAATGAATCAATTGTTGCATTTAAAAAACCTTTTGACATATATATAATATCTAAATCGAGAAAAGCAGCTTCGTCGTCAGATAAGCCTGATTTCTTAATTACATCCACCTCCTCTAAAACCTGTTTAACATCAATTTCAGGCAATACATGGACTACTAACTTCCCAGAAGAATTAATCGGAGAGTCACCTTTATTTGCAGTTACTGTAATTGTATACGCAGCGCCGTACTCCAATTCTTTTCGCTCTTGTGGATAGGGCAGTATAGTATCTTTTACTTGTGTTTCCCAGTGAAATCCGTAACTAGCTACCTCTACTGTATAGCTGGTAGCATTCTTTACAGGACGCCAAGAAATTATCGGTTGCGTATTCAAGAGTATATTTCCGTAGGGAGTAATCAGCTTTAGTGAATCTTGATCTTCACTTGGCCCTTTCATCTTTGGACAGCCATCCCGGTTTAGAGGTGTACATTGCCGTCGTTCTGCTTGAAACTGTGGCGGCGTACAGATGCCTGAGACACCGAAAACAGCACTCTGCTGAAATTCTAAAACCTGGCGACTCGAATAGCACACAGCCTTAACCGTACTTCCATTAACGGGGTTAATCTTATCTCCTAGACAAATCTCGCTTCCGACCGCTAGATAGCGATCACCTGAGCTGATAATTCGACCAACTTCATTAATGCAGATACGCTTTGCTACTAGTTGGGATTGAGCCAATGCGCCGCCAGAGTTTGATAGAAGCATTATTGATGCAATTGTTACCAATGGAACTCTAGAGACTTTTTTTCCTACTTTGTTGGTTGAGTCCGGTGTGGCTAGATTGGGCATTGAAAATATTGTCTGGTTATCTTTAAGTTAGTAGCATAACGGGATTAGGGAACAAAAAAAAGCCTATGGTGAAGATCCCGGCACAATATCTCCTAATAACCGCTTTAATACTTGCTTCCTCCATTTCTGAACCTCTAACTGGTTAGACTCAGCAACCAAGCAGACTTCCCAGGATATCCTTGCATGATTAATTTCCCCCAAGGCTTCATGTACTTGTGCTAGCAGGCAGTAAGCATCTGTTCTTTTAGAGTCCAAGTCTGTCGCTTTTTCTAAATATTGCTTCGCCTCGCTATACTTCTTTTGCCCTAATTTCGCCCAGCCTAAATTCTTGTATAAAGTGGCTTGACTTTCGGGGTCTTTAGTTTTTTTTAACCCATCAAAAGCTAAAGAAACTGCTGTATTATAATCACCAGTTATATTCTTTAGTCTGGATAAATTATTAATTGCAGCTACAGCTTGGCTATTATTTTTTATAGCTAACTTATATTGTTGTTCTGCTAATCTATATTCCGTCCTATCATCATAAAAACTTCCCAATGTATAATGCCCTAACCATGACTTAGGATTTAATCTAAAAAGGGCTTCATAGCTACTTTTAATACAGTTATCATCCGAGATTTCTTGACATATTAAAGCCAAATTAGTATATGCATCTTCATATTTTGGATTAAGCTTGATAGCTAACTCATAGTATTTTCGAGAAGCTTCAAGAGTATTTCCACGCCGATCTGCTTGCTCAAAGTAAAACTGGGAGATTGAAGAAGTGAGATTATAATTATATTTAATTGCTTGGTTAAAGTGATCTTGAGCATCTGCAAACCGATTTTCTTGTTGAGCTTTTTTCCCTTGATCTAAATAATAATTAGCTATAAAAGGAAGTGATGCATAGAACAAGCCAAACAAACTTAAAGCCCCCACAACACCCGCGCCAATTTGAAATGACTTCGATGTTATTAGACGGTGAAGCTTTGATTTAAGTGGCAAGCCCTCTAATCGCTGCAAAATTACTCTAGTTGTTTGCGGACGTTGCCCTGGTAAGGGAGCCATTAATTCTTCGATAAAATCAGCAAATGGTTTGTCGATTTGCTCTGCTTTATCTCTCCAAATTAGGTTTCCTGTCTTTTTATCTATTGGCAGATCCATCAATTGAATGCCAGTAAGTAATTGCACAAGAGTCCGACCCAGAGCATAGAAATCTGATTGAGGTACTGCTTGACCATTAACTTGCTCCAATGGAGAGTAACGAGGTGTACTGACAGATGTAATTTCGTATCGTCCTCCCCTACCTGTGTCAGATCCCCCACTTCCACTGACTTTTGCCAAGTAGGTATCAGTCACTCGCCGTGCTACACCAAAATCGATTAATGCAAGTTGTCCACTTGACTGAAGAATTATATTAGAAGGTTTAATATCTCTATGAAAAAATTCTGTACGGTGTACTTCATCAAGAATTTCAACTAACTGTCGAAGCCATTGTAATGCTACGGATTGTGAAATTCGCCCATTCGACTCTAACCATTGTTCCAAGTTTTCTCCTTCAAATTTATCCATGATTAAACAATGCAATATTAGAGAGCTATTGTTCGGAATAAAAGTGAAAAAGTCATCTATAGTACTTTTAGGAATGCATGGGTGTTCAATAAGCCGTAAGGTGAGAGATTCCCGCTCAATGAGATCAACTAACTTAGGTGTGTTCCATTTTAAAACTTTCATGACTCGCCGCTTGCACCCAGGATTCCATTGAGTGCCGATATCGTCCACTTCAAAAACTTCCATATAGTTAAATGGGTTTTCAGTAAGCTCTCTTAATGGCTTAACTAGACAAATGCGGTCGTTAATTAGCAATGAAGTCCCACAGAAGAGACAGTGATTAACGTCATCGGGATTTTGACGTTGTTTGCAAAGAGGGTTGATACAGTAACCCATATTTTAGTATGTATAACGTATTAGTATGTATAACGTAATGCATAGTAATTTCCTTACACTACCCCTTGTTGTCGCAATGAAACAACATATAAATTGAGAGTTTTAGGCAGCCTCATTTTAAACATCAATGTATACTACCATTAAGTACCTGCATTCCTTAGATATTTAAGTAGCAAATATTACCATACATCATACTTACTAGAAGACTCACTGTTTAGCTGAAAATTCAGTAGCCCAATTTCAGTAAATAACCTTAAGTGTAAGTGCTAATTTTTCTGTTTTCTCTTACCGTACTCCATCCGAGATGGGTCTACGAAAGTAATTTTTATTGTAAGTAATCGACATTAGAAATTTCTATGGTACTTTTTTGAAAAAAATCAACTATAAAATGAAAAATCAAATATGATTGATACAATGCAATCTGCTCTTAAAACTAAGCCTAATCTATAAAAATGCCCCAAATGGGCATTTACTGTGTAAAAATGATTAACACGGTTACAGTTTTTAGTACTGAATCGCAATTCCAGGCTCCCACTCACTCCTCCCTTAACCAAACAGGACAGGAGTCACCAAAAGTACTTTTTACGGTAAAAGTTACTTTTGAACTAGCCCTAGCTGTAGCAAATAAGTTAGTATTTGCCAAAAAAGGTAGATATCTATCCGAGGCTGAAATCCTTGTTATGAAGGGAGCGTGGGATGATGATGATTATGAGGAAATAGCAAGTAACTCATCTTACAGTCCTAACTACTTGAAAGGTGGCATAGCCCGTCGATTGTGGGATATCCTTTCTGAAACGATTGGAAATGGCGAACGGGTTGGCAAAAAAAATCTGCGTGATTTTTTAGAACAAGTTACTGAAGAATATTATGCTCAATCTGCGTCAAAAGAGGAGCATAACTTCCCTGCCAACGACTTAATAGAAGTTCTGGGAGGACAACTCCCTGATGTGTCTAGTTTTTACGGACGAGTAAAGGAACTAACTCTTTTAAAAGAATTAATAGCTAAACAGCGATGTATATCCTTGGTAGGAGTAGCAGGAATCGGTAAAACTGCATTAGCGGCAAAACTCCTAGCGGAAATTAGTGCAGAATCTCAACCTAGATTTGATTATTTGATTTGGAAATCAGTTGCTCATGCACCACTACTTCAGGATTTAGTAACCGAACTGTTAGATATAATTGAGCCTTTAGAAACACCCTCAAGCTCACCTAAGTATACTCAAGCAATGATTACAATGTTGCTGAAGCAGATGCAATCGCGCCGTTGCTTGGTTGTGCTAGATGAATCTGAAGCGTTATTTCAGACAAAAAATTTAGAGCAACGGCTAGATTACAGACTATTTTTTCGCCGTTTAGTAGAAGAACAGCATCAAAGCTGTTTGCTCTTGACTAATCGAATTCTGCTTGATGAGCTTAATGATCTGATAGTAGCAAAGCGACCTCTTCGATTTTTTAGAATTGAAGGTTTAGATGAAGATGCGGCAATGCAGTTTTTGTCTGAGAAAGGATTGACTGACACAGAAAAGTGCCATCAATTAATTCAAACTTATCGTGGGAATCCTTCAGAGCTAGAGGCAGTAATTGAGAGAATTAATCACTTTTTTTCTGGCAGTACACAAGTATTTTTTCAAAACCCAACAACTCTTGTCAGTAGTAAGTTTGAAGCAATGCTTAATCATGTTTTTGGTCACGTATTGACAGAAATTGAGCGAGAAATTCTGATTTACACAGCAGAGGAGATAGTTTCAACTACAGAATTTATTAGCTTTGCCAAGTTATTAAGTGATATCAGGCAGAGACACAAAGCCTCTGTGTCAACTTTAGAGTTGATTAAAGCACTAGAAAATCTGGAAAAACAATCATTGATTGAAAGCAGTAAAAATCCAGTTACTAAAGAAATTAGTTTTACTCTCCAGCCAGTAATTAAAAAGTATATCTTAACCGATCCACAAGGATTGGTGCGTGTATCCGATGCTTTGCCAAATTTAGCGGTCGCGTCTTAAGCAAAAGCTTTTCATAAATATTGCAGGGTAATCTACCCTACACAGAGGTGCTACCAACCCTCGATTACCCCTAAAAGAATCCTTAACAAACGTGGAGGTCAAAAGCAAAAATCAAAACAACGTTAAACACAGAGGGCATTGTAAGATCAGAACGAACAAAAGATGGAGGTAAATATACAGCAACACAAAATTTAAAAGACAAAACGTACTAAGGAGTAACGCTTTGTCCAAGGAGCAAAAAACTAAATAACTCCAGAGCGGGGTTATCTCACAAAAACCAAAGCGGTGGTAGTTAAAGTTTGGCGACTTGATTCCACTAACTGGTCAAAAGAGATTAAGTCCACGCTGCTTCTTGTATTATACGAGAAACCACACAAACACACCAGTTTTGTGTGGCAGTTTTGGCTATTGAAATTCCTTAAAGGGGCGAGATATTAAGTTTGATTAAGAAAAAACCCAAATTTCGTAGTTAAAAATCCTTAGCAGCGCAACAACCCCCTCTGAAGCTTGTCAACCAAGTTATCAGGGAAAAATATCGTGAAAAATGACTTATGCCCAATACACCTTGGTGTCGGGGTTCAGGTGACATCAAAAATTGTTTCAAACACCTCTCCTAGTAGTTCGCCAAGTTCATTTGGCGGAGGAAAGGGGAAGGGGGAAGGGGGAAAGGTTTTAAATCCCTTACACTTTCCCGCAAGCCCTTATCCTCACTTCGTGGGGGGCCCACCTTCCCCTTTCCCCAGCTCTCACCCAGCATTTTTGGGTTGGCAGACTCCTTGTGATAATGACAGGAGAGAAATATGCTGACACTAGACAGAGAAGAAAACAAATCAGCACTTCATTACGATGATCTCAACAGCAGTATCAAAGACACCTTCGCTACCATAGACCAATTTGAGTTGCAAGCAGTAGAACTCTGTCGCCTCATGCATGACGAGCGGATGTACAGAATCGCTGGGTACAAAAACTTTGAACAATATTGCCAAGGCGAATTGCATGTATATGGCGGCTATCGGCGTATAAATCAACTCTTAGGGGCATCAAAAGTTATTGTTGCAGCAGGGGAGTTGGGGCCACAGATTAAAAATGAGCGCCAAGCCCGTCCCCTTTTGAGGTTAGCCAAAGAACCAGAAAAACTTATTGCTGCTATAAGACTGGCTTTGGAATTAAACCCAGACCCTAGTGAATCAGATTTCGCAGCTGCGGCTAATATTGTTGCTCCAATGCAAAGAGGAAAAAATAAACTCCATCAGGAACCATTGGTTCCGAAAAATGCCATCACAATTTCATCACCAGAACATCCCCGTTATGGGGAATCGGGAGTTATTGTTGCAGACGCACCGAATAATTCGCAGCAGATTGTGACTTTCGCTGATGGTGAAAGGCTGTTGGTAAACAACACTGATTTGGATGACGCAATTGTGTCCGAATCGACTGAGCGTACATATCCTAAAGAATACACGGAAGCGATCGCAGCACTCAAAGAGCAACATAAGCTTGAGCTAGAGCGCCTGGAGCAGGAATTGAGGATTGGACTACAAGCAGAGGTGTCGGCTAGAGCCGAAGCCCAAGTAAGTGAGCAAATCCAATCTCTGCAAAACCTGTACAAGCAGCAAAAAGAGCAAAACATCCACTTGCAGCAGCGCTTAGACGAGATGGAATCGCTACGGCAGCTTGAAACTGAGAACCAGCAGCTAAAAGAGCGCATTCGGGATTTGGAAAACGCTTTTGAGCCGCATCAATTACAAGACTGGGAGAATACTTACACTAAACTTCAAGCTAAAGCGCTAAACAAGAAGGTTCAGGAACCACTGGAGAAGACAATTGATTTGAGAACTCTGGCAGCCGAACCGCCCAAAGAAAATGCGACTGAATGTCTGCGCCTCATGGGTATGGCACTGAAAAACCTAAGCGTTGCCATGAACAATACCCAAGCTCTTGAGGCGGCGGCTCTCATTTTGGGTACTAGTCCCACACAGTCTGCCATCGCAACAAGGACGGAGCAATTACAACTATTACCCCAGGCTATTAGGGAAATTAGGCAAGTACTTGCACGTACTGAGTTTACATGGCTTGACTTTTGGGCTGTGGCTGAGAAATACGAAGTGATAAAACTTGACTACTGGGCTGAACTTACCACCCAGGAGACTGATTTAATCACACAAGCCCAAAAAAACAGTGAACAGTTAACAGTAAACAGTGATAACTGATAACTGATAAGCTAATCGTCATTCATTTTTCCAGACTGACTCGCTCGTGGTAAGCGGCTCT
>JAESGI010000389.1_pt1 | contig 13358 bp, 14 predicted proteins | sample 9269671 | NCBI WGS metagenome assembly JAESGI01 (sample SAMN14515641, study PRJNA621666) | algae metagenome | isolation source: Nostoc indistinguendum CM1-VF10 and co-occurring heterotrophs from gravelly... | place: USA: Clark Mountains, San Bernardino, California | collected 1998-06-05 | reverse complement strand
TGGTGCAAACCTGCCGTCGTCAAAGTCGGTCTGTGATTGATTTTTTTACACAAGCACTGCTGGCTAATTCCAATAATTATCTGTCTGTCCCATCCCTGCTTCCTAAATATTAGACCTGAATCCTTACCCAGAAACGATGAAGCTCAAAACTTTTATAGAGATGTTCTCAATTGCTTAACAGTGAGAGCAACAGCTTGATTAATAGTTGCTTGTTGGTCATAGAAATCAAATTGTTGAGCTTCAGGAAACCAAACTATATCTTTGTCCTTCCCTGGAATTGCTGCAAAGAACCGACGCGCACCATCAGGAATCGCGGCTTGATCACTGTGGATAAACAGGGTTGGCACCTTGATTTGCTTGGCTTGTGGCATGGCACTAAAGGTCAACCATTCTCCCCAAGACATTACCGCAAATTGGTTTGCCCATTGAGGAATTGCACCCCGTTTGGGATTGAGATAGTAGTCTACATTTCCATACATCGCGGCCTGTTTATTTGTAGTGCTAATGGCAGGAACGTATTCTGCTTTGCCAGTCTGCTCAAATTTGGCTCGTGCTGCCTGTGACGACTCAATTTTTGCTTTTACAACTTCCTCTCCACCGTAGATGGTATTGACAATTGTTGCATCATGAATCCAAGGTGCAACAGCTATAAATGACTTGATGCGGGAATCTCTTGCTGTAGCTACTGCCATGTAGCCTGCCGAAGCACAAATTCCTAATCCGGCAATCCGATTGCCATCGACAGCTTCAACAGTTTGCAAGAAGCTGACAGCATTTTTGATATCTGCAATTTTGGCACTGGGAGACTCAAAACCTCGAACCTTACCGCCGCTTTCCCCAAAGAAGCGAAAATCAAACGCCAAGGCTGCAAATCCTTGTTCAGCAAGCTTTTGAGCATAAGTGGCTGGCATTTGCTCTTTTACTGTTGTCCAAGAACCTGCAACAACCACTGCGGGTAACTTATCGCCAGCTTTGTAGTTTGCAGGTAAATATAAGTTACCAACCAGTTTTTCGCCTTCGCTTTGAAATGTGACTCGATTTACACCGGGTTTGTAACTGTTAGCAGCAATGATAGTATCGGAAGCTTGCTGCACTTGCGGCTTTGTTGAATTCTTGCTTGCCGAAATATTTTGAGCTATAGCAGAAGTGCTAACAGCTACTAATACCAGTGAGAGGGCAGAAGCTTTAATGATAGAGGATATTGCTTTCATGGTTGATTCTGGGTTGTTTTTTGCTTGTTAAGTACAATTTAGAGAATCTGCCCAAAAAACTCACGCCCGATTCTTGCGCGGTTATATCAAAATTATGCTCAACTCAATTCATTTTGCTCGGCTTTAAAAACAGTAGTCATTGCTTGGTGTTGGGTTACTGCATAGTAAAATTAACTAATCCACTGGGGCTATCTCCTCACCAATATGTCCTACAAAATCGGGTGGAACGAGCCAAAAAGTTAATAACTGTCTGTGATAGTAACTTGACCGATATAGCTTTACAAGTTGGATTCTACGACCAAACTCATTTTGGTAAAGCTTTCAAACGAACTGTAGGTGTTTCTCCCAAGGTTTTTGCCAAGCTGCGGGCAACTTAAGCAAGAATTTACTATTTTGCCAGTTGTTGCGCCTCTTAAGCTGAACCCAGAGTTCATGAGGAAAAAGCAATGACACAACATCGCCGCGAAATCATTAAAGGTGCTGCTCTAACTGCTACAGGAATAGTTTTAGGGGCAATATCGCCTGTTAACTCCCAAAAAACCGTAGCTCAGGAACAAAGAGGCGATCGCCCCCAACCTACCACCTCTAGACTTCTTGCTGGCAAAGTCGCTTTGGTAACTGGAGCCGCTCGCGGTATTGGACGAGCGATCGCCATCGATTTCGCTCTTAACGGCGCTAATGTTGCTTTACTAGATATTGCTGACCCGACTGGCGGAATGGCCATCTCCGGCTACCGCCTAGCTAACGAGCGCGAACTGGAGGACACTGTGGCTGCTGTGCGTGCGCTTGGAGTTAAAGCACTCAAGCTCAAGGTCGATGTACGTGACCATAAGGCCATGAGCGAAGCCGCAGCCCTTACTGCACAAGAACTTGGTGGTATAGATATTGCAGTTGCCAATGCTGGTATCGCTATCTGGACTACAATTGAAGGCTCAAACCAACAGCAATGGCGCGACACGATTGATGTCAATATTAACGGTGTATTTAATACAATACAGGCAGTTATCCCCCACATGAAAGCGCGTCAGGGTGGTCGCATCATTACCATTTCCTCCATCGGCGGCCGTCAGGGTGTAGTGGGCAATGGTGCTTATGGCACTACTAAATGGGCGGTGATTGGTCTAACCAAATCAGCAGCGATGGAATTGGGCCCGTCTAACATTACCGTTAATTCTATTGCACCAGGGCCTGTCAATACTCCTTTGTATCGCTCACAAGGGCAACTACGCTCGACAGGTGTTAAAAGCTTTGAAGAGCAAGACAAGTTAGTCGGTGCGATGTTGCCCTTAAAGGTTAAGCCTGCACTTGATCCCCAAGACATTGCCGATACTGCCACTTTCCTGGCTAGTGACCATGCCCGCTTTATTTCCGGTGAGGTGATAGATGTAGCACTTGGCTACAACACAATCTACACAGCTTGAAAATTTAAACACTATCGCGGAATTGCTTTGGCGTTACCCCGGAAAGCTTGCGAAATTGGGCGGTAAAATGACTCGGATTGGAAAAACCTACCTGATAGGCAATTTCTGCTGATGACAACCGTGTTACCTTGAGCAATACTTTTGCCCGTTCGATTCGTCGTTGCAGAATGTAGCGATGTGGTGGTTCTCCTACCAGTGTTTTGAATCCACGAGCAAAATGAAACTGACTCATGGGTACTAATGCAGCCAGATCCACGATCGCTAATTCCGAGCCTAAATTATCTTCAATATAATCTTTAATTTGCTTGAGCTTTAATATATCGAGAACACCCGCTTCCTGTAAGGTGGAGTTACTTGATACTCCACCGTAGTTTCTTAGCAGATGCACTGCCAGCACATTCTGCAAGGACTCGACATATAAATTGCCAGCCAAACCACCACTGACTACTTCAGACTTTAACAGCTGTGCTATATGCAGAATAGTTTGATCTGGAAAAATTACGCGGTGTTCCAACTTAACAGGAGTAGAGAGTCCACTTTCATCTGCCAGTCGGTTGAGCAACAACGGCTCTATTTTCAGATTTACATATTCACTCTCCTTTTCCCGCCGATGCCAGACAAACTCACGCTCCGAATACATAAACACACTTCCGGCAGGCATAGGGGCGGTTTCTGGCTTACCTCCATCCACAGACCAAGTGACACGTTTGTGGGGAAGAAACGCCACACTAATAGCGTGTTTGGGCATCGCAAAGTCGAAATCTCCGATCTCTTCCAAACGACCGTATTCGACAATCAAGTCATTCCATTCGGCTTTGAGAATCACTGCCGTCTGTTGAGGCTTGCGTTGTTGCATCAGAGAATTAGATATTTTATACCTTAATTAGTCTCAATTTTAATTGAGTTGGCGTACCTTAGTCTTAAAGTGTGCATAGTACAAACATTAATACTTTAGAGTTGTCGGGAAATAGTGACTAAAATCGCTGAAAGGCTTAGGGAGTCTGGGTTTCAATAATTTTGGTCAGAAATCAATAAAAAGCTTGCCACAAGCAGATTTCAAGGATTTTTGAGCTTATTACCCAACAAGTCTTCTATATATTAAAGATATTCTGCAATTCCACTTATTTAGTCATACGTGGAATCACTTGGTTATGATTTATGGATGGCGCTTACCCAATAGCCAAATGGGATATTGAGCTAAAGTACGGCTCAGAGTTACCTTGGCTCAAGAAAATTAGAGATAATGGCAACAGAGAGAATTAATTAAGATAAAATTTCTTGAAATTGAAGACCGAGCCGTGACGTTGCACAGCAGTATTAATTTAATTAATCCGCACACAGGGCAGCGTTTTCCATCTGCCCCAGATAGTTCGGTTGTTCTGTCTAGTTTTCAAGCAGGATGGCATCACAACTTCACCCTAGAGGTACAACGGCTCAAGCCGATGGAACTTACAGAACATTATGTTGAAGGGCATCGACTGATCATCAATTTAGGTGACTCTGTGCGTTTTGGCTGGCGTAGCGGCGGACGAACCCATGAAGCCATTTTGCCGCCTGGAGGGTTTTGCCTTCAATCGGATGGCGAAACCAACGCTCCTTTCTGGCAAGATGAACTGACAGTAGCAGCGATCGCACTCTCACCAGATTTGATCACCGCCATTCTCGAAGACCGCACGCCTACTGCCATTGATACCTTTGCCGAACGTCGCTGCATCACAGATGAGTTGGCATACACCTATACTAGAGCCTTATCAAAAGAGTTGGCCCAACCGGGGGAACCCTTGTATGCACAAACTCTATCTCTGTCTTTCACATTGCACCTGTTGAGCAAACATCACCGCAATGCCAAAAAACCTTTGAATCCAAAAGGGAAACTATCATCGAAGCAACTAAAAGACGTAATTGAAACCGCACAAACACAACTGGGTACAGAATTGAGCCTCAGCCAACTTGCTTGTGCCGCCCAAGTTTCCGACTATTATTTTTCCCGCCAGTTTAAGAACACTACGGGTTTAGCACCACATCAGTTTGTCCTGCGCCTACGGCTAGAACGAGCGAAAAAATTATTGCTCACAAGCCAACTGTCCCTTTCGGAAGTAGCATTGGCTGTAGGTTTTTTTGACCAGTCACACTTTAATAATGTCTTTAAACGTGCTTTTGGTGTCACTCCACGCGCTTTTGCTAAAACAGTTTAAAAATTGAGCAAGAATTTCCAAGTTTTTCAGTAGTGAGTTCTGCGAGTATCTAACTATCGGCAAGGGAACACAACCACAACAGCCGCAAATCAAGTTATACCTCAACTCAAGGAGCCAAACATCATGCTGTCTGTGAAAAAAATTGCTGTAAAAACGCTCTTCCTCGCTTCTTTTGGTTTACTAGCTCTACCATTAACCGCTACTGCTTCCTTACAAACTGTTGAAGCCAAATCTATGCCTACCCAAAGCAAAACTGTTGCAGCGAATAATATCTCAGTTCGTAAAGTTCAATTTCTCAGCCAGGGTACGAAGGTAGTAGGTAATCTCTATTTACCAGCGAACATCAAAGCACCACAGGCATCTGTGGTTGTGGTAGGGCCGCAGTCGAGCGTTAAAGAGCAAGTAAGTCAAGTTTACGCCCGTCAATTAGCAGCACAAGGATTTGTGGCTTTGACCTTTGATCATCGCACCTTTGGTGAAAGTGGTGGCGCACCCCGCCAGTTTGAAAACCCACAAATGAAAGTTGAGGATATTCACAGTGCAGTAACTTTTTTACGGGCATTACCGGAAGTTAAGCCTGATGCAGTTGCTTTAATGGGCATTTGTTCAGGTGGTGGATACTCTGCAAAAGCGGCGGCAATGGACTCTTCAATTAACGCCCTTGTTACCGTAGCTGGCTTCTATCATGACCCACAGGTAATGCGTCAATGGTTGGGTGAGAACTACGAAGCTCGTCTCAACATGGGTAGAGAGGCACGTATTAAATATGAAAAAACTGGTCAAGTTGATTACATGACCAACGTAGACCCAAAAAACCTTAATGTAGCTATGCCTGGTCAAGAAGCCTATGATTATTATGGAACCCAACGTGGTTTGCGTTCTGGCTGGGTCAATCGTTCAGCAGTAATGTTCTTTGAGCCTTTCTTACAATTCAATGCTATTGATGCTGGTCGTGATATCAAGGCTCCTACTTTGGTGATTCATTCAGATACCGCTTTAGTTCCCGATGGTGCGCGTCGCTTCTTCCAGAGCATACCAACCAATCAGAAAAATTTACACTGGATGAGTACAGAAAATCACATTGCCTTTTACGACCAACAAGAAGTTGTGGAGGAAGCGGCTGTTAAGGCAACAGCATGGCTTAAACAAACACTCACTCTTAATTCAGTAGTTAGCCGTTAAATGTCTAACAGCAATCGCACCTATCACTACCACAAAAAAATCACCCCAACTAGTGCATCTAGTTGGGGTCTTAAATGTCCTTCATTTTCTTGAAAGGACATAAGAGATTAATTGTGTTTCAGTATAAGGCTTTCCGTATATATGTCCATATTACAATGAGCAGATCTTAATCGCCTGAATGATCATTAACTCTTCAAAATTGCTTTACGACAACTGATCAATCAATAAGCCGTCTACTTACTTCCTCAACCAGTGCTTGCTTCCATTGACAGCTTTTTCAAATCCTCAATCCGACAGCACCCCCGCTTCCATAGCTGTCTTTGGTTTTTATCTACAGGATGGTAATAAGCCCAAATACTTCCATCTGCTGCTGAATATAAGGAGATAATAAAAACCGTTTGTGTACCAAAGTTACCTGTACTTACCTCAATCTTTTCTTTAACAGTAAAGGTCTGTCCTGAACTATTAGTTGCTGTCTCTAATTTTTTATAGGCTGGTTTAAGAGCTAATTGCGGTTGCTCTGTTTCTATCTCTGATTGCTCATGTTCACCAGAGGTATTTTCAATCAAAGCAGTTGATGATGATGAATTAACTGGTGCTGTCTCTGAGATTTGGGGTACATCTGACTGTTCATTATCAGAGATTACTGTTTGAGGTATAGCATCATCAGTCAGGACAAGACTACTGTTTAATTCGGAAACTTCAATGCTTTGACTCTGGTTATTATTTACTTCTAACTCAGCCTCAACTGGTTGATTTTCTGTTGGTACACTAGTTGATGCTGAGTCAGTTTGTGCAGAATTATTATCGTCTGTGGCAGTAGATTTTTGCTTGACGACACGTAAAATAGCTGGCTTGGTTGGCGTGGCTTCTTCTTTTGATAGTGAACTATTCGTCTTAGGAGATTTACGTTTAGGCATAATAATTTATTGGCAGCAATGCACTCCAGAACGTTGATTCAATCAGCATTAGCAAGGAAATGGCTACACTTTTTTGTCAGGTTAGCTCTCAGTTAGCTCGGTAGTATCAACCTGTTGTATCGGTTAAAATATCTGAAGTTGAAGATTGCTCACGACTGGGAAATTTAATGCACTCCCCTGATTGAATTACTAAGTTAGCCCCGACACGTCGCACAGAAAAATTCCAGAATTTCTTAATCGAATTTGATGGTAAAAATCCGATTAGTCTTAGTTGGAAATCTTTGGGTGGCTCAAAGTCTCTCTGTGGTTTTTGATGAATTTTAACGAGTACTATCCCTTGTTCTAAGTCTTGATATACAACTAATCCTTGTACAGAAAAGTTATCAGCTACTAACTGCAATTCTGTTTTTACTGAGTCGGTATATTCTTTTTCGTTGCGAATATTTATCAAAGTCACCCGAAGTTTGGTCGGAGAATCTTTGAATGGTGTTCTGGGGTAAACAGTCCACAGGTAATCAAGTGATAAATCAAGTTGAGATTGTTGAACTAATTTCGATGCTCTCTTAGCAAGGTTTGTCTCAAGCATTACACCGTCAGCAGTTATTAGTTGTCCTTGATAAATAAGCGACTCACTAGGTACATACTTTCCCCAAAGCCGACCAATTGCACGATATTCTAGTGGCTCTGTCGGTCTTAACTGGTGATTATTAACTAATAACTGCTGTGTATCGTTCGTAATGGTCATGCGGACAAAGTTAAAATGTGTAATTTTTTGAATTGCTTTTATGATTGTAAACTGCGGCTCCCACTAAGATATTCTTCTTTCAATCTACTCCAAAAGCCTTAAGTATCTTTAATGGCAGTTTATACCCAAAGATGAACAAATGCCTTAGCATCCACGCTCTTCCTTTCATTGAACATGAATGCTTGAGACACATCTATTAACTTGCGCCAGCTTCAGCAGCCCCTACATCTGGTTTAACTTCCTTCGCCTTCTTTTCAAAAAGTTGGATTCCTGCGTCAATGCTCTCAAAGCCGTTTTCTGTTCGTTGGCCAAGCTTGCCCGATACAGCCCCTGCCCAGTCTGCAAATTCCGAGGCGCTAGTTTCAGCCTTCCGCCAGCTTTTGGCATTAACTTGAGCGGTGAAGACTATGCCGTTTTGATCAGTCAACTCGATTGCAACTTTCTTGTTCTCGGCTGGTGTAGCTGTTGGCAGTGACCCGCTAAATTTTATTGTTACCTCGCTTTTGGCTTCCATACCTTACCCCTGGCTCATCATCAATGAACTTTTTTTCGCTCTTGATTTTATCAAAGCTTCCGAAAAACTTCGCATACTAAACATTATTTAACTAAAAGGCATTTATAAGGTATTTACAAGGATTTTCTCTTTAAAGGCATTTATAAGGTTTTGCAATGGCATTTCAATGGCATATCTTTGGCAGATATAAGGATTTACTGTTGCCCAAAATTGAGATTTTTCAAAATTTGGTTATTTTGTCAAAAATAAGGTTCTGCAATGGCATTTCCAAGGGATTTACAAGGTAAACATAAGGTAATAAGAAGGATTTTGACCCGAAAAACCTCATAAACGACCCTGATTTCTCCGCCAAAAATTTCTGACCAAAACTTACGCACAGTACGCAAAAAATTTTGGCCAGTTTTTTTGAGCCAAAATTAAAAAACTTTGAACCAACGTCAACAAATAATACTCAATAACTACTTTTGTAGTATTAGAACTGCACTCCACTTGTGAGTTACACCAAAGCTATGCTGTAAACACCACTTATTACATAAGTTTTATGCAGTTTGTCAGTATTGAAATAGTAGTTCTAAATACCTTGCTCAACTGGTAGCTGTTGGGTAGCTCAACTGGTGACACACCGCTACCAATTGAGCAGTAAAAAAGCGAATTGTTGAAAATTTGATGGTTCCCCAACTGGTAGCAGTAGGGCCACCGTATTGCTACCAGTTGAGCATAAGACATTTATTGAAAAATTCTGGCGTAATGCTTACTGACTATGACTTACAGCAAATTTTGATCGCTGGATTCATTCTCAATAACTTCAAAATTATTGAGAACATATAATACACTTGTGTTGCAAAGGTAATTCAAAAAACTGCTCAATCGAGTAATTGCTTAACCCTGTTTTGTCACTTTCAGAAAACAATAATCTCAGCAAAGTTCTGAAACTTTTATATAGTCAAGCTTTGAGCTTTTATTTTCTAACAGTAACTCAAGTTTGTAGGCAAAACATGGAGATGGAAGCTCTGAAAGGCTTTCAGCGTTTGTGTTCTCCCAAAGTGACAAAAGAGGGTTAAGCAAGTAAATCTGTAATTCCATCTGTGAGATAGAGTAAATCACAGCAGTCTTGAGAGTGTTGCTGTCAACACCAATACGCTTCATGACAAAAGGCCCCCAACACATTCTCAAAGTACTCAAAACAATTTTAGTCAAACCTCTGCCCGACATTTTACGCTCTCGCTCTCGTAAAAATTGCAGCAACTGGCCATCGCTACTGTCGTGACTGCGCTTAATCGAAAGCACTTCTAAATTAGGTTGCTCCATGTCCTGTATTCCTACCGAATTAAAGGAGATTATAAGTAAGCCATCGTGTTGATTGATACCAATTTTCAAGGACTGTCAAAATATGCCGTAAACCACCCCTAGTACCCCTCTAATGTACCAAATGACAGTCGTTTGACAGTCATTGTCCAAAACCCCGATGACTGTCAAACGACTGTCGTTATGTACCCTAGAGGTAGTTTTGGGGATATTTTGACAGTAGGGAGTAAGCGCGATTTCTCCCCCAAAAGTGGATTTCAGGGTTTTGTATAATGTATACCATACTCATTATGGTTTCATGCCCTGCGGGTGGCTGCGCCATCTCTCGCTGCGCTCGTGACATGAAACCGCCGTTCGCCCGAAGGGGTTTTTTAGTACTACAAAGTACTGCATTTGTAACATAAATCTTTTATGTCGCCACTAACAATTCTCAGAATTGAGAAACTAAAAACATTCGGCAACGTTGCCGGAAGTGATGACCATGTTACCAGGAATAGAGAAACACCCAATGCAGATCCAACCAAAGAGAATGTCCGGTTGATTGGGGGAGAAGACTTACGCGCATTGGAGGAGATAGTCAAGGAAAAAATCTCCACGCTACTGCATCGCCCTCGGCATGATGCAGTGTTATGCACCGAGATGTTTCTCTCGGCATCGCCTGAATATTTCCGTCCAAAAGATCCATCTCTTTATGGGCAGTGGTCTGATTCACTGATGCAGCAATGGGCTTTAGCATCTCGTGACTGGCTAGCTCAAAACTATGGTTCAAAGTGCGTCAGGGCAGAACTTCACCTAGATGAAAGTACCCCACACATTCACGCCTACATCGTGCCATTGAACGAGAAAACTGGCAGAGTCAGTCATGACGCGATGTTTGGCGGTAGAGGTGGACAAGGAAGAATTAAGTTATCCAAACTCCAAAATTGGTAACAAACCGATTAATATTGGTCATTGTTATTCGATACTTTCTATCTTACCAGAGAAAGAAACTGGTAATGCTGCACCTTGGTCAATACCAATATCAGGAGAAAGGGTATCACTTGATAAAAGTGGCGTTGAGGTAGGAGGCGAACAAATTTCATCCGTGATGTGCGATTCATCACTTCTTTGGGATGAAAAATTGTGTATATTGGTTGCAGATAGCGCCTATAGCCAACGTTCATTTCTTTTTGAGCAGTCTAAACACAAAAATTTGGTAGTCATAGCCAGAGTCCGTAGTAATCGTATTTTCTACCAAAGTCCAATTATTGACGAGTCAAATAAAAAACGTGGCTGCCCCAAAAAATACGGTGAGCGGTTTAATTTAGCTGAGGTTGAAACTTGGCACGAACCGGACGAGACTACACTTACACAGCAGACAACTCGTAAAGGTCGCATTTTAAACATAACCCTCCTTGCTTGGCATCAAATGTTGATGAGGGGAACTAAGGAGCAAAAAATGTACCGTCATCCTTTCACTCTTGTCAGGGTTCATGTAACTGATGATATTGGTAATTCGGTGTGGAAACCCATGTGGTTAGTTGTCATCGGCGATCAACGTGAGGAAATTTCACCTCTGGTTGCGTATCAAAGCTTCAGACAAAGGTTTGATATTGAACACATGTTCCGCTTCAGTAAACAACGTTTGTTGATGACGCAGTTTCAAACTCCAGATGTTGAACATGAAGAAAATTGGATACGATTAGTCATGCTATCTTACGTACAGTTGTGGGCTGCAAAGGAGTTAGCAACGCATTTACCCAGACCCTGGGAGCGTCCCAAAGAACAAAACAATGATAAAATTGTGACTCCAAGTGTAGTGCAACGAGATTTTCACAGAATTATTTCGGAGATTGGTACACCTGCTCGTTCCCCCAAAACCCGGGGAAATTCCATCGGTCGAGTTCAAGGTCAGACTAAAACGCCACGAACTAAGCATCCTCTGGTTAAAAAGCCGTCAAAATCAACACCTAATAAACAAAACGCCGCGTAAATTTTCTTAGGCTTGAGGCGTTTAACTCCGTTTCATTCAGTTTGAAAAATAACTGAGGGAATTTATGATGTCTAAGTTTTTGTTCGCGAGTAATTTACGCGAACTTCACTTTTTGTCCAAAGTCGAATATTTCAAGAGCCATGCTGGAATATCTTATCAGGGGCGATGTTCCACCTGAACGAACAGTCTATATGGCTATTGATGACATCAAAAGCTTACCACTTGAGCGATTGCGAGACATCAATAATATAGTGGTGGCGTTTGGTAACGATAAAAGCTCTGATGCGGCAGCACAGCGTGTATTAGAACTAATGCCACAGTCCCAAATCAAAAAATCTCAGGCACATGATTGGAATCAGCAGCTACTTGATTATGGGCGACAGTTAAGGCTACAGCAGCAACAGCAACGCCAGCAGGATGATGAATTGAGTCTTTAATTAAAAGCCCTTTTGTAGTGCTGATGTAGTTTTTCTAGCCGTGAAAAACACATTGAAACAATGCTATAGCAACTGCTACGGTGATACCTATTACTAGGAAACCAGGTCACTACCATGAGGCTGAAAGGCACTAAAGCTACAGTCCGTATGCTGCTTTATAGGGCTCCTTTACGGCTGGTTCTGATTCTTCCCTTTGTTTTACAGATTGTGATCGCCGTTAGTATTACCGGGTGGCTTTCTTACAGAAATGGAGAGCAGGCAGTCAATGATCTTGCAGCCCAATTTAGAGATGAAGTGGTTGCTCGAATTCGCCAGCATTTAGATACTGAGCTTGCCACCTCCCACCTGATCAACCGCATTAATTTAGAACTCATCCGCTCTGGTGAACTGAAAACAGATGATTTTGCCGCTTTAGGAACCCATTTTTGGCATCAGCTTCAAACGTTTAAATCGACTAATACGGTCTTCTTTGGTAATCCTCAAGGGAGGTTCATCGCAGCGCAACGGCTAGACGATAATTCACTTATTTTTATTAAAAGAGAATTGCCTCCTGCTGAGGCTAAAGTTTATAACGCAAGCACACAGGGGAAGCTAGCAGCATTTAAATCAGTGATTCCAAATTTTATTGACGTGCGAAAGCGCCCTTGGTACAAGGCTGCGAGCATCAGAAGAACTCCAACGTGGGGAAATATTTTTGCACTCCAAATCAGACCAAGCATTGATCTACCTGCCAGTACTCCAATACTCAACAGTAACAGAGATTTGCAGGGTGTTATAGGTAATAATTTGGCATTGGGAACCATTAGTGAGTTTCTTTACAGCCTCAAGGTTGGGCAATCTGGACAGACGTTTATTCTAGAGCAAAATGGTGAATTAGTAGCTAGCTCTACTGCACCGCAACCTTTTTTAATTGGGAAAGATGGTAAAACCAAGCGGATGACAGTAGCAACGAGCAATAATGCCGTGCTTCAGGCAGCAACTGATTATCTTCTCAAACAATTCAGTAATTTAAAGGGGATTAGTACAACAAAGCAGCTTCGGTTTTTGATAGACCGCAAACCGTATTTTATTGAAGTTTTTCCTTATCAAGATCAGTGGGGACTTGATTGGCTCATCGTTGTTGTTGTGCCAGAATCCGATTTTATGGGACAGATTCACGCCAATACACGCACTACTATTGTGTTGTGCATCGGCGCGTTGGTGATCGCCACCTACTTCGGTATAATGACCACCCGTTGGCTGACTCGCCCCCTGTTGCAGCTCAATTATGCGGCAAAGGAAATTGCCCAGGGGAACTTTCAGCAAATGATCACTGCTGATCGCATCCGTAGGCTTAAATAGCAGTTGCCTAACGCTAGAAATCACTGAAAGTATGTTGCTCGACAATGTGGAGGACACGATTAAGCTGGTCGCCAGCTTACGAGAGCGAGGTGTTCAAATCAGCATTGATGACTTT
>JAESGI010000388.1_pt1 | contig 13435 bp, 9 predicted proteins | sample 9269671 | NCBI WGS metagenome assembly JAESGI01 (sample SAMN14515641, study PRJNA621666) | algae metagenome | isolation source: Nostoc indistinguendum CM1-VF10 and co-occurring heterotrophs from gravelly... | place: USA: Clark Mountains, San Bernardino, California | collected 1998-06-05 | reverse complement strand
TATTCGTTTGGGAAGTAGTCGCAGCTAGAGCCGTTGGCTGCGTAATAGTAAATGTTCGGGTTAATGTACATGCATTAGCATCAGTAACAGTCACTGTATAGGTTCCTGCAGATAAACCGGTAGCTGTTGCTGCTGTTCCTCCTGATGGAGACCATGAATACGTGTATGGTGCTGTTCCGCCTGAAACATTAATTGTTGCTACTCCTGTTGATCCGCCATTACATGCGATATTCGTTTGGGAAGTAGTCGCAGCTAGAGCCGTTGGCTGGGTTACCGTTCTGCTTACTGTTGCGGTACATCCGTTAGCATCAGTGATGATTACGGTGTATGTTCCGGCAGCTAAACCTGTTCTGTCTTCTGTCGTGATTCCACCACCCCAGTTGAACGTGTAAGGTGCCGTTCCTCCTGCTGGAGTCAAGTTGATTGCTCCATTCGAAGCGCCGTTACATGCTACATTTGTTACTACTGTAGTTCCGCTTACTGCACTTGCAGGTTGTGTTACAGTTGCATTAACTGTTGCGGTACATCCGTTAGCATCAGTAATGATTACGGTGTATGTTCCGGCAGCTAAACCTGTTCTGTCTTCTGTCGTGATTCCACCACCCCAGTTGAACGTGTAAGGTGCCGTTCCTCCTATTGGAGTTAAATTGATTGCTCCGTTGGAAGCGCCGTTACATGCTACATTCGTTACTACCGTTGTTCCGCTTACTGCACTTGCAGGCTGCGTTACAGTTGCATTAACTGTTGCGGTACATCCGTTAGCATCAGTGATGATTACGGTGTATGTTCCGGCAGCTAAACCTGTTCTGTCTTCTGTCGTGATTCCACCACCCCAGTCGAATGTGTAAGGTGCCGTTCCTCCTGCTGGAGTTAAGTTGATTGCTCCGTTGGAAGCGCCGTTACATGCTACGTTTGTCACTACCGTTGTTCCGCTTACTGCACTTGCAGGCTGATTAATAGTAAATGTTCGGGTAGTTTGACATCCCAAATTGTCGGTTACCGTTACCGTATAGGTTCCGGCAGCCAGACCGGTTGCTGTTGCAGCTGTTCCTCCTGCAGGTGCCCACGAATAAGTATAAGGTGCAACACCACCTGATGGTACTACCGTAGCGACACCGTTAGATCCACCGTTACAGGATATATCCGTCTTGCTTCCGGTCGTACTAATACTAGCAACCGTTAGTGAAGCAGCAGTTGAAGTGGCAGAACCAGCACCGTTACTTGCGACAGCACGATACTGGTAACCATTCATTGCTGAAGTGACTCCTGTGATAGTTAAAGTATTGGTTGTAACTCCAGAGTATGGAGCCGTATTGGTTAAGGCAATAAATCCGCTACCCGAATTCTGGTACCATTGGTACGAAGTAGCTCCTGAAGCACTAACCGTAAAGGTAGTAGTACCTCCTGCGCATATAGTTCTATTTGCCGGATTGGCAGTAATTACAGGGTTGCTGGCCAGAAATGTACATCCTGAATACTGTGATCCCGCAGCAGTACTAAGTGTCCAGTTGGCATTGGTCATAACCGCTGTTCTTATATTCGCAACTGTTGAGGTTGGTACTCCTGTACAGTTAAACTTTCCGGATCTGGCGACTGTAACACCAGATACCGGTCCTGTGTAAAATGCATTAGTTCCTCCCGTAAGTCCCGGTGGCATTAATGACGCGTTAGGACTTCCAACGGCATCACTATTCCATGCGGCTGTTGTAGACCCCGCTGTATAAAAATAATTGATCCCGGCAATGCAGGTTACATTAGCACCTGTAACACTTCCGTTTCCTCCCTGGAATGCAATGATCTGATCTCCAACGGATGATAAAACCAGTCCATTGGAGGATGTTCCGTCGGTAAGCGCTACTGTACCGTTTGGCGTGGATGTACTGGTAGAAGGGTTATAAACAGAAGCCGACAATGCTGAAATGTACACTTCAGTACCGGCCGGCAATGCGGTGCCACTGGTCCATGTAACTGCAGACTCCGTAGAACCGGCCGGTTGCCATGCGCTTCCACCCTGATAGCCACGGTCGGTAAAGCTTATTTGCGTGCCACTTGAAATAGGAGCAAGCAATACAAATGAGAATACATCTACCGAGGTAGAAGTAGAATCATAGGAGGTAAATACAATCCCTCCCGGAGAGAGCGTCGTCTGTGCCTGGGCATATCCCAGCAACAACGCGCCCGTCGTGACGACTGTTTTCGCCAGCGTTTTGATTGTAGAATAAAAATTTTTCATTTTTAAATTATATTTAAGTTATAAGTTTTGGAATTGTCCACCTTGTCTGAGTCCGAAAGCGGATAATTTATGCCCGCTCATAAAGCCCTCTTCGGTATAGACGATATCTAATCTTAGATGTGAATTATGACTACATTTAACAATTAAACCATTCTCTTTATCCAAAGAAAGTATGGTTCCCGGAAGCCCAGTATGATGATTTACAATCTGAACGGGGGTAGCTTCCACTATCCTTATATTCCAACCGTTCCATTGAGTGTATGCTCCTTTATTCCATGGATTACATGCTCTTGTTAATGCTTCAATGGTTTCAGCGTCCTGCTTCTCCCAGGAAATGCAGACATCTGAAGCACCTGGTTTCGGATAATACCGGGCTTTTCCCTCGTTTTGTTCCGTTCCTAAAAAATTTCTTTGTAAAAGGTTTAAAAGTTCGTTTAAAAGATTGGCGCCTAACCAAGACAAATGAGTGCATAATGCACCATGTGTCATCTCCGCAGTAACAGGAATATTTTTTTTAAGAATAACCGCTCCTTTATCAATATATTGATCAATAACATGAACAGTAATCCCCGATTGTCCTTTACGGCTTCTTATTGTCTCAAAAACAGGATCGGCTCCACGCATTTCTGGTAGAAGGCCATAATGAAAGTTGTAAAATCTTCCAGGATATTGAGTAAGAATTTCAGAAGAAATTTTCCATGGAAAAGTCATAGTAAAAACGGTATTGGCACCGGAAGTGTCAATCATTTTTTTTATGTAATGATTGCAACTTTCATTAGTCATGATAAACAAAGGTATTCCCGTCTGTTTTGAAAGCATCGAACAAAAATCGATGACTTCCAAATTGTTATCAGGTACTCCTAATGCACAAAGCCGGCCTGCAGTTTGTAAAGCCTGCAAAGCCGGAAATGCCATCCGGTTGTTACATAAAACTGCTATTTTAAATGGACTTGTCATGATTCTAAGCAGGCATAAGCATTAAGCCACGTATTAGCCTCTACAGTTTTTATATATTCAATATTCCCTTCTAATCCCTTGCGTTCAGCTTCTGTAACCGAAGCTACTCTAAGGTCTTTTAAAAGACAGTTTCCAGTTTCTTCATCTTTTGAAATAATTGCATAATAAACATCAGCTTCTGAAAATCCATTTTCAGGATTCATATATACTTTTCCACGCGGTGAATGAATGATCATTCCACTAAATTCTGTATTTTCAAGCCCTATAAGCTGTGCAGCTTCCCATCCTAATAAAGAGAAGAGATTGGCTTTACCATGTTTAATGCCATTCATTATATTCACAAAAGTTTTACTTTCAGGAATATCCAAGTTTCTGGCCCAGGCTATTGCCGCGTTCCAATCATATCCGGGATAGGCTATTTTTCCAAGCCAGGTTTCATCGGAGGTAAAGCCTGTTCCATAGACTTTGTATTGACTTGACATTTCGCTGCTTCCACTAAAAAAGTCCTCAGCCATATCACCACAAAAAGTAGCGAGAACTGCGGTGTCCTGTTCTTTTTGGAGAAATTCGGTAAGTGGTTGCAATGTAAAATCGGATCGTTTAAGAGAAGTAATGTGATTAAAAACTATTGATCCTCCTTTTTCTTCGACAGCAGCGGCATATACATAGGAAGGACGGTATCCTGCATCATAAAAAGAGCAGCTGAATGCAAAATTCCTGAATCCGTCTTCAATGGCTTTATGGGTTATAACACGTGTGCATAAACTACCCTGAAGAGAGATAAACCAAGCGTTTGAAAGCTTGTTGAACGCGGGAAAATGATAACCACTGTCAAGAACAATCAGGGTTTTACCCGAAGCTTCAAAAAGAGGATGTACGAATTCTGCCGAGAAAGGATTCATATATCCTATTACGATATCTGTTCCAGCTAACAAAAACTGTTCACAATGATCATAAATTTCCTCATTCTTTGCTGCCACTCCTATTCCTGCCGAAATGATTTCATGATATCCTTCGAGGCCCATATTTTTAAGGGATTGCTTAAAACCGTCCATAATATCAAATGAAATTGACGGATAAATGACAGACCGCGGTAAAAGTAAAGCTATTTTCATAATGTTGATAAAGTCATTCTGCGACAAAATAACTTTGTCGCAGATTGAGTAGATAAATATTGATTTTAAGATCTTGAAGGAAAAATTCCATACATACAGATGATGTAGTTCATTCCAAGATAAGGCTGCCGAATGCTTATGGGCTGTCCTGCTCCCGAAACACTCAGTGCGAATGCATTAGGTATTGCCTTCATGTTGCTGTCCGGCTGCTCACTAGAGTACAGACCTTGCAATGAAGCAAGCGTACTCCCCGCAGGAGAACCTGTATTTCCTTCATCTGAAAATGTTTTTATAGAAACAGTTTCAGATCCTGCAGTATGTGTATGCATAGGCATATGCTGTACGTCGCAGGTAATTGTTTCAGTACCCACCATCATTCCTAATTGAAATACTTTGGTTCCTGCTCCAGTTCCTGTTCCCATAGCAGTTCTTCCTGCAAAATTAGGCAGCATAAAAGTAGTTACCCCGTTACCGCCGTACATTGTCCCCAAAAGTGCAAAAAGTGCCTGATTGGTATTAATCGATATTGTCTGCCCCTGACAAAATGCCCAGTTCTTGGGAGCAAAATTGCCGGCAAACATTCTTATTTCTGACATGGTTCCATCCATAATAATAATCGTTTTTCTATTAATAGTTAATGAATTAATCCTGTCTTGGCGGATAATACCCTTCAAGACAAATAATGTAGTTGGTTGCCAGCACAGGCTGTACAATACTAAACGGGATATTGCCTCCTACAGCAGATATGGAACCTGTTGTGGTCGCAGGCGCAATAAAAGTATCCGGTGTCTGAGTAGAATATGCAGCTTCTGAACCCGCAAGTACATTACCCGCCGGAGACCCGGTATTTCCTTCATCTGAAAAACATGGGAATGCAATTGTGGCAGCAGCGGTATGGCTATGTGGAGGCATTTGTGCCGTAGTCATGGTTACGGTTTCCGTTCCTCCAACCTCTCCTAGATCTATGATAGAAAGACCGGCTCCCTGACCTGTTCCTACCGCGATCCTTCCACGAAGATCAGGAACACCAAATGTAACACGGCCGTCACCACCGAAAGTAGTTCCTAATATTGAATATACGGTGCTATATTCTGCTATACTATAAAGTGTTCCGTCGCAGAAAGCCCACCCTAGCGGAGCGAAATTCCCACCAAATAAACGGATTTCTCCTATATAACCTTCCATAATGATATCTTTAATTGTTGTTAATGTTATTTTTAAATTTCAGTGATTATCCTCTTGGGGGAAAAGTACCATAAAGACAAATAATGTAGTTCATTCCGAGTGAAGGCTGAACAATAGTGAGCGCGTTATTTCCTCCCGAAACACCTATCTGCAATGCCAACGGCATTGGTTTGGTATTAGAATCGGTACCCTGGTTGCTGTACATTGACGCCTTTGATGCGAGGATATTGTTTGCCGGAGTTCCCGAATCTCCTTCATCTGAATAAGCCGGAATTACAACATTTCCTGATAAGCTATGAGTATGAGTAGGTAAATTTGACATGGTGAGGGTTACAGAATTTGCGCCTGTCGTTTCTCCCAAGCTGTAATAAGATAAACCGGGCCCCTGCCCAGCTCCTACAGCCGATCTGCCTGCAAGATTAGGAAGGCCGAAAGTCGTTACACCATCTCCACCATAGGTATTCCCCAAAAGTTAGAATAAAGCCGTATTTGACCTGATGGCCAATAAAGCGCCATTACAATACTGCCATGATTTGGGAGCAAAGTTTGCGGCAAAAAGTCGGATTTCTCCAATTGTTCCGTCCATAATTATTGTTTTTAAAATGAAAATTTGATTAGAGTGTAACCTACTCAGGGAACGATAAACATAATCCCAACCTGAATAAATTGATAAGCTGTCAGCAGATATCGTACTGAAGGAAACGTGCATACAGAAAATTCAAACAGAGTTGCATATCTGTATCTAATACCTTATCAGTCCCGAAAATGTGATATTAACTCGAAAAAAAAGAAATGTTTACAATGCTTTTCATGATTATTATGTTTAGTTATTTAGTTTTTTTATGTAGTAAACTATTTTCAAAGCAACCACATTATATTACAAATTTAATTTTATTATTGACATAATTGCTATTTATTAAAAAAAATTAATTAATAATTTATTATTTCTAAATTATACTCATTTTTACAGCGTTATGATTGGAAGAATTATCTGATGATAAAATTAGACATTACAGAAGTACCAGAATTAAGTATTTATACTGAATTTATATTAAAATTTTGTGAGATACCACGATTGTAGGGTTTCCAGATTCTATCTATTTGTGCGTGCTTAAAAAAACAATCACTATGTTTTTAAAGCATGATACACTTTTCAAATCCATACTTTTAGTTTATAAAAAAACCGCTCTAACTTTCGTTAGAGCGGTCTTTATGATTTATGAAGTTATAAATTTACTTTACTTCTTCGAAGTCTGCATCCTGCACATCTTCACTTCCTGCATTATTTCCTCCAGGGTTTTGAGCTCCTGCATCAGCGTCAGGCTGTTGTCCTGCTGCATATAATTCTTCTGAAGCCGCCATCCATGCTGCGTCTAAAGCTTCTGTTTTAGCTTTTACATCATCTGCATTTTTAGCTTCGAAAGCGGTTTTCAACTCACCGTGAGCAGTTTCGATGGCTGCTTTTTTGTCAGCAGAAAGTTTCTCACCGAATTCTTTTAATTGCTTTTCAGTCTGGAAAATCAATCCGTCAGCTTTGTTGAAGATTTCAACTTCTTCTTTTTTCTTAGCATCCGCTGCAGAATTTTCCTGAGCTTCTTTTTTCATTCTTTCGATTTCCTCATCAGAAAGACCTGAAGAAGCCTGAATTTTAATTGTCTGCTCTTTACCAGTTCCTTTATCTTTAGCAGAAACACTTAAGATACCGTTAGCATCGATATCGAAAGTAACTTCGATTTGAGGAACTCCTCTTGGCGCCGGTGGAATATCTGTAAGGTCAAATCTACCGATTTCTTTATTATCGTTGAACATTGGTCTTTCCCCCTGTCCTACTCTGATGCTTACAGCTGGCTGGTTGTCAGAGGCTGTAGAGAACACCTCAGATTTTTTAGTTGGAATCGTAGTGTTCGCTTCAATTAATTTAGTGAAAACTGAACCCATCGTTTCTATACCTAAAGAAAGTGGTGTAACATCTAATAAAAGAACGTCTTTTACATCTCCTGTCAATACACCTCCCTGAATTGCTGCACCAATTGCAACCACCTCATCCGGATTCACTCCTTTTGAAGGTTTTTTACCGAAGAATTTTTCAACTTCCTCCTGGATAATCGGGATTCTTGTAGATCCACCTACCAAGATTACTTCGTCGATATCTGAAGTTGACAAACCTGCATCTTTCAATGCTTTCGCAACCGGCTCCATAGATCTTCTTACCAGATCAGCAGATAACTGCTCGAATTTAGCTTTTGTTAAAGTCTTCACTAAGTGTTTAGGACCTGTAGCGGTAGCCGTAATATATGGAAGGTTGATTTCAGTTTGTGGAGAAGAAGATAATTCGATTTTTGCTTTTTCAGCAGCTTCTTTCAATCTTTGTAATGCAATTGCATCTGATTTTAAATCAACTCCTTCCTCAGCTTTGAACTCATCTGCCATCCAGTTGATGATGACATCATCAAAGTCATCACCTCCTAAGTGTGTATCTCCATTTGTAGACAATACTTCAAATACACCGTCTCCCAAATCAAGGATAGAGATATCGAAAGTACCACCACCAAGGTCATAAACTGCGATTTTTTGATCTTTATGATTTTTATCAAGACCGTAAGCTAATGCTGCAGCAGTAGGCTCGTTGATAATTCTTTCTACTTTAAGACCTGCGATTTCACCCGCTTCTTTCGTAGCCTGTCTTTGTGCATCGTTAAAGTATGCAGGAACAGTAATTACCGCTCTTGTCACTTCCTGACCAAGATAATCTTCTGCCGTTTTCTTCATTTTTTGAAGGATCATGGCCGAAATTTCCTGCGGAGTATATTCTCTGTCGTCGATTTTTACTTTTACGGTATCATTTGGGCCGGCAACTACTTCATAAGGTACTCTTGAAATTTCTTTCGCATCTTCCTTAAAATGAGTTCCGATAAATCTTTTAATTGAATATACAGTTTTCTTTGGATTCGTTACCGCCTGTCTTTTTGCAGGATCTCCAACTTTTCTTTCACCATCTTCTGTAAATGCCACGATAGATGGTGTGGTTCTTTTTCCTTCAGCGTTAGGAATAACAACAGGATCTTTACCCTCCATTACAGCAACACAAGAGTTGGTTGTTCCTAAATCGATTCCGATTATTTTACTCATAATATTTTTATTTTTTCTATTTTAAATTTTAATTTACATTCTGTATTTCTCAATATTTGTACCATTCATTTTTTTGTGACAAATTGACATATTAAAAAATAAAACCCCGATAATTCGAGGTTTTAAAGATAAATTATGGGAAATATTTTCTTTATTTTTTTATAAATTTCATAGATTTGACAAAAGCTTTTTCATTATAAGTTCTCACGAAATATACTCCTGCAGCAAAATCTCTTACATCAATTTTATCTGTTTCGTTATTTATTGAAACTCTTTTTATTAATCTTCCTTCAGAATTGAATATTTCTACCTCATTAATTTTTGTCAGCGGAGAAGCTATAGATATATATTGCGTTGTAGGATTAGGAAATAAATTGATGGAATTAGCTTTCTCAATATCGTTTACTGACAAAAACGAGCAGGCATTTGAATTCAGTAAACTAGCTCTTGGTCCCGCCATTGTATTGGTTTTTATGGTTTTTTGATCATTGGTAAAGAAGGCCATTTCTTCATCGGTTACATAATCCATAAAATTCATAAACATTGCTCCGTCAGTTGAAAAAACACATGTATTTGAATTATCGGGGTAAAAGTTTCCACCATAATGAGGGGCATTCGTTGCTGGTGTATCTGGGCAACCGTCATTGTTAGCCGCAGTTCCACAAGTACTACCGTTTTCTCCCCACGGGTGTAGAAAGCCGAAATAGTGACCAATTTCGTGTGTTGCAGTTCTACCTCTATTGTAAGGATATTCTGCAACACCTGTGGTTCCAAAATATTTATAACCAATTGCCAGACCATCTTCAGGATAACCTGCGGCATCTGGCAGATAGGCCCATCCTAAAATAGGGCTTGGCATATCTCCTACCCATATATTCAGATATTTTGTAGGATCCCATGCAAGAAGTCCCGAAGACTGGTAATAATTATCAGCAAAATCAAAGCTTGTTGACACAGATTTTCTTTCAATACCAGTTGTAGGGCTCCCGTCACTTTTCTTCGTTGCAAGGCAGAAAACCAATTCCATATCTGCCGAAAAAGCCTGGAAAGCTGCAGGAACAACAGAACTGTAATCGGTGTTCAATTTTCTAAAATCGGCATTAAGCACTGCAAGCTGAGACATAATTTGAGCATCAGAGATATTCTGCGCTGCATTTTTATATAGTACATGAACTACAACAGGAATTGTGATAACGGTCTGAATATTTTTTGCATTTGGATTTTTTGTTGTTAAATAATTTCTCAAATCCTGTTTTCTTGCTAATGCATCAGGATTATTTGCAAAAAATTCTTTCATTTTCTGATCTGTTCCACAGGACCTCTGTCCAAACACATTTGTAAGAATAAGAATTGTAAAAAATAGTAATGTTTTTTTCATTGTAAATAATTATTCAGCTAATGTAAAAATTAAAAATAATACCACAAAAAAGTATAAAAACATAGGAATAGTACATTATTTACTAATAAATAATTATAAAAATAAAATAACTACTAAATAAAAATAATTTTATGCAAAATATAAAATTATTTATAATTACATTAAACATAAATTTAAATTTCATGAATGTAATTTTAACATTTAAATAAACTTTAATACCAAAAATCATTATTAATAAAAGACAATTGCTATTTTTGATAAATTTCATTATTAAATATGTCGTTACATTTTAATCCGAGAGATATTACATGGCTTGCCTTCAATGAAAGAGTGCTCCAGGAAGCAATGGACGAAAAAGTTCCTTTGCATTTGAGAATCCGTTTTTTAGGAATTTTTTCAAATAATTTAGATGAATTTTTCAGAGTTCGCGTTGCCGGATTAAAACGGGCCATGGATTTTAAAGAGAAAGTAATTGCAGAGTCTTTTTATCAGCCTCCTTCAAAAATTCTCCAGAAAATCAATGATATTGTCATCAGGCAACAGCAGAATTTTGATAAGACCTGGAAAAAGATCCAGGGCGAAATGGCAGATCATCATGTATTCATAAAAACTTCAAAAAACCTGACACCAAAACAGAAAGAGTTTGTACGAAAATATTTTGACGAAGTGGTGGAATCAAATGTGATCCCGATCCTGTTACATGAAAACACTCCAATGCCTTATATGAGGGACAAAAGTCTCTATCTGGGAGTTGCCATGAGAAAAAAAGACTGGCAATATTCCAGCAATTATGCCATTATTGAGATTCCTTCACGTTTTGTAGGAAGATTTGTCCTGCTTCCTACGGAAGATGCGCAGGAAAAAGACGTTATGCTTCTGGAAGACGTAATTACATTTAACCTGCCGCATATTTTTTCATACTTCGGGTATGACGAATTTTCGGCGAATGCTTTTAAAGTAACTAAAGACGCAGAGCTTGATCTTGATAACGATATCAGAACCAATTTTGCTGAAAAAATTGAAAAAGGATTAAAAAACAGGAGAAAGGGGAAACCTACCCGTTTCGTTTTTGATAAAGACATGGATAAAGCGCTTCTGGAGATGCTGATTCGAAAATTAAACTTAACTAAAAAAGACAGCATCATTCCGGGCGGGAAGATTCATAATTTCAAGCATTTCATGGATTTTCCCGATGTATTCGAAAAATATGAAAAACCTGTAGAGAGAACTTCTTTTACTCATCCTGCTTTCGAAAATACGGAAAGGGTAACGGATGTTATTTTAAAGCACGACGTTCTTCTTTCGTTTCCTTATCACAAATACAACCCGGTGATAGACCTTCTTCGTGAAGCAGCGATGGATCCCGATGTAAAGTCTATACAAATTACGGCATATCGTCTTGCAAGTAATTCGAAGATTATCAATGCATTGATTTATGCTGCTCGAAACGGTAAAGAAGTTACGGTTATGCTTGAGCTGCAGGCAAGGTTTGATGAAGAGTCTAACCTGGAATGGAAAGAAATGCTGGAACCGGAAGGAATCACGGTATTGGTAGGAATCCCGAATAAGAAAGTTCATGCCAAGCTTTGTGTGATCAAAAAAAGATCCCATAATAAAACGATTCAGTACGGATTTGTAAGCACGGGAAATTTCAACGAAAAAACAGCGAGAATTTACGGAGATCATCTGCTTATGACGGCAGACCGCGGAGTAATGGCAGACATCAATAAAGTCTTTAATGTCCTCAAAAAACCGAAAGATGATTTTCTTCCTGTCCTTAAAACCTGCAAAAATCTTCTGGTATGTCCTCAATTTATGCGTGAAAAAATTGTTCACCATATAGACAGGGAGATTGAAGAAGCCAAAGCTGGAAGACATGCCGAAATGATTATTAAAGCCAATTCTCTGAGTGACAGATCTTTGATCGAAAAATTATATGAAGCAGCCAAGGCAGGAGTTCACATCAGGATGATTGTGAGAGGGATTTACTGTGCAGTAAACCAAAAAGAATTTAAAGAAAAAATAAAGGCAATCAGTATTGTAGACGAATACCTTGAGCACGCCAGAGTTATGTATTTCTATAGCAAAGGCGCTGAAGACATCTATATTTCTTCCGCCGACTGGATGACCAGAAACCTTGATTACAGAATTGAGGCTGCTGCCAAAATCACCGATAAGAACCTAAAGAAAGAATTGAAAGATATTCTGGACATACAGTTGAAAGATAATGTAAAAGCTCGTATTTTAGACAAAAAATTGAGCAACGAATATATTCATAATGATAAAGAAGAATGCCGTTCTCAAATTGAGACCTATCGATATTTACATGCTAAAACGTATAAAAAATGAAGATTGCAGCCATAGACATCGGAAGTAATGCGGCCAGACTGCTGATTAATGAGGTAAAGATTAATAATAAACAACCTGAATTCATCAAGCTAAATCTTTTGAGAATTCCCCTGAGATTGGGAATGGATGTTTTCTCCCTTGGAAAAATTGGTGAAGAGCGTGAAAAAATGGTGATTGATTCCATGAAAATATTCAGTGATCTGATGAAGATTTATAAGGTGGAACATTACAGAGCCTGCGCCACCAGTGCCATGCGTGATGCTGCCAACGGCAGGGACATCATTGATGAGGTGAAAAAAACATCCGGAATTGATATTGAAATTATTTCAGGAGATGAAGAAGCCTCCCTTGTTTTTGAAAACCACATTGCAGAAGGTCTTGATAAAGATTTCGCCTATCTCTACATTGATGTAGGCGGCGGCTCTACCGAGCTTACCTTTTACGAAAATGGTAAAATGCTTTACGAAAAGTCTTTCAATATCGGGACAATCCGGTTGCTGAATAACCTGGTGACACCCGACAACTGGAAGGATATGCAGCAAGAGATCAGAAAAAACATCAACAGTAAAAAGCCTATTGTTGCGATTGGTTCTGGGGGCAATATCAATAAAGTTTTTTCGATGAGCAAGACGAAAGACGGAAAACCAATGTCGTTATCCCACCTTAAGAAGGTTTACAAGGAATTTAATGATCTTACGGTGGATGAAAGAATGACGAAATACAACCTCCGTGAAGACAGAGCAGATGTTCTGGTTCATGCGCTGAAGGTTTTCAACAATGTGATGACGTGGTCGGAAATCAACAGGATTTTTGTTCCTAAGATCTCTGTCGCAGACGGATTGATTCATAATATTTACAGTAATTTACAGGACAAAAAGTAATTATATCTTCATCAGATAATACAAGACCGATCAATGATCGGTTTTTTTGTTGATTGATCTTTGTTTCTTTTTTTAAAGTGAAGGAGCGACGACTATCCTAGCCCTGATTGAGCGGCATGTCTGAGCTCTTTTCTTTTTTCGGGTTGGGGGGGGGGGGGGGGGGGGGCCCCCCCCCACGAAAAGGCGGGAGCGGGGGGGAGGCCGTGGG
>JAESGI010000387.1_pt1 | contig 13518 bp, 9 predicted proteins | sample 9269671 | NCBI WGS metagenome assembly JAESGI01 (sample SAMN14515641, study PRJNA621666) | algae metagenome | isolation source: Nostoc indistinguendum CM1-VF10 and co-occurring heterotrophs from gravelly... | place: USA: Clark Mountains, San Bernardino, California | collected 1998-06-05 | reverse complement strand
ACATCACCGCGACCCGGTGGCTGACACGCTCGACCACTGCCATGTCGTGCGAGATGAAGAGATAGGCGAGCTTCATCCGTTCCTGCAGCTCGAGCATCAGGTTGATCACCTGCGCCTTCACAGAGACGTCGAGCGCAGAGACCGCCTCGTCGGCGACGACGAGCCGCGGCTCGACCGCAAGCGCCCGGGCGATCGCGATGCGCTGGCGCTGGCCGCCGGAGAATTCGTGCGGGAAGCGGCTCGCCATGTCGGGCTGGAGGCCGACGCGCTGGAGCAGGTCGGCGACCTTGTCCTGCGCCTCCCGGCGATTGGCGAGCTTGTTGATCAGCAGCGGCTCGGCGACCGCGGTGCCGACCGTCATGCGCGGGTTGAGGCTCGCGAACGGGTCCTGGAAGATCATCTGCATGCGGACCCGGCGCTCGCGCAGCGTCTTCTGGTCGAGCTTCAGCACGTCCTCGCCATCGAGCAGCACCGAGCCGGAGAGCGGCTCGATCAGGCGCATCACCGAGCGCCCGGTCGTCGACTTGCCGCAGCCGGATTCTCCGACCAGCGCCAATGTCTCGCCCGAAAGCAGGCTGAAGGAGACGTTCTCGACCGCATGAACCCGGCCGGAAACGCTGCCGAGCAGCCCGGAGCGGATCTCGAAGCGCGTGGTCAGATTGGCGACTTCGAGCACCGGCCGCTCGCTCGCGGCGACGGTATCGGCCGTCTCGGCCGGCACGTCCGAGAGACCGGTCTTGCGGTCGACCACCGGGAAACGCATCGGCCGGCGGCGCCCTTCCATCGAGCCCAGCCGCGGCACCGCCGAGAGCAGCGCCTTGGTGTAGGGCTTCTGCGGATTGGCGAAGATGTCCTCGGTCCGGCCGGTCTCGACCTGCTCGCCATTGTACATCACGACCGTGCGGTCGGCGATTTCGGCGACCACGCCCATATCATGGGTGATGAAGAGGACGGACATGCCCTCCTCTTCCTGCAGCAGCTTGATCAGCTCGAGGATCTGGGCCTGGATCGTGACGTCAAGCGCCGTGGTCGGCTCGTCGGCGATCAGGAGCTTCGGCTTGCAGGCCAGCGCCATCGCGATCATCACGCGCTGGCGCATGCCGCCGGAGAAACGGTGCGGGTAGTCGTGGAAGCGCGCCTTCGCCGCCGGGATCCGCACCTTCTCCAGCAGCCTGACCACCTCAGCCTCGGCCGCCGAACGCGACAGGCCGCGATGCAGCATCAGCGCCTCGGCGATCTGGAAGCCGATGGTGAGCACCGGGTTCAGGCTCGTCATCGGCTCCTGAAAGATCATCGCGATGTCGTTGCCGCGCACCTCGCGCATCCGCGCCTCCGGCAGCGTCAGAAGCTCCTTGCCCGAGAGCTTCACGCTGCCTTCGATCTTGCTCGAGCCGGGCGGGGTCAGCCGCATGATCGAGAGCGCGCTCACGCTCTTGCCCGAACCGGACTCGCCGACGAGTGCCACGGTCTCCTTCGGCGCGATGTCGAAGGCGGCGCCCCGGACCACGGAGCGCCACGCTCCCTCGACCCGGAACGAGGTCGTCAGGCCGGAAACGGAGAGAATTGGAGTCGTCATGAGGTCGCTTTCCGGTCGGCTTCAGATGACGCGGCGAGGATCGAAGGCATCCCGCAGGCCGTCGCCGATGAAGTTGATCGAGAGCACGGTCAGGAAGATCGCGGCGCCGGGGAACATCGCCCAGTGCGGGGCGACGTCGAGATGATCCTTGGCGTCGAAGAGCAGGCGCCCCCAGGTCGGGATGTCCGGCGGGAAGCCGAGGCCGAGGAAGGAGAGCGTCGATTCCGCGATGATCGCCGAGGAGACCTCGATAGTTGCCGCGACGATCACCGGACCAATCGCGTTCGGCAGGATGTGGACGACCATCTGGCGCGTCTTGGTCGCGCCCTGCGCCCGCGCCGCCTCGACGAACTCCTTCTCGCGCAGCGAGAAGAACTGCGCCCGGACCAGCCGCGCCACCGGCATCCAGCGCAGGCCGCCGATGACAACGACGATCAGGATGAAGACGCCGCCCTCGACGCCGAAGACGGCCTTGAGCTGCTCGCGGAAGAGATAGATCACCAGCAGCAGCAGCGGCAGCTGCGGCAGCGACAGGAAAAGGTCCGTCACCCACATCAGGAAGGGATCGAGCCCGCGGCGCGACATGCCGGCAAGCGCTCCGACCACCACGCCGACGAGCGTCGCGACCACCATGGCGGCCAGCCCGACGGCGAGCGAGATCCGCCCGCCATACATCATGCGGGCCAGCAGGTCCTGGCCGAGATCGTCGGTGCCGAAGGGATGCGCCCAGGACGGCCCCTGCAGCTGAGCCGAGAAATCGATCTCGTTGATCGGCACCGTCCAGATCCATGGGCCGATGACGACACCGAGGATCAGGAGGGCGAGAATGACGGTACTTGCCATTGCCAGGCGATGGCGACGGAAGCGCCGCCAGGTTTCGCGCCCGGGCGAGACCGATACGCTCGCCGCGGCGGCGGCCGCAGCCGGATCAGCCGAAGGAGATGCGAGGGTCGAGCCAGCCATAGAGCAGATCCGCGATGAGGTTGAAGAGGACGACCAGGCAGGCGAAGACGAAGGTGACGGCCATGATCACCGGCGTGTCGTTGGCGAGGATCGCGTCGATCAAAAGCGAGCCGATGCCGGGAATCCGGAAGATCTGCTCGGTGACGATCGCACCGCCGAAAACCGCCGGCATCTGCAGGGCGACGAGCGTCACGACCGGGATCAGCGCGTTGCGGGTGATATGCCGCAGCGTGACGGTCTTCTCGCCCAGGCCCTTGGCGCGCGCCGTGGTGACGTAGTCGAGCCGGATCACGTCGAGCACGGCCGAGCGGACATAGCGGGTATAGGACGCCGCCTGGAACAGGCCGAGCACCGTGATCGGCATGATCGCCTGGCGGAACATCTCCCAGTACCAGCGCCAGCCGGTCGCGGCGATGTCGGAGCGATAGACGAAGGGGAACCAGTCGAGCTTGATCGAGAACAGCAGGATCAGCAGCAGGCCGGTGAAGAAGGTCGGCAGCGAGAAGCCGACGAAGGCGAGCGTGTTGGCGATCTGGTCGAAGACCGAATAGGGCCGCGTCGCCGCATAGATGCCCACCGGCAGCGCGACGCACAGCGCCAGGATCTGCGAGGTGCCGACGACGAAGAGCGTGGTCGGGACGCGCTGCAGGATCAGGTCGTCGACATTGATGCGGCTGGCGAAGGAGAAGCCCCAGTCGCCCTGCAGCATGGCGGAGAGCCAGCGCAGATAGCGCACCATGATCGGATCGTTGAGGCCGAAGCTGGCGCGCAGCGCCTCGCGCACCTCGGGCGGAACGTTGGGGTTGGTCGCCATCTCCGAGAACGGGTCGCCCGGCGCCATCGCCAGGACCGTGAACAGGATCAGGCTGATGCCGAGCAGGCTCGGAATGGCGATCAGCAATCGCCGCAGAAGATAAGTCGCCATCAAGGGTTCCCGTGAACGGGGTCGCTAAAGCGAGCAGCGCGAGTCGATGGCGAGGAGACACCACCGGGCCGAGCCAACTCGCGCGGAAGCGGCAGAGGGCCGCTCACGGACGGTTTCGACCATCCGTGAGCGGTTTAGCCGGCCTCAGCTGCGATACCAGGCAGCCACGTTCCAGGTGTCGACGTCCCAGCCGCTATGGTCGTGCATCAAATTGCTCGCCGAGGCGGCGACGCGGGTGCGCGAGAGCAGCGGCAGGATCACATTGGCCTCGCAGAAGATCTCGTTGACCTTGATCAGCAGCGCAGCGCGCTTGGCCGGGTCGAGTTCCTTCTGCGCAGCCTTGTAGGCTTCATCGGCCGCCGGGTCCGAATAGCGCGAGACGTTCCGGCCCAGCCACTTGTTCTCCTTGGTGGCGATCTCCCAGGAGACGAACTGGTTGAGGAAGCGCTCCGGGTCGGGCTGCGGCTGCGTCGTGGTGTACATCTCTATGTCGACATAGAGCTTGGTGTAGGTGTCGGGGTTGGCGACGTCGGAGGAGAAGAACACCGACGCCGTCACCGACTTCAGCTCGAGATCGATGCCGGCCTTCTGGGCGGCCTGCTTGATGATCGCCTGCGTCTTCTGGCGCGGGGCGTTGATCGAGGTCTGGTAGACGTATTTGAGCTTCTTGCCGTCCTTCTCGCGGATGCCGTCCGAGCCGCGCTTCCAGCCGGCGTCGTCGAGGATCTTGTTCGCCTTGTCGACGTTGAACTCGTATTTCAGCTTCTGCGACTTGAACTGCTTGGGCTCGTTGACGAAGCTCGCCGTCGCGGTGCCGCCGCGGCCATAGATGAACTTCTGGATCGAGTCGCGGTCGATCAGCAGGTTGAACGCCTGGCGCACCTTCGGATCCGACAGGGTCGGGTGCTTGGTCTTGATGCTGGAGCGCTCGCCATCGACCTCGGTCCACGGGTCCGTGGTGTTGAGGATGATGAACTCGATGTCGCCCGACGGCACGGCGCTGACCTTGCCGCGGCCGCCGGTTTCCATGCGCTTCAGGACCTCGTCCTCGACCTGCAGGTTCCAGGCATAGTCGAACTCGCCGGTCTGCAGCACGGCGCGGGCCGCCGAGACCGCATCGCCGCCGCCCTTGACCTCGATCGTGTCGAAATGCGGCTGGTTCTTGACGTGATAGTCCTCGTTGCGCACGCCCGTGAGAATGTCGCCTGGCTTGAAGTCGACGAACTTGTAGGGGCCCGTGCCGACCGGCTTCAGATTGGCCGGCGCCTCGCGGGACTTGGCGCCCTTGTACTCGCCGAAATGGTGCTTCGGCAGGATCTGGCCGACGACGCCGACGAAGGGATCGGCCCAGAACGGCGTCGGCTCCTTGAAGATCACCTTGACGGTGTGGTCGTCGACCTTCTCGACCTTGATGTTGGTGTAGGAGCCGGTGGTGTAGGCGGCAGTCGCCGGGTCGGCGGCATATTCCCAGGTGAAGACGACGTCGTCGGCGGTGAACGGCTTGCCGTCATGCCATTTGACGCCCTGCTTCAGCTTCCAGGTCACCACCTTGCCGTCTTCGGAGAGCCCGCCATTGGCGCGGGTCGGCACCTCGGCCGCGAGCTGCGGCGTCAGGTTGCCCTCCTTGTCCCAGCCTGCGAGCGGCTCGAAGAAGATGCGGCCGGCGATCTGGTCCTTGGTGCCGCTGGCGAAATGCGGGTTGAGCAGCGTCGGCGCCTGCCAGAGCAGGATCTTCAGCGGGCCGCCGCCGCCGGCCTTGGTCGGCTTGTAGGCGAGCGAAGCCTGCGCCATCGCGACGCCGTTCCAGGCCAGGATCTGCGATGCAAAGGGAGCGGCGACACCAACGGCCGCCATTCGCCGCATGAAAGCGCGCCGCGAGATGGCACCGTCCTTCACGCCCTCAACCAGTTCGCGCAACTTGTGGTCGTCCATAGCTCATCCCCTCTGCTGACCTTGGTCAGTCTGTTCCGAAAGCGAGGCTTTTCGCCTCATTCTTGATAGTCGGCTGCGCCAGCAAGGCATGTGCCGCGAAAAGCGTCAACCGGCGGCTTGCGGAGGGATGGTTTCGCCCGTCGCTCCACGCACCAAAACCGCGGCGGGCGCGGCATCCGCTCGCCCCAGCAAGTTCCGGGCCGCTTGCCGGCCGGGCCGGCGACACCGTCGGCGGGGCACGCCGGCAAGCTCGAATCGACACATTAGACTTTATATAAACTACTGTTTTTGTTGACTTTCTTCTGGCGATCGGTCGATAGCGGGCGCGGCGCCGGAGGGCGCAATGACTGTGGAGATCGATGTCCGACGAGGCGCTCAGCGTGGCCGCACTTTACGCAACCGAGCAGGACAGGCTCCGGCGGCGGCTGATCGGGCGCGGGCTCAGCGCCCAGCAGGCGGCGGACGCCGTGCAGGAGCTTTTCCTGCGCCTGCTGCGGGCGCCGCGCGCCGAGCTTCGCGATCCCAGCGCCTATCTCAGTCGCGCCGCCGACAGCATCGCCATAGACCATTGGCGAAGAGAGCAGCGCAGCAGGCTGCTGTTCGCAGTCGAAGAGCCGGATGCCCTGGCGATCCCCGACCCGGGCCCCTCCGCCGAAGCCCGGCTGGTCGAGCAGGAAAGGTTCGCGGATCTGGAGCAGGAGCTCGCCGCCCTGCCCCCGCGCAGCCGCGAGGTGCTGCTGCTGCACAAGTTCGAAGAGCTGAGCTACGCCGAGATCGCCCAGCGTCTCGGGATCTCGCGCAACACCGTGATGGTCCATCTCGCCAATGCCATGCGCCTGCTGCGGCAACGCGTGCGGGAGAAAAATTCTCCGGGCGCTAATTAGTTTTCCGTGCGGGATCGTCTAGAGAATCAGGACAGGGCCGCAGGGCGGCCAGATGGAGTTTTGGCGCGCGATGCGTCTGCGAAAACCGGCCTCGCGGTCCGGGCCGGCCCGCTGATGGAACCGGTCCAGGCCGACACGATCGACGATGCCGCCATCGCCTGGTTCGTCCGACTGCGCGACGAGCAGGCCTCGGAGGCCGATCGCGCCGCCTTTGCCGCATGGCGAAAGGCGGACCCGGCGCATGAACGGGCCTGGCGCGAGCTCGAAGCGATCTGGGGGGCGCTCGATCAGCTGGCGCCGCCGAAGCTCGCGACGCCTGCCGCAGTCGTCACCGCTCCCCGGCGCAGGCCGCGGCCGCTCTGGCAACCGCTCGCCGCCGCGGCGATGCTGCTGCTCGCCGTCACGGCCAGCCTGCGCCTGCAGCCGCCGGGACTGTTCGCCGATCACCGAACCGCGATCGGCGAGCGCCGCACGATCGCGCTGGCCGACGGTTCGCGGGTCGAGCTCGGGCCGGGCAGCGCCATCGACGTCGAGATCGACGGCGCGCGGCGCGCGGTCAGGCTGGTGACCGGCGAGGCCTTCTTCAGCGTCGCAAGGGACGAGACGCGGCCATTCGTCGTCAGCGCCGGACAGGGGCAGATCGCGGTGCTCGGTACCGACTTCGACGTCAAGATCGCGCCGAGCGAGAGGGTCTCGGTCGTGGTCACCGAGAGCAAGGTCGCAGTCAGCGCCGGCGGCGGGGCGGCGGTCGGCGTCAGTGCCGGCCAGGAGGTCAGCTATGACGGACGCGGCGTCTCGCCGGTTCGCACGGCCGACCTCGATGCGGTGCAGGCCTGGCGGCAGGACCAGATCGTCTTCCACGACGCCCCGCTCGACACCGTGCTGAGCGAGCTCGGGCGCTACCGCCGCGGCCATGTCCAGCTGCTCGGCGGAGAGCTCGGCAAGCGGCGCGTCACCGCGGTGTTCGACGCCAAGCGCCCCGATGCGGCGCTCGAAACCATCGCCCGCAATCTCGATCTGCGGCTGCTGCGCGCGACCGGCTATTTCGCTGCCCTCGTGGCCTGGTGAGAAAAATCCGCGCACCGGCCTAATTACTTTTCGCCACGCCAGCGTCTTCCCCAGCGAGGGGGCGCCACAGCGGCGCTCCGCAGGATTGCGGACGGGGACTTTGCCGATATGAACAACGCAACTTTGGCCGGCGGGCGCTTCCGGCGGTCGACGCTCGTCACGGCCCTGCTCGCCAGCTCCGCCCTCGCCTCGCTCCAGTCCATTCCCGCGTTCGCCCAGACGCCCCCGGCCGCCAGCACGAGCATCTCCATCCCGGCGCAGCCGCTCTCCTCGGCGCTGATCGCCTTCTCGCGCCAGACCCGGATCGAGATCTTCGTGCCGTCCTCGCTCGCCGCCGGCAAGCGCTCGAGCGCGGTCTCGGACGCAAGCTCGCCGGAAGCGGCCTTGCAGCAGCTGCTCGCCGGCACGACCCTGACCTATCGCTTCACCGGCGCGCGCTCGGTGACGGTCGAGGCTCGGCGGGCGCCGGGCGCCGCCGGTGCGGTGCCGGCCGGCGCAATCGCGCTCGACGAGGTCGTGGTCGACGGCGCGGGGCTGCCACCGCCGACCGGAACGATCGGTCAGCCTCCCGTTCCCTACGCGGGCGGGCAGGTCGGAACGGGCACGAGGCTCGGCTTCTTCGGCAACCGCTCGGTGATGACGACGCCGTTCAACGTGACGGGCTATACCGACAAGCTGATGCGGGACCAGCAGGCCCGGTCGCTCGCCGACGTCGTGCAGAACGACCCGTCCGTGCGCAACGACGCCCCGGCGTTCAGCGAGCGCGATTCCTTCTTCATTCGCGGCTTCTCGGTCGTCAATCTCGACACCGCTTTCGACGGCCTCGCCTACATCGCCAATCCGCGCCGCAGCTTCGTCGAAGGCATCGAACGCGTCGAGATCCTGAAGGGCCCGACCGCGCTGCTGAACGGCGGCGTCGCCCGGATCGGCGGCACGATCAACCTCATTCCCAAGCGCGCCTTCGACGAGCCCCTGACCCGCGTCACGACCACCTATCTCAGCGACTCGCAGCTCTGGACGCATCTCGATCTCGGCCGCCGCTTCGGCGCGTCGAAGGAATGGGGCGTCCGCTTCAACGGCTCCTACCGCCAGGGCAACACGGCGCTGGACAAGAACGACATCGAGGTCGGCAACGCCTCGCTCGGCCTCGACTACCGGGGTGACCGCTTCCGGGCCTCGCTGGACTTCGCGCACTCGACCCAGAACGTCACGGCCCCGACATCCCTGTTCAACGAGGTGGCGCCCGGCATCGTGATCCCCAAGGCCCCGAACGGCCGCAAGAACACCTCGAGCTCGCTCGAATACATCGACAGCCGGTACAACATGGTCGCCGGCCGGATGGAGTTCGACCTGCTCCCTGACACCACGATCTATGCCGCGGCCGGCGCCAGCCGCTATCGCGAGGACTTCCTGTCGTCGTACTACCGGATCACCGGCTCGGACGGCCGCGCCACGAACAGCCTGACCATCATGCCGCTGGAGTTGCGGGGCTTTTCAGGCGAGGTCGGCCTGCGCTCGAAATTCCAGACCGGGTTCATCAGCCACCAGTTCAACATCTCCGCCTCGCAGGCGATCAACGAGAACTACTCGCGCGGCTTCTTCCCGGTCGCGCTGCCGAGCTTCCAGACGAATATTTATGCGCCGGTGCATCTGCCGCGCGGCTCGGTCAGCACGATCGGCTTCCCGAAGTCCAACCAGCAGCCGCTCTTCACGAGCCTTAATCTGCGCAGCATCGCGATCGCCGACACGATGTCGGTAGCCGGCGACCGGATCCAGCTCACGCTCGGCGGGCGCTATCAGGACATCGACCTGAAGAGCTACGTGACCCGTCCCGTCCCGACCCAGGGGGCGCTCGCCTCGACCTATCAGGAAGGACGCTTCAGCCCGGCGATCGCAGCACTGGTGCGCCCGACCGACAAGCTCTCCGTCTATGCCAACTACATCGAGGGCCTGACCGAAGGGCCGAGCCCTCCGGCGAGGGCCGTCAACGCCAGCGAGGTGTTCGCGCCGGTCGTCAACAAGCAGACCGAGGTCGGCATCAAGTATGATTTCGGGACCGTCGCCATGACGGCCTCGCTCTTCGAGATCCGGCAGCCCAACGGCTTCACCGACCCGGCTACGAACCGCTTCTCGGTCAGCGGCCTCCAGGTCAATCGCGGTCTCGAGCTCACCATGTTCGGCGAGCCCTTGCAGGGCCTGAGGCTGCTCGGCGGCGTCACCTTCATGCATGCCGAGCTCGCCAGCACGGCAGGCGGCCTGCTCGACGGCAAGACCGCTCCGGGCATCCCGAGAACGGCGATCAATCTCTATGGCGAGTACGATCTTCCCTGGGTCCAGGGCCTCACCGTCACCGGCCGGATGATCTACACGAGCAGCATGTTCTACGACCAGGCCAACACGCAGTCGGTGCCTGACTGGACGCGGTTCGACATCGGCCTGCGCTACGCCTTCACCGGACCGGCGGGCAAGCCGGTGGTGGTCAGGGCCGGCGTCGAGAACGTGTTCGACGCCTCGTACTGGGCATCGGCCGCGCGCGGCTTCCTGGCCGTCGGCGCGCCCCGGACCTTCGTGGTCTCCGCCCAGGTCGACTTCTAGCTCGCCGCCTGCACGTTCATCTGGAAATCCAATGCCATGCTGCGCAGCGTCCTGCTTTGCCTAGCGCTCCTGCTCGCACCCGCCTCGGCGGGTGCGAAGCAGATTACCGACCTCGCCGGCAGGACGGTCACCGTTCCCGACAAGGTCGAGCGCATCATCATCGGCGAGGGCCGCTATATTCCCGCCCTCGCCATTCTCGACAGGGACGACCCGGTCGGCCGCGTGGTCGGCATGATGGGCGATTACGAGAATGTCGACCCGGCGAGCTATGCCCGCTATCGCGAACGCTTCCCGGGCATCGCCGGCATTGCCAGGATCGGCCGCACCGCCAAGGAGAGCTTCAGCCTGGAGCAGGCGATCGCGCTCCGGCCGCAGGTCGCGATCTTCGGCATCGGCGGCCATGGTCCCGATACCCGCTCCGGCGAGGTGATCAGGGCTCTGGAGGCGACCGGCACCGTCATCCTCTTCATCGACTTCCGCAGCGACCCGCTGGCCAATACCCCGCGATCGATGGAGGTGCTCGGGCAGGCGCTCGGCCGCGAGCGCGAGGCTGCCGAATTCAACGCCGCCTGGCGGGCCGCGTTGGCCCACGTCACCGAGCGGCTGGCGCAAGCGAAACCCGCTCCCGTCGGCGTCTTCGTCGAAAGCCGCGTCGGCCTCGATTCAAGCTGCTGCGAGACGATGACGCGCGGCATGATCGGCCGGTTCGTCACTGCGGCCGGCGGCGTCAACATCGCCGAGGCGATGGTGCCGGGCGAAGCCGGCACGGTCAGCCTCGAATGGCTCATCGCCAACCCGCCGCAGGTCTATATCGGCACGGCGATCGGCGATCTCGCCTCCGCCGGCTCGCGACCATGGCTCGCGCTCGGTGCCGGTGTGCCGGCGGGCGTGGCGCAGGAGAGCCTGAAACGCTCGATGGCACGCCCCGGCATCGCCGAACTGCAGGCGATCCGCGATGGGCGAGCCCATGCCGTCTGGCATCATTTCTACAATTCGCCTTTCAATGTCGCGGCGGTGCAGGCTTTCGCCAAATGGCTGCACCCTGACCTCTTCGCCGATCTCGACCCCGAGGGGCTGCTGCGCGAGCTGCATGCACGCTTCCAGCCCTTCCCGCTCGACGGCGTCTACTGGAGTTCGCTGCCATGACCGAAACGCCCAAGCCGACCCGCCCTGCCCTCGACGAATGGCATCTTTCCGTCGTCGAGGCCTTCGACGTTGCCCCGCGCCTGCGCCGCGTCGTCTTCACGGCCGAAACGCTCGACCAGCTCGACTACCGGCCCGGCCAGGCCCTGATCCTGCGCATGCCGTTGCCCGGCGGCGAGACCGGCCGGCGCGACTACACCATTCGCTGGTTCGACCGGGAGGCGAAGCGGCTCGCCATCGATTTCGTCCTGCACGGGACGACGCCGGCGCCGAGCTGGGCAAAGGCGGCCCGCCCCGGCGACACGCTGCTCGCGCAGAGTCCGCGCGGGCGCAGCGTCGTTACAGCGGGCGCCGACTGGCACCTGTTCTGCGTCGACGAGACCGGCCTGCCGGCGATGCTGCACATGCTCGAGACGATGCCCGCCGGCTCGGTCGTCCACGCGCTGATCGAGACGGCATCGGCCGAGGACGAGATCGCGATCGAGACAGCTGCGACACTCACCTGCCACTGGCTCGCCCGCGATGGCATGGCACCGGGCCCGAATACGCTGGTACTGGACGCGCTGCGGTCGCTGGCGCCGCCGAGCGGGCGCGGCCAGGCCTATCTGATGGGCGAGACGAGCAATGTCCGCTCCTGGCGGCATCACCTCGTCCAGGCGGGGCTGCCGAAGGCGAACATCGCCTCGGAGGGCTACTGGCGGCCGGGGCGGATCGGCGGTCATGATCATGTCGACGACTAGGTCGTGTGCCGGGCGCGACGCGCGCAGAGCGGTGTCGCCCCCCAAGCCTCGCGGAGAGGCCTGCAATAGGCTGCCGGCTGCAGTCCTGGCACGCATGGCGCCGGCCGGCGCGTCGCCTTTTGGCGCCGCAGGACACGAATCGAACATGTGACGCGAAACCGGGCGCCCCGCTCTCCTGCGGCCTGGCCGGCGCCCCTTCAGCAATGCGATCCGCGCGTCCGCGACGAATGCCAGCAAACGTCCATGTGCCGGCGGCAGCACAAAAAGTGATCGCCCCCGCAGCGTGTCAAGCCGCCGATTGACCTAACATTGTGCTTATCGTTGCGCTGACGGGTTGGCCGAACAGCGAGAATCAATTGTATTGGGGGCAGCGAAACTGCTTTCGACAGATGCCCGTTTAACGCGAAGCGCCATGTAAGCTCCCGTTAACGAATATTAACGATGGTCAAGACATGACGGCACGCAACAACCGCTTCGCGCGACCATGACAGGTTGCCGGCAGCTGCCGACCGCTCTTGGTAACAGGCGCGCGTTACGGCGCACCCGACGAGCGGCTCTGGCAGCAGCGGCCGGCGTCGCGGCGATCCTCGCCGGCTGCGGCGAGCAGCGGCTCTCGGAAAGCGATCTGGTGTTCTCCACCCGCGCGGTGAACGTCGACCCGAGCCGGGCGATGGTCGTGCTTCCGCCCGGAGGCCCGCCCGCCGTCGCCGTCACGCAGCGCCAGTACGACAACGCCATCGCCCAGACGATCTCGCTCGCGACGCGCGGCCGCACGCCCGGCGAGAACACGATCCATGTGGCGTTCCTGACCTCGGCTGACCTTCCCGACGGCGAAGGTATCGCCGGGAACCTGCTGAAGGAGCCCGGGCTCGACGATCACGTCCTCGCAGCGGAAATGGAAGAGCGCTTCCCCGGCGTGGCGATGTCGACCTCCGCCGTCTTCGTGCAGAACAAATACGGCCCCTTCGGCTATGCCTATGGCCGCGGCGTCGGCAACGATGGCTGCATCTATGTCTGGCAGCGCCTGATGCGCGGCGACAGCCTGTTTCGCCCCAAGACGGGTGCGGCGTCGATCCGCCTGCGCGTCTGCGAGCCGGGCGCGAGCGAAGCGTCGCTGCTGCGGCTCGCCTATGGCTACGCGCTCAACGCCTCGCTCGGGCGCAGCGGCTGGGATCCCATCGGGGAAGCGCCGGACCCGGCGCCGAATCTCGGCGAGGCAGGCGCGCCGATCTATCCGGCGCCGCAGCCCTCCTTCGATGATGTCATGGCGCCGCGCACCACCGTGGTGCGGCCCCGGCCCCGGCCGGCACGCGCAGCCCCCCTGCGCGATACAGCGCCTGTGGAGACCGCCGTTCCCGACCGCCCGCTCGAAGGCTACCCGACAGTGCCGCCGCCGCCCTCACGCTGAGCAAGAAGTCCGTAGCATCTGATGCCAACCGCGATTTACGTCATCGTCTGGGCCGTCACGGCAGCGCTGGTCACGGCGCTGATCGCGCTGCCGATCAGCCTGCAGGCTCATCTGATCGCGGGTACCATCCTGGTCGGCGCGATGATCCTGCTGAAGCTGCTGCGCCCGCTCGGCGTCTGGCGGCTGATCGCGCTCGGCCTCGGGACAGCCGTCGTGCTGCGCTACGTCTATTGGCGCACCACCAGCACGCTGCCGCCGGTCAATCAGCTCGAGGACTTCATCCC